>Ga0116181_1000427_pt1 | contig 38756 bp, 39 predicted proteins | sample AD_UKC075_MetaG_FD_89752 | JGI IMG/M metagenome (GOLD analysis project Ga0116181, IMG submission 89752) | Active sludge microbial communities of municipal wastewater-treating anaerobic digesters from USA - AD_UKC075_MetaG | ecosystem: Engineered > Bioreactor > Anaerobic > Digestate | place: USA... | reverse complement strand
TGCAGAGTTAGCGGGACCAAAAAGTGCGGATGGTACTGCCGGTGATGCTAACACGTTTATGCCTTGTGCTTATCAGGTGTCTACGACGGGAATTTATGGTGTTCTCTTTACTGCTAGTGAAGTTTTTAACGCTACTGATCCTGGCAGTACAACTTGTAGTCCAACCGGCGCGATTACGAATTTTTCAACTTCAGGATGCACTGTAGCTGCTTGGGATGTGACTGTCCGTTCCAGCGCAACCTCGACCACAGATCTCAATGGTCGTGTGTTTACCTATGCGTGGGCAGCCTTCACAGGAGCTAACCCGCGTCCGGTCTTCTCGACCCATTACTACGTCACTAGCGATGGTTATCGTTACTCCGAGGCGTTAAGTGGTCTTGACCCTAATGGCTATGCGCTTTACGCTAACAGCCTAGGTTTTCTTGATAACGGCCAGCCACTTTATAAGGATCTTCGGGCCAGCGGTTCGGGTACTCAAACAGAATTTGCATTGATAGCTCCAAAGCTTCTGTCGCCTGGCATAACGACGCAGATTGCCCAGTATCCGCTCTTCTTTAGTGACGTTAATCCGTCTGGCTCCAACAATGCTGAGGTCGAGCGGGTACTGTCTGCGCTCAATATCCCATCGATTCCACCCTCGCCCACAGTCTCTGACGTGAGCTTCATGGGGCATGTGCCGAGTACACATCATTCGACCACGGGTGCTGGTGGCGAATTCCAGTTTTCGACCACCGATACCATTACCTATCAAATCGTCATCAGCCGCGGTGGTTCTGACTTCAGTCCGGAAACCACGACCAATGCCGTACTGACTGGTATTGCTGCTACTGGCGCCCACACTGTGACTTGGGATGGCAAAGATCAGAGTGGTATAAACTTCCCATCCAGTGGTACAGCTTATCCTTTTCGGGTGTACGGACGTGCTGGCGAGGTTCACTTCCCGATCATCGACGCGGAAAACAATGGAGATGGTGAAAATAAGACCGCCGCGACCTTGGGTGGTGGACCCACCATTACTCGGCTGAACGGGGCCAATCCTCACAATAACAATAATACTGTCTATTTTGATGACCGGGGCTATATCACCAGTACTGGAACACTGATAGGTATTCTCAATGGCACTTTGTGCGGCGCAGACAACCCTCCTGGCCCGAATCCAAGTTTTAGTTTGAACGGTGTCAATTCAACCTTGATCTATAGCACCACCCCCCCCAGCCTTTACCGCTGGTGGAAGTCTGGTAGTAACTCCAACAGCAATTGTAATAGCAATGCTGGTTGGGGTGATGCCAAGGGTTTGAATTTATGGACTTATTATTCCACTGAGCCGGATCAAGGAGAGCTTTACATCGACCCCGTTACTTATGATGGCGCGACCTCGGTGAACGTGCCCACTACGGTGACGGCGGACAGCAGCGTGCAGGGCGTATTCACCTTCGCCAATAATGGCACGGGAACAGTCACTGGTGTGACCTATGCTATCGACATCGGTACTGATTGCAGTCTAAATGTGCAATTCAATAATTTGCCGTCAGGAGTGACGCCGCCAAATTGCATCGTCGAGAACGGCAAGGGTGCGGGATGCCAACTACGCTAGTCCCTGGGACAGTAGTGCAGGGCGTGACCGCCAATGTGCCCATGACCTTCAGTTACATTGCGCCGTCGACTGGCCAAATTGTTGTAACTACCACCATTGCGATTAATGAAGATGATAATTATCTGGGCAATAACTCGGATACAGCGAGTACATGGATCGGAAGCAATGACGTGCAAACCACTGTCGGTGTTCCGACAACAGCTGCTGCTGGCTCTACGGTCAATGGGACCTTCTCGTTCGCTAACAACGGTGCAAATGCAACGACAGGCGGTGTGGATTATGTTGCAACCGTTGATAGTGGGGCTTGCCCGCAGGATTTTAAATTTACTGGCCTGCCTACAGGCGTGACAGCAATCTGTGCTGATGGGAAAATTATCTTTACTGGCTTACCAGACAATCTAGCAGCCAGCCAAAGCTTCAGCTTTAATTTCAGTTATACCATGCCATCATCTGGATCGATAGCGGTCAATACTTCCATTACTGCATTGGGTGATGCTAATTCCGCTAATAACAGTGCTAGTGGCAGCACGAATGTAAGTACAACATCAATATCGGGCACGGTGTTTTCGGATACTGATGGCAGCGGTATCCAGAATGGCGCGGAAACCGGGACCAACCCCGGTAGTTTGAAAGTGGTCATCGTCGATAGCGCGAATAAGGTGTTGGCGGTGGCTACGATAGGTAGTGATGGCGTATGGACGACCAGTGTCCCCACCGGTACTGGCTATAGCGCCTATATCACCACAGCCACTCCGGCGGTGGGTAGCACGGTTACTACTCCCACAGCCGCTTTACAGACGGGTTGGGCGGTGACTGGAGAGAATGTCAATGGCACTACTGTGGACGGTACTGCCGATGGCATCTTGATTGGAATTAACGCCAGTTCCGCAGTCAGCGCTCTTAATTTTGGTATCGGTCAGGCTGATATGAGTGTGAGCCTTACTAACTTGCCGATAACTGCGCAGGTCGGCGCGTCTTACAGCGGCAGCTTCAGTTGCACCAACAACGGTCCGGCGGATGCGATAAACGCAACATGCACGGCCAGTGACCTGCCGGCTGGTGTCACCATAGGCAGTTGCACCATTAGTCCGAATTCTCCTTCCACGGAATGGATGAGCGGAACGACGGTACCGGTCGGTGAAACCGTCACCTGTACGGTCTCTGGCACACCTACGACATCCGGGCAGGTTACGGTCACGGGTATGACCAGAGCAGACAATGACCCCTATCTAGACAACAACCGTGTGGATAAAGATGTAACTGTTGCAGTTGCTCCAGTATCCGACCTGACTTCGTCGATCAGTTGCAGCCCGAATCCAGCGACGGCGGGCAGCAGCGTGAGCTGCACGCTGACCTGTACCAACGACAGTGTCAGTGCTACGGCAGCTGCGACTAGTGCCCGCTGCGAGTTCAGCAGTGGCGTACCAGCGAGTGGCGTGACCAGCAATAGTTGTCCGGCGACAGCGGATCCCCTCCTGGCTATTGGTGACTCGATTAGCTGCGCAGTGACCTTCACACCTGGCACGGCTGGCCAGGTCACGCTGGAGGGCACGGCCAGTGCGACCAACGAAAGCAATACCGGTAACAATGACACGAGCATCAATGTGCAAGTACAGACGGCTGCGCCTATCCCGACGCTGTCGACCTACGCTTTGCTGATGTTGTCGGCGCTGATGGGATGGTTGCTGCTGGCCCAGTCGGGACGGTTGAGGAGGACACGCCGCTAAGACGATCCCGACGACGCTTGAAGCACCCCGGCGACAAGGATGTCGCTTGCTGCCAAGTTCAGGATTGCCGCCCCGCATCCGGGCCTAAAGGTCAGGCGGGAATCGGTCGGTCGAGCGATAAAACCATCTGCTGCCGGGGTCGGATGGGCTCGATGTTGCAGAGGGTTTTTCAGCCGTTCTCATTGCACTCATGCCGCTTACCCATGCCAGGATGCGGTAAAATCCCCATAGCGTAGAGCAAACGCTCGGCATGAGGGATTTGCAATCGTGAATAATGAAATAACAACAACTGCTGATCCATTGGTCCGCCATTTTCGCCAAATCCTGCTCTGGCCTTTACGGGTCATGCCCAGTCAGACGCAACAGGGAACGCATATTTCCAACTACTGGGAGCTGTTGGAAGCGCTGGGCGAGTCCTGTCCCTGGCGCGAAGTCGGCGACGAATTCGGCGATCCCCATGATTTTCAGGAGCGGCACTACAAGGAATTCGTCACCTTCCTGCCTTATGTGCAGCGCTTTCTCTATGGCGAGGGCGTCGACCGCACCGGCATGAACGGCTATGGCAAATCGCCCATCCGGGTTTTTCGCCGCCGGGACGTCGCCCGGATGCGAGTTGTCCTCGACGAGCGTACGCCGCCTCTACTGTTCGAAGTTGCGCATATCGATCTCCATTTCTTCTACGACCTCGACATCATCATCCTGGAAGTGGAGTTCTTCACCAACGACATCCCGCTGTTGCTGGCCGAGGAAATCCTGTTCCGGGTCGGGCGGGCTTATCCCGGATTCTGGGACGCCAATGGCCAGGGCGGCCAATGCCCGCGCCGGGTGGAATGGCTGGCGGCAACGGGTGAAACACTGGCCGTATCCGACTACGAAAATCGCCGCAAATTTCTGCAGTTCGTTTGCCAGCACCGTTCCCCGAACGTCGCCGCACACTGGGAATTCTTGTTACAGCCCATGGCCTTGTACCATTCCGACGGTGAAGGCGTGATACGCTACCGCCAGGTCGAATATCACCGCATGCCACTGTTGGCCTATCTCAGCTTCGACGATCCCCATGCCCTGACCCGTGGCGATTTCGCCCGGCTGGCGTTGATCACCAAGGCCGGGCCGTCCGACACCCTGCCGTACTCCGACAAGGAGCTGTCGCATTTCGAGTGGGAGTACTGCTACGACAAGTTCTGGGATCCACCCGATCCGACTCTCACCAGTCGCTATCTATGCTGCGGTCATGCCTTCGTGATGGTCGGCAAGGCCAGCGATCGCTTTTTCACCGATCCGGACACCGGCCTACTGGGGCAATTTCGCCATCAATACTTTCTGGCCAACCTGATCGCCCATTTCCACAAGGCGTCGCTGATGCTGTTCTCGGAATGGCTGGTGGCGGCGATCAGCCAGCTCGATATCCGCAACGTCGAATCGGTCAAGGTCTTCAAGCGGGAAATCCGCCGGATCTTCGAAACCTTCCTGCGCTTTACCCATCGCTACTGGTTCCACGAAGTGTCCAATCAGGCGCAGGTGCGGGATCTGTTTCGGATGCTGACCGGCCATCTCAACACCGATCGGGTGTATGAAGATGTCAGCGCGGCAGTGCGGGAGATGAATCAATATTTGGACAGTGACGGCCTGCGGCGGCAGGCCAATACCGTGGTCCGCCTGACCGTGGTGACGACTCTGGGGCTGATCGCCACGGTGGCCACCGGCTTCCTGGGCATGAATATCTTCGACGAGACCCAGGATCCGGTGTGGATGAAACTGCTGATCCTGGCCGGTGTGGTCATCCCCAGCATCCTGCTGGTGATCTATGCCGTGACCAAATCCAAGGGTTTGTCGGATTTCCTGGAGGCGCTGTCGGACGAGCGACTGACTTGGCGCAATAAGATCAATATCCTGCTCAGGATTTGGCGCAAGTCGGGGTAAAACCAAAGGCCGCCGGAAATGCTGGGCCGGCTTGGTCGCTGGAAGCGATGCGCGTGACCGCATCGCTTGGCCAAGCCTGTCTTCACTCCCACAGCGCCGTGATCGCCGGCATGGCTGAACCTTGCAATGCGATCGATCTATCAGCGATTTCGCGGGGCACTTGCGGATAGTGCTTGTTCACCCGGATCAGATGCGCATGTGGATGCGCATAGACGATGTGCTCCATCGGCCAACGGATCACGCTGGGCGTATTGAACCCAGCGCCGATCTCTAGCACCAGCAAATTCCGGGTGCGATGGCGATCCAGCCATTGGTCGAGGCGCGCAGCCTGGTCCCGATAAGGCTCTTCGATAAACCAGGCCCCGCCGCGCACGTTCATGATCACGTCTTCGCCGCAGTGGGGACAATGCGGCAGCACGTTGGGATCGGTCACCCGTTGGGTCGCCGGGTCGATCTTCGGCAGGATCGGTTCAATGAACGGCCAGGTCGGCCAGACCGCGTTCGAGCAGGGCGTCTGACACTGCATCAGCGCGTAGTCGCCCTGGCGGGTATACAGCCGATCTTCGGCAAAGCCATTCTTGAGAAATAGACCATCTACATTGGAAGTGATGACGAAATAATCTTTCTCCCGCACCAGATCCAACAGCCGGGCATAGACCGGATGCGGCGGAGTCTGAAAGCGCACCTGATTCACATTCGCCGCCAAATAGCCCCATTTCAGCTCGGGACTCCAGTCCGCATAACCCATCAATTCGGCTCGGCAGCGAAAACCGAGTTTCACCATGCCGGGAAAATCCCGGGCGAAAGATTCGCTATCCATGTAATCGATACCGGCATCGATGGCCAAACCAGCGCCGGCGGCGATCAGTACGGCATCGGCCGCTTGCAGCAAATCGCGACAACGTTGAATATCGTGATGGTCGAACATGGCCTGTCTCCGTTCACTCGTCCAGCAACAAACGTTGGTAAATTTGGAAATCGTCCTGGCTGAAGACGTTCAGCACGATCACATCGATTGCGCCGGGATGCGCGGCCAGCCACTCGCCGATGGTGCGCAAAGCCACCCGCGCCGCCGGTTCGCGCGGAAAGCCGAACACGCCGGTCGAAATAGCGCAAAAGGCGATCGAACGGATGCCGGCCACCCGGCTGGCCAGATCCAGGCAGGACCGATAACAATCAGCCAGCGCATGCTCGTGTTCGGGTCGCAGTCGATCCGACCCAACGATGGGACCGACCGTGTGCAGGATGTAGCGCGACGGCAGGTTGTAGGCGCGCGTCACCTTGGCCCAACCGGTTCCTTCCACGCCACCCTGACGTTGCATGATCTGAGCGCAATCCTCGCGAACCCGCGGCCCCGCCGCCGAATGGATGGCGTTGTCGATGCAAGCGTGAAATGGCTGAAAACAACCCAGCATCTGGGCATTGGCGGCATTGACGATAGCGTCGGTGTTCAAGGTGGTAATATCCCCTTGCCACAGGATGGCGGTAGGGGAGGGGTCGCACCCCAGACCCAGCCAGTCATCGGGAAGCCGCGGCAGATCGGCCATGTCGATCCGGCCGCGATCGAGCGCCTCGCGCTGCAAGAGCCGATCCAGTGCGTCATGAAACGCGTCCGGCAAGGGCTCGGGACCGCGCGTGGTCAGCCAGGCGCGCAGCAGTTGTCGCTTGTCGTGGTAGGACGACAAGGCTCCGGCGCTGGCCGATCCATGCTCAGCCGACCAATACGCCAGCAGCTGATCTACTAACGCCAGCCGCTGCGCTACGGCAGCCGGAGCGGGAGGAGGCGCAAGGAATGGCTGGTCCAGCTTGATCGATGAGCGATAGTCATCCAAATCCAGCGGCGAGATGTCGCTACGCTGGGCTCCTGGAGAGGTCCAGGCAGGCTGTTTTCGTTCCGAATCAGTCGCTGTAGACATGGGGATCACCGGGCTGTGGACTCGATAAAATTGCATTTTATCAAGCTCGTCAAGCACCCCCGACGCCCTGTTCATTCTGCGGTCGCACTGGGTCATGCGCCGCGTTCGGCTTGACGGCCGCTACTCTTCTCGTCGACGATCATGCTCTACTGCGAACTTTATCTTGCATGGTGCCATGACTTTTGAGCAATGAATCTCCGATGACCGACGCGCAATCTCCCGCGCCCGGGCCGTTACCGGACCGCCTTGCCCCGGAAGATGGGCGCGCTAAACGCGGTAGGCTGAAAATTTTCTTTGGCGCTTCGGCCGGGGTCGGCAAGACTTACGCCATGTTGCAGGCGGCCCGCCAACTGCGCGAACAGGGCGTCGATGTGGTGGTCGGCCTGGTCGAAACCCATGGCCGCAAGGAAACGGCCGTCTTGCTGGAAAATCTCGAGCAACTGCCGCTCAAGGCCGTGACCTATCGCGGTCGGGCGTTGTCGGAATTCGATCTCGACGGCGCGCTGGCGCGGCGGCCGACGCTGATCCTGGTCGATGAACTGGCGCACAGCAACGCCCACGGCTGCCGGCACCCGAAACGATGGCAAGATGTCGAGGAGTTGCTCGATGCCGGCATCGACGTGATGACCACGGTCAATGTCCAGCATCTGGAAAGCCTCAACGATGTGGTCGGTGGCCTGACCGGCATCCGGGTGTGGGAGACGGTCGCCGATCGGGTGTTCGATCAGGCTGATGAAGTGGTGCTGGTCGATCTGTCCCCCGACGAACTGCTGCGGCGGCTCAAGGACGGTAAAATCTATCTGCCGGATCAAGCCGAGCAGGCGGTGCAGAATTTCTTTCGCAAGGGCAATCTGCTGGCCCTGCGCGAGATGGCGCTGCGCCGCACCGCCGAACGGGTGGACAACGAGAGACAGAAGGACAGCGGCGTGCCGCAGACGCCCCGCGACGCCTTGCTGGTGTGCGTCGGCCCCGACCCCATTTCCGATGTGCTGGTGCGGGCGGCCAGCCGCTGGGCCAACGAGCTGGATTGCGAGTGGCACGCCCTGCATGTGGAAACCGCCGCCCAGCAGGGCCTGCCGGAGGCCCAGCGCCGCGTGGTGCTCGATACCCTCAAGCTGGCCCAGGATCTCGGCGCGCATATCGCCACGAAGGCCGCCGACGATGTTGCCCTGGCGGTCGTCGAATACGCCCGCCACCATCGCCTGAACCGGGTGGTGGTCGGTCGCCGTCGACCGGGCCGGCGCTGGGGCTGGTTGCAGCAGCCCCTGGTCGAGCGCTTGGCGCGATTGGCCCCGGATTTCGATCTGTTGGCGATCGCGCGCGACGATTCGCCGCGCCGCACGGTGGCCCAGACGCAGACGATTGAGGAGGACAGCCAGAGCCCATCACCGTCGCCGCAGCCCTATGGTGCGGCGCTGCTGATCTGCCTGGGGACCGCGCTGGCGGCTATCCCGCTGCGGCCCTATTTCGATCTGGCCAACATCATCATGCTGTTCCTGCTGGCGGTGGTCGGCGTGGCGGTGCGCTATGGGCGCGGTCCGGCTGTGCTGGCGGCAATCGTCAACGCGCTGGCATTCGATATCGTGTTCGTGCCGCCCGAATTCTCGCTGGCGATCCGGGACTGGCAATATCTGCTGACCTTCGTGGTGATGCTGGTGGTCGGTTTGATCGTTGGGCAGCTGACTGCCCGTTTTCGCTATCAGGCGCAGATTGCCAGCACCCGCGAGGAGCGGGCCCGCCACCTCTACGAGATGTCGCGCGAGCTGTCCGGGGCGCTGGTGGTCGAGCAGGTGGTCGAGATCAGCGAACGCTGCGTCGAAGCCAGCTTCCGGGTCAAGGCGCGCCTGCTGCTGCCCGACGAGCGCGAGCGCCTGCAAGCGCCGCCGCTGCAGCCGGGCAAACCCAAGCTGGATCTGGCCATCGCGCAATGGTGTTTCGATCGCAACGCGCCGGCCGGTCTCGGCACCGACACCTTGCCGGCCTCGTCGGTGCTGTATCTGCCGCTCAAGGCCCCGCTGCGCACCCGTGGAGCGCTGGCCGCCGTACCGGAACAGCGCCATCTGCTGCTGGTGCCGGAACAACGGCGCCTGCTGGAAACCTTTGCGGTGCTGATCGCCATCGCATTGGAGCGCGTCCATTTCGCCACGGTCGCCCGCGATACCTTGGTTAAAATGGAAGCGGAACGGCAACGCAACGCCTTGTTGACCGCCTTGTCCCACGAGCTGCGCACACCGTTGACCGCCCTGGTCCAGCTGACCGAGCCGTTAGCGCAGGAGTTGAGCGCAGAGAATTCGCCGCACCAGACCGCGCTGGTCGCGATTCGCCAACAGGCGGTGCGCATGGCCTTGCTGGCCGACAATCTGTTGGACATGGCGCGGGTGCAGGTGGGGAGCGTGCGCCTGCGCAAAGACTGGCATGCGCTGGCGGAGCTGGTCGCTGCGGCGGTGCGGACGCTGGAATTGCCATTGCGCGAACATCCGCTCCAGTTGCGGCTCGATCCGGCCTTGCCCCTGATCCATTGCGATGCGGCGCTGATCGAGCGGGTGTTGGTCAATCTGCTGGAAAACGCGACCCAGTACACCCCGGCCGGAGTCGTGATCGGCATCACCGCCAGCGCCGACAGCGGCCAGTTGACGGTCGAGGTCTGGGACCAGGGACCGGGATTGCCGACGGGACGGGAACAGCTGTTGTTCGAGAAACTCACTCGCGGCCAGACCGAAGCGGCGGTGTCGGAGGTTGGGCTTGGCCTGACCATCTGCCGAGCGATCATCGAAGCCCACGGCGGACGCATCCAGGCCGCCAATCAGGTGGCGGGCGGGGCTTGCTTTACCTTCACCCTGCCGCTGAAAACGCCGCCGCCGGTGGGCGACGCTGCGACATCCGCTGCGCCGTCCGTCGCCGATTAGCTGCGTGAAAATGCTCAAGCGCGCCGCGATCACGATGGACGGACAGCGTCGGTGGACCGATGCTTCCGGCCTGTTGCGCGATTATGGCGTGGCGTTGCTGGTGTCCCTGGGCGTCACGATGACCGCTGCGGTGTTGCTGCCCTATCTCGATCACGCCAACATCGTCATGCTGTTTTTGCTGGCGGTCATCATCGTGGCCGCGGGATACGGGCGCGGTCCGGCCCTGTTGGTGGCGGTGCTCAATGTGCTGTCGTTCAATTTCGTATTCGTGCCGCCGCATTTCGCTTTCGCCTTCGATACTCGTCAGGCCACCCTGACCTTCATGGTGATGCTGGTGGTCGGCCTGATCGTTGGGCAGCTGACCGCCCGTTTCCGCTATCAGGCCCGGATCGCCCGCGCCCGCGAACAACGCGCCAGCCACCTCTACGACATGGCGCGCGAGCTGTCCGGGGCGCTGATGGCCGAGCAGGTGGTCGAGATCAGCCAGCGCTGCATCGAGGCCAGCTTCCAGGTCAAGGCCAGTCTGCTGCTGCCGGACGAGCGGAGTCGGTTGCAAGCGCCCTTCCTTCTGCCAGGCAAACTACCGGTGGATCTGGCGATCGCGCAACGCTGTTTCGACCATAACCAGCCCGTCGACCTCGATACCGCGTCCGGCCAGGTTGCAGCGCTGTGGTATGTGCCGCTGAAGGCGCCGTTGCGGACTCGCGGGGTGCTGCTGGTGGCGTTCGAACAACCGCTGCCGCCGCCGATCGCGGAACAGCGCCGCTTGCTGGATACGGTCGCGGTGTTGATCGCCATCGCGCTGGAGCGAATTCACTTCGCCACGGTTGCCCGCGACACCCTGGTCAAAATGGAGGCGGAACGGGAGCGCAGCTCGCTGCTGGCCGGCCTGTCCCACGATCTGCGCACCCCGATGACCGCCTTGATCGGCCTGGCGGAAACACTGACCCTGCGCTTGGCAGTCGAGCAGTCGCCCTACCAGGACTCTTTGCAGGCCATTCGCGAGCAGGCCGGGCGCATGGCCCTGATGGTCGACAATCTGCTGGACATGGCACGCCTGCAAGTGGGTAAGATACGCTTGCACAAGGACTGGCAGTCGCTGGAGGAGCTGGTTGGCGCGGCGGTCCGGACGCTGGAACAGCCCTTGCGCGATCACCCGTTGTGGCTGGATCTCGACCCAAAACTGCCTCTGGTCAACTGCGATGCGGTGCTGATCGAGCGGGTGCTGGTCAATCTGTTGCAGAACGCCGCCAAATATACCCCGCCCGGCACAGCGATCGGCATCACTGCCGGGGTCGACGCCGATCGCCTGTGCGTCGAGGTCTGGGACGAGGGCCCCGGCCTGCCGACCGGACAGGAGCCAATCCTGTTCGAAAAGTTCACCCGCGGGCAGGTCGCATCGGTAGTGCCGGGGGTTGGACTCGGGCTGGCGATCTGCCGCTCGATTGTCGAGGCCCACGGCGGAACCATTCGGGCCGAGAATCGGGCGGCCGGCGGTGCGCGTTTTGCCTTTGCCCTGCCGCTGGAGCCGCCGCCGCCGTTCGAGACCGAAGACGAATCCGATTCGGAGCCTGATCATGATGGTGAGCAGTGAACTGTCCTTGACGGTCCTGATCGTCGAGGACGAGCAGGCGATTCGCCGCTTCGTGCGCACGGCGCTGGAGGATGTCGGCTGTCGCGTGCAGGAGGCCGATACCCTGCAGCGCGGCTTGCTGGAGGCGGGCACCCGCAAACCGGATCTGATCATTCTCGATCTCGGTCTGCCGGATGGCGATGGCGTCGATTTCATCCGCGATTTGCGCGCCTGGAGCGGGGTGCCGATCCTGGTGTTGTCGGCCCGGGTCGAGGAGTACGACAAGGTTGCGGCGCTGGACGCTGGCGCCGACGACTACCTGGTCAAGCCGTTCGGGGTGGCGGAATTGCTGGCGCGAGTGCGGGCGGTGAGCCGGCGTTACCTGCAGGATCCGGGTGGGGCCAGCGTCGTGACCTTCGGCCAGATCCACGTGGACCTGGAAATGCGCCAGGTGACCCGCGCCGATCAGCCGGTGCGGTTGACGCCGATCGAGTTTCGGCTATTGTCGGTGTTGGTCTCCCGGCCGGACAAGGTGCTGACCCATCGCCAGCTGCTGCGGGAGGTATGGGGACCGGTCTACGTGGAGCGCAGTCACTATCTGCGCATCTACATGGGCCATCTGCGCCAGAAGCTGGAAGCGGATCCCACCCGGCCCCGTCACTTCATCACCGAGACCGGCATCGGTTATCGATTCTGCCCGGCCTGACCCGGCCCTCGCGCCGGTCCAGGTTCCCTCTGCGGTCCCACTGTAGCGTTTACGGTATTTTTATACCGTTCTCCACCATCTTTACGATCTCTTTACGGCGCTTCGGGTAGAAAACCTAGGTTTGTACCCTGTGAGCATCGTGAGGAATCGGTCATGTCCCGCAACCCGCAAGATCAATCCATCGAGAGTCTCATCCGTCGCGCCGAAGCCGCTGAGGATCTGGCCGCGCTCCAGGACGTCCTGGTCGAGACCCTGACCCTGCTAATGATGGCCCGTGGCGACGTGCGAGATCTGTCCCATCGCGTCCGCGCCCTGGAGGAGTCGGCCCCCAATCAGGCCGTGCTCGAAGAAACCCGGGCCGATCTCGAGCAATTGTTGCACCTCGCGGTGGGAACCGCCTACGAGCGGTTCGCCATGGCCGCGCGGCGCTGCGTTTTCAGCGAGGACTGGCAGGAAGCGGATACCGCCTTGGCGGCTTTCCGCGAGCCGGGCGAGCTGCGCGATCTGGCGCTGCGGATTCGTGGCCGCCTGATCGATCTCTATTCCTGAACGACCCCCAACGATCTCGCAGGGCGCGTCCCATCCTGTGCCATTCATTGCAACCGAGGTAAGGCAACGATGATTCCTGATTCCGTTTACGGGGCCATCCTGTTGAGTGTTATCGATTTTTTTCTCAGCTTCGTGATGATTGCCGGCATCGGCGTCGTCCTGTCGCTGTTTCCGTATTTGAATCGGCTGGGAGAGGTCGACGAGAAGAAATTGCGGGAAGGCGGCCATTAAGATCCGCCGCCGCGATGAACAAGAGCGACCATTGCAAGGGGGAGTAGACGTTGTTCGATCAGATTCTGTTTTTTTTCAACGCGCTGCTGCAACAGACTGGAGCAGCCAATCTTAGTTTGGGCAACCTGGTGATGATCGCCGTTGGTGGCATCATGATCTATCTGGCGATCGCTAAGCATTACGAACCGCTGCTGCTCATCGGCATCGGTTTTTCCTGCATTGTCGCCAACGTGCCGGGACCGCCGGACGTGCCGGGTGGGCCGCCGGTTTCGGCGCTGCTGTATGTGGTGAAGGAGGGGGGACTGTTCCACTACGCCTATGAAGGCGTCGCCAAGCTCATCATTCCGCCGCTGATTTTCCTCGGGGTGGGCGCCATGACCGACTTCGGTCCCATGATCGCCAACCCCAAGCTGGTGATCCTGGGGGCTGGCGCCCATCTTGGCATCTTCGTGGCGCTGATCCTGGCCAAGGTGGTCGGTTTCGACATCCACGAAGCCGGCGCCATTGGTATCATCGGCGGGGCCGACGGACCCATGGCGATCTTCGTCACGGTGAAACTGGCCCCCCATCTGCTCGGCCCGATCTCGGTGGCTGCCTACTCCTACATGGCGCTCATGCCGATGATCCAGCCGCCGGTGATGAGGCTGTTGACCTCGCCGGAGGAGCGCCGCATCGAAATGGCGCAGCTGCGCAGGGTGAGCAAGCTGGAGAAGCTGGCGTTTCCGGCGGTGATCGCCATCATCGTCAACCTGTTCTTCCCGCCGGTCGCCCCGCTGATCACCATGCTGATGCTGGGCAATCTGCTGAAGGAAGCCGGGGTGACCGAGCGTCTGGCCAAGACCGCCGGCGGCGCGTTGATGAACATCATCATCATCATCCTGACTGTGGCCATCGGTTCCACCATGGCAGCCGACAAGTTCCTAACCTGGGACACCATCCTGATCGTCGGCCTCGGCCTACTGGCTTTCGTCTTCGGCACCGCCTCTGGGGTGATCACGGCCAAGATCATGAATCTTTTCATGAAAACCAAGATCAATCCGCTGATCGGCTCGGCCGGCATCGCCTCGGTACCGATCGCCGCCCGGGTGTCCCACATCGTGGCCAATCAGGCCAACCCGCACAATCACCTGATCTTCCACGCCATGGGTCCCAATTTGGCGGGGGTGTTCGGTACTGCCATTTCCGGTGGGATCATGTTGGCTTTGCTGGGTGTCCAATGAAGTTGTGATACTCTTGACAAGGCGCGTCGATCCGCGCGCCTTGTCATCCACCACCGTTGCCACAGCCTGCCCGGCCGACCTGTGCGACCGAGCGGGCTTTTTCTATCGATTGACTCCATGAAAGCATTCAATACCGAACGCGTGCTCAGCGTGCACCACTGGAACGAGACCCTGTTCAGCTTCAAGACCACCCGCGATCCGTCGTTGCGCTTTCGCAACGGCCATTTCGTCATGATCGGTCTGGAAGTGGACGGCCGGCCCCTGATGCGGGCTTACAGCATCGCCAGCGCCAACTACGAGGAATATCTGGAGTTCTTCAGCATCAAGGTGCGCAGTGGCCCGCTCACCTCGCGGTTGCAGCATCTACAGGTCGGCGACGCTATCCTGGTCAGTCGCAAGCCGGTGGGCACGCTGGTGATCGACGATTTGTTGCCCGGCAAGCGGCTTTATCTGCTGGCGTCGGGCACCGGGCTGGCTCCGTTTCTGAGCATCATCAAGGACCCGGAGACCTACGAGCGGTTCAAGCAGGTCGTGCTGGTGCACGGCGTCCGCCACGTCAACGAGCTGGCCTACGCCGATTTCATCGCCCGGGAGTTGCCGGAGCACGAATTTCTGGGCGAACTGATTCGCGACCAGCTGTTCTATTACCCCACCGTGACCCGGGAATCCTTCTACAATCAGGGCCGGCTGACCGACCTGATCTCGAGCGGCAAGCTGTTCGCCGATCTGGGCCTGCCGCCGCTCGATCCGGCCCATGACCGGGCGATGATCTGCGGCAGTCCAGGCTTGCTCAAGGATACCTGCGTTTTGCTCAATGAGCGGGGCATGCGCATTTCGCCCAGCACCGGCGAGCCGGGCGACTACGTGATCGAACGGGCCTTCGTCGAGCGCTAGGCCCGGCGGTTTCTTCCCACAGTCCCTCAGTCCGGCAGGTCGAAGCGCTGGCGGAGTTGCGCCACGAGCGCATCGGGCTGGGTTGGACTGGGCAGGATCGCCGCTCGAACCGCGCTTTCGGTCAGGCCCGCCTGTAGACCGGCCACGAATAGAGGGGCCAGCGTCTTGGCGTCGATCGCGCTTTTCAGTTGCTCGAACAGCGCCCGCCAACAGAGTCGTTCGCTCTCCTGCAGCTCCGGCGCCATCGCCTGCCGCTCCCGCTCGATCCCGCGCATCTGCGCGGCCAGCCTGGCCTTGTCCTGGCCCAGTCGTTCGAGCTGGATTTCGGCTTGGCGGCGCTCCGCATCGGCTTCGCGGATGAGGGCGAGGTCGAGTTCCGGTGGCCGTGAGGCGGTAGCCAGCAGAGTCTTGATGCTGTCGATCTGCGCCTCGATCTCTTCGATCCGATGGCGAAATTCGGCTATCGTGGCCTCATGGGCCGTGGCTGTACTGGCCTGCGCTTGGTAGGCCGCCAGCGCTTTCTGTAGTTCGGTTTCCGCCATCTGAGTCATCGATCGATCGCACCTGGGTCGTGAAGGGTTTGGCGTCCATGCGCGGGTTGGGTCAGGCTGTGGTCAAGCGCCCGGCAGCGGTGGCGGCAGATGGGCGAACAGCGGGGCCAGCTCCGCCACCTCGCCGGCGGCGGTCCAGCTGGCCATGCCCTGAGCCCAGACCAGCGTGGCGCGGGTCAGCTGGCCGCTTTGTGCCTGCCGCTGCAACTCGTCCATGGGAAACGGGCCGGCCTGCTGGTTGTTGACCGCCACGAAATAGGGTTTGACGGTCGGCAGCGGCGGCGGGGCCAGCGGTGGCGGGGCGGCGGGGGCCGCTGACGGGGCGGACGCAGGGCGCGCCAGGGTATCGCTCAAGCGCTGGGCCATGGCCAGCCCCAGGCCCATGTTCAGCGCCTCGGAGCCACCGCCGGGATTGGCCGCCGCATCGCGCAGGGCTTCCGCCGCCTGGAACTGAGTGTACTGGTCTAGATTGCCGACGATGCCCATGCTGGAGCGCTTGTCCAGCGCCGCCTCGACTTCCTTGGGCAGCGAGATGTTTTCCACCAGCAGATTGGTCAGTTCCAGCCCGACCGTTTCGAACTCCGGGGCGATGCGCTGTAGCAGGAACTGGCCGAGCTGATCGTAGTTGCCGGCCAGATCCAGGGCCGGAATCTTCGACTGGCCGAGGATGTTGGTGAAGCGCGATACCACCATGTTGCGCAGCTGGCTGGTGATCTCGTCGGTGGTGAAGCGACCGTCGGTGCCGACGATCTCGCGCAGGAAGGTCGGCGCGTCCTTGATGCGGATGGCGTAGTTGCCGAAGGCCCGCAACCGGATCGGCCCGAATTCCGGATCGCGCAGCATCACCGGATTCTGGGTGCCCCACTTCAGATCGGTGAAACGGCGGGTGCTGAAGAAATACACCTCGGCCTTGAACGGGCTTTCGAAGCCGTATTTCCAGCCCTGCAGGGTCGATAGCACCGGCAGGTTGTTGGTCTTCAGCTCGTACATGCCGGGCTGGAAGGTGTCGGCCAGCTGGCCTTCGTTGACGAAGACCGCGACCTGTCCTTCGCGCACCGTCAGCTTGGCCCCGAACTTGATTTCGTTGCCGTGCCGCTCGAAGCGATAGACCAGGGTGTCGTTGGTGTCGTCCATCCATTGGATGACATCAATGAATTCACCCATCAATTTATCCCACAGTCCCATGTTCAGCGACCTCCGGCGGGTTGGCTGGGTTGGCGAGTTCGGGCGTGCGCAGCGGCCAGCGCCTGCCGCAGTTCGGTTTCGCAGGCTTCCAGTTGCACGGTGGCTTCCTGGCGATGGCGGCGGCCTTCGTCGGCGATGCGCAGGCTGTCCTCGATAGTGGCGATCAGGGTCTGGTTGGCCTTCTTCACCGTTTCGATGTCGAACACGCCGCGCTCGATCTGGGTGCGGGCTTGGACGTTGGCCTGCCGCAGGTTCTCGGCGTTGGCGGCCAGTAGATCGTTGGTCAGGTCGGAAGCGGCCTTGACCGTTGCGGCCGCCTGGCCGGAGCGGTAGATGGTGATCGCCTGGGCCAGTTGTTGCCGCCACAGCGGCACGGTGTTGACCAGGGTCGAGGTGATCTTGCCGATCAGGCTCTTGTCGTTTTCCTGGACCAGGCGGATGCTGGGCAGGCTTTGCAGGGTGACCTGCCGGGTCAGCTTGAGATCGTGCACCCGCCGCTCCAGGTCGTCGCGGGCGGCGCGCAGGTCGCGCAGGGTCTGGGCCTTGATCATGTCTTCGCCGGCGTTCACTTCCCGTTCCAGCGTCGGCAGCTCCACGCTGTCGACCTGGCGCAATTTGTCCTCGCCAGCGGCGATGTACAGCTCCAGGGTGTGGAAGTAGTCGAGATTGGCGGCGTACAGCCGATCCAGCGCGGCGATGTCGGTGAGCAACTGGGTCTTGTGCCGCTCCAGGGCGTCGCTGATGGCGTCGACCTGATTGCGGATGGTCTCGTATTCCTGCACCACCTTGGTCAGCGGCGAGGTCTTGCCGAACAGGCGGGCGAAGAAGCCGGGCTTATGGTTCGGGTCCAGTTCTTCGAGATTGAAGCCGCGCAGCACCTTGACCATGTCGTTCAGCGCGGTGCCGGCCGGGCCGGCGTCCTTGCTGCGCACGCCTTCCAGCATGCTGTCGGAAATGGTGGTCAACTGCTCCTGGGCCTTGCTGCCGAAGAATAGGATGGAGTGGCTGTCGCGCAGGTCGATCTGCGCCGTCAGGGCGGTGATTTGTTGCTGATCCTGGGCCGGGGCGGGCGCGCGGGCGGCGAGGTCCTGCTGGACCTGCGGCATGGCTTGGGCGAAGACCTCGGGCAAGGCCGGCGGCGTGGCCAGCGCGGTCGGGATCGGGGGTTGTGGCGTGGACATGCGGGTTTCGGCTCCTGGGCGCGGGGACGGGGCGATGGCTGGCTGCAGCCAGATTTAAACCACCCCTTCCCGTTTCAACTGAGTGGCCAACACTTCGATCTGAACGTCGAGGTCGGTCACGTCGGTTTCCAGCAATTTCTGCTGCTGTTCCTGAAAGACATCCTCGATAGTGGACAGCACCCGGCGGAAATTGTCCTCCAGCTCCGGCGTGCTGACCCGAGCATGGGTCTTGGCGTAGCCCTCGACCACCTGCTTGGCCCCGTCCAGATAGACGTTTAGGAACTTGCGGGCGCGACGCAGATCGCGGGGATCTTCCTCCAGCAGCTTGAGAATTTGCCGGGCCAGCGCGGTGATGCGCCGCAGCCGGTTGTTCAGTTCGGTGTTGCGAATGTCGCGGCTGGCCTGTTCGATGGCGGCGATGGAGTTTTCGGCTTGCGTCAGCGCCTCCAGCACCCGGTCGGTGACATCGACGCCGTCGCGGTCGGTGAAGCGCTTGGCGGTTCGCGGATCGAAGCCGTAGCTCAGATAGCAACCGAGCAGGGCGGCCAGGCCGAAGGCGACGGCGACCAGCGGATTCTGGCCGGCCCCGAGCCAGGCGGTGACGCCGGTGGCCAGGGCGATGACCCCGCAGCCCAGGGTCTTGAACGGCAGCGGCGCTTTGGCGACCCGGCGGCGATCGTAGTCGACCGCCAGCAGCAGGCCGCGGCGTAGCAGCAGCGCGCCGCCCAGAAACAGACCGTAGCCAGCGGCGTCGCCCAGCAGGTTCAGCAGCTGGCCGCGCGCCAGCGAGGTGATGGCGGCGAACAGCACCGGCAACGGCAACAGGAACATCAACATCCCTTTGGCCGATGGCAACTGGCCGGAGGGCAGGCGGTAGCGTTCAGCCATGGTCTCGATCTTCCATTTCAACAACAGGATCAGGGTGGTCAGCGGCACCAGGACGACACCGACCCACAGCAGCAGGCGGCCCATGACGGCGGATCGAATTCAGCCGCGCGGCGTCAGCACGGTCGGCGCGCTGGCGCTCGAACTGGAGCAGGACGCCACCAGCGCCTGGCAGGACGCCACGCCGACGGTGGCGAAAATCAGCAACAGGCCGATCAATTTGCGTAGGAAATCAGGCATGGCGAAGTTTCGCTCGGTGACCGATGGTGCCATTTACTATAGCACGTGGCGGCTGACGCTCAGCCGTTCCAGTGCCCGATCGAGCAGCGCCTCGGGGTCGAACAGGGTGGCTGGCGCGATCGAGAAGGTCCGATGGCGGAACTCGCCTTCGGCATCGACTGTGTACAAGGCGCGGTAATATTCCGGTCGCGCCAGCAGATCGCGAATCCCGGTCAACAAGGCGTCGATGTCCGCATCGGTGCTGTACAGCCCCAGACTGGCCCGCACCATGCCGCGCCAGGGCCGGATTTTGGCCTCGGCGTCGGCGGCGTCGACATCGAGATCCAGCGCCCACAGGTCCGGCTTCAGCAACTCGCGCACATAGGGGTGAGCGCAAAAGCAGCCATTGCGCACGGCGACATTGTGATAATCGTTCAGCACCGCCGCCACCAGACCGTGTTCCAGCCCGACCAGATTGAAGGACGCCACCCCCAACCGCGGGGTACGCTCCAGGTCCGGATCACCGTACAGCCGCACTCCGGGCAGCGCCGTCAGTTCGGTGACCAGACGCCGCAACAGCCGCTGTTCGGCGGCATGAATCCGCGCCATGCCGATGTTTTGCAGCAGATACAGCACCGCCCCCAGTTGCACCGCGCCTACGATATTGGGAGTGCCGGCTTCCTCCCGGTCGGGAAATCGGGCGGTGACCTGATAGCCGGCCAAGGTCACGTCGTCCACCATACCGCCGCCCACCTCGTCGGGTTCGCGATCAGTCAGCAGCGCCTGCCGTATCACCGCCGTACCGGGCGACCCCGGCGCATACAGCTTGTGGCCGGAGAACACCACCGCGTCCAGTTCCCGTTCGACCGCTCCAGTGTCGCTGAGCGCCAGCGGGGCATGGGCCAGATATTGGGAGGCGTCGACCACTACCCAGGCGTCGTGGGCATGGGCCAGGGCGGCGATGTCGTGCACTGGATTGACGATGCCGGTTACGTTGCTGGCCGCGGCTACCGCGAGGTAGTTGACCCGACCGGCATATCGTTCGAGCAGACCTTTCAGCGCCGCCAGATCGACCGCGCCCAGAGCTGGAGCCGCGCCGGTCAAGGGAATGGGGATGACCTGTCGGGCATGTTTACGATGGGGCAGATCGTTGGCGTGATGCTCCAGCGTCGCCACCAGCACGATATCCCGTTCCGGGCGGCGCGCCGCAAGAGTCCGGGCCAGTCGGTTGAGCAAGGCGGTGCAGCCACTGCCGGCGAAAATAGCGCTGTAGCGCTCGGAATCGGCGCGCAGGAAGCGCAAGACTTGGCGATGCGCCCAATGGTAGGCGTGGCTGGTGACGCGGGCGGAAAAATGCGCTTGGCTGTGAGTATTGGCGTAATGAGCCAGCAGGGCATCGGCTACCTGCCGGGCCGACTCCAACGCCAGGGTCGAAGCCGCCGAGTCGAGGTAATGGCGGCGCGTTTCCCGACCATCGGCGAGAGGGTAGTGGGTGGCCAGCGCGGGGAAATCGCAGCCGGCGAGGATGGGCGAAGAGACGGTGCTCAAGGGTCACCCCGGAAAATTTTCGCGCGTTGGGCGGCGATCTGGCGGATCATACCCCGGCCGTGGTGGTCGCGGTGAGCGTCGTTGGACAACCGCAAGGCCATGGGCGGATGCTGAGTCGAACGAGGTTGCAAATCCAGAACGCATGAGTCACAACCAGAATCCCATCGGTATCTTCGATTCCGGCGTGGGCGGGCTGTCGGTGTTCCGGCAGATCCGCGCCGATTTGCCGCACGAGCGCTTGCTGTACGTCGCCGATTCCGGCCATGCGCCCTACGGCAACAAAGCCGCCGAATTCATCGTGCGGCGCTCGATCGCGATAAGCGAATTCCTGCTGGAACAGGGCGCCAAGGCGATCGTGGTGGCCTGCAACACCGCGACTGCGGCGGCCATCGCCCGCCTGCGCCAGCGTTTCAGCCTGCCGATCGTCGGCATCGAGCCGGCCATCAAACCGGCCGTGGCCCTGACTCACTCCGGGGTGGTCGGCATCCTGGCCACCGGCAACACCGTGCGCAGCGACAAGTTCGCCGCGCTGCTCAACCAGCATGGCCAGCGTGCGCGGGTCCTGGTGCAGCCCTGTCCGGGGCTGGCCGATTGCGTGGAATACGGCGACCTGACCGGCGCACGGCCGCGCGCCCTGCTGGAACAGTATCTGGCCCCGCTGCTGGCCTGCGGCGTCGATACCCTGGTGCTGGGTTGCACCCACTATCCGTTCCTGATTCCTCTGATCCAGCAACTGGCGGGGCCGGAGGTCGCTATCCTCGATCCCAGTCCGGCGGTGGCCCGGCAATTGCGCCGCCGACTGGATGCGGCGGGACTGCGGGCGGACGACGCGGCGGTCGGCGGCGAGCGGTTTTTCACCAGCGGACCGTCCGAACGGCCCACTCGGGTGATACATCATGTGCTGGGGCGGCCAGTCCGGCTGGAAACCCTGCCCGAACCGTTTCACTCGGTCGGATAGCCGTTGCGCTGCATGTCGCTCAGCCCGCCCTTGTTCTCAACATGGCTATACCCCAGCTGGTGCAGGGTCTGTTCAGCGATGCCAGCCCGGCGGCCGCTGTGGCAATAGAGCGCGATCGGGGTGTCGTGCGCCGGGGCGAGGGCGGCGATGCGGCTGGCGATCTGGTCGTAGGGGACGTTGACCGCCTGGCGAACATGGGACTGCTGGTATTCGTCGGCCGAGCGTACGTCGATGACGAGTGGCGGCGCGGCGGCGGCGGGATTGTCGGCTCCAGCCAGGGCCGGAGCGGTCATCAGCAACAGTAGCGCGAAAATCCCCGATCTCTTCATGTCGATGTCTCCGGAGGCCCGATCAATCGAACGGGCGCTGTGGAAAAGTGCGCGGTCGTCCGGTCGGAGACATCGAAGGGCTGGGGTTCTGTGCGATCGCGAAGGCGGTCCGGGCGTGGCGAGGCCATCTCCGGGGCATGGATACCCACCCACTCGAAGCTCATACTGCGGACCTTCAATCCTAGCACCTCATTCCTGCCGATAGCCAGCAAAACTTATCCACTATCTTGGTGGATAACTTTCCTCCTGCCCCAGGTAACCCTGAATTTCACCCTACACTTAGTGATAAAAGATGGCTTGGACAAAAAATAGACAGCTCAACAAGGGGGTGGCAGAGGGGCGCTGGAGGCGGTTGCGCTAGCGGCTGGCGGCCAGCATGACACCGCCGATCACCAGGGCCGCGCCGGTCAGTTGCAGGCCGGTCAGGGGCTCCTCCAGGAACACCTGACCCAGTAACAGGGTAGCCACCGGGCCGACCGTGCTCAACAGCGCCGCTTGCGGAGCGCCGATGCGGCGGATGCCTTCCGCCAGCAGCAGCACCGGGGCCAGGGTGGAGAACAGCACCATTTGCGCTACCAGCCCATAGGTATCCGCAGGCATGTGGGGCAGGACCAGTCCCCGACCGAGGACGAATTGCAGCAGCATGAATAGCGTGGACACAGTGGTGGCGGCGGCGGCGAAGCGCAGCGCCCCGAGGGTCTGGATCAGCGGTCCGCTCCACAGCAGATAAAGGGCGTAGCTGAAGGCCGAGCCGAACACCAGCAGGCCGCCGATCAGCGTGGGCCGCAGTTCGCCGAAGCGGGCGTCCACCGCGACCACTAGCGCGATGCCGCTATAGCTGAGCGCCAGCGCGCCGATTTCGGCCCGCCGCAGCGGACGGCGTTGGCTGAGGGCCGCCAGCAGCAGGACCAGGGTCGGGTAGAGAAACAGAATCAGGCGTTCCAAACCGGCGCTGATGAACTCCAGCCCCCAGAAATCCAGCCAGCTGGCCAGGTAATAGCCCAGCAGACCCAGAATGGCCAATTGTCCGCGCTGGGTCCAGCTCAGGGAAACCGCTGGGCTACGCCACGCCGCCCAGGCGCCGAGTGCCAGAAAGCCCGGCAAGGCCAGCGTCATCCGCAAAGTCAGGGCAACGGTGGCGTCCAGGCCATGACGGTAAAGCAGCTTGGCGTAAATGGCTTTGGCCGAGAAGCCGATCGCCGCCAACAGGACGCAGGCGATGCCCACGGTCCGGTTGGGAACCAGACGGGCGTTCAGGGAACCTGCTCCCCGGTCGAATCGAATTGTTCCTCGTGCGGCAACACCTCGGTCTCGGCCCGACTGGCGGCCAGCCACTCCTGAATGGGCGGATGAGCCAGCACGGTATCGATGTAAGCCTGTTCGACCGCGCCCACGGCCACGCCATAGGTATGAAAGCGCAGCGCCACCGGGGCATACATCGCATCGGCCAGGGAAAAACCGCCCAGCAGCCAGGGACCTGCCGCGCCGTAGCGTTGCCGGGCCTCGCGCCAGATCGCGCCGATGCGGGCGATGTCGGCCTGAGCCTGGGTGGGCACCGTGAAGCCGCGATACTGCCGCCGGGCATTGAACGGCAGACAGTTGCGCAGATCGGGGAACCCAGCGTGCATTTCATGGCTGATAGCCCGGCCATAAGCCCGGGTCGACGGATCGGCCGGCCAGAGCTGCGCCGCGGGAAAACGCTCGGCCAGATATTCGCCGATCGCCAGCGATTCCCACACCAGGACATCGTCGTCCTGCAATGCTGGGACCCGTCTCGATGGCGACCAGCGACCGATGTCGCGGGCGAATTCGGGCGTATCCAGCGCCAGGCGGATTTCCTGGAACGGCGCGCCGGTCTGGCGCAGGGCCAGCCAGGCCCGCAGCGACCAGGATGAGTAGGTTTTGTTGCCGATGACTAAAGTCAAAGCCATGTCGATACCTGTAAACACACGGGGAAACTGCATTCCCGACTGGAGATGGTGCTGGCTATCTCAGCGGGCATAGCATGAGGAGTGGAGACCGCAAAATGCGCCTGCCGTTCGTTCATGCCAGACCCATTCGGGCCGATAGCGCTGGATGAGATATCATCAAGCGAGCACCCCCGCACATTGTCAACCAGGTACTGGAATGCCTAATTTCAGTTTTGGAAAATGATTAATTATGTAGAAAAAACAGCAAGATCAGAGTCAGATCAAGTGGATTTCCGACTTCATCTGGAACCTCGCCGACGATCGTTTGCGCGATGTGTACAAGATGTTGCCATCGAACAGATCAGGAACGAAATCACCCTTATCCGCGAATACCGCGACCGTCTGATTGCCGATGTCGTTACCGGCCAGATCGATGTACGCGGCTGGCAGCCCGGCCCGGACGATATGGTGAATGACGAGGATTTGGCCGCGCTGGGCGATGACGAAGAGTGCGAGGAGTCCGCCGAGGAGGATGACGATGGCGCGGACTGAGCTGACACCGAACTCTGACGATCTGCTCGGAGAACTGCGCGGTCTGATCAATGCCGCGCGCCAACAGGTCGCGCAAACCGTCAATGCCACGCTGACCCTGCTCTACTGGCGCGTAGGCCAACGTATCCGCCGCGAAGTGCTGAAAGATGGGCGTGCCGAATACGGCGAACAGATTGTGTCGACGCTGTCGACACAATTGGTGCGGGAGTATGGCCAGAGCTTCGGACTCCGCAGCTTGCGCCGCATGGTCCAATTCGCCGAGGTTTTTCCCGAAGAACAGCCTGTCGTAGCGCTGGCCCAAACACTGAGCTGGAGCCACTTCATCGAAATCCTGCCGCTCAAGCAACCGCTGGAACGCGCCTACTACGCCGAACTGTGCCGGGTGGAACGCTGGAGCGTGCGCACCCTGCGCGAACGCATCGCCAGCCAACTCTATCTGCGCACCGCCATCGCCAAACAACCGGAAACCGTGGTGCAAGCGGAAATCGACCACCTGCGCGCGGGCGGACAGATGACGCCGGAACTGGTATTCCGCGATCCCTACATGTTGGACTTTCTGGGCCTGCCGCAGGATTACAGCGAACGCGAACTGGAAGACGCCATCCTCCGCGAAATGGAGCGTTTTCTGCTGGAACTGGGCGTGGGCTTCACCTTCGTGGCGCGGCAAAAACGCATCAGCGTAGGCGCGGACGATTTCTACCTCGACCTGCTGTTCTACCATCGCCATCTGCGCCGCCTAGTGGCGGTGGAATTGAAACTGGAAAAGTTCCAGCCCGCGCACAAGGGGCAAATGGAGTTGTACCTGCGCTGGCTGGACAAGTACGACCGCGCGGCGGGCGAAGAACCACCCATCGGTCTGATTCTGTGCGCGGCCAAGGATACGGAACAAATCGAATTGTTGGACCTCGACGCCGCCAACATCCGCGTGGCGGAATACCGGGCGCACATTCCCGACATGGCGCTGCTGCAAGCGCAACTGCACCGCGCCGTGCTATTGGCGCGTGAACGGGCTGCCGCGCAAAGTGACGCGCCGCCATTGCCAGGAAGCAAGGCATGAAACCCACCGACACCCGCGAACAAGCGCTGGAGCAATTGATCGTCAATTAGCTCACGGGCAGTGACGCACACCGTCCGACGACCGACGGCGTTATCGGCGAGGAATCCGGCGCGTATGCCTCAGGCCAATATGTGCTGAGCCGAGCCGCCGATTACAACCGCGATGTGGCGCTGGATGTCGTGCAGTTGCTGGCTTTCCTGCACGCAACCCAGCCCGAAGCGGTGGAAACCCTGGAACTGGCGGCGGAAGGCATCAAACGCACTCAGTTCCTACACCGCGTGCAAGGCGAAATCAGCAAGCGCGGCGTGGTGGATGTATGACGCAAAGGCGTGAGCCACGGCCCGCTGCACATCGACCTCTACAAACTGCTGCCCACGCCAGGCAACGCCAGTGCCGCAGCGGCCTTCGCCAAGAATATTTTCAGCGTCACCCGGCAACTGCGCTACAGCAACGACTCCGGCAACGCGCTGGACATGGTGATTTGCATCAACGGCCTGCTGGTGCTGACCTTCGAGTTGAAAAACTCGCTGACCAAGCAAACCGTTGCTGATGCGATCACCCAATACCGCACCACCCGCGACCCCAAGGAACTGCTGTTCCAGGCCGGGCGCTGCATCGCCCATATCGCGGTGGACGATACCGAAGTGGCGTTCTGCACCGAGTTGAAGGGCAAAGCCTCGTGGTTCCTGCCCTTTAACCAGGGTTGGAACAGCGGCGCGGGCAACCCGCCCAATCCCAACGGCCTGAAAACCGATTACTTGTGGAAGCAGGTGCTCACCAGAGAATCGCTGGCCAACATCGTCGAGAGCTTCGCCCAGATGGTGGTGGAGGAAGAAGCCGACGCCAACGGCAAGAAACGCAAGAAGCGCAAACCGATCTTTCCGCGCTTCCACCAGTTGCGCACCGTGCGCGCCTTGCTGCGTCGCGCCCGCCAAGAGGGCGTGGGCCAACGCTATCTGATTCAACACTCGGCGGGCAGCGGCAAGAGCAACACCATTGCCTGGCTGGCGCATCAATTGGTGGAATTGCGCCGCGCCGACGATCCACTGACGGCGCAATTCGACTCCATCATCGTCATCACCGACCGGCGCGCGCTGGACACGCAGATTGCCCGCACCATCAAGGGCTACGACCACGTGGCTTCTATTTTCGGCCACTCCGACAACGCCCAGGAACTGCGCGGTTTCTTGCAGCGAGGCAAGAAAATCATCGTCACCACGGTGCAGAAATTCCCGTTCATCCTCGATGAACTGGGCGACCTTTCCGGTAAAAAATTCGCCTTGCTGATCGACGAGGCCCATTCCAGCCAGGGCGGCAAAACCACGGCACGGATGCACGCAGCGCTAGGCGGAAAAGCCGACGAGGAAACCTTCGAGGAAGACGTCACCCAGGATGCGGTGAACGAGGAAATCGAAAAGCGCATCCAGTCCCGCAAGATGCTGGCCAACGCCAGCTATTTCGCATTCACGGCGACGCCCAAGAACAAGACGCTGGAATTGTTCGGCGAGAAAATCCAAACCGGCGACACGGTGCAATTCCGCGCGCCGGAGGAACTGACTTACACCACCAAGCAAGCGATCCAAGAGGGTTTCATCCTTGATGTGGTAGCGAACTACACGCCGGTGGACAGTTTCTACCATGTGGCCAAGACGGTGAAGGATGACCCCTATTTCGACAAAACCAAGGCGCTGAAGAAAATCCGCCGCTACGTCGAATCGCACGACAAAGCCATTCGCCAAAAGACCGAAATCATGGTCGATCACTTCGTCGAACAGGTCGCCGGCAAGCAGAAAATCGGCGGCAAGGCGCGGGCGATGATCGTGTGCAACGGCATCGCGCGGGCCATCGACTACTTCCGCGAGGTCTCACGCTACCTGGAGGAGAGCAAAAGCCCGTACCGCGCCATCGTCGCCTATTCGGGCGACTTCGAGATCGGTGGCGATAAGAAAACCGAGGCCGACCTGAACGGCTTCCCGAGCAAGGATATTCCGGCCAGGCTCAAGCAAGACCCGTATCGCTTCCTGATGGTCGCCAACAAATTCGTCACCGGCTTCGACGAGCCGTTGCTGCACACGATGTACGTGGACAAACCCTTGGCAGGCGTACTGGCGGTGCAGACCCTGTCGCGTCTCAACCGCGCCCATCCGCAAAAGCACGATACCTTCGTGCTGGATTTCGCCGGCAACGCCGAAGCCGTGCGGGCCGCGTTTCAGGATTACTACCAGGCCACGATTCAGACTGGCGCAACCGACCCCAACCGCTTGCACGACCTCAAGGCCGAGTTGGACGGACAGCAGGTGTATAGCGCACAGCAGGTTGAGGATCTGGTCGCACTCTACCTCAGCGGCGCGGACCGCGACCGGCTCGACCCGATCCTTGATCAGTGCGTGGAGACCTACAAAGAAACGCTGGACGAAGACGACCAAGTACAATTCAAAGGCCAGGCCAAAGCCTTCGTGCGCGGCTATGGTTTCCTGGCCGCCATCCTCAGCTACGGGCACCCCGCCTGGGAAAAGCTGTCGATCTTTCACAACTTCCTGATCCCAAAGCTGCCCGCCCCCAAGGAGGAAGACTTATCCAAGGGTGTGCTGGAGGCCATCGACATGGACAGCTACCGGGTGGAAGCCCAAGCGGCGGTGAAGATGGCCATGGACGATGCCGACGCCTCGGTCGAGCCGGTGCCCACGGGAGACCCCGGCGGCAAGGCCGATTCGGAGTTCGACAAGTTGTCGAACATCATCAGAGCCTTCAACGATCTGTTCGGCAATATCGAGTGGAAAGACGAAGACCAGATCCGCAAGGTCATCACCGAGGAGATCCCGGCGCGCGTGGCCCAGGACAAGGCGTATCGGAACGCGCAGGCCCATTCCGATAAACAAAACGCCAAGTTGGAACACGACAGGGCGCTCAACCGGATCGTGCTGGAACTGCTGGCCGACCACACCGAATTGTTCAAGCAATTCAGCGACAACCCGGACTTCAAACGCTGGCTGACCGATATGGTGTTCGATGCCACCTATCATCCGCGCGCCACCTCAGCGCCACCACCACCACCCTGAGTCAAATCCGATCAGTTGGCGCAAAAGGGCCAGATCACCGATGTCCATTCGCTGGTCTATCACACTGCCGTCATCGGCGTGAACCGCGCCCACACGGCGTCCGTCACCCGGTTCGAGGATCTGGCGGGGCCGGGGAGGCGGCTGGCGCTGGGCGATCCGAAAGCCATGGCTCTGGGTCGCACCGCTGAAGCGATTCTGGACGCTTCCGGGCTGGGCGCTGCGATTCGCGCCAATGTGGTGGCGCGCGGCGCGATCGCCCATCGCGCTCAGCGTCGACTGCAAACCTTGTCCGGCGGCGAGCGGCAGCGGGCGGCTTTGGCCGACCGGGTCATCACCCTGCACGCCGGATTGCGGGCCGCTAGCGCTGGATGAGGCAGGCTTCATCCAGCGCTAGCGGGTGCGCTCAGGACTTGCGGCTATACGCCTGGATGGCGGTCAGGGCGATGGTGAACACGATGTCGTCCACCAGCGCGCCGCGCGACAGATCGTTGACCGGTTTGCGCAGGCCCTGCAGCATGGGGCCGACCGAAACGACGTGCGCGCTGCGTTGCACCGCCTTGTAGGTGGTGTTGCCGGTGTTGAGGTCGGGGAACACGAACACCGTGGCCTGACCGGCTACCGGCGAGCCGGGCGCTTTCTGCTGGCCAACCTCCAGCACCGATGCCGCGTCGTATTGCATGGGGCCGTCGATCAGCAGATCGGGGTCCTTGCTCTTGGCCAGCGCGGTGGCGGCCCGTACCTTCTCGACGTCGGCCCCGGAGCCGGAACTGCCGGTGGAGTAGCTGAGCATGGCCACCCTGGGCTCGATGCCGAAGGCTCGCGCACTGGCGGCGCTCTGCAGAGCGATCTCGGCCAGCTCGGTCGCGTTAGGGTCGGGGTTGATGGCGCAGTCGCCATAGACCAGCACCTGGTCGGGCATCAGCATGAAAAACACCGAGGACACGATCGACGAACCCGGTTCGGTCTTGATCAGCTGCAAGGCCGGTCGCACCGTGTTGGCGGTGGTGTGGACCGCGCCGGACACCAGGCCATCGACATCGTCCGCCGCCAGCATCATGGTGCCGAGCACCACGGTGTCCTGCAGTTGCTCGCGCGCCTGCTCGGGGGGTAGTCCCTTGCTCTTGCGCAAGGTCACCATCTGTTCGACATAACGCTCGCGCACGCTGTCGGGATCGATGATTTCCAGCCCGGACGGCAGTTCGACGCCTTGGGCGGCGGCCACGGCCTTGATGGCCTTTTCCTTACCGAGCAACACGCAGCGTGCGATGTTCTTTTCCGTACAGATGACGGCCGCGCGAACGGTGCGGGGTTCGTCGCCTTCCGGCAGTACGATGCGCTTGTTGGCGGTGCGCGCCTTTTGGATCAGGCGATAGCGGAAGGCCGGCGGCGACATCTGGGTCGAAGCCGGCATCCGCACGTTGGCCGTCAGCACATCGGGCCACAGCCGTTCGGCCACGGCTTCCAGCACGGTGCTCATGCGCTCGGTGTCGTCGGTGGGGACGGCTTTCGGCATGCGGTCGATATGGGTGGCGGTGAGGAAGGTGTCGTGCACCACGCTCAGGATCGGCAGACCGGACTGGAAGGCGTGCGAGGCCAGCTTGCGGATGCGTGGATCGATTTCCGAGCCGTGGGTCAGGATCAGGCCGGCCAGTTGCACCCCCTTGCTGGCCGCCAATGCGGTAGCCAGCATGATGTCGTCGCGGTCGCCCGCGCCCATGATCAGCGCGCCGGGAATCAGGCGATGCATCATTTCAGCGGCGGAACGGGCGGTGATCACGGTTTCCAGCACCCGGCGACTGGCCAACTCACCCTCGACCAGTACCCGTGCATTGAGATGGCGGGCCACGTCCAGCGTGCGCGGCGCTAGCAGGGCCGGATCGTAGGGCACCACCCCCCACAGCGTGATGTCGTCCAGCTCCTGCCGGGCCGCCTCGATGTCGAAGCGCGCCGGCACCTTGTTGAGGATAACGCCAGCGACATGGCAGCCGACCTGGCTCATGCGCTGGGTCATATGGCGGATTTCTTCCAGGGGCTCACCCGCTTTAGCGGTAGAGACCAGGACGATTTCGGCCTTGAGACAGCGGGCGATTTCGGCGTTCAGTCGTGGGGTGAACGGATGGCTGGTATCGGTGTGCAGTCCTTCGGCGACCAGCACGTCGGCGCCATCGGCCGCACGCAGGCACAGGCTGATAATCTCTTCCAGCAGCTCCGGTTCCTCGCCAGCCGCCAGTTGCTTGTCGGCCTGGACGATCGACAGCGGGGGTGGGGCCTCGATCGCGCAGATCGCACGGGCGAAGTGGAGCGAATTTTCGATATCCGTTTCTTGCTGCGCCACGGGTTTGGCGAAACCGACGCGAAGTCCTTGCCGTTGTAAGGCGCGGATCAGGCCGAGGGTAACGGAGGTCAGGCCGACATTGGGACGGGTGGGAATCAGGTAAAAAATCTGCATGGCAATGATCCAACCAGTGAAGTAAGCGATCGAGCGCGATGAGGGTAGACCATCAAGCCGCAATCTGGAGCGTGGTCTTGCGCAACGGAGAAGGTCGGGCGGGGTGGCGCTCGACGTTTTCGACAGGATCGGCGATCAAGGGGAATTGCGAATCTCCCGGAGGTGAAATGACCCGACCGGCGGGGCGGGACGGCCAAGCATGCAGCCGATCGAGCGGGTCGAGATTCGGGTCCGCCGTCCGCGCACCAGGTTGACTGGCATGGCGAGAGTCACGGCCCCGACACAGACGGACCGTCGATCGATGTGCGGCTGCAGCGTAGGCATGGTAACCGATTACGGCGGTGTTTGGTGCGTCGCATCACGGTCGGATGGGGTGTCTTTGGCGGGAGAGCGGGAGCGGGCCGATGGCGCGTTCCGCATGGCGAGATGGTGGGTAGATCAGCGCTGTGGCGAGGGCCGCACGTTCATCCGAGCATTTCGGATGGTGAAATGACGCGGTGAACGTGGGGGTAGGGTTGCCTGTGGCGACGGTCCGTGCGATCGCGGGATCGTCGGGTGGGGCGGGGTCCGGCGTCGGGCGTGCTCAAGGGCGCCAGAACGGCTTGCGGCCTTCTTCGATCGCGTCGGCCCGACTGATGCCGATATCTTTGAGCATGGCATCATCGAGGCTCAGCAGGTCGCGGCGCTGGCGATAGACCGCGTACCATTGCCGCAGCTGGGCGATTCCGGCTACCAGCCGCGCGCGCAGACTGGATCTGGCGCTGGGCCGGTCGAGAGCAGGCAGTTCCAGGCATAAAGATGTATCACGGATCATCATCTTGTCTCCGATGCAATTCAGTTTGGATGGCGGACAGCATGCCGGAGCGCTATTGATTTATCCAACAAATAAGTTTTATATAATTCATAAGAAATGATGATGAATGTGGAGTGCTCCCGTGTCCCCTCAACTCGATCCCGACCTATTGCGCACCTTCGTCGCCATCGTCGATGGCGGTGGTTTTACCCAGGCCGCCAAGCAAGTGCACCGGACCCAGTCGGCGGTTTCCATGCAGGTCCGCCGGCTGGAAAGCGAACTCAGCCGGACTTTGTTCCAGCGGGAAGGCCGTAGCGCCCGGCTGACGCCGGACGGCGAAGCCTTGCTGGGTTACGCGCGGCGGTTGTTGAAGCTGCACGATGAAGCGGTCAGCGTTCTGAGTTGCCCGGATCTGAGCGGCTTGGTGCGCATCGGCACGCCGGACGATTACGTCGATCGCTTCCTGCCGGAAATCCTGGCGCGTTTTGCCCGCGCCTTTCCCCGGGTCCAGGTGGAAGTGAATTGCGAGCCCAGCGTGAATCTGCGGCGCATGCTGGCCGAGCACCGGCTCGATCTGGCGCTGATCACCTGCACGCCGGGGGCGGAGACCGGCGAGATCCTGCGCCGTGAGCCGATCGTATGGGCCACAGCCGAACGCCATCTGGCCCACGAGAACGAACCCCTGCCGCTGGCCCTGTTCCAGCCGGGCTGTCCGTTGCGTGGCTGGGCATTCGCGGGTCTGAACGAAATCGGTCGCCCCTATCGGATCGCCTACACCAGCGCCAGCATCAGTGGCATTCTAGCGGCGGTGACCGCGGGCCTGGCCGTCACGGTGCTATGCCGCAGCGTGCTACCGGTCGGGGTGCGACCGCTGAGCGTCGACGAGGGTTTTCCGACCCTGCCGCAGGCCAGCATCACCCTACATCGGGGCAGCACGGTCTCCCCGGTCACCGAACGCCTGGCGGGGTATATTCGCGAGGGTTTCAATGCCGATGCGCCGCTGTCGCCAACCTTGAGCTACCGTACAGCGGCGGCCGCCTGATTCAGGACCTGACTTATGCTTGATCCTTTCATGATCACCCTTGGCCTGCAGGCCGAAGTGCTGGCGCCCGGCCAGGCTCGGGTGTGGGGCGTTATCCGTCCGGAATTCCTCAACAGCTGGGGTTCGGCCCACGGCGGTTTTCTCTATACCGTGGCCGATGCGGCGTTCGCCATGGCTTCCAATTCGCACGGCGCGCTGGCGGTGGCGCTGACGGCGCACATCGAATATGTCAAACCGAGTCAGGGTGGGGCGGCGGTGGAAGCGCTGGCCACCGAGGTTCATCTGGGGCGGCGCACCGCAGTCTATCGGGTGGAAGTACGCAGCGGCTCGACTCTGCTGGCGCTGTTCACCGGCACGGTCTACCGGCGTCCCGATCAGCCGACGTCGTTGTTGCCGGGGAATGCTTCCGCTCAGGGATAAACGAAGGTATGCGCCAGAACGAGCTCGCCCGGATGGTGCAGCGGCATCGGTACGCCGTTGACGATCAGCTTGAACGGCTGATCCTGCTGTTTCACGGTGCTAGCGATATGCCCCTTAATCACCGCAAGTTCGCTCTGTTCATCCCTTCTGTGCATGGCGTGACGATGTCGCGCCAAGCTCTCTCAGCCATCGGTCGAGCGGGTGAGCGTTTCCCATGCGTGGAATTCGTCGGCCAGCGCCGACAGCTTTTCGCGTACCAGCGTGAGCGCATCGGAACCCAACAGCAGATGCGCGGGCGGGGTGTCACTGGCGATCACAGCCAGCATCGCGCGGGCGGCTTTGGCAGGATCGCCGAGCTGCTTACCGCTCTTTTCCTCGCGTGCCTTGCGGATCGGGTCAAACAGCGCGTCGTAGTCGGGAATCGAGCGCGCCGTGCGCGACATCGAGCGTCCGGCCCAGGCGGCAGAGCTTTGCCATACCGCCTGCATTCGCCAAGGCGGAGTATGTCTCGTCGCATTGAGAGGGTTCGGGTTCAGACGGATTGTGACGATTGACCTGCCCCCAAAATCAGTACCACGAGGCATTGAGTAAAGTCCGTATCCGACGCGCAGTCCGGTACGCAGTATTTCCATTTCTCTTACCACTTCTTCGAACCCGCGTTTGATGTGGTCAATCTCGAGCATCGGACCGTGCATGGGCTGGGTAGTTGGGACACTCAGGTCACGGTGACGACGCCGGAAGATGTGGGTCGGCTCACCACCGAGATTCTTCTGGCAGAGCCGCGCATTGCCAATGAGGTGGTGTATGTCGCCGGAGACACGATTTCTTACGGACGGCTAGCCGAGGTGGTCGAGCGCGTGAGCGGACAACCCTTTGAGAAAACGCTGTGGTCGCTGGACAAACTGCGCGCGGATCTGGATCAAGCGCCGGACGATGTCATGGCCCGTTACCGCGCCGCATTTGCACGGGGAGATGGGATGTGGTGGGAGAAATCCAGCACCTTCAACGCCCGCCATGGCATCGAGACAACGGATGTTGCGCAGTATCTGGCGGCGCGTTTAGGCTGAGTCGCGCTGTCGCGCGGCTGTGCGCAGACGGAGATTGCGCCCCTGCGCACAGCGCTCTAGCTTGCAGCAACGGATTCCGCAGCGGCGCGACTCAGCGATCCAAATTTTTCCTCATAGAGTTTGCCAAGCCAGTCGATGAACACGCGAACCCGCGGCGATAGCTGGCGGTGATACGGGTATAGCGCGGACAATAAAAAGTCCGGGCTCGGCCACTCGCTCAGCACTTCGACCAATCGCCCATCGGCAAGCTCGTCTTCAACATGAAAGCGCGGTAGCTGAATCAACCCGCAACCGCGCAGCGCACAGATGACGTAGTTCTCAGCGTCGTTGACCGACATCCAGCCATCCAGCACAAACTCGCGCCGCTGACCGCCGATGAGCAGTTCCAGGGCGTAGTCCACTGTGCCGCTGCTGGAAAAGAACTTCACCACCTGATGCGCGGACAGTTCATCCGGGTGACGCGGCGTACCGAAGCGGGCCAGATATTCGGGGCTGGCACAAACGACCTGCGGCATGAGCGCCAGCCGCCGTGCCACCAGGGACGAGTCGCGCGGATGGCCGGCGCGGATCACGCAATCCACGCCTTCCCGAACCAGATCGACCAGCCGATCGCCGCTGCTGACCACCAGGTCGATGCCAGGATAGCGCGCTCGGAAGTCGTCGATTCTCGGCAGAACGATTCTTGTCGCATGGGTGCCGTGCATATCCACGCGCAGCGTGCCGCGAGGGTTCGCTGCGACCTGTCGCAGCGAGGCTTCGGCATCGTCCAGTTCACTGAGCACCTGCACGCAACGCTCGTAGAACGCCTGTCCGTCGAGCGTCGGGCGCACGTTGCGCGTGGTGCGGTCGAGCAGTCGGGTACCTAACCTGGCCTCCAGTTCCTTGATCGCGTAGGTCGCCGTGGCGCGGGGAATTTCCAGCGCAGCCGCGGCTTGGCTGAAGCTGCCCAGTTCCACGATGCGGGTAAATAACTGAAGCGAATCGAAGCGGTCCATGGGCTGATTGTTGTGCGTGGTTGAATTCAGATGGCAACTTAGCAGGATTTATCTCATGGGAGCAAACAAGAATAATGCGCTCCACGGGCATCTCGCCTTCTTGAGCAGGAGCAAGCCATGAGCGCAGAACCATCGAAGTCAGCCATCGTTACGGGCGGCTCCCGTGGCATCGGTCAGGCGATTGCCAAGCGGTTGGCCGCCGACGGCTTTGCCATCGTCGTCAACTACGCCGGTAATGTAGCCAAGGCACAGGAGACCGTCGCGGCCATCGAATCGGCTGGCGGCAAGGCCATCGCAATCCAGGGCGATGTCGGCAACCCGGATGATGTTGCCGCGCTGTTCGCCCGTGCGAAGCAGGCATTTGGCCGCATCGACGTAGTGGTCAACAGTGCAGGCGTCATGCTGATGGCACCGATTGCCGCAAGCAGTTTGGGCGACTTCGACCAAGTGATCACCACCAATCTGCGCGGCGCCTTCCTGGTGTTGGCGCAGGCCGCCGCGAACCTCGGCCCAGGCGGACGCATCATTGCGCTATCGACCAGTGTCATCGCCAAGTCGTTCCCGGCCTACGGCCCCTACATCGCCTCCAAGGCCGGCGTCGAGGGTTTGGTGCGTGTGCTCGCCAACGAGTTGCGCGGTCGTGGTATCACCGTCAACGCGGTCGCGCCGGGGCCAGTCGGCACCGAACTGTTCCTCAACGGCAAGAGTCCCGAGCAGATCGATCAGCTCGCCAAGCTAGCACCGTTGGAACGACTGGGTACGCCCGATGACATCGCCAACGTGGTGTCATTCCTGGCTGGCCCTGATGGCGGCTGGGTCAACGCGCAGGTGCTGCGCGCTAACGGCGGTTTCGCTTGAACCATCCCACTCGGCGATCTGTGGTCGCCGCACATCAACGAAGGAGAATCACCATGCCTTTTGCCAACTACAAATTCCCCGAGGGCATCCTCGATCACGCCCGCAAGGAAGAAATCATCCATCGCACCACGGCCATGTTCGTCGAGTATTTCGGCGAGGGCGTGCGTCCGTACTCGATGGTGCTGGTCGAGGAAGTCGCCGACGGCGGCTGGGGACGGGCCGATGAAACCCTGACTCTGGAAAAAATGGGACTCCCACCGAAATCGAAATAACCGTCGGTCCGGGAGGCGCATCGAGCGAGCGGTGCGCCGCCTATCCTCCGACCTGCATAAGGCATCTGCTATACCCTCCGTTCTTTCGTCATCCAGGCGCCTCTGGCTCAGTGTCCTCTTTGTTTTGCAGATAGGCGCAGAACACATTTGCGTTTCAATGGCTTGCGCCTAGAATAGATCGACCGAGATATCCGGCGATACCCCTGGAACATTTGACCGGCATTTAACCGGCTTGCGGATGACTGGGTTCAGCGCCGTTTCCCCCTGCAGCGAGCCGCCATGACCCAAAACGCTGACCACCGCTTCCCATTCAGTAAAGAGCGCATCCGATCAAGAGGAGCACCCCATGAGCCATGATCTGCACCGGCAAGACTTTCGCGCCTGGACCCGCCAGCAAGCCGACCTGATCCGAGCCGGTCGGGTCAGCGAGTTGGATACCGTCAACCTGATTGATGAGATTGAAGACATGGGTGGAAGCCGTGAGCGGGAATTGGAAAGCCGGCTTGGGGTCTTACTGGCCCATTTGTTGAAGTGGCGGCACCAGCCGGATCGGCGCGGACGTAGCTGGCGCTTGACCATCGCGGAGCAACGCCGCCGCATCGACCGCCTGCTGAAGCGCAACCCGAGCCTTAAGCCGCTGCTGACCGAAGCCTTGGAGGATGCTTACGGCGACGCCGTGCTGATGGCAGCCCGTGAAACCGACCTGGATGAATCCACCTTTCCCACCACCTGCCCTTTCGCCCTGGAGCATGTTTTGGATGCGAACTGGTTGGAAGAGTAAGCCGCGCTTTCGCCCCGCTTAGACACTTCGGATGAGATATGGGCTTTACTGGAGCCGCATCTGCCGGGACGCCGTGGGGCATGGGGCGGAATTGCTGAAGACAACCGGTTGTTTATCAATGCGGTTTTCTGGATTTTGCGCACGGGGGCACCGTGGCGGGATCTGCCACCGGACTATGGCGGCTGGAGTAATACCCACCGTCGCTTTATCCGCTGGTGCGACCAGAGGGTTTGGGAAAAGCGGCTGGAGATCTTGATGGATGAGCCGGATTACGAATGGCTGATGATCGACGCCAGCTACTGCAAGGTGCATCCCCATGCGGCAGGAGCACAAGGCGGCAATCAGGCCATGAGCCGTACAAAAGGGGGCTCAACACACCCGATTACCCATGTATGGTCCGTCCCGCGCTGTCAAGGGATGAGTTGAGCTGAACGTGAAAGAAGGTTGCGAACATGTATCCGGCCTCAGTAGGGCAAGAACCCCGGGCCTCAATGGAAATCCGCGCATCCCGGGCCTTATCACAAATGCGGCCTTGAAGGCCGGTGGGTAATCCAGGGTAATCGGGTGGGATAAGCCCCCTTCCTCAGCGAGGATGCGTTCAATATAGCGATTGAAGTCGCCTATGGTTCGGTTTCCCTGCAGACATGAAACAATGAGTGACAGAATGAAGATAACAGGCAGGAAAAGCCCGTGGATTGTGACGATTTTGACGGATACGGGGCGTCAATCTATTGATAAAGCGCCATGTGCGGTCTATGTTTGAGCGCGGCGCTAAGCGCTACGATATGGCAGGGCGACAGTAGGTAAGTAAGCGTATGCGCTTTGTGTTTATATGTTTTTATCCGTTTTTCAACGCAACGTGAGTGAGCTAAAGATGCTTGTAAACAAAATCAAGAAGAAGAGTGTTTTGATCAATTTATTGGCTTTAGTGGTGCTAACAGGATATGCAAGCCAAACCGTCTTAGCCCAAGATCAGCCTGCCATATCAAATCCGACTGAGAAACCAAGCTCAGCCACGACACCAGCGGAAACACTCACTGTAAAGTCACCCGAGTCACAGCCATCTCCGGTTGAGAAAGCCACTATATTGGGTAATGATGGGCGACATGAAGAGGCACTCGCTGTTATTGAGCCTTACGTTAAAGAACATCCGGAAGATGCAGATGGATATAGAATACTAGGGATAGGCCAGCTCAACATGAAGCACTATCAGAAAGCACTTGAAGCATTTGAACAGGCTGAAAAAATTGGTTTCTCAGACCCGGAAAGGCAAGCGAATCTGTTAGTTAGAAGCTGTATAAAAATTAAGCCATTGATTTTCATGGTGTGATTTTGGTAGAATTTAAAGATTATTCTGATTTTAATAATTCTATTCGAGGTAATGGATGGCATGGCCTAAAGAAGTTTCA
>Ga0116181_1000420_pt1 | contig 38943 bp, 29 predicted proteins | sample AD_UKC075_MetaG_FD_89752 | JGI IMG/M metagenome (GOLD analysis project Ga0116181, IMG submission 89752) | Active sludge microbial communities of municipal wastewater-treating anaerobic digesters from USA - AD_UKC075_MetaG | ecosystem: Engineered > Bioreactor > Anaerobic > Digestate | place: USA... | reverse complement strand
GGTCGCTTATCAAGATAGTCGAAGAAGATAAGGTGGCTTTTTCAGGATCTTGAGAGGATTTATGGTCGGAGGTTGTTGATGGAAAAGGCGCTCAAGATAGTGTCGCTACATGAGCGGCATAATGATTACGAGTATTGGATTTCAAAGCCGGTGAGTGATCGCATTGATGCTATAGAAATTCTTCGCAACCAGTATATTCAATTCAGAAAAAATGTTGAGCCAAGACTTCAAAGAGTTTGTCGAGTTATTAAACAGGTATGAGGTGGAATACCTGATTGTTGGAGGTTATGCCGTCGGAATACATGGCCATCCACGCTATACGGGTGATTTGGATATCTGGATCCACGCCACTGTGGAAAATGCCAGAAAAACGCTAAGAGCGCTGAATGATTTTGGATTTGCTTCTTTTGGTTTGAATGAGGCTGATTTGACTAAACTTGGCAATGTTATCCAAATGGGTTATCCGCCATTTCGTATCGATATATTGACGAGAATTGATGGAGTTGATTTTGAAGACTGTTATCGAAATAAAGTAATAATTCAGTACAATGGAATCGTTTTATATGTCATAGGAGTCAGTGACTTGATGGTCAATAAAAGAGCAAGTGGCAGGTTGAAAGATATTGATGATCTGGAAAATTTGAAGCATATAGAGTAATGAATCAGATTTAGATATTCACTCGGTAAATAATAACAAGGAAGTAAAACTGTCACCCTTAGACAACCCCCATGAGGCTCCCATGACGACCCCCATCAAACGCGATAAACCCTGGCTGATGCGGACCTATTCCGGCCATTCTTCCGCCAAGGCGTCCAATGAACTGTACCGCACCAATCTAAGCAAAGGCCAAACCGGCCTGTCGGTGGCGTTCGATCTGCCGACTCAGACCGGTTACGACGCCGACCATCCGCTGGCGCGCGGCGAAGTCGGCAAGGTCGGCGTGCCGATCTGCAACATCGGCGACATGGAAGCGCTGTTCGACCAGATCCCGCTGGGCCAGATGAACACCTCCATGACCATCAACGCCACCGCCGCCTGGCTGTTGGCGCTGTACGTCGCCACCGCCGAGCGCCAGGGCGCGTCGCCCCTGCAATTGCAGGGCACCACCCAGAACGACATCCTCAAGGAATACCTGTCGCGCGGCACCTATATCTTCCCACCGACGCCCTCGGTGCGGTTGACCACCGACATCATCTCCTACACGGTCAAGAACATTCCCAAGTGGAATCCGACCAACATCTGCAGCTATCACCTGCAGGAAGCCGGCGCCACCCCGACCCAGGAACTGGCCTACGCCCTGTCCACCGCTATCGCAGTGCTGGACGCGGTGCGCGATTCCGGTCAGATCAGCGCGGATGGCTTCGAACAGGTGGTCGGACGCATTTCCTTCTTCGTCAACGCCGGTATTCGCTTCATCGAAGAAACCTGCAAAATGCGGGCGTTCGGCGAGATGTGGGACCAGATGACCCAGGAACGCTATGGCGTGCAGAGCGAGGAGATGCGCCGCTTCCGCTACGGGGTCCAGGTCAACTCGCTGGGCTTGACCGAAGCCCAGCCGGAAAACAACGTACAGCGCATCGTGCTGGAAATGCTGGGTGTCAGCCTGTCCAAGAACGCTCGCGCCCGCGCCATCCAGTTGCCGGCCTGGAACGAGGCGCTCGGCTTGCCGCGACCCTGGGATCAGCAATGGGCCTTGCGGATGCAGCAGGTCCTCGTCTTTGAAACCGACCTGCTGGAATATGGCGACATTTTCGACGGTTCGCCGGTGATCGCTGCCAAGGTCAAGGCGCTGGTGGACGGCGCGGCGGCGGAAATGGCCCGGGTGCAGGAACAGGGCGGCATGGTGCAGGCTATCGAAGCCGGTTACGTCAAGCGCCAGCTGGTGAGCAGCCACACCGAACGGATGCGCGCCATCGAGCGCGGCGATCTGCGCATCGTCGGTCTCAACTGCTACAAGGAAACCGAGGAATCGCCGCTGACCGGTGGCAAGGATAGCGGCATCATGAAGGTCGATCCGCGGGCCGAACGCGAGCAGATCGAGCGGCTCGAAGCGTTCCGGGCCAAGCGCAATGGGACCGAGGTCAAGGCGGCGCTGGCCAATCTGGCCGAGACGGCCCGCAGCGGCGCGAACATCATGCCAGCCTCGATCCTGTGCGCCCATGCCGGGGTGACCACCGGTGAGTGGTCGCAGACCCTGCGCGACATCTTCGGTGAATATCGCGCGCCCACCGGCATCGATATCCCGGCCAATGACGACAGTCGCGGCGTGCGGGCGGTGGCGATCCGGACCCAGGTCACCAAGACCGGCGTGGAGCTGGGCCGACCGCTGCGGTTGTTGATCGGTAAGCCGGGGCTGGACGGGCACAGCAACGGTGCCGAACAGATCGCAGTCAAGGGTCGCGACGTCGGCTTCGAGATCGTCTACGAAGGTATCCGTCTGACTCCGGAGCAGATCGCCAAGGCAGCGCTGGAGGAGGGCGTGCATCTGATCGGGCTGTCGGTGCTGTCCGGTAGCCATATCGAGATGGTCGAGGACGTGTTCGACCAGCTGAGCAAGGTCGGGTTGCGGCACATGCCGGTGGTCATCGGCGGCATCATTCCGGAAAACGACGCCAGAATGCTCAAGGACAAAGGCATCGCCGCAGTCTATACCCCCAAGGATATCGACATGAACGGCATCATGGTGGATATCCTCAACCTGATCCGTCAGGCCCACGACCTGGAACCGGTTGCGGTGGCATGATCACGGCGCTTCCTGACCCGGCGGCGCTGGCTGCCGCCGTCAGCGGCCGCGATCGGTTGGCGCTGGCCCAGGCTCTGAATCTGCTGGACGATCGTCGCCCGGCCGCCCGCCAGTGCGCCGCCGCGTTCCTGGATGCGCTGCCGGCTGAGAAACTGGACGGCGCGGGTCATCTGATCGGCATCACCGGCCCGCCGGGCGCTGGCAAATCCTCGCTGACCGCCGCCCTGATCCAGGTGTGGCGGCGGCGGGGGTTGAAAGTGGCGATCCTGGCGGTGGATCCGTCCAGTCCGATCACCGGCGGGGCCTTGCTGGGCGATCGGTTGCGGATGCACGCCAGCGGGGCCGACCGCGAAGTGTTCATCCGCTCTTTGGCCTGTCGCGGTGAATTCGGCGGTCTCAGCGCCGAGGTCTGGCCGATGAGCCTGACCATGCTGGCCGCCTTCGACATCGTGCTGGTGGAGACCGTGGGCGTCGGCCAGAAGGAGATCGACGTCTCCAAGATGACCGACACCACCTGTTTCGTCGCCCAGCCCGCCTCTGGCGACAGTATTCAGTTTCTCAAGGCCGGCATCATGGAGATCCCGCACGTCATCGTGGTCAATAAGGAAGACATCGGGCTGGCCGCGCGCAAGACCTTGTCGGAATTGCGCATCACCCTGCGGCGGCAGATGGACCCCGAAGGCTGGCAGGTGCCGGCGCTATCGGCTAGCGCCGCGCTGGGTAGCGGCATCGAGGCCCTGGCCGATGCCCTGCAGGCGCACCGTGACTGGCTGACGGCGCATGGCCAGTTCAGCGCGCGCCGTCAACGCTGTCAGGCGGAGTGGCTGGTCAAACATCTGCGCGAGGAGTTCGGTCGCTATGGCATGAATCTGTTGGGCGGCGACGAGGCCCTGTTTGCGGCCTTGGCCGAAGTCCCGCGCCGCTCGCCCATTGTCGAATACGAAACCCTGCGCGCCCGCGTGCTGCAAGGGTTCCAGCAGCAAGTTCGCAAGCTGTAAAACTGTTCCCGTCAGTGCCTTTGTTTCAGCGATAACCCCCACAAGAGAGAATAGAAAATGACCAAAGAACTCTACGATATTGCCGAACAGCCGCCGCTGGGTATCGTGCCTCCCAAGATGCACGCTTGGTTGATCCGCCCGGAACGCTTCGGCAAGCCGACGGAAGCGTTCCAGCAGGAAGTGGTGAACACGCCGGCGATTGCCGACGACGAAGTGCTGGTCTACGTCATGGCGGCCGGCATCAACTACAACAACGTTTGGGCCGGGCTGGGGATTCCGGTCAACGTCATCGCCGCCCGCAACAAGGCTGGGGAGAAGGAAGATTTCCATATTGGCGGCAGCGACGCCTCCGGCATCGTCTACAAGGTCGGCAAGGACGTGACCCACGTCAAGGTGGGCGACGAGGTGGTGATGCACTGCGGTCAATACGACCGCAACTGCGCCTGGGTGAAGGGCGGCGGCGATCCGATGTACTCGCCCAGCTTCAAGATCTGGGGCTACGAGACCAACTGGGGCAGTTTCGCCCAGTTCACCAAAGTGCAGGCCCAACAGTGCATGCCCAAGCCCAAGCACATGAACTGGGAAGAAGCGGCATCCTACACCCTGGTGGCGGCGACGGCTTGGCGGATGCTGCACGGCTGGGACGTGAATGCGGTCAAGAAAGGCGATGTGGTGCTGGTGTGGGGCGGGGCCGGTGGGCTCGGCTCCATGGCCATCCAGATCGTCAAAGCGGCTGGCGCCACCCCGATCGCCATGGTCTCCGGCCAGGACAAGTTCGACTACTGCATGAAGCTGGGGGCCAAGGGCTGCATCAACCGCAACGAATTCGACCACTGGGGCATGCTGCCGCACTGGAAGGACAACGCCGGTTATGCCAAGTGGATGAAAGGCGTGCGCGCTTTTGGCGCCAAGATCTGGGAAGTGCTGGGCGAAAAACGCGCGCCCAACCTGGTGTTCGAACATCCGGGTGAAACCACCATCCCCACCTCGATCTTCGTCTGCGAGACCGGCGGCATGGTGGTGGTGTGCGCCGGCACCACCGGCTACAACGCCACGGTCGATCTGCGCTACCTGTGGATGCGGCAAAAGCGGCTGCAGGGCTCGCACTTCGCCAACACCGAGCAGTCCAACCAGATGAACGAACTGGCGCTGCGCGGCCTGCTCGATCCCTGCCTGTCGCGGGCCTTCACCTACGCCGAAATCCCGGTCGCCCATCAATTGATGCACGACAACAAGCACCCGCACGGCAACATGGCGGTGCTGGTCGGAGCCAAGGACTTCGGCCTCGGGGCCAGCGGCAAGCCGCCGGTGGCGATCGAACGCGCCGCGCTGCCCAAGGGCGACGTGCACACCACCCCGCATCCCTACCCGATGTCCGAGCCGCTGCCGAGCGTAGCCGAAGCCGCCGCCATCACCATCGCCGACGACGGCACCCGGGTCGGGGATCTGATGCATCGCGGCATCATCGCCTGCGCCCCGGACGACACCCTGGCCCAGGTGGCCAAGACCATGGTCGATCACGAGATCCACGCCGTGGTGGTGATGGACGGCAGCCAGGCCACCGGCGTGGTGTCGCAGACCGACATGGTGCTGGCCCGCCAAGGGCGGACCTCCGAGCAGGCCCGCGCCTTGCTCGCCCAGAACATCATGACCCCCGGCTGCGCGACATGCGACGCCGGCTTGCTGCTGAGCGAGGCGGTCAGTCTGATGACCGGTCGGCGCATGCACCGCTTGGTGGTGACCGAGAACGGTCAGCCGGTCGGCGTGCTGTCCATGACCGATGTGGTCCGTAAGATCATCGGCGAGTAAGTCCGTGAAACACCAGGGGCGTCGACAAGACGCCTCTGGTTTTTTTTGTGCAAGCGATAGGGGGTGTCCATGAGAGCGATGGTCTGCCGCGAACTGACCGGAATCGGCAGTTTGCGTCTGGAAGACGCGCCGACGCCGGTGCCCACTGCCGGCCAGTTGCAGTTGACGGTGCGGGCCTGCGGGGTCAATTTCGCCGATAGCCTGATCACCCGCGGCCAGTATCAGGTTCAGCCGCAACCGCCGTTCAGCCCAGGTTTCGAGGTGGCCGGCGAGGTGTCGGCCCTGGGTGAGGGTGTCACGGGCTTTGCGATCGGCGATCGGGTCATCGCCATCACCCCGCACGGCGGCTATGCCGAGCAGGTGGCCGTGAACGTCGATCGCTGTGTGGCGATGCCGGCAGCCATGCCGTGGGCGCACGGCGCGGCGTTTCCGGTGGTGTTCGGCACCTCGCACATCGCCCTGTGGCATCGGGCTCGGTTACAGCCGGGCGAGACCCTGGTGGTGCATGGCGCTTCCGGCGGGGTCGGGCTGACCGCCGTGGCCATCGGCAAGCAATTGGGGGCTACGGTGATCGCGACCGCCAGCAGCCCCGACAAGTTGGCGGTGGCGCGCGAGCATGGCGCCGATCAGTTGATCGATACCAGTCGCGAGGACGTGCGGGAGCGGATCAAGACCCTGACCGGCGGGCGCGGCGCCGATGTGGTATACGATCCAGTCGGTGGGGAGCTGTTCACCGCATCGCTGCGCAGCATCGCCTTCGAAGGGCGCATCCTGGTGATCGGGTTCGCCGGTGGTACGGTGCCACAGATTCCGGCCAATCATCTGCTGGTCAAGAACGTGGACGTGATCGGCCTCAACTGGCCGGCCTACGCCGAGTTGCATTCCCAGGTCATGACCGAAAGTTTTCGTATCCTGCTGCAATGGTATCTGGCTGGGGCGATTCGACCTTATGTGTCGGCCATGTATCGGCTGGAGCGGGCGGCCGACGCTATCGAGCAGGTGGTTGCGCGCAAATCCACCGGCAAGGTGGTGCTGACCATGGATGCTTGACAGTGGCGGAACCATTGACGATTCAACATCGACGCCGCCTGACCCGTATCAATCTGCAGGGGAACGATGCCGGCCTGAAAAGATTCCGCGATGCCCTGTTGCTCAAGGATTTCATCGTCACCCACGAGCAAGCCGATCGGCTGGAGCTGCGCCGCCGCGCCTACCTGAGCCAGGATGACTGGCCGATGCGAATCAGCATTCGTCGCGACGGCCGGCAATTCGAGATTGACTGTTACCTGTTCATCCCCTGGGGTTGGATCGCCATCTTCACCTTCCTGATGTTCATGATCTTGCCGTTTGCCGGGGTGCCCAACGCGACCCTGGCGTTCGGGCTGGCGATGGTCATGGCGGCGCTAGCGATCTACCAGCGCCGGTTCGACTGCCGACCCGACGCCCGCTACTGGCAACAACGGTCGCGCCGACGTTGGGGCGAAACCCTGGAGCGACTGGCGCGGGACGCATTCCTGCGTCCCTGAGCGGCGGGGAAGACGCTAGAGCAGCTCCCGCAAGCCCGCCAGCGGCACCTCGATCCAGTCGGGGCGGTTATCCATTTCGTAGCGCAGCTCGTAACAGACCTTCTCCAGGGCGAACAACTCCAGCAGCATCTGCAGCTGGTCGGGGTCGGCGGGATAGGCCGGACTGTCCTGGACCACTTCGGTGTAGCTGGCCAGAAAGGCGTTGCGGGTCTGCTGCTCCCAGTTGTTGATGCAGGTGATCAGGTTCGCCCGGTCGCCGGTGCCGTCGGCAGTGGCTTGGCGCAGGGCAGCGGACGCGGCGTAGTTGAACGAGCGCAACATCCCGACCACATCGCGTAGCGGCGAGTGCTTGGCCCGCCGTTCCGCCAGCGGACGCGAAGGTTCGCCCTCGAAGTCGATGATGATCACGTCGTCCTTGTGCAACAGCACCTGGCCGAGGTGATAGTCGCCATGATGGCGGGTTTTCATGGCTTGCGGGGTGATGGCCTGCACCTCCGCCCAGCGTGTTTCCACCGTGCCGCGCGACTGGAGGATCTGTTCCACCAACGATGCGTAGCGACCGGCGCGCGGCAAGCCGATGCCGTTCGCCAGCGCCTGTTCGGCCAGGGTCCGGGTCGCGGCGGGGAGTTGCGGCAGCATCTGCGATAGCCGGGTGCGGGTCGTGTTCACTTCGCTGCGCACCCGATCCAGCCAGCCGGCCATATCGGTCGCGGTGATCGGTTCGGGATCGAAGGCCGGATCACCGGTGGTCTGCGCCAGTGCCCGATGCAACTCGCCGGTGCGGCGGCCCAGGGTGCTGGCGAACAGCAGATAGACCGCGTGCACGCTGACATGGGCGTGTGGATCGGCGTCGCTGTGATCGGAGCAGTCCATTAGGTAGCGTTTCAGATAATCCAGGGTGTAGCTCCAGGCATCGCCCTGATTGGCGATGAAACCCTGCAGCATGACCAGGCTGATGCGGTCGCCGCCTTCCCCTTCGTATTCGAGCGCGCCAGCCAGCGGGGCGATGTTGGGAAAGCCGATGGCGGTCAGAAAGCGGCCCATCTCCAGTTCGGGATTGATGCCGGATTGCATGCGGCGATAGGCTTTCATCAGCAGGCGGTCGCTGATGGTGAGGGTGGTGTTGCTGCTGTCGAGCGCCAGGCGCTTGACCGGCAAGGTCTGCGGTGCATTGCCGGCCAGTTCGGCGAAGGCGTGGGTGAGGGAAAACCGCAACCAGCCCTGACCGGCTCCCAGCGGAATCTGGACGCCCTGGGCGATCATCCCGACTAGGCTTTGGCAGAACTGCTCGTCGGCGAATGCGCCGTACAGCAGTCCCATGCGAGCCCCGACCCGCACCTTGGCCAGGGTATAGGGCCACAGCGACCGCAGCCGCTCGTCGTTGTCGTCACCCCAGGCCAGGGCCAGCGGCAAGCTGTAAAACTGCGGCTCGTCGCGCCCGACCAGCCAGACCTGAATGCGCGCCAGCAGCCACTCGCTGCGGTCGGGCCAGATGTCGTACTGCTCGAATTCCACCTTTTCGATCTGGCCACCCTTGCCGGCGAACCAGCGCTGGGTGGGCAGGAATTCCGGCAAGACTTGTCGCACCAGCCGGTCGTGCAGCGCTGCTGCCATCTCCCGGCGGCGGGGTTCGACCCGATCGGGGAAAAAGCTGTTCCAGCCCTGGAACAGGACCAGCACCCGCAGCTCCAGACCCGGCAAGGTTTCCTCGTGCCAGACCGGCGGCGCGGTTCGGCTCAGGCGGAACCAGTAGAAGCCGTGCCGGGGCAGGGTCAGCAGATACGGGAGTTCGCCGATGGGCGGAAACGCGGTCTGGCCGAGCATCTCGACCGGTACCAGGCCCTTGTAGGCTTTGAGATCGAGCTCCACCGGCTGGGCCGAGCGCGACAGATTGGCCACGCACAGCACGATCTCGTCGCCGTATTCCCGGATATAGGCCAGGATCTTGCGGTTGCCGGGACGCAAGATGTCCAGGCGGCCGCGGCCGAAGGCTTGGCAGGAGCGGCGGACAGCGATCAGCCGCTTCATCCAGTTTAGTAGTGAAGCCGGCTCACGCTGTTGCGCTTCGACGTTGACGGCCTGATAGCCGTAGATCGGGTCCATGATCGGCGGCAGGTACAGACGCTGCGGGTCGGTGCGAGAGAAGCCGGCGTTGCGGTCGGGGCTCCATTGCATGGGGGTGCGTACGCCGTTGCGGTCGCCCAGATAGATGTTGTCGCCCATGCCGATTTCGTCACCGTAATAGATGATCGGCGTCCCCGGCATCGACAGCAGCAGGCTGTTCATCAACTTGATCTTGCTGGGATCGTTGTCCATCAACGGCGCCAGCCGCCGCCGGATGCCGACATTGACCCGCATGCGTGGGTCGGCGGCATAGGTGCGGTACATGTAGTCCCGCTCGTGGTTGGTCACCATCTCCAGCGTCAATTCGTCGTGGTTGCGCAGGAAGATCGCCCACTGGCAGCGCTCGGGAATACCGGGGGTCTGCTCCAGGATGTCGATGATCGGATGGCGGTCTTCCTGGGCAATGGCCATATACATGCGCGGCATCAGCGGGAAGTGGTAAGCCATATGGCATTCGTCGCTGTCGCCGAAGTAGTCGCGGACATCTTCCGGCCACTGATTGGCTTCGGCCAAGAACAGCCGGCCGCGATAATGGCGATCCACCACCGCACGCATTTGTTTGATCACGGCGTGCGTCTCGGGCAGGTTCTCGTTGCCGGTGCCTTCGCGCACGCACAGATAGGGGATGGCGTCCAGCCGCAACCCGTCGACGCCCAGATCGAGCCAGAACCGCATGATCTTGATCACCGCCCGCACCACCGCCGGATTGTTGTGGTTCAGATCCGGCTGATGGGCGAAGAAGCGGTGCCAGTAATACTGCTGGGCGACGGGGTCCCAGGCCCAGTTGGAGCCCTCGGTGTCGGTAAAGATGATCCGGGTTCCGGCGAATTTCCGGTCGTCGTCGCTCCAGACGTAGAACGAGCGCTCGCGGGAGCCCGGCGGCGCCTGGCGAGCAGCCTGGAACCAGGGATGCTGGTCGGAGGTGTGGTTGATCACCAGCTCGGTGATGATCTTGAGACCGCGGGCGTGGGCCTCGCGCACGAAGGCGCGGAAGTCGGCCAGCACGCCGTAATCGGGATGGACATCCTGATAATCGGAGATGTCGTAGCCGTCGTCGCGCAACGGCGAGGGATAGAACGGCATCAGCCACAGCGTGTCCACCCCGAGATCCTGCAGATAGTCGAGGCGTTGACTCAAACCACGGAAATCGCCGATACCATCCTGGCTGCTGTCGCCGAAAGCCTTGACGTGCAGTTGATAGATGATGGCGTCCTTATACCAAAGGGGATCTTCCACTCCAGTCCATTCTGGTCGTTTGGCGCTCATGCGGGTCTCCTTCAAGGTTCGGGCTAGCGCAATCCAGCGCGGGCCGCCGGGTCATGGATGGGGATTGGCGCTCAGGCGGTCGACCAGCGCTGCCAGAAGGGCGCCGAGGGCAGCCGGATCGGCCAGTCGATGGGTAGCGACCGGCGGCGGGTCCGGCCCGATGCCCAGCGCGATACCGCCCAGTTGTGTGGCCGTCGCCAGGGCTGGCGCATCGTTGGCGGCGTCGCCGGCGAACAGCACCGTCGCTGGCCCGTCGTCGCCGGCGGCGGCGATGGCTCGAAGCGCCGTGCCCTTGTCCAGGGCGATGGACGGTATGACTTCGAGCGCCAGCGGCCCGTCGAGAATGTGCAGACCAGCGGCGTGTGGTTCCAGCACGGCGGCCAGCTCGGCGAGCAGGGGCGCCGCCAGGTCTGGAGCCAGATGGCGATAATGGATGGTAAAGCCGAACGGTTTGGTTTCCACCCAAGCGCCGGGGTAGCCGGGCAGCCGGCTCTCGATCAGAGTGGTCAAGCGCTCCAGCAAGGGCTGGCTGGCCAGCGCGGCGGCAGGCATTTGCCGTTGACCGGCCAGCTCCAGCTCCAGCCCGGTGGAGCCGCCGTAGCACAGGCCGGGCAAGCCGACCATCGCGATCAAATCGTCCAGCGCCCGACCGCTGACCATACCCAGTGTGACCCGTGGCAGAGCGGCCAGCCGGCCCAGCGTCACGCGCAGGGCTGGGTCGAGCTGGGCCAAGCTGGGATGTGCTACCAGCGGGGTCAGGGTGCCGTCGTAGTCGAACGTCAGCACCAGCCGTCGACCCTGGCGATAGGCGGTTACGAGTTGCTCCAGAATGGCGGCGGCGATCGGCGACATCAGTTGGCCTCCGGATTCAGTGCAGGTGGGAGGGGGACCGAGGTCAAATCGGCCAGGAAATTAGCCGCCCACCGATAGATATTGTTTTCCTCGACCTGCCGCCACATCCGCGCCATTCGTTCCTGCCGCTCCTCGGGCGGCATCTCCAGCGCGCGTCGAATTGCCTCGGCGAACTGCTCGGTGTCATAGGGATTGATGATCAGGGCGTCGGCCAGCTCGCGGGCCGCGCCAGCGAACTCGGACAGGATCAGGACGCCGTCGAGTTGCGGCTTGGCGGCGATATATTCCTTGGCCACCAGGTTCATGCCGTCGTGCAGCGAACTGACGATGCCGACCTCGGCCATGCACAGGAAGGCGTAGACCGTGTTGCTGTCGTGGTGACCGATCAAAAAATGGATCGGTTGCCAGCCGTCGCTGCGGAAGCGCCAGTTGATCTGGTCGGCCAGCGCTTCCAGCTCGTTGATGTAGCTGCGGTAGCGGGGGATATGGGTGCGACTGGGCGCGCCGAGCTGCACGAAAGTGAAGCGTTCCCGGTAGTGCGGATAGCGCTCGAAGAAGCGGCCAATGGCGCGGAACCGTTCGGCCAACCCCTTGGTGTAGTCGATGCGGTCGACCCCCACGGCGATGCGCTGCCCATCCAGTTTGTGGCGCTCGCGCAGCAGGTCGATCTGCTGTTCCAGCGCCGGGCTGTTTGGCGCATGGCGCTCGGCCCAGGTCTCGACGCTGATGGGGAAGGGCCGGACCCGAGCTGTGTGTCCTTGCAGTTCGGCGGTGAAATGATCCCAGTCGAGACGCGCTTCGACCATGCGATCGACGGTATCGAGAAAATTGTTGCAATGCTGCTGGAGGTGAAAGCCGATCAGATCGGCGCCCAGCATGCCCCGCAACAGCTCCGGTGCCCAGGGGCAGATGCGGAACGCCTCCGGGTTGGGCCAGGGAATATGCCAGAAGATGCCGATCTTCAGTTCCGGTCGGGCTTCCTTCAGGAAGCGCGGCGCCAGCGCTAGCTGATAGTCCTGCACCAGCACCACTGCCGGTCCGTTGCCGACTTCTTCGAGCGCAGCGTCGGCGAAACGGCGGTTGGCGCGCACGTAGTGCTCCCAGTCGTCGGCTCGAAAGATCGGCCGTTCGTGCGCCAGGTGGCAAAGTGGCCACAGACCTTCGTTGGCGAAACCGTAGTAATAGCCCTGTTCTTCTTCCCGGCTCAACCAGACTCGCCGCAGGCTGTAGGTCGGTTCGTCCGGCGGAACCGCCAGGCGGCCATGGGTGTCGGCAGTCTGGCGATCGGCCTCGCCGGAGCCATGGGCGACCCAGACGCCGCCGCAGGCTTGCAGGACCGGGTCGAGCGCGGTGACCAGCCCGCCAGCGGGCTTGATCAGATAGGGTTTGCCGTCGCGCAACTCGTGCAGATAGGGCTCGCGATTGCTGACCACCAGTAGCTGGCCACCCTGCAGGCAGTCCACCACGTGGGCGCGTAGCCGGTCGCGGGTCCAGACGTTGCCGGCGCGCACCACGGCCCGGGCCTGCGCCTGATGGGCCGACCGCGCCGCGCGAAACGAGGCGGCCAGTCGATCGCTTTCGCTGGCCAGGCGGGCGACCGGCAATTCGATAGGCGGCGCATCGACGGCGTCGCCGGTGCGCAGTTGTCGCATCCATTCCGCCAGCCGATTGAGTGGGCGGTCGTAGACGGCCCAGATGCCGGCGACGATCAGGATCAACAACAACAGGATGACCAGGGCCAGCCAAAAACCGACTTGAAAGAGGCGGCTGGTGGCGCGCTGTTCCAGGAACGACAGATCGTGCACCACGACCAGGATGCCTTCCGGCTGGCCCTGCGGGGCGCGGATCAGGGACGCCAGGATATGGTAGCGGGTATCGCCGACTGGCAGGATGACGATGATGTCCTTGGCATCTTCGAGTGCCTGCAGCGCAATGGCGCGCAAGCTGTCGGTGAAGTCGGTCACGCCTTTGCCGGCGGAGATCAGTCGGCCATCGGGTCGGTACAGGGCTAGGCCAGTCAGACGCTGATAGCCCTCCAGGGCCGAGCCCAGTGCCGCAGCGGCTTCCTTGTCCGGGAGTTGTAGCGCGGTTTGCACCGAGTGCGCCATCTGATGGGCGATGACGTAGGAGCGCCGGTCCATTTCTTCCAGATCGGCCAGATGTTCCCGCTCGCTTTGAATCCAGGCCAGAGCGCCGATCAGTAATCCGATCAGTGCGGCGATCAGTAGCCCCATCCGCAGCGAATAGGGTAGGCGATGCAGTGATTTTGACAACATGACGAATGCCTCCGAGATGACTGCGCACGACTCGCCGGTCACCAATTCGACGCCGGACGAATCGTGGTTGCACTACGCGTAGTGCGTAGCGGTCCTTCTCAAGGGGATGGGCGAACTCCTTGCGGGTCTCACTTCGCCCTCGATCACACCAGTCGCCTGTGCGCCCTTTCGAGTGGGCACTTCATTGAGCGACGGCGGACAACGGTGCTGAACAGGGCCCATCACGGGCCTGTGCCTGGGGTGTCTTTCCCCAAGCGGTGTTCAGCGCCGACCCGATGGTGGCAGCAGATCGGTAAAGCGCTCTGCTGCACTGGTCGAACGATACCGAGACCATCACGTTTTCAGCCCACGCTAAGAGGTGATCCAGGCTATCGCTGTGGCCCGCTGGTCCTGCGTGCCCGGTGGTGTGGCTGGGATGCTCGTTGGTATCGATGCGGGCAAGAGTTTGGCGTTAAATTTGCTCAATACATGTCGCCCGCCCGATAGATTTTGCCAAACCATGGCGGGTTGGGCAAGCAAAGCACCGCGTGAAAGACCGTAGGATGGATACGATTGCGCCATCCGGCCGCGATTGATCGACACGGCCCAGCGCGGATTGAACCACAGGCCATCGCGAAGCGCCCTGCAGGACGTACATTGCACGGTTTGCTATAAAACAATGTTTCTTGCTGATTTTCGGGATCTGAAAGAGCTAGCCGTCGGATAAATCAGTATTTCGGCGATCAATGCTGCAATGCAACTATTTGTTTATACAACAAAATGTTGTTTTTTGCCGAAAAACAACGAAAAGTAGTATGATTACTCTAAATTTTTTGGTAGGATATTGATTGTGTAGCGGACATTTGTTTCTCCTCAGTTTGCTACACATCCTCCTTTGGTGGTTTTTGGCCGGACATCCTTGTCCGGCCTTTTTTGTTTCTACAGCTGGCCTAACCTGGCCGTACCGATGCATCCGCAGCGCTGCCGATAGGACGAAAAAACCCTGCAAGCGCAGGGTTTCATGGGCCGATCGTCGCGATCAATCGTCGCTGGAGAAGACGCCCAGAATCTGCAGCAGGTTGACGAACAGATTGAAGAGCGTGATGTACAGGGTGACGGTCGCCATGATGTAGTTGGTTTCACCACCATGGATGATATCGCTGGTCTGCCACAGGATCATGCCCGACATCAGCAGGATCACCATGGCCGACACCGCCAGCGACAAGGTCGGCAGATCGAACAGGACGGCGCCGAGGCTGGCCAGGAAAGCCACCAGCATCCCGACCATCAGGAACGCGCCCATGAAACTGAAATCCTTGCGGCTGACCACGGCGTAACCGGATAGCGCCAGGAAGATGATGCCCGTGCCAGCCAGCGCGGTCATCACCAGCTGCGGACCGTTCGGCAATGCCAGATACGCATTTAGAATAGGGCCCAGCGTGTAGCCGAGGAAACCAGTCAGGGCGAATACCGCCGCCAAACCCCAAGCGCTGTTGCGCAACCGGGTCACCACGAACAGCAAGCCAAAGTAACCCGCCAGCGTGACCAGCCAATGAAGTGGCGGGGCCTGGGTGACGACGGCGATGGTGGCGGTGAACGCGCTGAACAACAGCGTCAGCGACAGCAGCAGATAGGTGTTGCGCAAGACTTTGTTGGCTGCTGGCGCCTTGTCCAGCGTCAGGGTGACCGGCGCTTTGCTCAACAGATCGTCTCTTTGCATCATCATCGACAAAACCTCCTCGGGATCTCGGAATTGGAACTACAGAATATTGACCGTGCGCGGGCGAAAAGGGTTCGTACAAACGGCCATACCCCAGCGTTTTACCATGATCCGCGCGAATTCGGCTAATTCCGCCCAGTGCTCGGGATCGGGAGTTGCGGCGCTTTCGGCTAGGCCGATGTAGTGGGGCGCGCCTACCGGCAGGGAAAAGGCGTCCGGCGAATGCCTGGCTATGGGACAGAAGAATCAGGGGAAAACATCGAGTGAAATCAAGGTGCGGAAAGCGCCCGCTGGTCAGGCTGCATCGCAGGGGAACCCATTGCGGCTGCGTGGTTTAAGTTCTACAATCGTATCAATAAGTAACATATTACAGGAATGGGCTTGTCTGTTTTATACCCTGATCCAGGAGCATTTCGTGAACGAACCTGACCTTTGCCCACTGCCCATGTCGATCGTCTGGATCGGCCTACGGCCAATCGCTGGCAATGCCAGTGATTGGAGGGTAGAGCGGGATTGAACTCCGCTGGTTTGCGGTTCTGCCACTGCTTTTCGCACGCGGGTCAGGGCCGCCATCGCTTTCCCGAGCTACCGTCGATGCCGGGAGAGCGCCCTATAACGAAAACACAACGAATACAACTATGAACTTCACCATTGATCTTGGCCAAGCGGTGCAGGCGCTAACCGATATGCTCGATCTGGTGGGCGTGGAGCACGCGTGCCACGGCAAACGGGTTGGCCTGATGGCGCTCAGCTGTGGCCGGGCTTTGGGCATGGAAGAACCGGAATTGGGAGATTTGTTCCACGCCGGCCTGTTGCACGATTGTGGGGTCTCGTCGACGCAAACGCACCACTACCTAGTCACGGAACTGGACTGGAAAGACGCCGATGAACATTGCGTCACCGGCAGTGGGCTACTCAGCCGCTTCGTGCCTCTGGCGCATCTGGCCCCCGTCATCCGCTATCACCATACCCACTGGGACGCCTTGACGACGCTGGATCTGCCCGAACCGGTCGCTCGCTGGGCCAACCTGATCTATCTGGTGGACCGGGCCGATGCGTTGATGGCGCCCTTTTACGAGCGGCCGGATTTTTTGTTGGCCCGCTATAGCGTCCGCAAGCAGATCAACGCCTTGCGCGCCACCTTTTTTGATCCAGAGCTGGTGGATCTGTTCATGGATCTATCCAATAGCGAGGCGTTTTGGCTGGCCCTGGAAACGCGTCACCTGATCCGATTCATGTGGGAACGGGCCGAGATCGGCCGGCTCATTCCCGTCAGTTTCATGGACCTCAAGCAACTGGCGCTGATTTTTGCTCAGATCGTCGACGCCAAGAGCCCTTACACCATGGAGCATTCCCTGGCCACGGCGCGATTGGCGCGCTTCTTGGCCGAACGGGCAGGTCTGCCACCTGAAACCTGCGAAAAGATCGAAGTGGCGGGGCTGTTGCACGATCTGGGCAAGCTGCAGGTTCCGGATGAGATTCTGGAGAAACCTGGCTCCCTCACCGGCGAAGAACGGGCGATCATCCAGCGCCATAGCTTCGAAACTTACCAGATTCTGCGCGGTATCCAGGGTTTGGAGGACATCACGCTCTGGGCAGCTTCCCACCACGAAACCCTGGACGGGCAGGGCTATCCCTTCCATCGCAGTGGCGCAGAGTTGACCCTAGAGATGCGGATCATCGCGGTGGCCGATGTGTTCCAAGCCATGGCCCAACGGCGACCTTATCGCAACTCTTTGCCACCACAGCAGATCTTGGATATCTTGCAAACTTTCGTGCAACATCGCCGGTTGGATGAGGCTGTAGTGAGCCTGGTAGCGGGACATCTGAACCGATGCTGGCGGTTGGCGACAGGCCAGAAGGCCAACGATGCCAATGAGAATTCGCGACGCCGACTGGTGCAGTCGGCTCGTTCGATGGGTGAGGGAAACCGGCTACACAACACTAAGGCATGATATCTGAGAGGGCAAGGAAGCCTATTGCATCTACCTGGTATGGGGACAATCGTGCAAGGGTATTCGCCACTTCGACTGTATCGGGTTTATCAGCTACTGCCTATCGAAAGCGACCGGTAACCCGGCTATCCAGTGCGAAATTTTCCAGTGGTGTACGCCTGGCTTACCCATGATGGGCTCGAAGGTTTACCCTCTCAGCGTGAACAAGCCCGACACATTGATGGATGGCGATATCCTGGTGCAAGCCGACCATCACATTGCCTGGGTCGCGGCAAACGGTACCATCATCCAGGCGGCGGACACCCATTTGGGGGTGCACGCGAACAGCCGCTTCAGCCTTGCCAACCCAGGCAACTGGACCCATCTGGTGCGTTTGCCGCTTTGAGCGCGGGAAACCCTCCGTTGCGTCGTTCCACCTCACCGGGTCATCCTTGCTCACCGGGCCATCTCTGAAGTAAACCGCCAACCACCCGCGCGTCTCGAATCGTTGTACGTTACGGAATCATCGCCGCTGGACCTTGCCGATCGCGTGGCGGTGAAAGCTGTAGAGCGGAAAGGACGACTTCGATCAAGTACAATGATCCAGTATGTCGATCGGTAGCCTTATGGGGATGGGGGAAACGGATGAGTGTCACAATCGATCTCGGGCAGGTGATTCACGCTCTGTCGGATGCCCTTGATCTGGTGGGGGTGGACGAAGGCTTCCATGGTAAGCGGACCGGTGTGATGGCCCTGCAGTGCGGCCAGGCGTTGGGCATGGACGAGTCAGAGCTGGAAGACCTGTTTCATGCCGGCCTGTTGCACGACTGCGGGGTATCGTCCACCCATGTCTATCGCTGCCTGCTGAACGAACTGGACTGGGTAGGGGCGGGATTCCACTGCATCGAGGGGAGCGAGCTGCTCGGGCAGTTTGCGCCGCTGGCTCACTTGGCACCCATCATCCGCTACCATCATACCCACTGGGATGATCTGGGTGAACTGGAGATCTCTCCGGTCACTGCCCGGCGGGCCAACCTGATCTACCTGGTGGATCGGGTGGATGCGCTGGCGGTGCCGCATTACGAGCGTGATCTGTTGATGGCCCGCCATACCATCCGCGACACCATCTGGCAGTTGAGCGGCGCGTTTTTTGCGCCGGAGCTGGCGATGGCGTTCCTGGATCTGTCGGAGAAGGAAGCGTTCTGGCTGCATCTGGAGTCCCGCCACCTGATCCGGCTGATGCACGAGCGGAAACGGCGCAACCAACCTACGCCGATCCACTTTGCCGAACTTCGGCAGTTGGCCTTGATTTTCGCCCGTATCGTCGACGCCAAGAGTCCCTACACCATGGAGCATTCCCTGGGTACGGCGCGACTGGCGCGGTTTCTGGCCGAACAGGCCGGCTTGACGCCCGAAACCTGTGAAAAGATCGAAGTGGCGGGGCTGTTGCACGATTTGGGCAAGCTGCAGGTCCCGGATGAAATTCTGGAGAAGCCTGGCGCGCTCACCGGCAAGGAACGGTCGCTGATCCAGCGTCATAGTTTCGAGACCTACCAGATCCTGCGCGGCATCCAGGGTTTGGAGGACATCACGCTCTGGGCGGCGTGTCACCACGAGACCCTGGACGGGCAGGGCTATCCCTTCCGCCTCAGCGGGGCGGATTTGACCCTGGAAATGCGGATCATCGCGGTGGCCGATGTGTTCCAGGCGCTGGCCCAGCGCCGACCCTATCGTAATCCATTGTCGCCAGAAAAAATTCTGGAGATGCTGCGATCTTTCGTCCAGCAGAACCGCTTGGACGCAAGCGTCGTGGGATGGGTGGAGCGGCATTTGCAGGCCAGTTGGCAAGCCGCGGTTGGTGATGAGGAAACCCCGGATTCGTCGCTTGCCTGACCGCTGCGAGCAGGGCCGATGAGCATCGCGGTCGTCGCCGAAAAACCCGCCGTTGCCCGCGACATTGCCCAGGTGCTGGGCGCGCGTCAGCGTGGCGCGGGGTTCCTGCATGGCAATGGCTATGTGGTGACCTGGGCGATCGGGCATCTGGTGCGGCTGGCCGAACCGCATGAGATCGAACCGGGCTGGCGGCGCTGGCGGCGCGAGCTGTTGCCGATGCTGCCCGAGCGCTGGCCTCTGGTGGTCAACGAGCAGACCCGCGAGCAATTCGAGACGGTGTGCCGCGTGCTGAACGATGACGCCATCGAGCAGGTGGTCTGCGCCACCGACGCCGGCCGCGAAGGCGAACTGATCTTTCGCTATCTGTACGAAGCCGCCGATTGTCGCAAGCCGGTCAGCCGCCTGTGGATTTCCTCGCTGACTGCGGACGCCATCCGCCAGGGTTTTCGGACCTTGCGCGCCGGTCGGGAGTTCGAACCGCTGGCTGCAGCGGCCAAGGGGCGCAGTCAGGCCGACTGGCTGGTGGGCATGAATCTGTCGCGGGCCTATACCCTGGCCTGCGGTGCTGCAGGCGATGAGGTGCTGTCGGTCGGACGAGTGCAGACCCCCACCCTGGCGATGGTGGTGGAGCGCGATCTGGCCATCCGTGCCTTCGCACCGGAAGACTATCGGGAAGTGGAGGCGATCTTCGCTTCGTCTACTGGCGCGGAGGGCGAGGCGACCGGCAACCGTTATCGAGGCGTCTGGTTCCGGGGCGAGCGACCGGAGCCCCAGGGCAAGCGTTTGCCGGCCGATGGCGTGGAAGCCACCCGCATCGTCGAGCGCGCCCAGCGCGGGCGAGCCGTCATCGAAACCCGGCGGGCCGACATCCGCCGTGCCCCGCCGCCCCTGTTGTACGATCTGACCGAGTTGCAACGTCACGCCAACCGGCTGTATGGCTTCAGCGCCCAGACCACTCTCGATCTGGCCCAGAAGCTGTACGAGCAGCACAAACTGATCAGCTATCCACGCAGCGACAGCCGCCATCTGTCGACGGCGGTGGCGACCACCCTGGGGGCGGTCGCAGCGGCGATCCAGACCCCCTACCAGGACCGGCTGGCATCGGGAACGGGCCAACAGCCGTTGAGCGCCCGCTTCGTAGACGATGACAAGGTCACCGATCATCACGCCATCATCCCAACGCCACAGACGGCGCGCGCCGCCTTGGCTGCCGACGAGCAGCGGATCTACGATCTGATCTGCCGTCGTTTGTTGATGGCCTGGCATGACGACCACCGCACAGCGGTCACGACCTTGATCACCGCCATGACCACCGAGGAAGCCGATGGCGCGGTGATCGTCGATCGCTATCACAGCACGGGCGTGGCGGTCGAGCAGATCGGTTGGAAGATGCTGGAAGTCGAACCGGTTCGGGCGGCCAGGAAGGGCAGAGGCCAGGGTCAGGCCGGAACGACCTCCGAAGCAGGTAGCGAAGATCCTCCTGATGAACAGCCGTTGCCGGCGGGGTTGAACGTGGGCCAGCCGCAACAAGTGCTGGTGGTCCGCGCTCTGGTCAAGCAGACCCGACCGCCGCCGCGCCTGACCGAAGCGACGCTGCTGACAGCGATGGAGACGGCCGGTCGGGCCTTGGAAGACAAGGAACTGTCGGCGGCGATGCGGGATCGGGGACTGGGTACGCCCGCCACCCGCGCCGAGATCATCGAAACCCTGCTCCGGCGTCAATATCTGACCCGCGACGGCAAGGCGTTGAACGCGACCGCACGCGGTGTCCAGCTGATCCAGGCGGTGCAGGCACCGATACGCAGTCCTGCGCTGACCGGCGAATGGGAAGCGCGCTTGAAGCGGGTCCAGCGCGGCGAGGCGGATCTGGCCGATTTCATGACCGATATCGTGCGCTTCGTGCAGCAGGCGGTGGCGTTAGCGCTCACTGCATCGCGGCTGAATGCGCCTCCCGCGCCGCTCCCCGCCAACGCGGGGCAGGCCAGCGAAACGGTCGTCGCCCGCCAGCCGGTGGCGGCCGATCGGCTGGAAGAGCTGTTGCGCACGGTGTTTCGGCTGCCAAGTTTTCGGCCTTATCAGGAACAGGTTTGCCGCACGGTGACCGAGGGCCGCGATGTGCTTCTGCTCATGCCGACCGGAGCCGGCAAGTCGCTGTGTTTCCAGTTGCCGGGCCTTGCCCGCGCTGGCGCGACTCTGGTGGTGTCGCCCTTGATCGCCCTGATGGAAGATCAGGTGGCCAAATTGCGCGAATTGGGGTTACGAGCCGAGCGCATCCACTCCGGTCGCGATCGGGCCGCCTCGCGTCAGGTGTGTATCGACTATCTGCAGGGTGGCCTGGATTATCTGTTCATTGCGCCGGAGCGGCTGAGCGTGCCGGGCTTTCCCGAGATGCTGGCCAAGCGCAAACCGACGCTGATCGCAGTGGACGAGGCGCACTGTATTTCCCAGTGGGGCCACGACTTCCGCCCCGATTACCGGATGCTGGGCCAGCATTTGCCGCTGTTACGACCTACGCCGGTGATTGCCCTGACCGCGACCGCAACCGTGACGGTGCAGGACGATATCGTCAGGCAATTGGGCATGGGGGCGGCGATACGCTATGTCCATGGCTTTCGCCGGCCCAACCTGGCGGTGGAAACGGTCGAGGTCCGATTGGCGGATCGGCATGACGCTGTCGGGCGGGCTTTGCGCGAGGCCAGTCGGCGACCGGCCATCGTCTACGCTCCAACCCGTAAGGAAACCGAGCTGCTGGCGCTGGAGTTGGGGACGGAGTATCCGACCGCTGCCTACCACGCCGGGATGAGCCCGCAGGAGCGAGACCGAGTGCAGGGGTTGTTCGATCAGGGGCGGCTGGAGGTGATCGTGGCCACCATCGCCTTCGGCATGGGGATCGACAAACCGAATATCCGCACCGTGGTCCATACCGCGTTGCCGGGCAGCGTCGAGGGGTATTACCAGGAAATCGGCCGGGCTGGTCGCGACGGCCAACCGGCGCGGGCCATCCTGCTCTATTCCTACGCCGACCTGCGGACGCACGAATATTTTCACCATCGCGGTTATCCGGAGCCCGCGCAGCTGCGGCGCGTTTTTGCCGCGTTGAGCGCCGATCCGCAGCCACGGGCGGTATTGCGCGACAGGTTGGATATGGAACCGGACCAATTCGATGCGGCGGTCGATAAGCTGCTGGTGCATGGCGGCGCCCGGCGCGATGGCGAAGGAAGCCTCGGGCGAGGCGAGGATGCGTGGTTGCAACCCTATGAGCATCAACGTGCCCATAGACTGCGAGAAATGCGGCAGATGCTGGATTTCGCCGACAAGGCGACCGCTTGTCGGATGGTGCGCCTGGTTCGCCATTTCGGCGACCGCGACGATGATCAGCGTTGCGGGATCTGCGACGTATGCGCACCCCAAGCGACCGTAGTCCGGCGCCCCCGGCGATTGACCAGCACCGAACAGCGCTGGGCCTTGCAGCTGCTGGACGCCCTGCGCTGGCGTGAAGGGCTGACGCCCCGCCAGTTGTGTGAAAACCTGAGCGTGACTCAGGGTGAGCGGCACGCGATCGAACGCCTGCTGGAGGCGATGGCTGCAGCCGGATTGTTGGAGCTGCGGGACGATACCTTTGCCAGGGATGGCCGGATCATCGCATTTCGGCGCGCACACCTGACCGAAGTCGGCCATCAGGCCGGGGTCGGCGAGCTTGGAATGCTCCGCCTGGCGGAGGAGGTGGTCAAACCGAAAACAGCGCGTAAACAGAAGAGAATCTGAATGTTTCAGCCCCGATCCCAATAAGGGTTGCTGGAGCAGCGGACCCTTATTGTGCTGGAGACCGCTCTACGGGAGTTATCCTCTTCTTACTGTTCCGGGTGGTTTCAAACCTTGTTGTGTTGGATGCCGTAGCAAACGAAAAGTGGTTTCCTATATATCCATGAGGACACTTCAATCCTTATTAGGAGCCTAGAAAAATCTCTTGTTGAATGGGTAATTCAACGGTCTGAAACGAGGTTTTTCGAGGCGCCACACCGCTTTTGGATTCTAGCTACGATCCTAATGATAGCGGAAGTGCTCAATGGTTGCATCCTGAAAAAAAAGATTATCGCTAAACGTTTCCATGGTTACTTAACCCTGGATCTGGGGTGGAGCCGTCGGGTTCGGGGTTTCCCCCGATCGGATGGCGGTGATCCAACCATAGCCGTGGCTGACTGCATGACCAATCCCCAAACCATCGGGCAGCACAGCGTTGCTGACGAATTCTCCCTGCAAGCCGATCAATTCCTGCCGCTTGTAGCGACAGAACACCCTCTCGCACCGGGTGAAGATGGCGTAGAGCCGTTCAGGAAAGTGAACTCCCAATCCACGTAGCGCGATCAGCAGGCTGGCGATCAGCAACCGGTTGCGTTCCGCCTGGCGCTGTTCCGTCGTATCCATGACCCGGTAGGCGGCATAGATGCGTTGGTTGAACAACAACGCTGGGCTGACGAATCGGTAATGGTGCAATCGCTCGCCGATTCCAAATGGAGCATGGCGGGTCGTCAGCCGAATATCGGCGACCCGAACGGCGGAGGCAGCGCCGAGACACAGTTCCAGATCGAGCCACGGTAGCCGCAACAACCGTTCTGTCGCGGCCTGCCAGCCAATCACCAAACCGCGCCCCGCTCGCCAGCGGTATTGCACGTGTGGATAACGGTACAACGGCTGACCGTTGGCGGCGTGTTGGTGGAACAGGTCGTCATCGGTGAACGCGGTTGCCAAGGCACCGCGCAACTGCCCGGCGCGAGTGGCTGCCGGACCGGGGATCACCCGATCCCAGCATAGTTCGATTTCAGTATAAAGCCGCTTGCCAAGCAGATGGTCATGGCCAGGTTCACGGACGCCAGGCGCGGGCGGATCCAACGACCGTCTGGCGATGCTGAGAGAAGGGTTGTCCCAGCATTCTGGTGGGGTCTCCCTGGGAGAGGCCGAGTTGCGGGTGAAAGGGATCATGGTTCGGCTCCTGACAGGAAAGCGATGGCGGCGTCGCCGACGGCATACAACCATCCCTGTCCACCGCGTCCTGTGATAGGGTTGGTATCGGTAGCGGCGACCACCTCCTGATAGCGGTGAACGATTCGCTGACTGTCCATGGTGACTGGTACGCGCAGGCGATGGTAGTGACGCCCATCGGCGTAGTGGACGGTGACGTCGGTAGCCAAGGGCACCACGCTGCTACAGCTCCAATTCGCGCTGTCGAGAGGTCGCGCCTGCCACTCGCCGACCCAGTCGACATCGGCTAGGCACGAGGCAAGTCCGAGGCTGACGGTGTAGGCCGTACGGCCGGAAGCCAACTGGTCGGCCAGCCGATCCATGGCGAGCTCGTGCAAGCCAGCGACATATAACCGGAAGCGGGGTTGGCGTAGAAACTCGAAGGGAATTTGGGTGTGGGTATTCTGGCCGGCCCGGGGGCGGAAATAGCTATCCACGCCGTCTTTGGTCTGGAGCAGGTTGACGGCGGCGTGGAAGGTGCGCACCGGCGCTTGCAGTGCGATGCCGATCCGGGCCGTTCGCCAGCCGAGGCGGTCGTGGTAGTCATCCTTAGCGTAGCCAGCGATAGCGCCCAACATGCCAAGCACCGCGGTTGGTGGCGGAAACGGGTAGCTGACCGGACTCATCGGCGAGTACGGCCGTTTGAACTGTCCGTATTCTCCGGCCACATCGAAGACCAGGGTTCGCATGCTTCAATACTCGAACGCTGTGATCGGCAGACTGATCTGTTCGGCTAGTTCCAGGAACGATCCGCTGTAAGCGCCGGCTTTGCAACGAAGTCGGGAATCCTGGCAGACGCGTAGGTCGATCAGCGCCTTGTAGTCTTGGAAAGCCGCCAGCAACGACGATACATCCAGGGCGAAATCAGCGGTAGAACGCAATGCGGCGTCGGAACCTGTTCGATCGGTCAGGCTCAGCCGGTTGGTCAAGGCACCCAGTCGATAGCCGGGTTGGTAGCTGGCGATCAACAGCAGTAGCGGATTGTGTCCCATCTTGGAGTGGGTGTTGAGATTGGCCGTGCCTTTCCACAGGGCTTGCAGCAACCATTCGAGGTCGGCATCGGTCATGCGGGTGGTGCGAGCCGCCATTTCGTTCACCACCGCATGGGCGGCGATCAATGCGTAGGGCACGAGCCAACGTTCGGCGAAGGATTTCTGATGGACCTTGGCGTTGCCGGCATACGCCGCCGTTTGTTGTACGAGCGTTGGCACAACCCGATGCAGGGAGCGGTTGAAGGCGGCGAATTGCACCGGACCGGTGAGTTGCAGAGCCGTTTCTTCCTTGCCCAGCGGCAGGGTTACGCCGAACAGCCGGGCATCGATGCAGCCGTCAAGAACTGCCGACTCCAGCGCTTGCCGTTTTTCGCTTCGTTTTTTGTCCTTGGTGGCCCAATCGAGAAATTGCTCGGCGCGATCCTTGCTCTCGGCCAGGAATCCGTCGGGTTTGGCGGTATCGCGGATCAGGATTTCCAAGCCATCCTGCAAGCGTTGCGCGACATTAGGTTCCCGGCGTAGAAACCAGTCACGTACGGTGCGCTTGATCCGCACATCGGTAATGGTCGCCTGCCCAGTTTCCGGGTCGGTGCGCGGACGATTTTCGTCCAACGGGTCGCCATTGGGATTGCAGTCCTGGCATTCGTAGACGAACAGAATTTCGTAGCGGCGATCCAGGGTCGTCATGGCGCGTCACTCTGAGTCAATGGTTTCGGCTATCTCAACCGATTCGGTTGTCTCGACTCTTTCAGCCATCTCAGCCGATTTGGTTCGATGGGTGTCGAGATGATAGATACGGTAACTCAAGCTGTAGCCGATCATGAATGCGAAGGTGGCCGTATCGTTGGTGACGGTCCATTCATCGCCCAGCTGGACCCAGGCATGGGCCAGATCGGGATCGAGGGTTTGGATGACGAAAGCGAGCTTTCCATACTGGGCAAGCTTGCCATGACATTCTCGATACAGCTGGGCCAAGTGTTCGCGGTTCAACTGGCGGCCCAGGAACTTCTTGGTGAAAGGGGTGGTGTTGCGCATCTGGCGCTGAACGCTGGCGACGATCGAAGCGTAGCAACCGGTCAGGAAGGCGATGGACAATTCGGGTTTGGAGAAGAAATCGTGATGAGTCGTGAGATAGCGTCCATAGGGACTGTCGGGGTTGATTTTGCTCATACGGGGATCCAGAGTAAAAATATTTTGAATCAATCCGGTGAGCCGGGCATAGCGATAAAGTCCCCAGGCGTGCCGGGTTGAATTGTTGAGATATTCCGGATGGGCTTTGCCAATGGCGATCAGTTTGTCCACCAGGCAGCGTATGAAATGATGGGGGTCGATGGCGCGACGGTCGAACAATGCCACCAGCCATGTCCGGAGCGTATTGGCGCTGGCTTTGCCAGTTGTTCCAGCCATATTGCGGAAGGTCTGGGTGGTAATGCGCAATGGCTGAAGGATTTCGTCTCGCTCTGCGGCGAGATCCATGGCCTGGGCGATTTGTCGCCCGGCCGCATGCAATTCCTGGATGCGGCTGGGTAGCAGGTGTGGCACCTCGGCCTGAATGCGCCAGGCAGCCTGTTCTTCCTTGAAGAAAACCAGGTTAAAGGACAATTGATCGCTGCATCCGGCGAACTCGCAGTCGATGAATTTGTTCGGCAAGGGCCATGGATCGGCGAGCAGATCATGCATCTTGTCGAGCATGAATTGATCGAGGTAATGCTTGAGGCAGAATTTCAGTTGTGCCCGGACGCCTGGATGGTGGGCGTAGGGCACGAGCAAGTACGACTGGCCACCCATGTTGCTCTTGAGCCGACTGTCGGCAAAGTTGAATGCTTCGGCCAGCGCCAGTGCGCAGGTTTCGCAAACCGGCAGATTGCGGTGCGCCTGTTCCGCCCGGAAACCGCCGGCGATGCTGCCTGGTTTATCGAGGTTGTAACAGGCCATGACCGAGAAATTACCGTAAACCGTAACATTGACGTGGCCGCATATGATGCAGGTTCCGGATCGTTTGCCGCCCTTGCTGAAAGGACTCAGGAATTGCTCGACCAGGAAATCCTTGGCTTCCGGCCAGTCATAAACCGCTTCCAGGCGTGAACCGGTTTTGAGGCACCAAAAGACGTAGCCACGATGTTCCAAACCGTTGATGCCGAGCTGCTTCAAGGCAATTTCGACCTCATCCCAGATCGCATCCAGGGACTCTTGAAAGACAGCGATGGTTCGTTGTAGCCAAGTGCGCTGCTCAATGGCCAATTTGGCGTTCTTCAGCAGTTTTTTGGTGGCTAGACAGAGCCGTTTGGCGGTGTTGCCGGCCAATTTGCAACAGGGGGTGAAATCTGTCCCGTTCGGCGGACCGGATCGGTAGACGACTGTACGATCGTCGCAAATGGTTGCTACGCCCGCCCATTCGCCTTGCTCATCGAAACACAGCGCCATCCCCCGGTCGTAAGGAGGATGCATGCCTTCGTTGAGTCGTTGCCAGGCGGGTCGTTCCGGTAAAAACTGGCTGAATTCTTGCAATCGCTCATACATGATATGTATCTATGGTGCCGCTAATTGTTAATTTATGTCTCATAAATATATACAGCATTTAACTATGAAAATACATTTATTTTTAAAAATAAAATTTATGTGACATAAATAGAGATTCTAGGAGTCTGTAACAATCGTCATGAGGTGTTGGCTAAATCGGTCATTAGGTTATTTTATGTAAAAATTGCGTAAAATTAAGTTAGGATCGGCCTGATTCCATATTCCCCCGCTGATTGGAGAGTCGCCATGCCATTACCCGCTTTGCCTCGCTCCTCAATGCGAATGACGACGCCTGGTTGGTTGAAGAGGCCGGTGATTCTGATCGTCGTCTTGGCCGGGGTGTCGCTTTGGTTGAGTCTATTCGTGGTCGAGCCCACCGAGATGGCAGGTGTGCGCCGCTTTGGCGAAGTGACCACTCGCGAACCGTATGGACCTGGTATACATCTCAAGTTGCCGCTGGTCGATCAGGTGGACCACTTGCAGATTTCGCTCGACATCCTGCGGGTGCAGGACCTGACCATGTACACTGTCGACAATCAGTGGGTGAAGATCTCGGTGGGTCTGACTTATCGGATACCACCGTCGGCAGTGTTTCGCCTGTTGTATCAGGTCGGGCGTTCAGGCAACTTCAGCATTCGCGAAAACGTCGAGCCGATCATCGCCGATCGGGCGATGCGGGTGTTCGCTCGTCGCAACACCATCAAGATCTCCGAGGAGCGCGAAGCCATCGCCAATGAGATTCGTCAGGCGGTGGCGTCCCGGCTGGCCGAGCTGTTCGGGCTGGAAGTGGTGGATTTGCAGATCGCCAAGATCGAATACAGTCCAACCTTCGTCGCCAGCGTGGAAGCTGCTCCTCGCTCTCAATCTGCCGATGGCGCAAGCGCCCGCATCCGGTCTGAAAACTCCGGTGCCCACGGCTAACGATGCTCGATGAGGATCCATCGGCAAGAGTGGCTTCCGCGCTGCGACTTGGCGGAAATCCGCATGCCAATCTGTCATTTCGGGTATTGAATGTATAAAGGCGAGCGTTTTAACAGTATTAGCCATCTCATTGGCGCGGTGGCGGCCCTGGTGGGTCTGGTGGTCGTGGTGGTAATCGCCGCGCGGCAGGGCGATCCTTGGAAGATCGTCAGTTTCAGCGTCTACGGAGCCACCCTGTTTTCGCTGTACACCATTTCCACGCTCTATCACAGCCTGCGCGGCAGGGCAAAGCGGATATTCCGTAAGCTGGACCATCTGTCGATCTACTTTCTGATCGCGGGCACCTACACGCCGTTTACCCTGGTCACCTTGCGTGGCGCTTGGGGATGGAGCATTTTTGGCGTCATCTGGGGACTGACCCTGATCGGACTTGTGCTGGAAACGCTGCCCCAACAGGGGAATCGCATCCTGTCGGTGGCGGTTTACGTGTTGATGGGCTGGTTGGTGCTGGTGGCGCTCAAGCCTTTGTTGGCGGCTTTGCCGCTGACGGGCTTTCTTTGGCTCCTGCTGGGTGGGCTTTGCTATACCGGTGGCTTGGTGTTCTATCTGTTCGACGAGAAGGTGCGCCATTTTCACGGCATTTGGCACCTGTTCGTACTGGCTGGCAGCACCAGCCACTATCTGACCATCCTGTTCTATGTGGCCTAGGCGGTTGGCCCGAAGCGAGCCGGGTCGTTGGCGAGGAGCTGGCTTGGGCTATTCTTATCTGTCCATGCTCGACCGACCATAGGAGATTCGACGATGCTGAGCCAATCCCTGGCGGGACTGCCTGCCTTTCTATCCTACTTCGCCACGGCCATCGGTCTGTTGCTGCTGTTTCTGGCAGCCTATGTCTTTATCACGCCCTATCGCGAGATTGCCCTGATCCGCGAAGGCAATACCGCCGCCGCCGCCAGTCTGGGCGGTGCGCTGCTCGGTTTTGTGTTGCCGCTGGCCAGTGCCATCGCCCATAGCGTCAGCCTGATCGACATGGCGATCTGGGGATTGATCGCGCTGGTGATTCAATTGCTGGTTTATCTGGGAGCGCGGCTATTGTTGCCCGGCCTTGAGCGCGCCATCCCAACCGGTCAGGTCGCCACCGGGGTATTTCTCGGCGCTTTGTCGTTGGCCATCGGTATTCTCAATGCCGCTTGCATGAGCTACTGAACAGCCAGCCGAATTACAGTCGATAGGCCAGCCAGCCGACGACGCCGGCCAGCAGCACGGCGAGCAGGCCAAGCAGCACCCAGCGCCATGGGGTCGGTCGGGCGACGCTGGTGCTGGCGCTGGGCGGCAGTCGATCGACGGCGGCTTGCTGAACCGCTTGGATCAGGTCTTCGGCGGTGGCGAAGCGGGCCTGCGGATCCTTGGCCAGGAGCCGGTCGGTGATCGGTTGGAAGCGGCGCAGCGCGGGCGGCAGCGTCGGCGGCGGAGCCTTGACGTGCAGCAGCGCAGTCTCGAAGGCGTCTGCCCCCTGATAGGGTCGGGTGCCGGTCAGCATCTCGTAGAACAAGATACCCAGGCTATACAGGTCGGAGCGGGAATCCACGTCCTTGCCCAGAGCCTGTTCCGGGCTCATGTAATTCGGCGTCCCGAGCCGCCAGCCGGCAGCGGTCAACTGAGTCGTGTCCTCCAGATTCTTGGCGATGCCGAAGTCGGACAGCACCGCGGTTTCCTCGTCGCGGAACAGGATATTGGCGGGCTTGATGTCGCGATGCACGCAGTTTTGCCGATGGGCGTAGCCGAGCGCGGCGGCGATCTGGCACAGGAATTTCACCGCCTGTTCCGGAGTTAAGCCGGCCTTGATGCGATCCTTGAGGGTGCCGGCCTCCAGATAAGCCATGGCGATGTAGAAACAGTCTTCCTGGTTGCCGGTGGCGAAGATGGTGACGATGGACGGATGATTCAGCTTGGCGATGATGCGGCCTTCCTTGATGAAGCGCTTGTTGAAGGTGGGGTCGTTCGCCAATTGCGGGCTCAGGATCTTGAGCGCTATCCGCCGATCCAGCGATTCCTGGACCGCCAGATACACGGTAGACATGGCGCCCTTGCCGAGGGTTTTTTCGATCCGATAGCCGGGAATCTGGAGCGTTGCCGTTTCCATGGGGAATGCGGTATCTCGATGATGGCAATAGATGATGAAGCAGCATAGCGCAATTTCTTAACCCCATTACCGCAGCTGCGACGTTTATGACAGCGAGATCCCGCAATCGACCGCCTGGAGAATGTCATGAACCGTTGTTGCACATCATCGTGTTGGATTCTGATCGCCGCCTTATGGTTGCTGGGCTGCTCGCCGAGCGCCGAAACGCCGCCGCCGGAAAAAGCAGCGCAGGCGGCAAGGAGCCCCGTATCCCCCGCCGCGGTGGAGCAGGCGCGGCGTGAGGTTGCTGCGAGGCAGGCGGTCGGCGCAGTCCCCCCGCCACCCCCGCCGGCCAGTCCTGTCCCTGCCGCGGCGGGATCGGGTACGCCGTTGGTCGCCGATGCGAAAATGGCGACGAATCTCGCTGCGTCCCAGCCGGTGGGGCAACAGGCGGATGCGTTGCAGACGTTGCGCGCTGCCAGCGAGCCGACCGATCGCGAGCAATATGCCCATCAGGACGATAACCCGGTCAAGCGCGCCGCCGAACAGCCAGTCTCGACCTTCAGCATCGATGTGGATACTGGTTCCTACGCCAATGTCCGTCGCTTTCTCAATCAGGGCCGGCTGCCGCCCCACGATGCGGTGCGGGTCGAGGAGCTGATCAACTATTTCGATTACGACTATCCGCTGCCGGACAGTCGCCAGCCGCCGTTCCGGGTCAGCACCGAGCTGGCTCCGACCCCATGGAATCCGCAGACCCTGTTGCTGGCGATCGGGATCAAAGGCTATGAATTGCCGAAAACGCAGTTGCCGCCGGCCAATCTGGTGTTTCTGATCGACGTATCCGGCTCGATGGAGTCGTCCGACAAGCTGGAGCTGCTCAAGCCGGCCTTGAAGCTGCTGACGCGGCAATTGCGCGCCGAGGACAAGGTGGCCATCGTGGTCTATGCCGGTGCCGCGGGCATGGTGCTGGAGCCGACGCCGGGCAGTCAGAAAGCCAAGATCGAGGCGGCGCTGGATCGCTTGAGCGCCGGCGGCTCCACCAACGGCGGGGCTGGAATCCAGCTTGCCTACCGCCTGGCCCGCGACGGTTTCGTCAAAGGCGGCGTCAACCGGGTCATCTTGGCCACCGACGGTGATTTCAATGTTGGCGCCGTCGATTTCGAGGGGCTGAAAAACCTGGTGGAAACCCAGCGCAAGAGCGGCGTCGCCCTGACCACGCTCGGTTTCGGTGCTGGCAATTACAACGACCGCTTGATGGAGCAATTGGCCGACGCCGGCAACGGCAACTACGCCTATATCGATACCCTGCAGGAAGCGAACAAGGTGTTGGTCGAGCAGATGAGCGCAACCCTGTTGACCATCGCCAAGGATGTGAAGATCCAGGTCGAATTCAATCCGGCCGTCGTCGCCGAATACCGGCTGATCGGCTACGAAAACCGGGTGTTGCAGCGTGAGGATTTCAACAATGACGTGGTGGATGCCGGCGACATCGGCGCAGGGCACACGGTCACCGCTCTGTATGAAATCGCCTTGAAGGGCAGCGGCGCGCTGAGTGACCCCTTGCGCTACGGGCAACCGAAGGCGGAGGACACACCGCACGGCGATGAGATCGCGTTCCTGCGCTTGCGCTACAAGCAGCCGGACAGCGACAGCAGTCGGTTGTTGGAGTGGCCGATCCGCCGCGATCAGGCGGCCAAGGACTGGCAGGCGACCAGCGAACGGTTCCGGTTCGCGGCGGCGGTGGCCGGCTTCGGCCAGCTGCTGCGCGGCGGACGCTATACCGGCCGATTTGGCTACGACGAGGTGATGGCGCTGGCCCGTAGCGCCCGTGGGGCCGATCCCTACGGCTATCGGGGCGAATTCCTGACCCTGGTCGGTCTGGCCCGCTCGCTCGATCCGGGTCAAGAGGGCGAATCCGGCCAGGCGATCCGTTGATATCGTCGGCATCGGACGGTCGGATGCGATCAGGCGCGGCGATCGGGCATCAGGGCTTTTCCTGTCAGCCGGAGACCTGCTACCTTAATTTCATGCCGACCGACGCCGATGCCGACGAGACCCTGATGCTGCGTTACCGGGAGGGGGATGCCGATGCCTTCACCCGCTTGTACGCCCGTCATAAGGGACCGCTGTACCGCTATCTGCTGCGCCAGTGCGGTCAGCCGGCGGTGGCCGAGGAGCTGTTCCAGGACATCTGGCTGAAGCTGATCGCCGCCCGCGCCGGCTATACCGTGCAAGCCCGGTTTACCACCTATCTCTATCGGCTGGCCCACAACCGGTTGGTCGATCACTACCGCGCCAGCGCCCGGGGACTGCCCTTGTCCTATGCCGACGACTGTCCGGAATGGGCCGAAGTTCCGGCGCCGGAACAGCTCCAACCGGAGATGCAGGACGATCGCCGCCGCCAGTCCGAACGCTTGTTGGCCTTGCTGGCGGAGTTGCCGGAAGCCCAGCGCGAGGCGGTGCTGCTCAAGGAGGAAGCGGGTTTGTCGCTGGAGGCCATCGCGCAAGCCACCGGAACCGGTCGGGAGACGGTCAAGAGCCGCCTGCGTTATGCACTGGCCCATCTACGGCGGGGTATGAGGGGAGCGCCATGAGCGATTCGAGTGACTCGCGTGACTGGCCATTCCACGACGAAGATCTGTCTACCCTGTATCGATCGACCGATGCGGTGGAGCCGCCGGCCTGGCTGGATGAACGTATCGTCGCGGCGGCCCGTGCGGCGGTGGAGCCGCCGTCCGTGCCCGTCGTCACCCGGTTGCGGCGGCCCGCTTGGCGGCGCTGGTCGATGCCGCTGGCCTTGGCGGCCACGGTCGTGTTGACGGTGGGGCTGGTCCGTCTGGTGCAGCAATCCGCCGAGCTGGAGCAGCGGCCGCAGCCGGAGGCCAAGGCCCTCCAATCTCTCCAGTCCCTCAAATCCGTTGAACCCACATCCGCCGATCGAGCCGCCGGCGCAGTGGGCAACGCCGCCGAATCGACCACGATCGCTCCGGTCGTGGCTCCGGCTGCACCGCCGCTGCCGGGAACGTTTGGTGCGGTGCCGCAGTCGGAACCCGAGGTATCGCTTCCAGCCTCTCCCGCGCCGCTGGCTGCGCCGCTGGCTGCGCCCAAGCTCGAGCAGGAGACGCGGAGCCTGGCGAAGCCAGCGCGGTCGGAAGCCGCGGATGTGGCGCGCCCTCGCGATCAGATCGTCCCACGTCCGCCGGAGCAGTGGCTGGCCGAGATTGCCGAGCTGCGCCGTCTGGGCCGGACGGCGGAAGCCGCCGCCCAATGGCAGGCGTTTCGGCGTCAATATCCGGATTATCCATTGGACAACGCGCCGCAACCGCCGCGATGAGCGTCGTCGGCCGGCAGCGCGGTCGCTGCCGGTGGCGATACAGCAGGGTTGCATTGGCAAGCGGCGGTGGCTAAGGTACCGCGCCGTTTTGCGATCGGCTGTGGAGGAGGGGTATGGCGAGCCGCGAAGGCAGCGGTAGCGTGGCGGGTGTGGCGGACGGTGGCCTATTTGGGGAGAAACTGGCCGATGGTTTCGATGAGGGTGGCCTCTTCGGCCGGCTTGACGACATAGCCCTTGGCGCCTTGGCGTGCGCCCCAGATCTTGTCGGTTTCCTGGTCCTTGGTCGTGACGATGATGACCGGTATGTGGCTGGTCGAGGGATTCTTGGTGATCTGTCGGGTGGCCTGAAAGCCGTTGATCTTGGGCATGACGACATCCATGAGAACGAGATCGGGCAGTTCCGCCTTGGCGACCTCGACGCCCTCCATACCGTCTTTCGCGGTCAGGATTTCGTGCCCATGTTTCTTGAGGATCTTGGCGAGACTCAACGTCTGGGTCGGTGAGTCGTCGACAATCAGTATGCGGGCCATGCTGGCACTCCTGAATTGCGTATTAACTTATACGTGTGCCGATCGGACAAAGTAATGATGAATGGTTTGCGCCATTATCTGGAAATTTAGTCAAGTGTACCGGCATTCGCCAATGACGTCATCATGAGCGAACTGGGCGAAGCACCAAGAATGGTCTTGCCCCGGCTGTAGGCCGCCAGCTAATGATAGGATACCGAAATTGAGTTTTATTTGCGGGAGTTTGCGGTATGAGTGATTCACACCCCAGTTTTTTCAATCGTTTGACCCTGGCGCTGCGCGCGTTCTGGCGCATCCTGACCGATGAACCGTTCGCCGCCAGCGTGTTGCGGCTCGAAGGCGAAATGCCAGTTGCCGCCGGGCCGGCTGTAGCCGAGCCGCCCAAACCGGCGTTGCGGGAAACCTCGCCCGATTCCGCACTGCAACTGTTGGCGTTGTTGCAGCAGGAAGGGCGGTTCGTGGACTTTCTCGAAGAAAATGTGACGGCCTATTCCGACGCCGATATTGGCGGTGCGGCGCGGGTAGTGCACGAGGGTTGCCGCAAGGTCATCCATCATTATCTGCGCATCGAACCAGTGCGGGCCGAAGCGGAAGGGGTGCGGCTGACCCTGGCGGCCGGCTTCGACACCGCCGCAGTGCGTCTGACCGGCAACGTGGTCGGCCAGCCGCCGTTCAATGGCACCCTGATGCACCGCGGCTGGCGAGCGGTCGAGATCAAATTGCCCAGACTGGCGGACGGCCACGATGTGCGGGTGCTGGCCCCGGCGGAGGTCGAGCTATGAGCGAGATTCGCTACGCCGTCGGCATCGATCTGGGCACCACCCACTGTGTGATGGCGGCGGTGGATCTGCATGCCAGCGACCGTGACGAGCTGGCCGAGGGAATCGAGGCGATTCCGCAGTTGACGGGGCCGGGCGCGGTCGAGGATCGCTCGATGCTGCCCTCGTTCCTGTATCTGCCGCATCCCGACGAGCTGCGGCCGGACGATCGCACCTTGCCTTGGGGTGAACAACCCGCATTCGTGGTAGGCGAGTTGGCGCGGGTCATGGGCAGTCGCACCCCGATCCGGTTGGTAGCCAGCGCCAAGAGCTGGCTGTGCCATCCTGGCGTGGACCGGCGCGCGGCCATCCTGCCGGTGGAAGGGCCGGAGGAAGTGGAGCGGGTGTCGCCGCTGCAAGCCTCGATGTCTTATCTGGCCCATCTGCGCGCCGCCTGGGATTACCACCATCCCGATGCGCCCCTGGCCGAACAGGAAGTGGTGCTGACGGTGCCGGCTTCGTTCGATCCCGCCGCCCGCGAACTGACCGCCGAGGCGGCGGCAGCGGTTGGCCTGAGCCATCTGGTGCTGCTGGAAGAACCGCAGGCGGCGCTGTATCACTGGATTCTGGCGGCCGGCGACGAGTGGCGTAAACAGGTCCACATCGGCGACATCATCCTGGTGGTGGACCTGGGCGGCGGCACCGCCGACTTCTCCCTGATCGCCGTCACCGAGCACGATGGCGCACTGGAGCTGGTGCGGGTGGCGGTCGGTGATCATATCCTGCTGGGCGGTGACAACATGGACCTGGCGCTGGCCCATACCATCCGCGCCAAATTGGCCGAGCAGGGCGCCCAGCTCGATCCCTGGCAGGTGCAGGGTTTGACCCACGGCTGCCGGCACGCCAAGGAAATCTTGTTGAGCGCCCCTAGTGTCGCGGCGGTGCCGGTCGTGGTGCCCAGCCGGGGTTCGCGTCTGATCGGCGGCACCTTGCGCACCGAACTGACCCGTGAGGAGGTGACTCAGGCCCTGATGGGCGGCTTCTTCCCGGAAGTGGACGCCTCGGCCCGTCCGGCGAGTCGGGCGCGGGCGGCCCTGACCAAGCTGGGCTTGCCCTATGCCCAGGATGCGGCCATGACCCGTCATCTGGCGGCATTCCTGGGGCGGCAGGTCGATGCGACCCGCGATCTGCAGGGCTTCGCGGGCAGCGCGCTGGAGCACGCCAGCTTCCTCCATCCCACCGCTGTGTTGTTCAACGGCGGTGTGTTCAAGGCCCCGCCGCTATTGGAGCGAACCCTGGCGGTGCTCAACGGCTGGTTGAACGCCGAGGGTGCGCCGCCGGCGCGGCTGTTGGAAGGGGCCGATCTGGATCTGGCGGTGGCGCGCGGCGCGGCCTATTACGGTTACGTGCGACGCGGGCGCGGGGTGCGGATTCGCGGCGGCACCGCCAAGTCGTTCTACGTCGGGGTGGAAAGCGCAGTGCCAGCGGTGCCGGGCATGGAGCCGCCGATCGAGGCGCTGTGCATCGCGCCTTTCGGCATGGAAGAGGGCACGCACGCCGAACTGCCGCCGCAGGAAGTGGGGCTGGTGGTGGGCGAGCCGGTGCGGTTCCGCTTCTTCGGCTCTTCGGTGCGGCGGGCTGATCACGTCGGCGAAGTGCTGGAGCAATGGGCGCCGGAGGAAGTCGAGGAGCTGGAAGAGATCGCCGCGACCCTGCCAGCCGAAGGGCGGCAGCCGGGCGAAGTGGTGCCGGTACGGTTGCGGGCGGCGGTGACCGAGGTCGGCACCCTGCGTCTGGAAGCGGTGCCGCGCGAGGGTGCGGAAAGCTGGAAGATCGAGTTCGACGTGCGCGGGGAGCGGTAAGCCATCGCCCGGTCGACTTCTCCCCGTTATCTGGTCGGTATCGATCTCGGCACCACCCATACGGTCGTCGCCTATGCTGACCTGCGTGCCGCTGCTGCTGCCGACATCCGGCTGTTTCCCATCGAGCAATTGATCGCGCCCGGCGCGGTGGCGGCGCGACCGCTGCTGCCGTCGGCGCGCTATCACCCTGCCGAAAGCGAACTGGCGGCCGCCGAGCGTCAGCTGCCCTGGCCGGTCGCCGATCCCGGTGGTGTCGATAACGTGATCGTCGGCGAGCTGGCGCGGGAGCGGGGTTCCCGCGTTCCGGGCCGGCTGGTGGCCAGCGCCAAGAGCTGGCTATCGCACGCCGGGGTGGATCGCACCGCCGCGATCCTGCCATGGGGCGGTGCGGAGGAGATCGCCAAGGTCTCGCCGGTGGCCGCCAGCGCCAGCTATCTGGCGCATATCCGCGCAGCCTGGAACCAGCAATTTCCCCGTCAGCCCCTGGAACGACAGGAGGTGGTGTTGACGGTGCCGGCTTCGTTCGACGAGGCCGCCCGCGCCCTGACCGTGGAAGCGGCGAGCATGGCCGGTCTGGCCCAGCTGCGCCTGCTGGAGGAGCCGCAGGCGGCCTGCTATGACTGGCTGCACCGCCACCGCAGCGATGTGGCGACGGCATTGGGAACGGTGCGCCTGTTGCTGGTCTGCGATGTCGGCGGCGGCACCACCGATTTGACTCTGGTGCGGATCGAAACCGGCGACGCTGGTCCGCAACTGACTCGCATCGGGGTCGGTGATCATCTGATGCTGGGCGGCGACAATATGGATCTGACCCTGGCCCGGACGGTCGAGGCGCGGCTCGGTCGGGAGCGGCTGACCGCCGGCGAGATGTCGCAATTGCTGCAGCAGTGCCGGCAGGCCAAGGAGCGGTTGTTGGCGGCGGATGCACCGGAGCGGGTGACGGTGACGGTGGTGGGCAGCGGCGCGCGGCTGATCGGTGGATCGCGTTCGGTCGAATTGACCCGCGATGAGGTGCGGGCCTTGCTGGTGGACGGCTTTCTGCCGCAGGTCGAGCCGACCGAAAAGCCGCAGAACCGGCGGGCGGCGGTGGTCGAGTTCGGCTTGCCCTATGCTGCCGATCCGGCCATCAGCCGTCATCTGGCCGCCTTCCTGAGTCAGCACGCGGCCGCTTGTCGGCAGGCTGTGGGCGAGGTGACGCCGGCCGCTGGGTGGCCGATGCCGGATGCTGTTTTGCTGAACGGTGGGGTGTTTCACAGCACCGCTTTGGTAGGGCGCTTGCTGGAGATTCTGGCTGGCTGGCGCGGTGGCGCTCTGCAGTTACTGGACAATCCCGAGCCGGATCTGGCGGTGGCGCGCGGCGCGGTGGCCTATGGACTGGCCCGGCGCGGTCAGGGCCTGAAGATCGGCGGTGGCGCGGCGCGCGGCTATTTCCTGGTGGTGGACGGCGATCGCGATCAACGTCAGGGGGTTTGCCTGCTGCCGCGCGGGACCGAGGAGGGGCGGGAGATTCGATTGAATCGAACTTTCTCCCTGCGACTGGGCGCGCCGGTGCAGTTCCATCTGATGTCTTCGACCGGCGATGCCGTGGCCCCGGCCGGTGCGGTGATCACGCTGGAGGGTGAGGGTTTTGCGCCGCTGCCGCCGATCGCCACTATCATCGAAAGCGCCAACCGCGTCGGTGAAGTGCCAGTGCAGCTGATGGCGCAGCTGACCGAGGTGGGCACGCTGGAAGTGGATTGCGTCGCGGTGGAGCCGCAGGCGGGT
>Ga0116181_1000418_pt1 | contig 38989 bp, 38 predicted proteins | sample AD_UKC075_MetaG_FD_89752 | JGI IMG/M metagenome (GOLD analysis project Ga0116181, IMG submission 89752) | Active sludge microbial communities of municipal wastewater-treating anaerobic digesters from USA - AD_UKC075_MetaG | ecosystem: Engineered > Bioreactor > Anaerobic > Digestate | place: USA... | reverse complement strand
CCAACACCGTTCCCAACACCCAAAGGACCTGACCATGCTGGTGGTGCATCACCTGAACAACTCGCGCTCGCAGCGGGTGCTGTGGCTGCTGGAAGAGCTGGGCGTGCCCTACGAGATCCGCCACCACCAGCGCGATGCCAAGACCATGCTGGCGCCGCCCGAACTGCTCAAGGTGCACCCGCTGGGCAAGAGCCCGGTGATCGTCGACGGCGACACCACCGTGGCCGAGACCGGCGCCATCGTCGAGTACATCCTCGACACCTACGGCAACGGCCGCCTGCGCCCGGCGCCGGGCACGCCCGGGTTCCTGCGCCACCGCTACTGGCTGCATTTCGCCGAAGGCTCGGCCATGCCGCCGCTGCTGATGAAGCTGGTGTTCGACGAGGTGCAGAAGGCACCGATGCCGTTCTTCGTCAAGCCGATTGCCCGGGCGATCAGCAACAAGGTACTGGACATGCTGGTCTGGCCCAACCTGCGCCGCCAGTTCGATTTCATCGAGGCCGAACTGGCCCGCAGCACCTGGCTGGCCGGCGACGACCTGACCGGCGCCGACATCATGATGAGCTTTCCGCTGGAGGCGGCGAAGCAACGCGCCGGCCTGGATGCGCGGCACCCGAAGATGCTGGCCTTCGTCGACCGCATCCACGCCCGGCCGGCCTACCAGCGGGCGCTGGACAAGGGTGGTCCCTATGCGTTTGCCTGAGCGTCCGCTGAACTAGATCCGCGACGCACTGAACCCCGGCACCTTGGCGATCACCAGCGCCGCCGCGGCGGTGCGGGTCTCCACGCCCAGCTTGGGCAGGATGTGCTCCATGTGCTTGGTCACTGTCTTGGGGCTGGCGCCGAGGATGTCGCCGACATCGCGGTTGGTCTTGCCCTTGGCGACCCAGTACAGCACCTCGGCCTCGCGCGCCGTCAGCTTGAACTGCGCCATCAGCGAGGCCAGCACTGCGGCGTCGTCGGCTTCGCTGCCGACGATCAGCCATTCGGCATCGTCGGGGTCGGGCGGCTCATCGCCGCCGTCGCCGGCAGTGGACTCGGCCAGCTCGCCGGTCATCGCATGCAGGGCCAGGGTCAGCCGGCGGCCGCCGCGGGCCACCACCAGCGGCTCGGGTGGCGCGCCGTCGGCCACCGCCGCGGCCTGGCGGCGCAGCCAGTCGATCAGCGGCACCGGCGCGGCGCTGCCTTCGCTGCCGAAGTACTCGCGCAGCAGGCTGCGCGCCAGGGCGGTCTGCCACAGCAGGCGGCCATCGCCAGCGCGCACCACCAGGGTGGCGTGGCCGAAGGCGTCCAGCGCGTTGCGGGCCTGGCGCTGCAGCCGGGCGGCCTGCGTGTGCACGGCCATGCGCGCCAGCACCTCGCGCGGCTGCAGCGGCTTGGTGACGTAGTCGACACCACCGGCGCCGAAGGCCGCGACCACATGCTCGGTCTCGGTCAGCGCGGTCATGAAGACGATGGGAATGGCCGCAGTCAGCGGGTCGGCCTTCAGTCGGCGCGCCACCTCGAAGCCGTCCATGCCGGGCATCAGCGCGTCCAGCAGCACGATGGCCGGGCGCGCCTGGCGGGCGCGGGCGATGGCGCTGGGCCCGTCGGTGGCCACCAGCACGGTGTAGCCGGCCTCGTCCAGCGCGTCGTGCAGCAGGGCCAGGTTGTCGGGCAGGTCATCGACGACCAGCACCACCTCGCCGGCAGCATGGGCCAGCGGTGGCGGATTGACGGCGGCGGAATCAGGCGGCATCGGCAGGTGTGTCCGGAGAAGGTGCCGATGGTGCATCGGCCGTGGCCAGCGCGGCCTGGATCAGCTGCGCCATGGTGTCGAGCTGAAAGCCGCGGGCCAGGGCGCGCAGGCGGTCCAGCCAGGCGCTGCTGGCCGGGTGCGCAGCGGCCAGCGCATCCAGCTTCTTCTGGATGCCGCGCAGGTAGCCCAGGCGCACCAGGTCGTCCAGCGCCCGAAGGGCGTCGGGTGGTGGCGGCACCAGGGCCGGCGCCGCCGCGGCTTCGGGCGCCGGGGCGACCGCCTCGTCGCGCCAGGTGATGGCCAGCCGCCGCTCCAGCCAGCCCAGCAGCTCGGCCATGCGCACCGGCTTGACCAGGAAGTCGGCGGGCGTGATGCCCAGGTCGTTGTCCAGCCCCTTGTCGAAGGCATTGGCCGAGACGATGGCCGCCGGCGCGCTGCTCAGACCCTCGGCCCGCAGCCGGCGCAGCGTGGTCCAGCCGTCGATGCCGGGCATGGCCAGGTCGAGGAAGACGGCGTCGACGGCGGTGGTCGCCAGCAGGGCCAGCGCCGCCTCGCCCGATTCGGCCTGCAGCAGGGTGAAGCCCAGCGGCGCCAGGCGGTCGACGAGCAGGCGGCGGTCGGCCTCCTCGTTGTCGACCACCAGCAGGATGCGGCGCGGCCCGTCATAGCCGGTGTGGCGCAGCGCCGAGGCGCGCGGCCGCTGGCTGGCGCGGGCCTGCAACTCGGGCAGGTACAGGCGCACGGTGAAGCAGCTGCCCTGGCCCGGCTGGCTCGTCACCGTCAGCTCGCCGCCCATCAGGCCGCACAGCATGCGGGCGATGGTCAGGCCCAGGCCGGTGCCGGTGCTGGCATTGCCACCGGCCGCGGTGCCGCGCACGAAGGGCTCGAAGATGCGCGCCAGCTCGCCCTCGTCCATGCCGGGTCCGGTGTCGGTGATCTCGAAGCGCGCCATCTCCCGGCTGTAGGCCACGCGGAACGTGACCTGGCCGCTGCGGGTGAACTTCACCGCATTGCCCAGCAGATTGATCAGGATCTGGCGCAGCCGCTTCTCGTCGGCGCGCACCAGCTCCGGCAGGGTGCCGCTGGCCTCGTGCACGAAGCGCAGGCCGCGTGCGGCGGCCTGGGGCTCGAACAAGCGCACCAGCTCGGCCATGCCTTCGGCGAAGTGCATCGGCCCCGGCTCCAGGGCCAGCCGCCCGCTCTCGATGCGGGCGATGTCCAGCGTGCCCTCGATCAGGCTGAGCAGATGGTCGCCGCCGCGGCGGATGACCTGCACCGCATCGCGCCGGTGGGCCGGGATCGCCGGGTCGTCCTCCAGCAATTGCGCATAGCCCAGGATGCCGTTGAGCGGCGTGCGCAGCTCGTGGCTGATGGCGGTGATGTAGCGGCTCTTGGCCTGGTTGGCGGCATCGGCCTGCGCCGTGGCCTGCTGCAGCTGCAGGTCGGTCTGCTGATGGGATGCCACTTCGTCGCGCAGCGCGGCCGCCTGCTCATTCAGGGCCTGGGTCTGGCGCCGCGCCTCGGCCTGGGCCAGGGCCCGGCCGCGCTGGGCCAGCACCGCCCACCAGGCCACCATGCCGGCCAGCAGCAGCAGCACCGCAAAGGCCTGGCCGAAGCCGGTGCGCAGCAGCGGCGCCACCGCCGCGGCGCTGATGGCGTCCAGCGTGGCCAGCTGGCGGATGCCCAGCGCATAGAGCGCGACGAACAGCAGCGCCAGCCCCGGCACCACCACGCCCATCAGCAGCAGCCAGCCGGCCAGGCCGCCGTCCAGCTGCGGCGCCATGCGTGCCGGCAACAGGCGCTTGAGCAGGGCCAGCCACTGCTCGGCCAACCGCGCCTGCGGCTTGCACAGGTCGTCGCAGCGGGCGTCCAGCGTGCAGCACAGGCTGCAGATGCTGCAGCCGTAGGCCGGGCAGGCGGCCATGTCCTCGGGCTCGTAGTCGCGCTCGCAGATGCCGCAGCGGCGCAAGGCATGCGCCCCGAGGTATCGCCCTGCTGGCGCGTCCAGATCGGTCTGCAACTGCCGTGCGGCCGGCGTGCGCTGCGCCAGGTAGAAGCGCCCGCCGGTGGCCCAGGCGATCAGCGGCGACGCCACCATCGCCACCACCAGCGCGATCATGGCCGACCAGGCCTGCGCCATCGGCCCGAAGGCGCCCAGGTGCGCGGCGATGCTCAGGGCCGAGGCAATGCCCATCGCGCCCACGCCCACCGGGTTGACGTCGACCAGGTGGGCGCGGCGGAACTCGATGCCCGGCGGGCTCAGGCCCAGCGGCTTGTTGATCACCAGATCCGCCACCACGGCCATGATCCAGGCGATGGCGATGTTGCTGTACAGGCCCAGCACATGGCCCAGGGCCTGGAACACGTCCAGTTCCATCAGCACCAGGGCGATCACGGTGTTGAACACCACCCAGACCACCCGGCCGGGGTGGCTGTGCGTCAGGCGCGAGAAGAAGTTGCTCCAGGCGAGGCTGCCGGCATAGGCGTTGGTGACGTTGATCTTCAGCTGGCTGACGACGACGAAGAGCGCGGTGGCCGCCACCGCCCAGCCGTAGTGCGGGAACACGTACTCCCAGGCCGCCAGGTACATCTGGTTGGGATCGACCGCACGCTCGGGCGGCACCATGTGGGCCAGGGCCAGCCAGGCCAGGGCCACGCCCGCGCCCATCTTGGCCACGCCCACCAGCACCCAGCCCGGCCCGCCCAGTAGCACGCCGGCCCACCAGCGCAGCGCCCGGCCCGGCCGCTGCTCGGGCATGAAGCGCAGGTAGTCGGCCTGCTCGCCCATCTGCGTGACCAGGGCGATGCCCACCGTCAGCGCCGCGCCGAAACCCATGGCCGTGACGCCGGCATGGCGCGCATCGGCGCCGGGGTAATGCACCAGCCCGGCCAATTCGCCCGGGTGCTTCAGCGCCAGCCAGGCCAGCGGAAGCACCAGCAGCGCCAGCCACAGCGGCTGGGTCCACACCTGCAGCCGGCTGATGGCGGTGACGCCATGGCTGACCAGCGGAATCACCACCAGGGCGCAGATGCCGTAGCCCCAGGCCGGCGGGATGTCGAAGGCCAGCTCCAGCGCATAGGCCATCACCGCGGCTTCGAGGGCGAAGAAGATGAAGGTGAAGCTGGCGTAGATCAGGCTGGTGACGGTGCTGCCCAGGTAGCCGAAGCCCGCGCCGCGGGTGAGCAGGTCCATGTCGACGCCGTGGCGGGCGGCGTAGACGCTGATCGGCAGGCCGGCCAGGAAGATGATCAGCCCGGTGGCCAGAATCGCCAGCGCCGCATTGGCGAAGCCGTACTGCACCAGCAGGGTGGCGCCCACCGCCTCCAGGATCAGGAAGCCGGCCGCGCCGAAGGCGGTGTTGGCCACGCGCCATTCGCTCCACTTGCGAAAGCCCCGCGGCGTGAAGCGCAGCGCGTAGTCCTCCATGGTCTCGCGCGCCACCCAGCTGTTGTAGTCGCGGCGGAAGGTGACCACCTGCTGCGGCGGGGCACTGGCGGTGGCGGGCGGCGCGGTGGACATGGCCGCGCTGGATGCAAGAAGCGCGCCGACCGCCCCATCCCGGGGCGTCGCCATCGCCATCCGCCACACCCTGGTGCGAACCGCGCCAGCCTGGTGCAGGAACGGGATGTCGGCGGGCGCTCAGCCCGGCAATGGTGCAAGGCAGACGCGGTCGCGCCCGGCGGCCTTGGCCGCATACAGCGCGCCGTCGGCACGCGCCAGCACCACGTCTACGCTGGCATCGCCGGGCAGGATGGCGCTGACGCCCACGCTGACCGTCACCGACAGCTGCAGCCCCTGGTGCTGCAGCGGTTGCGCCCGCAGGCCGGCACGCAGGCGCTCGGCCAGGGCCAGGGCGTCGTCGGCGCCAGCCTCGGGCAGCAGCAGCATGAATTCCTCGCCGCCGCTGCGCGCCACCAGGTCGTGCTGGCGCGTCAGCCGGCGCATCAGCGCCGCCACCTGCTGCAGCACCGCGTCACCGGCGGCATGGCCGTGGTTGTCGTTGACCAGCTTGAACAGGTCCAGGTCGACCGCCAGCACCGCGCAGCGGTGGCTGCCGGCGCTGCGCTTCACGCGGTCGAACTCCAGCGCCAGGCACTGCATCAGGCTGCGGCGGTTGGCCACGCCGGTCAGGTCGTCGGTGCTGGCCTGGCGGTGCAGCTCGCGGCTGAGCAGCACGCGCTCGGTGATGTCCTCGAAGCTGGCGTACACCTCCTCGACGACGCCGTGGCGCCGCACCGGCGTCGCGCTGACCAGCAGCCACACCAGGCCGCGGCCGGGCACCGGCACGCCCATCACCACCTCGGTCACCGGCGTGCCGGTGCGCAGGGCCACGATGGCCGGATGCTGGTCCGCCGGCAGCGGGCTGCCGTCCTCGCGCTGCGCCTGCCAGCCCGGGTCGTCGCTGTGCTGGACCTGCATCTGCGCCAGCGTGCGCCCCAGGATGCGCTGCGCCGCCGGGTTGGCCGAGGTGATGCGGCCCTGCGCGTCCTGGTAGACCACGCCCTGGGCCACCGTCTCGAACAGCGTGCGGTAGCGCTCCTCGCTGCTGCGCAGCACCGCCTCCATGTGCTTGCGTTGCGACACGTCCTGCAGCATGCCGGTCCACACCGACACGGGCTGCGCGCCGCGGTCGGGCACGGCGCGGGCGTGCACCCACTTGGGCGTGCCGTCAGCGGTGCGGATGCGGTACTCCTGCTCGAAGGCGCAGCCGGCCTGCACGGCCATGCGGATCACCGCGTCATGCGCCGGCCGGTCGTCGCGCTCGATGCACCGGCGCAGCAGGCGCCCGTCGGCGCACAGCTGCTCGGGCGTCAGCCCGCACAAGGCCTGGATGCCCGGGCTCACGTAGGTGAAGCGCCACTGGCCGCCGTCCAGGTGCTGCAGGCGGAACATCGCGCCGGGAATCGACGCCGCCATGTCGCGCAGCAGCGCCTCGCCGTCGCGCAGCGCGTCCAGCGCCGACTGCAGCACCTGCTGCTGCGCCCGCACGGCACGTTCGGCCTGCAGGCGCTGGGTGATGTCCTGCACATAGGCCAGGCGCATCGGCCGGCCGTCGGCACCGGTCACCGCCACCGACCGCATCAGCACGTCGAAGCGGCGGCCGTCGCGGTGCAGCACCTCGAACTCGCCGCCCATTGGCGCGCCGCCGGCCAGGAAGTCGTGGTGCCGGGCCAGCGCCGCGGCCCGGTGCTCCGCCGGCACGATGGCGGTGAATGGCTGGCCGAGCAGTTCGTCGGCGCCGTAGCCGTACAGCGCGCAATGCGCCGGGTTGACGCCGCGGTACAGGCCGTCGGCATCGATCACCGCGATGCCCATCGGCGCATGCGCCAGCACCAGCGCGCTGACTTCGGCGGCCGGTTCCGCCTCGGCGGCGACCGGCCAGGAGATCGTCGGAACCGTTGGACCCTGCATGCACGACCATGGCGCCGCGGGCGGCGCGCTCGCTCCAGGTGGCTGGCGCCCGCGCCCGCGGGCCCCTGACGCGCGCATTCTGGCGCCTGCCGCCGCCGCCTCCGGGCCGGCAAGCAAATTTGTCGGTTTTGCGGTGGATGCGGGTTGGGGCGACTCGTTCAGGCCAGCGTGATGGTCCGCGTGCCGGCGCCCTGGGCCAGGCGCTGGCGCAGCGGCGCGGCCGCCGCCCACATGCCCGGGCTGCGGTAGCGGTTGTGGCCCGGCTGCAGCAGCAGGGGCTGGCCGTCCAGCAGCACCGCGTGCGGCCCATGGCCGCGCGCGCCCACGCGGTAGACCACCCGCACCGGGTGGCCGTACAGCGGCAGCCGCTCCTCCAGCCCGTCCAGCGCGGGCGGCAGCACCGGGTCGATGCCCAGGCGGTGCGGCTGCTGCACCAGGCCCAGCAGGTGCTGCACCACCAGGCGGTAGGCGATGCCGGCGCCGCTGCTGTAGATGCGCCAGCCACCTTCCAGCGGCACGCTGCCGGCGGCGATGCGCCCGTACTGCGCCGCGGCGTCGTCGCGGTCGACGTAAGCCGCGTCGCAGCTGGAGTAGTCGCAGTTGTGCTGGCGCGGCGCGGCCTGCGGCAGCAGCGCCTGCAGGCCGATCGGGTCTCGGTCGGGTAGCCGAGCTGGCGAATCGTCAGGCCGACGCGCTTGCCCAACTTGATGTCGAGCCGTACGGCTCGAAGTCGATCTTCGTAGGAGTACATGAACGACCCCTCCGGGTAGTCCAAGAAATCGTCCGCACCCCCGGTGGCTTAGATTTGCATCGGCGCCCACACCCCAGGACCTGGCCGCCATCGCCCCGGTCTGCGGCGAGGGCGGCTGGCTGCGCACCCGCCGCATCGCCCACCTGCCGGTCTGGGCCTTCCACGGCGAGGCCGACACCGTGGTGCCGCTGGACGGCCACCGCAAGACCATCGACAGCCTGCGCGAGGCCGGCGGCACGCCGCGCTTGACCGTCGACCCCGGCGTGGGCCACGACGCCTGGACACCCGCCTACGCCGAGCCGGGCCTGTACGACTGGCTGCTGGCGCAACGGCGGCAACCCGATAGCGCACGCCGCGGGACGGGCGACGATGGCACCGTTCCTGCAACGGTGGCCGCCATGGACCTGACCCCGCGCGAGAAAGACAAGCTGCTGATCTTCACCGCCGCCCTGCTGGCCGAGCGCCGCAAGGCGCGCGGCCTGAAGCTGAACGTGCCCGAGGCGGTGGCGCTGATCACCGCGGCCATCATGGAAGGCGCCCGCGACGGCAAGACCGTGGCGGCGCTGATGAGCGAGGGCAAGACGGTGCTGAGCCGCGCCGACGTGATGGACGGCGTGGCCGAGATGGTCCCCGAGATCCAGGTCGAAGCCACCTTCCCGGACGGCACCAAGTTGGTGACCGTGCACCAACCCATTGCATGACGCGGCAGCACAAGCGCCGGAACGCACCATGAACAAGCATTTCCTCCTCCCGCTGCTGGCCGCAGGCGCCAACCTGGCGCAGGCACACGAAGGCCACGGCCTGCCCGGCCTGTCGCACTGGCATGCCGGCGACGTGGCCCTGGTGCTGGCGGCCGTGGCCGTGGTCGGCCTGTGGCTGGCGCGGCGCAACAAGTGAAGGCATGGCGATGATCCCCGGCGAACTGCTGACCGACGACGGCGACCATGTGCTCAACCCCGGCCGCCGCAGCCTCACCCTGGTGGTGCAGAACACCGGCGACCGGCCGATCCAGGTCGGCTCGCACTACCACTTCGCCGAGACCAATGCGGCGCTGGATTTCGACCGCACCGCGGCGCGCGGCATGCGGCTGAACATCGCCAGCGGCACGGCCGTGCGCTTCGAGCCGGGCCAGCAGCGCACCGTTGAACTCGTCGACTACGCGGGCGCCCGCGCCGTCTTCGGCTTCCGCGCACAGATCCAGGGAGCGCTCTGATGGCCACCATCGGCAGGCGTGCCTACGCCGAGATGTACGGCCCCACCGTGGGCGACCGGCTGCGGCTGGCCGACACCGCGCTGGTGATCGAGGTCGAGCGCGACTTCACGCTGAACGCCGGCGGCTACGGCGAGGAAGTGAAGTTCGGCGGCGGCAAGACCATCCGCGACGGCATGGGCCAGGGCCAGGCGCCCAACGGCCCCGGCGCGCACGAGGCGGCCGACCTCGTCATCACCAACGCGCTGATCGTCGACCACTGGGGCATCGTCAAGGCCGACATCGGCATCAAGCGCCACCGCATCGCTGGCATCGGCAAGGCCGGCAACCCCGACGTTCAGCCGGGCGTGGACATCGTGATCGGCCCGGGCACCGAGATCCTGGCTGGCGAGGGGCTGATCCTGACCGCCGGCGGCATCGACAGCCACATCCACTTCATCTGCCCGCAGCAGATCGACGAGGCGCTGTATTCGGGCGTCACCACGATGCTGGGCGGCGGCACCGGCCCGGCCACCGGCACGCTGGCCACCACCAGCACGCCCGGGCCCGAGCACATCCGCCTGATGCTGCAGGCGGCCGAGGCCTTCCCGATGAACCTGGGCTTCCTGGGCAAGGGCAACGCCAGCCGGCCCGATGCGCTGAACCAGCAGGCCGAGGCCGGCGCCATCGGCCTGAAGCTGCACGAGGACTGGGGCACGACGCCCAGCGCCATCGACCAGTGCCTGCAGGTGGCCGACGCGCACGACATCCAGGTCTCGATCCACAGCGACACCCTCAACGAGAGCGGCTTCGTCGAGGACACCATCGCCGCCACCCAGGGCCGCACGCTCTGCGCCTTCCACACCGAGGGCGCCGGCGGCGGCCATGCGCCGGACATCCTGCGCGTGGTCGGCGAGGCCAATTTCCTGCCCAGCAGCACCAACCCCACGATGCCCTACACCGCCAACACGGTGGACGAGCACCTGGACATGCTGATGGTCTGCCACCACCTCGATGCGTCCATCGCCGAGGACCTGGCCTTCGCCGAGAGCCGCATCCGCCGCGAGACCATCGCCGCCGAGGACGTGCTGCACGACCTGGGCGCGATCAGCATGATGAGCAGCGACAGCCAGGCCATGGGCCGGGTCGGCGAGGTCATCATCCGCACCTGGCAGACGGCGCACAAGATGAAGACGCAGCGTGGTACGTTGGATGGCGACACGGTCCGCCACGACAACAACCGCGTCAAGCGCTATGTCGCGAAGTACACGATCAACCCGGCGTTGGCCAACGGCATCGCCCACGAAGTGGGCAGCGTCGAGGTCGGCAAGTGGGCCGACCTGGTGCTGTGGAAGCCGGCCTTCTTCGGCGTCAAGCCCAGCGTGGTGCTCAAGGGCGGCTTCATCGCCGCCGCCGCCATGGGCGACCCCAACGCCAGCATCCCGACACCGCAACCGGTGCACTACCGGCCGATGTTCGGCAGCTTCGGCAAGGCCGTCGGGCCCACGTCGATCAGCTTCGTCAGCCAGGCCAGCCTGGCCAACGGCGCCGCCGAGAGCTACGGCCTGGCCAAGCGCCTGGTGGCGGTCAAGGGCAACCGCACGGTCACCAAGCGCGACATGGTCCACAACGCCTACCTGCCCCGCATGCAGATCGACGCCCAGACCTACCAGGTGCGCGCCGACGGCGTGCTGCTGACCTGCGAACCGGCCACCGTGCTGCCGATGGCGCAGAAGTACTTCCTGTTCTGAGCCCGGCAGGCGCCCGGCGGCGCGGCCGGCCTGGGTGAAAATCCGACGATGGAAACCCCCGGCAATCTCTTCGTGGTCGCCGCGCCCAGCGGCGCGGGCAAGTCCAGCCTGGTCAAGGCGCTGCTCGAACTCGATTCGCACCTGGACGTCTCGGTCTCGCACACCACCCGCGCCCCGCGCGGGCAGGAGCAGAACGGCCGCGAATACTGGTTCATCGCCAAGGACGACTTCCGCCGCATGGTCGATGCGGGCGACTTCTTCGAGTGGGCCGAGGTGCACGGCAACCTCTACGGCACCTCGCGCCGCGCCATCGAGGACCGCCTGGCCCGCGGCGAGGACGTGGTGCTGGAGATCGACTGGCAGGGCGCGCTGCAGATCAAGAAGCTGTTCGCCCACGCCATCCTGATCTTCATCCTGCCGCCGAGTTGGGCCGAGCTGGAACAGCGCCTGAAGCGCCGCGGCGAGGACGGCGCCGAGGTCATCGCCACCCGCATGGAGAACGCCCGGCTCGAAGTGGCCCAGGCACGGCACTTCGATTTTGTTATCATCAACGGTTTGTTCGAGACGGCGCTTTTCGATCTGAAAACCGTCGTGCACTCCCAGCGCCTGCGCTACGCCGCACAGCTTCGCAACAAGTCGCAGGTGTTTGCGGCGCTGGACCTGATCTGAATCACCCCCTCCTTCACGAAGGCAAGAACCATGGCCCGCATCACCGTCGAAGACTGCCTGACCAAGATCCCGAACCGCTTCCAGCTGGTGCTCGCCGCCACCTACCGCGCCCGCATGCTGAGCCAGGGCCACGCGCCCAAGATCGACAGCAAGAACAAGCCCGGCGTGACCGCGCTGCGCGAGATCGCCGCCGGCGAGGTGGGCCTGGAGATGCTGCGCCGCGTGCCGCTGTAAACCGGCGCGCCGCTGCACCCCGCCAAGGGCACCTTCGGGTGCCCTTTGTCATTGGCAGCCGGATGCTGCGGCGAAGCAGGCTAAATTCGGGTGCATGGGCATTCGATCCTTCGCCGCCGAACTGCTGCTGCCTGCGGTGCTGCAGGCACGCAACCGCAGCGGCACGCCGGCGGCCACCCCCGCCGATGAGGTCACCACCTTCGCCGCGCTGCAGGACAAGCTGGGCTACCTGAGCAAGGCCGAGGTCAAGCAGATCCGCGAGGCCTACAAGTTCGCCGACGGCGCGCACCTGGGCCAGTTCCGCGCCAGCGGCGAGCCCTACATCACGCACCCGCTGGCCGTGGCCGGCCTGGTGGCCGACTGGCACCTGGACGCCCAGGCGCTGATGGCCGCGCTGATGCACGACGCGATGGAGGACTGCGGCATCACCAAGGTCGAACTGATCGAGAAGTTCGGCGCGCCCACGGCCGAGCTGGTCGACGGCCTGACCAAGCTGGACAAGCTGCAGTTCAGCACCCGCGAGGAAGGCCAGGCCGAGAGCTTCCGCAAGATGCTGCTGGCGATGGCGCGCGACGTGCGCGTGATCCTGGTGAAGCTGGCCGACCGGCTGCACAACATGCGCACGATGGACGCGATGCCGGCCAACAAGCGCGGCCGCATCGCCCGCGAGACGCTGGACATCTACGCCCCCATCGCCCACCGGCTGGGCCTGAACATGATCTACCGCGAGCTGCAGGAACTCAGCTTCGCCCACCTGCACCCCTGGCGCCACGCGGCGCTGGCCAAGGCGGTGCAGCGCGCCCGCGGCTACCGGCGCGACATCGTCGAGCGGGTGCGCGGCGATGTCGAGAAGTCCTTCGCCAGCGGCAAGCTGAAGGTGCAGGTCTCGGGCCGCGAGAAGACGGTCTACAGCATCTACCGCAAGATGCGCGAGAAGCATGCCGGCTTCGCCCAGGTCAGCGACATCTTCGGCTTCCGCATCGTGGTGCCGCAGCTGATGGACTGCTACCTGGCGCTGGGCATGCTGCACCAGCTGTACCAGCCGGTGCCGGGCCGCTTCAAGGACTACATCGCCATCCCCAAGGCCAACGGCTACCAGAGTCTGCACACCACGCTGGTCAGCCCGCTGGGCACGGCGGTCGAGTTCCAGGTCCGCACCGAGCCCATGCACGCGGTGGCCGAGACCGGCATCGCCGCGCACTGGCTGTACAAGCACGCCCCGAAAGCGGCGGCCAGGGCCAGCGGCAACGGTGCTGGTGAGGCGCAGCGGCTGGGCGCGGTGTGGCTGAAGAGCCTGCTCGACATCCAGGACGAGACGCGCGACGCCGCCGAGTTCCTGGAGCACGTGAAGATCGACCTGGTGCCCGAGGCGGTCTACGTGTTCACGCCGATGAGCAAGATCCTGGCGCTGCCGCGCGGCGCCACGCCGGTCGATTTCGCCTACGCCATCCACAGTGACGTGGGCGACCACTGCGTGGCGGCCAAGCTCAACGGCGAGCCGGTGGCGCTGCGCACCGAGCTGAAGAGCGGCGACGTGGTCGAGATCGTCACCGCGCCCGGCGCGCGGCCCAACCCGAGCTGGCTGAACTTCGTGCGCACCGGCCGGGCGCGCAGCAAGATCCGCCACTTCCTGAAGACCATGGAGCACGAGGAGTCCAGCGAGCTGGGCGCCAAGCTGCTGGCCCAGGCGCTGCGCGCCGAGGGCCTGCTAATGCCCTCGGCCGAACTGGACGACACGCAGGCGCAGGCGCTGTGGGCGCAGCTGATCCGCTGGAGCGGCAACCGCAGCCGCGCCGACCTGCTGGTCGACATCGGCCTGGGCCGCAAGATCGCCACCATCGTGGCCAAGCGCCTGGCCCAGCTGATGGCCGAGCGCGGCGCCCGGCCCGACGCGGTGACGCTGACGCTGACCCGCTTCGGCGCCACGGTGGACGGCCCGGACGACACGGCCGCACCGCCACCGGGCGTGGTGATCGACGGCACCGAGGGCGCGTCGGTGGTGCTGGCCAGCTGCTGCCGGCCCATCCCCGGCGACGACATCCGCGGCTACCTGGGCCGCGGCGAGGGCCTGCTGGTGCACACCGGCGACTGCAGCGTCGGCAAGCGCCTGGCCGACCGCGACCCCGAGCGCTGGATTGCCGTCGAATGGGCCGAGCAGCCCAGCCGCCACTTCGAGACCGGCGTGAAGCTGCTGGTGAAGAACGGCAAGGGCGCGCTGGCCCAGATCGCCCAGGCCATCAGCCAGGCCGAGGCCGACATCAGCCACATCGAGATGGACAACGACCAGCAGAGCGAATCCACCGAGCTGACCTTGCTGCTGTCGGTGCGCGACCGCCAGCACCTGGCGGATGTGCTGCGCACCTTGAAGCGCAGCCCGCCGGTGCTGCGGGCCGCGCGTGTGAAGCCCTGATCAGGCGCCGGGCGCGGGGTACTCGACCCGGATCACCTCCAGCACCTCCATCCCGCCCGGCGTCTGCAGCTTCACCTCATCGCCCTCGCGCGACTTAAGCAGCGCACGCGCGATCGGTGCGATCCAGCTCACCTCGCCGGCCAGGTTGTCGGCCTCGTCGATGCCCTTGATGGTGATGGTGCGTTCCTCGCCGCGGCCGTTGGCGTAGGTGACGGTGGCGCCGAAGAAGACCTGGTCACTGCCGTGGTGCGCGCTCGAGTCGGCCACCTCGGCGATGTCCAGCCGCTTGGTCAGGAAGCGGATGCGGCGGTCGATTTCGCGCAGGCGCTTCTTGCCGTAGAGGTAGTCGCCGTTCTCGCTGCGGTCGCCGTTCTTCGCCGCCCAGCTCACCGTCTCGACCATCTTCGGCCGCTCGTCGTCGATCAGCGCCATCAGCTCGGCACGCAGCCGCTGGTAGCCGGCGGGCGTGATGTAGTTCTTGCCGCCCGGCGGCAGCGGCGGCAGGCCGGGGCCGCCGTCGTCGTCGTCGGTGTCGCCGTCGGGTTCCTTGGTGAAGGCTTTGTTCATCGTCGTCGCTGTGGTGGACATGGCGGCAAGCCGATGCAATCATAGGCGCAGTCAAAGTGCATTCACCGTTGAAATCATGGCCCACCTGAGCATCCGCAGCCTCGACGACCAGGCACTGGCCGCGTTGAAGCGCCGCGCCGCCGAGCAGAACACCAGCCTGAACGCCGTGGTGCTTCACCTGATCGACCAAGGTCTGGGCCGTGCCCCGGCGCGCAGCAGCCTGCGCCGCCACGACGACCTGGACGGGCTGGCCGGCACCTGGTCGGCGCAGGACGGCGCCGCCTTCGCGCAGGCGACCGCCGCCTTCGGCGAGGTGGATGCAGCCTTGTGGAGATGAAGGACGTGCGCCGTGCGCCCCCTGCTGATCGACACCAACGCCTACAGCGCCTTCATGCGCGGCGATCGCCCCATCGTCGAGGCCATCGCGCATGCCGATGCCCTGCACGTCAATGCGGTGGTGCTGGGTGAACTGCTGGGCGGCTTTGCGGCGGGCAACCGCGAGGCACAGAACCGTGCCGAGCTGGCCCGTTTCCTGGCATCACCCCGGGTGTCGGTGCTGCCGCTGACGGCCAACACGGCCGACAGCTATGCCCTGGTCTACGTCGGCCTGCACCGCCGCGGCCACCCGATCCCCAGCAACGATCTGTGGATCGCCGCCAGCGCGCTGGAACATGGCTGCGGCCTGCTGACGCTGGATGCGCATTTCCGGCAGGTCGACGGCTTGCGCTGCGGCGCGGTGCTGGAGGACTTCCTGCCCTGATCCGGCCTCGCGGACAAGCCGGCGGCGCGTTCAGTTCGGCGCCGCCCCCAGCCGCGCACTGCGCCAGGCCCCCGGCGCGCTGCCGGTCCACTTGCGGAACGCCCGGTAGAAGGTGCTGGCGTCCTCGAAGCCCAGGCGGGCAGCGACGTCGGCCACGGGCAGTGTGCCGTCGGCCAGCAGCTGCAGCGCCAGGTCGCGGCGTACCGCGTCCTTGAGCGGGCCCCAGGCGGCGCCCTCGGCGTCGAGCCGGCGGCGCAGCGTGGCGGTGGACAGGCCCAGCACGTCGGCCAGTTCGGTCAGCGTGGGCGCGGGCAGGCCCTGGTCCAGCGCGGCGCGGCACAGGCGGCGGGCGCGGTCGCCCAGGCCGGTGGGCACCACCTGCTTGAGGAACACCGACTGCGGCGCATCGCGCAGAAAGGCCTTCAGGCTGGCCGGGGTGACGCTGACCGCGCCGGCCAGCACCCGGGCGTCGAAGACGGCGGCGGTGGCCGGGGCGTCGAAGCGCTGCAGCGGCGCGAACATGCGGCGGTATTCGTCGGCATGCGGCGGCTCGGGGTGGGCCCAGTCGACACGCGCCAGCGGCACCCGCCGCGCCGCCAGCCAGCACAGCAGGCCGTGCAGCATCACCAGCAGGGCCTCGTCGGCAAAGCGGCGGGCGTCGGCTGCGGCGGGCGACGCATCCCCGGCCCGGATGCGGTTGCCGATCTGCAGCACGGCCTGGCCGCCGGCCAGGCGCAGCTGGGCGCCGATGTCGTCGAAGCACAGGCTGAAAGCCCGCAGCCCCAGCCGCAGCGCCGCGCCCACCGTGGCCTGGCCGGCCAGCGCGTGGCACAGCATGGCAAATGTGCCCACCTTCATGCGGCGGGCGTCCAGGCCGAAGAACTCGTCGTCCAGCGCCCGGGCCACCGCCATCCACAGCCGGGCGAAGGCCTCGGCCGGCACGCGGGCGCCGTGCTGCGCCAGCAGCGTGGCGTCGATGCCAGCCTCGCGCAGCACGGCAGCGCGGCCGGCGGCGTCCAGTGCCTGCACGGCGCTGCGCACGAAGGCGACCGAGACGCTGCGCGTGGGGGTGTCCGTCGGGTCGGCCATCGGCGGATTCTGGCAAATCCGATCAGGCGCGAGCGCGTTTGCGCCATCGCGGGGCGGCGGGCAGCGCCCTAGACTCGACGCTTGCCAGCGTCATGCTCGCCTCGAACATCCTCAGGAGACAACCCGATGACCGACCTGTCCGCCGACTACAAGGCCCTGGCCGACTACCGGCCCACGCACAAGGTGCGCATCGTCACCGCCGCCAGCCTGTTCGACGGCCACGACGCGGCGATCAACATCATGCGCCGCATCCTGCAGGGCATGGGCGCCGAGGTGATCCACCTGGGCCACAACCGCTCGGTCGACGAGGTGGTCACCGCCGCGCTGCAGGAGGACGTGCAGGGCATCGCCGTCAGCAGCTACCAGGGCGGGCACAACGAGTACTTCACCTACATGGTCGAGTTGCTCAAGGCCCGCGGCGGCGCCCACATCCAGGTCTTCGGCGGCGGTGGCGGCGTGATCGTGCCCGAGGAGATCAAGATGCTGTCCGAGCACGGTGTGCGCATCTTCAGCCCCGAGGACGGCCAGCGCATGGGCCTGGCCGGCATGATCGGCGAGATGGTGATGCGCGCCGACGTGGACCTGTCGGTGCATGCGCCCACCGCGCTGGCGGCCATCCAGGGCCACACCGAGGCCGCCTGGCGCAGCCTGGCCCAGCTGATCACCGCGCTGGAAAACGGCAAGGCCGACAGCGCGCTGGTGACTGAACTTCAGACCGCTGCCAAGGCCAGCACCACGCCCGTGCTCGGCATCACCGGCACCGGCGGCGCCGGCAAGTCGAGCCTGACCGACGAGCTGATCCGCCGCATCCGGCTGGACCAGGACGACGCGCTGCGCATCGCCGTGATCAGCATCGACCCCAGCCGGCGCAAGAGCGGCGGCGCGCTGCTGGGCGACCGCATCCGCATGAATGCCACGGGCCCGTGGAGCAACGGTCAGCGCGTCTACGTGCGCTCGCTGGCCACGCGCGACACCGGCAGCGAGATCAGCGCCGCCCTGCCCGACGTGCTGGCCGCCGCCAAGGTGGCGGGCTTCGACCTGATCATCGTCGAGACCTCGGGCATCGGCCAGGGCGACGCGGCGATCGTGCCCCTGGTCGACGTGCCGATGTACGTGATGACGCCCGAGTTCGGCGCCGCCAGCCAGCTGGAGAAGATCGACATGCTCGACTTCGCCGAGTTCGTCGCGATCAACAAGTTCGACCGCAAGGGCGCGGCCGACGCGCTGCGCGACGTGGCCAAGCAGGTGCAGCGCAACCGCAATGCCTTCAACGTGATGCCCGACCAGATGCCTGTGTTCGGCACCATGGCCAGCCGCTTCAACGACGACGGCGTGACCGCGCTGTACCAGGCGATCAAGGCGCGGCTGATCGAGCGTGGCCTGAAGTTGCACGACGGCCGCCTGCCGCTGGTGACCACCAAGCACAGCACGCACCAGACGCCGGTGGTGCCCGCGTCGCGCACACGTTACCTGGCCGAGATCAGCGACAGCGTGGGCGGCTACAAGGCCCGGGTGCGGGCGCAGGCCAGGCTGGCGCGGGAACTGCAGCAATTGCGATCGACGGCGGTGATGCTGGAGGCCGACGACGCCTCCAAGGACGGCGCGAAGAACACCGTGCTGCGCCTGGCCGACGAGCGCGCGACGCGCCAGGACCCGGCGGCCAAGAAGCTGCTGGACCAGTGGCCACAGATGCAGCGCGCCTATGCCGGCGACGAGTACGTGGTGAAGATCCGCGACAAGGAGATCCGCACCAACCTGGTCCACACCACGCTGAGTGGCAGCAAGATCCGCAAGGTGGTGCTGCCCGGCTACGAATGCCACGGCGAGCTGCTGAAGTGGCTGATGCTGGACAACGTGCCGGGCAGCTTCCCCTACACCGCCGGCACCTTCGCGTTCAAGCGCGAGGGCGAGGACCCGACGCGCATGTTCGCTGGCGAAGGCGACGCCTTCCGCACCAACCGGCGCTTCAAGCTGGTGAGCGAGGGCATGCCGGCCAAGCGGCTGAGCACCGCCTTCGACTCGGTGACGCTCTACGGCAACGACCCCGACCGCCGGCCCGACATCTACGGCAAGGTGGGCAACTCGGGCGTGTCCATCGCCACGCTGGACGACCTGAAGGTGCTGTATTCGGGCTTCGACCTCTGCGACCCGGCCACCAGCGTCAGCATGACGATCAACGGCCCCGCGCCCAGCATCCTGGCGATGTTCATGAACGCGGCGATCGACCAGCAGATCGACAAGTTCACCGCCCAGAACGGCCGCGCGCCCACCGACACCGAGATCGCCAAGATCCGCGAATGGGCGCAGGCCAACGTGCGCGGCACGGTGCAGGCCGACATCCTGAAGGAAGACCAGGGCCAGAACACCTGCATCTTCAGCACCGAGTTCTCACTCAAGGTGATGGGCGACATCGCCGAGTACTTCGTGCACCACAACGTGCGCAACTTCTACTCGGTGTCGATCAGCGGTTATCACATCGCCGAGGCGGGCGCCAACCCGATCAGCCAGCTGGCCTTCACGCTGAGCAACGGCTTCACCTTCGTGGAGGCGTACCTGGCGCGCGGCATGCACATCGACGACTTCGCGCCGAACCTGTCGTTCTTCTTTTCCAACGGCATGGACCCGGAATACACCGTGCTGGGCCGGGTGGCGCGGCGCATCTGGGCGGTGGCGATGCGCGACAAGTACGGCGCGAACGAACGCAGCCAGAAGCTGAAGTACCACATCCAGACCAGCGGCCGCAGCCTGCACGCGCAGGAGATCCAGTTCAACGACATCCGCACCACGCTGCAGGCGCTGATCGCGATCTACGACAACTGCAACAGCCTGCACACGAATGCCTTCGACGAGGCGATCACCACGCCCACCGAAGACAGCGTGCGCCGGGCGATAGCGATCCAGCTGATCATCAACCGCGAGTGGGGCCTGGCGAAGAACGAGAACCCCAACCAGGGCGCCTTCGTCATCGACGAGCTGACCGAGCTGGTGGAAGAGGCGGTGCTGGCCGAATTCGAGAAGATCGCCGACCGCGGCGGCGTGCTGGGCGCGATGGAGACCGGCTACCAGCGCGGCAAGATCCAGGAGGAGAGCATGCACTACGAGATGCTCAAGCACACCGGCGAGTACCCCATCATTGGCGTCAACACCTTCCGCAACCCGCACGAAGACCCGACGCCCAAGCAGATCGAGCTGGCGCGCAGCACGACCGAAGAAAAGGAATCGCAGCTGACCCGCCTGGCCGACTTCCACGCCCGCCACGCCGCCGAATCACCGGCGATGCTGAAGAGGCTTCAGCAGGCCGTGATCGACAACCGGAACGTGTTCGCGGTGCTGATGGACGCGGTGCGCTGCTGCAGCCTGGGGCAGATCACCAACGCGCTGTTCGAGGTGGGCGGGCAGTACCGGCGCAGCATGTGAGGCCAGCCGGTCCCGGCCGGGACCGCCGATCCCTCAGCGCTGCGGGCCGACCAGGGCGAAGGCCGCGCCCTGCGGGTCCAGGCAGGTGACGACCCAACTGCCGCCGGGCACCTGCATCGGCTCGGTCAGCACCTGGCCGCCGGCGTCGCGCACGCGGCCGATGGCGGCGTCGAGCGCGGCCACGTTGAAGTAGTGCAGCCAGCAGGCGCGCGGCACGTCCGGCGGACGCTTCATCATGCCGCCGGTGGGCGGCAGGCCGGGCCCCGGCGTGAACAGCTGGTAGACGCCCATGGGCCCCATGTCGATGGCGGTGTGCTTGGTCCAGGTGAACAGGCCGCTGTAGAAGGCCCAGGCGGCAGCCAGGTCGTCGGTGTACAGCTCGTTCCAGCCGATGTTGCCGGGTGCGGCGGGGTCGCTGACCGGCGCCTCGTCGCTGCCGCTGCCCTTGAACAGGCAGACCACCGCGCCATGCGGGTCGGCGATGGTGGCGAAGCGGCCGACCTGCGGAATGTCGGTGGGCGGATGGCAGACGGTGCCGCCGGCGGCCTGCGCGGCGGCGGCCTTGGCGTCGACGTCCGACACGGCCACGTAGCCCAGCCAGGCCAGCGGCGCGCCCGCGGCCACGGCATCGGGTGTCAGGTCCATCAGCCCGGCCACCTCGGTGCCACCGGCCGACGCCAGCGTGTAGTCGAACTCGGGCATGGCTCCGCTCTTGGTGGTCCAGCCCAGCACGGCGGTGTAGAAGGCGGCGGCCGCCTTGGCGTCCGAGGTCATCAGTTCGTGCCAGACAAAGCGGGCGGCGGTTGGTGTCATGGCGGTACTCCTGGGTTTGCCGAGGCAAGGGGTGGATCGGGCCGCCACCTTAGGGGCGGCGAGCCGATGCGGCAAGTACTTCAGTCGACCACGGCGCCCACGGACAAGGGGGGCCCGGTGGGCCTGACCGTCGACCGCATCACGCTGTAGCCCAGGCGACGCCGCCGGCCGCAGGCCGCCACCTAGACTGCCTGCGCCACGGCCGCTGGCCGCGCCAACCCCTTCCGGAGACTCGCCCGATGCCCTTCCTGCCCTTCACCCGCAGCGCCCTCGCCCTGGCGCTGGCCGCCGGCGCCAGCGCTGGCGCGTTTGCCGCCAGCAGCACCGAGATCAAGCTCGGCAACACCGTGCCCTACAGCGGCCCGGCCTCGTTCTACAGCTGCGTGGGCCTGTCCACCGCCGCCTACTTCGCCAAGGTCAACGACGAGGGCGGCATCAACGGCCGCAAGGTGACGGTGCTGAGCGTGGACGACGCGCTGGCGCCGCCGAAGACGGTGGAGCAGGTGCGCAAGCTGGTCGAGCAGGACGAGGTCGACGCCATCGTCAACCAGGTCGGCACCGCGCCGTCGTCGGCCGTGCGCCAGTACCTGAACCAGAAGGGCGTGCCGCAGCTCTTCGTGCAATCGGGCTCGAACAACTTCCAGCAGCCCAAGAACTTCCGCTTCAGCACCTCGGCGCTGATGAGCTACGAGTTCGAGGCCAAGATGTACGGTCAGGTGATCGCCCGCGAGAAGCCCGCCGCCAAGGTCGCCCTGCTGTACCAGAACGACGACTACGGCAAGGACTACCTGCGCGGCCTCAAGGCCGGCCTGGGCGGCAAGGCGCTGGTCGCCGAGATCACCTACGAGCAGACCGACCCGACCGTCGATTCGCAGATCCTCGCGCTGAAGGCCTCGGGCGCCGACGTGGTGGTGCTGGCCGCCTACTCCAAGCAGGTCAGCCAGAGCCTGCGCAAGATGGACGAGCTGGGCTGGAAGCCGCAGGCCTGGATCAGCCACGTCTCGGCCCAGGTGCACCCGACGCTGGACCTGGTGGGCCTGGACAAGGTGGTCGGCGTGATGACCGCCGCCGTGGTCAAGGACCCGACCGACCCGACCTGGCACAACGATGCCGACTACAAGGCCTACATGGCCTGGATGGCCAAGTACCAGCCCAAGGCCGACGCCGCCAACTCCTGCAACGGCTCGGTCTACATGACCAGCGCAGCCATCGCCCAGGTGCTGAAGCTGGCCGGCAACGACCTGAGCCGCGAAGGCATCCTGAAGGCCGCGCTGACGCTGAAGGACTTCTCCGCGCCGATGCTGCTGCCGGGCATCACGATGACGATGTCGGCCGACAACTACAACATCTTCCGCAAGATCCAGCTGATGCGCTTCGACGGCAAGCGCTGGGTGCCGCAGGGCAAGCCGGTCGGCGAGTGAGCGCCGCAGGCCCGGCGGGCCTTAGTTCGCCGGGCAGTCGTTGGCGCGGTCCTGGTTGCTGTTGGCGCAGGTCTGGTGCAGCGTGGTCGCCAGGCCGTTGACCGTGGGGCAGCTGCTGGCGTCGGTGATCAGGTAGTTCTGGCTGTCCAGCGACTCGGCCACCCGGTCATAGGGCTGCACGTTGCGCTGGTTGGCACTGATGCCCGCCGCCGCCGGGTACTGGAAGCGGCACACCCGGACGTTGCTGCCGCTGTTCAGCCCCGGCGCAGCCAGCCGCACGCCGCCTGACCAGGCCGCGCCGCTGGCCGGCATGCTGACCACGCACAGGTAGTACTTGTAGCCGGCGATGGCATTGCCGCTGGTCTGGTCCGTCGCGCTGGACACCGAGCAGGTGGCGCCGCTCATGCCGCTCAAGCCGGCGGTGTTGATCGCGAGGCCGCTGGGGAAGCTGGACACGCGGTTCAGCGAGATGTAGCCGGCCAGGATGTAGGCGGTGGCATCGGAACAGTCGCGCAGGTCGGCCAGCGTGATGGTGGTGACGCTGCTGGCCAGGCTGCACTGCTTGACCACGTAGCCGCTTTCGTTGGAGAACACCACCGCGAAGTTGGTGCCCGGCAGGCGGAAGGCGCTCTCGCCGTTGCCCAGGTCCGACGCCGGCACGGGAATGTTCAGGTTGCGGTTCTTCGGTCGCTTCAGCGTGGTGTTGGCCGGCAGCGGAAAGCCCAGCACGCCCATGTCCGCCGGGTCGGTGCGGGCGATCACGGTGGACAGGCTGATGGTCTGCGCCTCGCTGCCGCGGTCGGTCCAGGTCACGTCCACGCGCAGCGTGCGCATGGTGTCGGCCGGCGTGCCGCCCAGCGTCCAGCGGCGGGTGAACTCGGCATTGGTGCTGATGCGGTCCTCGCCGCTGGCCAGGCCGCTCCAGGACACCACGCCCGCGCCGCCGGCGGCGATCTGGGTGTAGGCGCGCATCGCCTCCACCTGGTCGACCACCAGGCGCGTGGCCTCGCTGCGCTGGCGGCCCACGTCCTCCGAGCGCGACAGCTTCATGAAGGTGGCGCCCATTGCCAGCAGGCCGATGGCCACCAGCAGCATCGTGATCACCGCCTCGACCAGCGAGAAGCCGCGTCGTGCGGGCCGGGGCAGGCGGGTCGGTGTCATGGCAGCAGGTCGTCGTTGGTGCGGAAGTCGCGCCAGCTGCCGGGCACCCGCACCATCAGTGCCGTCAGGCGGCGGGCGTTCAGCAGCGCATCGGTGTCGTAGGTCAGCGTGCCGTTGCCGTTGTTGCGGTAGCCGCGGCACGACACCTGGGCGCCGAAGACCTGCGCGCTGCCAGTGCCCAGGTCATCGGTCTGGGCGTCGTTGGAGAACAGCAGGCCGTAGAACACGTTGCCGCCGTTGAGGTCGACCGCATACGGCGTCACCAGCGTGATCGGGTCGTTGCGGCTGCCGTAGGTGTTGTTGCCGCTCAGGTGCAGGTCGGTGTCCATGTAGAACGAGCGCCAGCCGTCGTTGTAGGCGCTGGTCAGCGCGGTGTTGCAGCTGGCCGCGCTGGTGCAGCTCAGGCGCTTGGTCGAGGGCAGGTCGCGGTACTGCTCGATGGTCGAGCCGAAGTAGGCGTTGAACATCGCCGACTGGCTGCAGCTGCTGGTGTCGGCACTGGCCAGCGCGGCCAGCGAGGCGTCGTTGCCCACCATGGCGTTGTTCACCGGCTGGCCCTGCAGCGTGGTCGCGCTGACGCCGTTGCCCGCGCTGATGCCGGCACCGGCATTGACCAGGATGCCGTTGGTGGTGATGTCGCGGTTGACGATGTTGTACGAGCCGCCCAGGTCGCAGCTGGTGCTGCAGGTCAGCGGCGCAGACGGCATGGCCCGCAGCACGGCGCGCAGCTTCAGGATCACCGACAGCCGCGCATTGCCGTCGCCGACGGTGAAGTTGGTGCTGTCGCAGGCCGGTGCCTGGGCATTGCAGGCGTAGACGGTGAGCTTGACCGCCTCCGCGTCGCCGGCCACGGGCTCGAAGGCCACGGTGAAGCTGGGCAGCAGCGCCCTGCCCAGCTCGGCCACGGCGCGCCCGGCGGCCGGCGGCGTGGGGCAGTTGCAGGCCATGCCGTCGGGCCCCAGCTTGCAGCCGGGGAAGGCGGTGGTGGCCGGCACCACGCCGCTGGTCGGGTTGGTCGCCGCGTTGTAGCGGGTCAGCACGTAGCGCTTGCGTAACGACTGGTTGGTCGTCGTCAGGAAGGCGCAGTTGGCGCCGATGTCGAACGGCTGGTTCAGCATGCCGGTGGCCCACTCGACGCCGGCCTCGGCCACCTCGTGCGCCTGGCTGGCCTGCACCTGGTTGGCCACGGTGCGCTGCTCGAACAGCACGCTGCGGTTCAGGTACAGCACGGCGATCGTCGACACCAGCATCAGCATCAGCGTGATCGACATCGCCGCGCTGCCGCGGGCGAGGGGGCGCACCAGGGGCGTCATGCCGGGCACCGTCCTGCCAGCTGGTCATTGCGCAGCCGCACCGTGGTGCGCAGGTCACGCACCGCCGCCCGGTCGGCCACCGAGGTGGCGGTCAGCGTGATCGCGTAGCTGCGCACCGTGCTGGTGGGGCAGTTGGGCGTGCCCGGGTTGCAGGGCCGCGGGCACAGGTGGCCCAGGGGCAGCACGGTCTCGCTGGGCACGATGCGCAGGCCGTCGTCGGCCACGGTCATCACCTTGGTGTCGGTCACGTCCTTCCAGCCGTCGGCGTCGCTGCGCATCTGCAGCGCCCCCTCGCGGATGCGGAAGCCGAACTGCTCGTTGGCATCCAGCGCGTTGTTCTCCGCCGCATCGCGCGAGAAGCGGTACTGCACGTTGCCGTCGGCCGACACGCTGGCCACGGCATAGGGGTTCTGCGCGGTGGCGCTGGTCGCGCCGATGGCCTGGGTGCCGGTGATCGCCGCGCCCCAGTAGCCGGCGCGGCGCAGGTCGCGGGTGATCAGGTCGGCGGCCACGCGCAGGTCCTGGTTGAAGCGCACGTCGGCCAGCAGCCGGCGTGACTTGTCCATGTTGCCGGCCGACATCGACAGCGCCCCGGCCACCACGAACAGGCCGACCACGATGCCGACCATCAGCTCGACGATCGACAGCCCGCGCGACGGTGGCACGGCCGGCCTCAGCATCGCACGTACCCCGCGAAGTCACCCGACGGGCTGCACACCTGCACCCGGCCCATGGCATTGGTGCTGGCGCGCAGCCGCGGCGAGATCAGCACGCTGGACGCGTCCCAGCGCGCCACGCCGGCGGTGCCGCGCAGCGGATCGAAGGCGACGTTGACGCCGCCCGTCAGCGCCGTGCCCAGCGGCAGGATCACCACCTTGAGCACCAGGTCGCCGCTGTTGATGGTGTAGAAGCCGCCGTCCTCCGAAGTGGCCAGGGTGACGCCGGCCTGCCGTCGGATGGCCGCGCTGCGGGCGTACTGCAGGTCCACGCTCAGCTCGTTGACCATGCCTTCGAGCCGCAGCCGCGCAATGGCCGACAGGAACGACGGCGCGGCCACGCCCAGCAGCACCACGGTGACCAGCACCGTCACCAGCATCTCGGTCAGCGTGAAGCCGCGGCGCGGCAGGGTGGGCGTGCTCATCCGCGCCCCCAGCACGCCGCCGGCGCATAGGTGGGATTGCCGTTGGCCACGGTGACCGTCAGCGTGGTGCAGCCGCTGTCGCTGGCCTGGCTGCGGCCGGACACGGCGGTGGCCGTCAGCGTGTAGCCCGCGCCGCTGACGGCCGACAGCGCCAGGCTGTAGTAGCCGCCCAGCGACTGGGTCGGCTGGTTCAGCGCGGCCAGGTTGTCGCTGTAGCGCGGGTTCAGGCCGCGCCAGCGCTCCTGGGCATGCATCACACCCGTGACGACGTCGGCCGCATCGCTGCGACGCCCGCGGCGCACGCTGTCGTTGTAGGACGGCAGCGCCAGTCTCAGCAGCAAGGCGGCGATGGCCACCACGATCATCAGTTCGACCAGGGTGAAACCGCGTTCGGGTGTCCTGATCCGGTCCATGGAAGCGCTATCGGCTGCGGCGCCGGCCGGTTGAGGGTGCGGCCTGCGCCGATGTGTATCGGTGTGTGACCGCGCACCGCAGCGCCGCCCCCGAGAATGGCGGCACCCGAACCTTCGAGGAGACACGATGTCCCACCCCGACGTCATCACCGCCTGGCACCGCCTGGTGCAGCAGCGCGACCTGGCGGCGCTCGACAGCCTGCTGGCCGACGACGTGGTCTTCCACTCGCCGGTGGTGCACACGCCGCAGCGCGGCAAGGCCATCACCACGCAGTACCTGCGCGGCGCGCTGCTGGTGCTGAACAACGCCAGCTTCCGCTACGAGCGCGAGATCGTCGGCACCCATGACGCGGTGCTGGAGTTCAGTACCACCATCGACGGCATCCTGATCAACGGCGTCGACCTGATCCGCTGGAACGACGCCGGCCGGATCACCGACTTCAAGGTGATGGTGCGCCCACTGAAGGCGATCAACCTGCTGCACCAGAAGATGGGCGAGATGCTGCAGCGCCTGCAGAGCGGCCACCAGCAGGCCCAGCAGCAGCAGTGACCGGCCGGGCGCCGGTCCGCCCGGCGCCATCGGCTAAGCTCGCCGGCCCTGCCGAGTGCAGCGACCCTGCGCAGCGGCCGAGCCGCGGCAGCCGCCGCCACGACCTGCCGCATGCCCGCTGTCCGTCCCGTCCGCCCCCGCTTCCTCCACTGCCTGGCCGCCGCCGCCCTGGGGCTGGTCACCACGCTGGCCCGGTCCCAGGCCGGCGACGGCGCTGCCCCACCCGACAACCGCGCCTGCGCCACGCTGTGGCAGGTCGGCCCGGCGGCCGATCTGGCCGGTGCCGCCGGTGGCGAGCCGGCGCTGCGGGTGGCACTGCGCTTCCAGGGTGGTGCCCGCAACCAGACCGCCCTGCACCTGCCCGGCGGCTGGGCCGCACTCACCGAGACCGGCACCCCGCGCGCGCGCCCGGTGGCCGGCGAGCCGGCCTGGCGCAGCGTCGCCCATGCCCCCGGCGAAACGGTGCAGCTGCAGTGGCGGCTGCAACCCGGCGCGGCCCTGCTGGCGCCGGGCTGGTTCGCCTTCGGCGGCCAGGCCGTGCTGCCGCTGCCCGAGGGCGCCGATGCGCCGGACGCCGGCCCGGCCTGCGTGCTGCTGCAGGGCCTGCCCGCGGACAGCCGCTGGGCCAGCAGCCATGGCCTGGCCGAGGGCAGCAGCGCCCTGTGGCGGCTGCCGGCCACCGGCGTGCCGCTGGCGCAGCGGGTGCAGCAGTCGCTGTATGCCGGCGGCGCGCTGCAGGCGCAGGCCGCGCCGGGCGTGCTGGCGGTGCTGCCCCGGCCGTCGCCCTGGGCGCTGGATGCCGGCACGCTGGCGGCCGCCGGTGCGCAGGCGCTGGCGGGGCAGCAGCGGCAGTGGCTGCCGGCGGGCGCGGCGGCGGCCACGGCGCATGTCAGCCAGGACCCCGGCACCGCCCCGCCCTGGCTGCTGCTGGCCCTGCCGGCGCCGGCGGCCGACACCAGCCTGGCCGGCGCCTGGCACCAGGCGCTGACGCTGCAACTGCCGCCAGGCTGGTCGGGTGACAGCGCCGCGCTGCAGCGCCTGCTGGCGCCGGCCCTGGCCCGCGCCTGGCTGGCCGACCGCTTCGGCCCGCTGGCCCATGCCGGCCGCGGTGACGGCGCGTTGCGCACCTGGTTCAGCGAGGGTTTCGCCGACTTCCTGGCCCACCGCGCGCTGCTGCGCGACGGCCTGTGGACGCCCGACGAGTTCGCCGCCGCGATGAACGCTCGCGCCGCCGCCGACCTGGCCGAGCCGGCGCGCAGTCTGCCCAATGCCGAGCTGGCCGCCGCGGCCGCGCAATCGGCCACCGCCGCCGGGCTGCAGGCCCAGCGCGGCGAATGGCTGGCCTTCACCTGGCACCAGGCCCTGCGCCGTGCCGGCCAGCCGGGACTGGACGCCGCATTGCGGCTGCAGCTGGTCAACCCCGCCCAGGCCCGGCGCGAAGGCCCGCTGAGCATGCCGCTGGCCACCCACCGCATGCTGGCCACGCTGCGCAACGTGCTGCAGGACCAGCCGCTGCGTGACCTGCAGCAGCACATCGACCAGGGCCGGCCCTTCGACTTCGGCCCCGACAGCCTGGGCCCCTGCTTCACCGCCGGGCCGGCCGCGGCCGGCGCCGCACCGTCCTGGCGCCCGGTGCCCGGCGCGCTGCAGCAGGCCGACTGCCAGGGCTGGCTGGGCCTGGGCCCGCGCGTGGACATGCAGCTGGGCCGCGTGCCGCGGCTGGCGCCGGTCGCCGGCGTGGGCGGCGGCCAGGGCGACTGCGAGCTGGTGGCCGTGCGCGGCAAGCGCGCCAAGGCCGGCAAGGCGGCCAGGGCGGGTGCCCGCCAGGTGCTGCGCTGCCGCCCGGGCGATGCGGCGCCGGCCGGCAGCCACGCCACGGCCAAGGCCGGTAGCAAGGCCGGCACCAAGGCCGGCGGCAAGGGCAAGGCATCGGCCCAGGCCGGTGCCAGGTCCGGCGCCAGGGCCGCCGGCAAGACACCCGGCAAGACGGCCGGCAAGACCGCCAATCCCCACGCCGGCAAGGCGAAACACTGACCATTCCCCGGAGGCTGCCCATGCCCGCCGCCACGCCCCTGCCCGCCCAGGACAGCGCCCTGCTGCTGATCGACCTGCAGCACGCCCTGCTCGACCTGGCGCCGCGCCCGGACGACGCTGCCGCGGTGGTCGAGCGGGTGAACGCCCTGACCGCGCGCGCCCGCGCCGCCGGCGTGCCGGTGCTGTGGGTGCAGCATGAAAGCGTGACGCCCGGCCACCCGCTGCAGCATGGCGGCCCGGGCTGGGCGCTGGCCGACGGCCTGCAGACCCGTGATGACGATGTGTTCTTCCGCAAGACCACGCCCGACAGCTTCCTGCGCACCGGCCTGGGTGAGTGGCTGGCGGCGCATGGCGTCGCGCAGGTGGTGATCGCGGGCTATGCCAGCGAGTTCTGCATCGACACCAGCACCCGCCGCGCCGCGGCGCTGGGCCTGGCGGTGACGCTGGCGGCCGACGCCCACACCACGCACGACAAGCCGCATGCCGCCGCCGCGCTGATCCGCGCCCACCACACGGCCACGCTGACCAGCCTGACCAGCTTCGACCGGCCGATCCATGCCCTGCCGGCCGCGCAGATCGGCTTCAGCGCAGAAGCCGCACAAGCCACCGACACGCCGGCCCACGCCGTCGAACACGCCGGCCGGCTGGCCGCGCTGTACGGCACGCCCAGCGAAGCGGCGCTGATCAAGGAAGCCGACCACCTGACCGACAGCTACCTGGCCCTGCTGCAGGCCTCGCCCTTCCTGGTGCTGGCCACCACCGGGCCGAAGGGGCTGGACGCCTCGCCCCGCGGCGACCCGACCCCCGCCCTGGTGGTGCAGGACCGGCGCACCCTGCTGCTGCCCGACCGCCGTGGCAACCACCGGCTGGACAGCCTGCGCAACATCGTGGCCGACCCGCGGGTGGCCCTGCTGTGCCTGGTGCCCGGCACCAGCGAGACGCTGCGCATCCGCGGCCGGGCCCGCATCAGCACCGACCCCGCCCTGCTGCAACGGCTTGCGATGGACGGCAAGCCGCCGGCCAGCGTGGTGGTGGTGCAGATCGAGAAGGTCTACTTCCAGTGCGCCCGGGCGCTGCTGCGCTCGGGCCTGTGGCAGCCCCACACCTGGCCCGACCGCAGCGCCCTGCCCAGCGCCGGCCGCATGCTGACAGAGGCCAGCGCCGGCCGCTTCGACGGTGCCGCCTACGACGCCGCGCTGCCGGCACGCCAGTCCTCCAGCCTGTACTGACGCCGCGCATGACCGACGCCCCGGCCGCCACCGACCACCAGCAGTTCATCACCCGCCTGCAGCGCAGCCTGGACGACGGCAGCTTCGTGCGCCTGCTGCTGGGCCGCCCGCACGGCCAGGCGGCCACGCTGCACAAGCTGCTGGCCCGGCGCGTGGTGCTGCGCGGGCAGGACCACCTGGCCCTGGTGTGGCGCCATGCCACGCAGGACATCACCAAGAACCTGCCACTGGCCGACGCCGTGGCCCTGGTGGCCGAGCAGGTGGCGCCGGGCGCGGCCAGCGGCTTTCACCACGCCCACCTGCAGACGCGCCAGCACGACATCCAGCTGGCCATGGGCAAGAAGGGCCGGTGGAGCCTGCGTGTCGGCAAGCTGGCGCCGGCACCGGCAGAAGCCGAGTCCGCCGAAGCCGACGACGACGCCGGCAACTACCTGGGCGGCAGCGAAGGCATCAACCGCCAGCGCCGCCATCCGCTGACGCTGGACCTGCCCTTCCTGCAGGAGCTGGGCGTGACCGACGCCCGCGCCCAGCTGGTGCCGGCGATGGCGCGCAAGTGGCGGCAGATCAACAAGTTCGTCGAGGTGCTGGGCCATGCCATCGCCGAGTCACCGCTGGCGCAGCGCGACCCCGCGCAGCCGGTGCGCGTGCTCGACTTCGGCGCCGGCAAGGGCTACCTGACCTTCGCGGTGCACCACCACCTGAAGGCCAGCGGCCGGGTGCCCGATGTGACCGGCGTGGAACTGCGCACGACGCTGACCGAGCCCTGCAACGCCATCGTCGACCGGCTGGGCCTGCAGGGCCTGCGCTTCGACGCCGGCGACGTGCGCAGCCACGGCGCGCAGGCCACCGACATCATGATCGCCCTGCACGCCTGCGACACCGCCACCGACGTGGCCCTGCACCGCGGCGTCACCGCCGGCGCGGCGGTGATCCTGGCCTCGCCCTGCTGCCACCGTGAGCTGCGGCCCCAGCTGGCCACGCCGCCGGTGCTGGCGCCGCTGCTGCGCCACGGCATCCACCAGGCCACCACCGCCGAGATGCTGACCGACGCGCTGCGCGCCCAGCTGCTGGAGATCGCCGGCTACGACACCCGCGTCTTCGAGTTCATCTCGCCCGAGGCCACCAGCAAGAACCGCATGCTGCTGGCAGTGCGCCGCGCCACGCCGCTGCCGCGGGCGCGCCAGCAGCAGTTGCGCGAGGAACTGGCCGCGCTGAAGGCGCTGTTCGGCATCCGGCAACAGACGCTGGAGATCCTGCTGGCCGACGGGGCAAGCACCGCGCCCGTGGCAGCCGGCTGACACACCGGGTTTGCCACCCACGCGGGCCGCCGGCGGCGCGGCATCATCGGCCGGACGCCACTGACCGGGCCACCCGCCCGCGCTGCCATGACCGTCGCCACCACCGCCGCCCGATCGCCCCAGCACCAGGCGCTGATGCAGACCGCCGCCCGCGCCGGTCTGGCCCTGGCCGGCCGCAGCCGGGCCATCGAGGCCCAGCGCAGCCTGCCCGCCGACGTGGCCAACCTGCTGGCCGATGCCGGCCTGTACCGGCTGCTGACGCCGCAGGCCCTGGGCGGGCACGAGGCGCCGCCCGGCAGCTTCTACCTGGTGATCGAGCAGCTGGCGCGTGCCGACGCCGCCGCCGCCTGGTGCTGCTTCATCAGCTGCACCACCGCGGTGCTGGCCGCCTACCTGCCAGACGACGCGGCCAGCGCCGTGTTCAGCCGGCCCGACCTGAAGCTGGCCGGCGTCTTCGCGCCGCGCGGCAGGGCGGTGCCGGCGCAGCACAACGGCGTCGACGGCCTGCGCATCAGCGGTCGCTGGGCCTGGGGCTCGGGCGCGCACAACGCCCACTACATCAGCGCTGGCTGCTTGCTGATCGGCGCCGACGGCCAGCCCGAGCGCATGGCCGACGGCGCGCCGCGCATCCTCAGCGTGCTGCTGGAGCGCGGCCAGGTGCAACTGGCCGACAACTGGGACGCCTTCGGCCTGTGCGGCACCGGCAGCGGCGAGTTCGAGGTCCGAGACGCTTTCGTGCCCCTGGCCATGAGCGCCAGCCTGCTCGACGGCCCGCGCCTGCAGGCGCCGCTGTACCGCTTTCCGGTGTTCGGCCTGCTCGCGATCGCGGTGGCGGCGGTGGCCACCGGCATCGCCCGCGAGGCCCTGCAGCACTTCATCGACGAGGCCGCGGCCAAGGTGCCGCAGGCCAGCGCCCGGCCGCTGTCGGCCCGCGGCACCGTGCAGGACGCCGTGGCCCGCGCCGAAGCGCAGCTGCAGTCGGCCCGCTGCTACCTGCTGGCCGCGGTGGAAGCCGCCTGGCAGGCCGCCCAGCAGCCCGACATGGCGGCCAACGAGCTGCCGGTGGCCCTGCGCCGCGACCTGCGCCTGGCCGCCAGCCACGCGGTGCACACGTCGGCCGAGGTGGTGACGCGGCTCTACACCCTGGCCGGCGGCCACGCGGTGTTCGCCGCCTCGCCGCTGCAGCGCGCCCTGCGCAACGTGCAGGTGGCCACCCAGCACATGATGGTGGGCGAGGCCAGCTTCGAGCTGGCGGGGCGGTTGCTGCTGGGGGTGCCGACGCCCACCGCGCAGCTGTAGCCGGCGGCCGGACCAACCGGAGCCTTGCCGCTGGCCGAGCGCTGCCGAACCCCCGCGACCGGCGATGCCGCTACCCTGCCCCGGCGTCCAGCATCCCGCGCAGCAGCACCTCGCTGGCCTCATCGGCCGGGTAGAACAGCTCGATGCTCAGTTCGTCCAGCGTGATGTCGCGCGGCGTGCCGAAGGTGGTCAGCGTGGTGAACATGGCCAGCTGGCCCTGCGGCAGGTTCAGCACGCAGGGCACGAGCAGCGGTGCATCGGCCGCGTTGACTGACGCATCGGCCGGCGAGGCCGCCGCCAGCGCCGCCACGTTCGGATAGGCCAGCACCTCCTGCTGCAGCGCCGCCAGGCCGGGGTCGGCGCTGGTGGCGACGGCGCGCTGCAAGGTGGCCAGCAGGTAGCTGGCCCAGTCGCCGAAGTTGCCGGTCAGCGCGGCCAGGCCCTGCGGATGCAGGCTGGCGCGGAAGACGTTGAGCACCGGCTGCGTCAACTCGGGCGGCAGCAACGCCGTCAGCGCCTGCGCTGGGCGGTTGGCCAGCACCACGTTCCATTGCCGGTCCAGCACCAGGCCGGGGTTGGGCGCGTGGGCACGCAGCAGGCGGTCGAGCGCGCTGCGCACCTGGTGCATGCCGGCGTCGTCCAGCGACCTGGCCGCGTAGCGTGGCGCATAGCCCGCCGCCAGCAGCAGGCGGTTGCGCTCGCGCAGCGGCACGTCCAGCGCGCCGGCCAGCGCCTCCACCATCGCCGGGCTGGGCCGGGCGCGGCCGGTCTCGATGCAGCTCAGGTGCCGGGTCGACACGCCCACGTCCAGCGCCAGGTCCATCTGGCTGCGCCGGCGGCGGCTGCGCCAGTCGCGCAGCAGGTCGCCGACGCCGGGCGGTCGATTGGTGGATGCGGATGCGGATGCAGGGCTGTCGTGCATGCGCCCGATCATGCCGTGGCAGCGGCGGCTTCACGTTGCGGCAGCGGGCCGAAGAAGCCGGTCACCTGCTGCAGCCGGCCGGCGGCGTCCACCTGGGCGATGTCCAGGCCCTCCAGCACCACGGCGCCGTCGGGGCTGACCAGTTGCCAGGCGTCGCGCGCCACGCCGTGGTGGTGGTCGATGCCGCTGGCGCGCACGAAACGGTGGCCCGGGAACTGGCCCAGCAACAGGCCCGCCTGGTCGACGATGCCGGCATGGCCGGCTGCCGCCAGCGGCGGGTCGATCAACCGGCCGCCATCGGCCCAGATGCGCTGCACCGTCGCGGCGCGGCGGGTGGCGTCGGGGTCGGCGTAGGCGGCCAGGTGGGCGTCGATCAGGGCGGTCAGGTCGGCGGTGGTGGTGATCGCGGTGGTCATCGCGGGCTCCATTCGGTTGAAGTGAGCCGCCATCGTGCGTCGCCCGCCGCAGGCCGGCCATGACCTCCCAGGTCATCGCCAGCGTGCAGCGCACTGCGCAGACTGGCGCCATCCCATCAACCAAAGGAGAACCCCCATGCCCTCGCTCGACCTGCTGCCCCTGGCCGTCGCCCTGCTGATCGGCGTGCCCGCGCTGGGCTCGTGCATCGGCATCGGCCTGGCGTCGATGAAGATGCTGGAAGCCAGCGCCCGCCAGCCCGAACTGATGCCCGAGCTGCAGACCAAGTTCTTCCTCGCCGTGAGCGTGACCGACGGCGCCTTCATCATCGCCACCGGCATCGGCCTGTGGTTTGCCACCGCGAACCCGTTCAAGTGAGGGGCCGCCCGCCCGCACCGAGCATCGGCGCGGGCGGCCGGCGGACGAAGCCCTTGGGGACCGTCGTCCGCTTGGCGTGATCACGCGCAGGACCTTACCGCCCTGCACGGCCCATGCCCATCGGCCATTCGGCCGATGGTCGCGCGGTCAGGCGCACCGCATGGCGCCGGCTCAGCCGCCGCCCACCTGCAGCTCACGCACCGGCCGCACCTCGATGCTGCCGTGCTTGGCCGGCGGAATGCCGGCGGCGATCTGGATCGCGGCGTTCAGGTCCGGCGCGTCGACGAGGTAGAAGCCGGCCAGCATCTCGCGGGTCTCGGCGAAGGGGCCGTCGAACAGCGTGACCTCGCCGTTGCGCACCCGCACCGTGGTGGCGGTGTGGGTGCCGTGCAGCGGCTCGGCGGCCAGCATGCGGCCGCTGTCGACCAGGTGCTGGGCATAGGCCGCGCACTCGGTGTCGGGGCAGGCGCTCCAGTGCGCGGCATCCAGGTAGACCAGGCAGAGGTATTTCATCGCGGCGGCCTCACAGCGTGGCAGCCAGCGCGGCCAGCTGGTCGGTGGCGATGCCCCAGCCCTGGTGGAAGCCCATGTCTTCGTGCGCCTTGCAGTCCTCGGCCGTCCAGTGGCGGGCGATGGCGGTGTAGCGGGTGCGGCCGTCGCCCAGGTCGTCGAAGCTCAGGATCAGAGTCATGAACGGCTTGGCCGACGGCTCCCAGGCGCGCACGTAGGCGTCGGTGCAGACGATGCGCCGGTTGGGCACCACCTCCAGGTAGACACCGCGGTTGGGCATTTCCTGGCCCTCGGGGCCGCGCATCACGATCAGGCTGGCGCCGCCGGGGCGCACGTCGGTCTCGGCGTGGCTGACGCCCCAGGCGGCGGGCAGAACCACTGGGGGATCAGCGCCGGGTCGGTCCAGCAGCGGAACAGCGCCGCCGGGCTGGCGGCGATGTCGCGGGTCAGGGTCAGGTCGTGCAGGTGGGCCGTGTCGGTGGTGGTGTCGCTCATGGAAATCTCCTTGCTGCGCCGATGGTTCAACCCAGGGCGATGGGTTCGCCGTTGATCGCCCAGCTCACGCCGTGGCGGTCGGTCAGCATGCCAAAGGTCTTCGCCCAGAAGGTGGGGCTGAGCGGCATGGTCACCGTGCCACCGTCGGCCAGGGCGGCGAAGGCGCGCTCGGCCTCGGCCACGGTGTCGTACTGCAGGGCCAGCATCACGCCCTTCATGCCGTCGAAGGGCATGCCGGGCGGCACGTCGCCGGCCATCAGCATGGCGCCGCCGGGCAGCGACAGGCAGGCGTGCATGATCGCGTCGGCCGGCGGCGCCATGCCAGCGCAACCTTCCGGTGGGGTCTGGTCGGCCGGCGGCGGCGGCATGTCGCCATGCGACAGCATCGCCTCGATCTTGCCCCCCAGGGCCTGGGCGTAGTCCGCGAACACCGCACGGGTGTTGCCGGGAAAGCTGAGGTACGGGGTCAGGGTGGTGGCCATGGAAGCTCCTGGTGCGGGGTTGGATGGTCCGGCGTGCCGGTCTTCACTGGTCGACCATGGCGCAGGCGATTCGACAGCCGGGTCGAACTTTTGTCAGCCACCGTCAGCCGCGATCAGCCGCCCAAGGCCGCCAGCTGCGCGGCCAGGTGCGCCCGCTCCGGCGCCTGCCGGGCCAGGGCGACGGCCGCCTGGTAGTGCAGGCGCGCCTCGTCCAGCAGACCGGCGCGGCGGCAGAGGTCAGCCGCAGCGGCGCTGGCGGCGGGGTAGCCGGCCAGCGCCGGCAACAGCGGGCGCAGCTGGGCCAGTCCGACTGCTGCACCGTCGCGCATCGCCACGGCCACCGCCCGGTTCAGCGCCACCACCGGCGTGGGTTCCAGACGCAGCAGGGCGTCGTACAGGCCGATGATCTGTGGCCAGTCGGTGGCATCGGCCGTGGCCGCCTCGGCATGCACGGCCGCGATGGCCGCCTGCAGCGCATAGGCGCCGAAGCCGCGCTGGCGAAGCGCCGCCTCGGCCAGGGCGCTGCCTTCGGCGATCAGCGCGGCGTCCCACAGGCGGCGGTCCTGCTGGTCCAGCGGCACCAGGGTGCCGGCGGCGTCCAGCCGTGCGGCGCGGCGGGCCTCGGTCAGCAGCAGCAGGGCCAGCAGGCCGCGCGCCTCGGCCGGCGGCTCGGGCAGCAGTTGCAGCAGCAGGCGGGCCAGGCGGATGGCCTCGCCGGCGAGGTCGCCGTCACGCGCCGCATGGCCTTCGTTGAAGACGAGGTAGACCACGCGCAGCACGCTGGCCAGGCGCGCCGGCAGCTCGGCGGTGCCGGGCACCTCGTAGGGAATGCGTGCCGCGGCGATCTTGGCCTTGGCGCGCACGATGCGCTGCGCCAGCGTGGGCGTGGCCACGAGGAAGGCGGCGGCGATGGCCTCGGTGGTCAGGCCGCAGACCTCGCGCAGCGTCAGCGCGATGCGCGCCTCCTCGGCCAGGCTGGGGTGGCAGCAGGTGAAGACCAGGCGCAGCCGGTCGTCGGCAATCTCGCTGCGGGCATCGGCCAGCTGCTCGGGCCCGGGTGCGGGGTCGGCCAGGGTCTCGTCCAGTGCGTCGTCCCAGGCGCTGAAGCGGCGGTCGCGGCGCAGCCGGTCGATGGCCTTGAAGCGCCCGGCCGACACCAGCCAGGCCACCGGATTGGCCGGCACGCCCTGCGCCGGCCATTGCTCGGTGGCGGCCAGAAAGGCGTCATGCAGCGCTTCCTCGGCCAGGTCGAAGCTGCCCAGCAGGCGCACCAGGGTGGAGAACACGCGCCGGGCGTGCTGGCGGTACAGGCTCTCGACGGTGGCGCCGGTGGTGGACATGCAGGCAGCCTACCGCAGCGCCTGCGGCCGGGCCGCCAGTGACCGTTGTCACGCGGCGCATTGCCTGCGGGCCGGCGGGCGCCACCCCGGGCTGGCTACACTGCCACCCCATGCGCCGCTGGCTCGCCGTCCTGCTGCTGGTCCTGCTGCCGCTCCAGTTCTCCTGGGCTGCGGTGGCGAACGACTGCCTGCACGGGCCCGGCGTGGCGTCGTCGCACCCTGGCCACCACGACCACGCGGTGCATGGGCATGACGGCGCCGTCGCGCAGCCGCAGGCCCAGGTCGATGACACGCCGCCAGCCGACCTGCAGCCGGCATCGCATCCCGACTGCAACCACTGCCATGGCCAGGGTGTCGCCGTCGTTGACGCCCGGCCGGGCACGCCGGTGCCGGCCAGCGGCGCCGCGCCGTCGGCAGCCGGCGAGGCACCCTGCCCCGAGCCGGCACCCGACCGGCCCGACCGCCCCCGGTGGGCGCGCCTCGCCTGACCGGCGAGGCGGGGTCCTGACGTCACCCTGATGCCCCCCTGCGCCTGAGCGCTGCCCGCGGCCTGCCCGCGGCTGCGCATCGGGGCCTGCGCGACCACCGGGTCGCGGCACGCCGGTCTCCCATGTCCTCCCCCACCCCTGGAGCATCGGATGCCTGCGGCCACACGCCCCCATCGACCCCACCCCACCCACACCCGCACCGCTGTCACCTGGCGGCCCGCCCTGCTGGCGGCCACCCTGGCCGGCCTGGTGGCCGGCAGCGCCGCACAGCCCGTGCCCGGCGCGCCCGCTTCCGGCCTGTCCGCCCTGTTCGAGTCCGCCTGGGCGCGCCAGCCCGAGGCGCAGGCCCTGGCGGTGCGCCGGATGGCCGCGCAGGCCCGGCGCCAGGCCGCCGACGCCTGGACGCCCGAGCCGCCGGTGCTGGAGGCCGGCCACAAGACCGACCGCCTGAGCCGCGACGGCGGTGCGCGGGAATGGGAGATCGGCATCGCCATGCCGCTGTGGCTGCCCGGCGAGCGCCGCGGCAGCGCCGCCCTGGCGGACGCCGAGGCCGGCGCGCTGGAAAGCCGCGCCCGGGCCGCCCGCCTGCGCCTGGCAGGCCAGGTGCGCGAGGCCTGGTGGGCCTGGCAGCGCAGCGGGGTCGAGGTCGACATCGCCCGCGGCCAGCACGATGGCGCCCGCCGCATCGCCGCCGACGTGGTGCGCCGGGTGCAGGCCGGCGACCTGGCGCGCGCCGACCAGCACCAGGCCGATGGTGCCGTGGCCGCGGCCGAGGCGGCGCTGGCCGCTGCCGAGGCCAGCGCCGCGGTGGCACTGCAGCAGTTGCACGCCCTGGCTGGCGGCCAGGCGGCCGCAGCGCTGGCAGCCCCGGCCCGGCGCGGCGCCGAGCCCGAGCCGCCGGCAGACCAGCCCGCCGACGCCGCAGGTCACCCGCTGCTGGCCGAGCTGCAGGACCGCGCCACCGCCGCCGCGCAGGCCGCGGCGCTGGCTGCCACGCAGGCCCGCGGCAACCCCGAGCTGAGCCTGGCGACCACCCGGGAGCGCGGCGCCTGGGGCGAGCGCCCGCGCCAGACGCTGACGCTGGCCCTTCGACTGCCCTTCGGCGGCGGCCCGCGCCACGGCAGCCGCCTGGCCAGCGCGCAGGCCGACGCCGTCGAGGCCCAGGCCCAGCTGGCGCTGGAGCAGGCCCGCCTGCAGGCCGGGCGCGAGGGCGCCGCGCCACCCTGGCCCGCGAGACCCGCGGCTTCGTCGACAAGGCGTTCCGCCTGGGCGAAAGCGACCTGCCCGGCCGGCTGCGCGT
>Ga0116181_1000416_pt1 | contig 39074 bp, 30 predicted proteins | sample AD_UKC075_MetaG_FD_89752 | JGI IMG/M metagenome (GOLD analysis project Ga0116181, IMG submission 89752) | Active sludge microbial communities of municipal wastewater-treating anaerobic digesters from USA - AD_UKC075_MetaG | ecosystem: Engineered > Bioreactor > Anaerobic > Digestate | place: USA... | reverse complement strand
TGTTGATGTCCATCGGCACCAGGCCGACGGCGGGCAGAACGGTAGTGGTGAGCAGATCGAACACGGTGGGTCTCCTTGACGCGGGCGGTCGGCCCGCCAGCGCGGATGCACAGACGGGGTACACGCCACAGGTGCGCCCGCCTGCCCGAGCCGCCCGGCGTTTGTCGGTGGCTTCTGGGAGACTTGAAACATGAACGAGCCCGCCGCGCGCAGCCGAGAGTCAGGTGACGGTCTCGCGCGTCGTTCGGTTGCTGCAGTGCCGTCGTCCGAGCAGGATCTGGTCGCACAGGTGTCGGCTCTCATCGAGAGCGCTCGTGAGTCGATCGCTTCCTACGCCAACGCGACGTTGACGATGACGTACTGGCAGATCGGGTCGATCATCGACTCCGAAGTACTCGGCGCCGGGCGCGCCGAGTACGGTGCGCAGATTCTGGTGACGCTGTCACAGGAATTGACGGGCCGCTTCGGGCGGGGCTTCGACGAGCCGAACCTGAACCGGATGGTCAAGTTGTCCCGCCTGTTCCCTGACCGTGAGATTCTGGTGACGCTGTCACAGAAATTGAGCTGGTCGCACTTCCTCGCCCTCCTGCCGTTGCGCAGCGAGGATGCGCGGGCCTTCTACGCCGAGGCAGCGGTCGCGGGGCGGTGGACAGTGCGAGAGCTGCGTCGCGCGATCAGCCGCAAAGCCTACGAACGTCGCGAACTCGCAGACTCACAGCTCGGGCCGGGGTCACTGGTTCCCGCAGACACGTTCAGCGACCCGTACCTGCTCGACTTCCTCGGCCTCCAAGACGGCTACCTCGAAGCGGACTTGGAAGCGGCGATCCTGCGTGACCTGGAGGCGTTCCTGCTGGAGGTAGGCACGGGCTTCACGTTTGTGGAGCGGCAGAAGCGGATGGTGATCGACGGCAAGGATTTCCACCTCGACTTGCTCCTCTATCACCGGCCCTTGAAGCGGCTCGTTGCGGTCGAGCTCAAGATCGGTGAGTTTGACGCCCGCTACGAGGGTCAGATGAAGCTCTACCTGAAGTGGCTCAACCGGTACGAGCGCCACGAAGGTGAGGAAGCGCCCGTCGGTCTGATCCTGTGCGCGGAGTCCAGCCGTGAACAGGTTGAACTGCTGGAGATGCACAAGGACGGCATCGTCGTCGCCGAGTACTGGACAGCACTGCCACCCAAGCATGAACTCGAACAGCGACTCCAACTCATGCTCCGCGAGGCGCGCGAACGGCTCGCACGACGAGAACTCCCCTCTGCAGGCGACGACTGACCTTCGGATACAACCAGGCGCGCCGGGGCGAGTGACACGCCCACCACGCGCTGCTGTCAGAGTTGTTGGCCGATGTTGATGAGCCAGTTCATCCAGGCGACCCCGGCTCCGGCGAGTGCGGCAGCTCCGACGGAGACGAGGACACCGACGCGGCCTTTGCTTGCGGTGGAGTAGTTGCCGTGGGCTGATGCGACGGCCCACACGATCGCGGAGACGATCAGCATGAGCACCGCCACCATCAGGACGAACGTCAGGAGTGCGCCGACGACGGCGCGGAGGTCTCCGATGCCGCCGAGGCCGTCGAAGTCGGGAAAGACGCCCATCTCGGTCACCCTGCTTTCACGGTGACGTGGAGGTGATCGCTGTGCGATCCCGTGATTGAGGTGGGGTCGTGCATTCCGCCGCCGTTGTAGGGACGCCAGCCGTCGGCGTCGCGGCTGACGGACCAGATTTGGCCTTGCCAGATGAGGTACTCGACGCCGAGGACGCCTGCGTTGTCTTTCATCCAGTTCGTCACGGCCCATCCCGCGTCGAGCTGGGCGGGGTTGGGGCGTTGGCCGATTCGGTTGCCGAAGGTGATGTCGCACGCCCGCCCGAGGGGGCGCTCGGACTTGGTGCCGGGGCGCGGTGAGTAGCAGCCCCAGCCGGTGTCCGGGTAGGCGCCGAGGGTCTGCTGGTAGAGGTGCAGCAGCCGCGCGGTGATCTTCCCGCCGCTCGTGGGATCGTCGACGAGCCGGTCGGGGTCGCCATCGACACCGGTGGGCGGTCCTGCGGTTCCCGCCGTACGGCAGGCGGCGGGTGATCCGGTGGTCGCTTCGGGGAGGTTCGCGGCCCCGTGCTGGTTGAGCCAGGCGGCGGGGTCGATGAAGTCGCCGCCTGTGCCGCCCTCGCGGACCTCGAAGTGCAGGTGCGCTCCGGTGGAGTAGCCCGAGGAGCCGACATCGCCAATGTGCTGCCCGGCCCGTACCTGGTCACCTGCTTTGACGTGGATGCCGTGCTGCCACATGTGCGCGTACGCGGTGGCGACCTTCTGGCCGTCGATGGTCTGCTCGATGACGATGAGACCGCCGTAGCCACTGGTGAACTCCGCGACGGTGACGGTGCCGTCGGCGGCGGCGAGGATCGGGGTGCCGTCGGGGGCTGCGAAGTCCGCTCCGGTGTGCAGCTTGTACTCGCCAGTGATCGGGTGCACGCGCATCCCGAACGGCGAGGTCGCCACCCAGGTCCCCTCCGGGAGCGGAAACACCACACGCGACGCCACCACCGGCCCACCCGCTCCCACAGACCCAGCGCCGTTGGTGGTGAGGGCGGCGAGGATGGCGTCGGCCACCGGTGCGTAGTTGCGGTAGCGGTCGGGGTAGGCGGAGACCTCGACGGCTTGGGCGGCTTCGCCGGGGTCCATCTGCTGCCAGCCGGGAATGTCGAGCAGACCGCGCGGCGACGGATAGTTCGGGCCAGTCGGCCCGCCGAAGAACGCCCGCGCTTGATAGGTGGGGTCCATGAGTTCGGCGACAGTGCCCCAACCCGACTGCGGGCGCATCTGGAACAGCCCCAGGGAGTCGTGGTCGGAGCCGTTGCCGTCGTTGGGGTAGTTCGCGGACTCGGGGTAGGTGCCGGTGTTCGACAGCATCCGCAGGGTGGACTCGGTGAGGGCGGCCATGAGCGCGATCTTGATTCCCGGCCTGCCCACGCCGTCGGTGCTGTTGCCGATGGCGATGATCGTGGCGGCGTGGGTGAGCTGCTGCCGGTTCAGCGTGAATGTCTCACCGTTGGCCGTCGTCACGGTCAGCGAGTCCGGGACGGGGCCGAGGTGAACGGTGCCTGTGGTGGTGGCGCAGTTAGCGGCGGCGGGGTTCATCAGTGCGCCGATCCCGAGCAGGATGATGGACGGGGCGAAGAACATGAGCGTGAGGGCTGCGATGGCGGCTTTGCGGAACACGGCGGCACCTCAGCGGAGGGGGTTGTCGAGCTGGGACAGCCGCAGCACGTTGCAGGTCGGATAGGTCGGGGCGCAGACCACGAACACAGTGAACGAGACGGAATGCTCGGAGGTGATGGGCTGACCGTTCCAGACGCCGGAGCGGTGACGGGTGCCCTCGATCGTGACCGCGGTCGTGCCGGGGGCGATCTGCCCGGGCTGCGCCTGCGCGACCGCGTCGGCCCACGCATCCGGGACGAACGAGGTGTCGATGACGAGGTGCTGGGTCGTGGCGTACTGGCGTAGTTCGATCCAGGCATCCCGATTCGGCAGATAGGTCGAGATGTCGGAAGCCAGACCTGCCTGCTCGTCCCCGGAGGGGTCACCGACGGCGAGGATCGCCGAGGTATAGTCCAGCGGCCACAACCCCAGCCCGGTATCCCACGCGAACAAGGTGGCGGCGACACCTTCGGCGAAGGCGACCGGATCGGCAGAGCGCGGCACAGATGGAACCTGCGGCAACGACGGCGTTGACGGCCCCGGCGACTGCGGCGTAGTCACGCTCGGCGACGGCTCGGGGCGCGGATCGACAGTGCTCGGGTTGCGGGGGCCGGCGAGGAGGCCATAGACCCCGACCCCGGCCAGCACGAGTAGGACGATGCCAGCGGCGATCAGGGCGACGAGTCGGCGGCGGGTCTTTGGGTCAGTGGGTGCAGGGCTCATGCCCGGCAGGTACACACCCGCCACCAGCAGCTCAGAGTGCGCGCAGGACCGGCTTTGCTGCGTGGGCCTCGCGTACGGTGTGGAGGTCGTCGGCAAAGCGGACGGTGGCTTCGGCGACGGTGAGGAAGTTCTCGTACTGCTCATCGGTCAGCTCGACGGCGAGCACGTCGATGTCGTAGTGGGTCCACCAACCAGCGAGTTCGCCCCAGGTCTGGACGAACGCCCGCACCGGATACCGCACCGGTGGTGCGTCGTCGGGCACGACCGGCTTGGGGCGAGGCTTGGGCTTCTTGCCCTTCTTCATCGCGTTGGCGCGGGCGACGGCATCCTCAGCGAGGGCGTGCATCGTCGCCTCCCGCACCTCACGCGCAGCATCCGCAGACTCCCGGATCGCCAGGTAGATCGGATGCACCGCATCGCCTGCCTCGATCCGCTCCAACGCCGCAGCAGCTTCCGCGCGGAGCGTCTCGGGCTGGGCGGGGTTGGCAGCGATCTCCTCGATGAAGCCGACCTTCTCCAACGTCTTGTACGACGCACCGCCAGGGATCATCGCGGCGGCCTGCTCCCGAGCCTTCCCAGTGGGGCCAACTGACGGTGGTGGAAATTTTCCACCACCGTCATTTCCCGGCTGATTCTCCGCGCTGAACCGCGTCGAGGCTTGGCGGCGGGCGGCGTCTTCGGCCATGACTTCCTTGATCTCGCGGTAGAGGCCCGCGGCTTCGAGCTGGTTGTAGGGCTTGTGGAGCATGTTGTCGTCCTGCTCGGCGAGGAGTTTCCCGAGCCGGTCCGACAGACCGCCGCGTACCCACACGCTGACGGTGCGCCAGCCGAGCATCTTGATCGCCGCCAACCGGCGTGCCCCGCACACGAGCACGCCGTCGATGGTGATCGTCAACGGCTGAAGCAGACCGTCGCGGTCGATGGACGCGGCGAGCGCGTCGAGGTCTCCGAGGTCGGTGCGGTGGCGCTTGCCGACGATCAGGGAATCGACGGCCCGGTCGAGCTGCACACCCGTCTCGGTGTCGGTCATCGCTACTCACCGCCCCGGTGCCTGGGTGCAGCGAGCGCGAGGGCGAGGATCAGGTCATCGTCGCGCAGCAGCAGCTCCAAGGTCTCGCCGAGCAGAAGCCGCAGCAGCACCCCACGACCTGCGCTGGTGGCCGCGTAGGCGGGGTGCGGGTTCCCGAGCAGACCGCGCAGTAACGCGGTCCAGGTGCGGCGGGGCAGGTCGAGGAGCACGCGGGCGTGCCTGTCCCTCCGCAGCGCCTCATAGGCGGATTGGCGAGTTCCGGCTTTGGTGAGTGCGCCGCAGACGTGCTCGACCGAGGCCCGTGCGGTGTCGGTCGGCCAGTCGAGCAGGCACAGCAGCGCGATCGCGTCCTCTGCCGCCGACGTGGCCGACATGCAGGCCTGCGCCGAACCCAACAGATCATGCGGATCGGGCTCGACGTCGCTTGGCAGATCATCGGAGACCTGCAACGCAGGGTGGTACTCCGAGAGGGCTGTATCGCGGTCGGAGAACCGCTCGGGGTCGTGGAACGCCGATACGTGGGAGCGGCGCGCCTGGTGCACGGAGCAGAGCAGGCCTTGGGCTCGTTCTTCGTAGATGCAGGTGATCCGCACGGCGTGAGTGATGATCGCCCACGGATCGATGGCTTCACGGGTGGAGCGGTTCTGCATCGCGTCGAACGCCGCCGCGACCGCCTCCCAAGTATCGAGGCGGTGCTTGCGCGCCAGCGCCTTGTACTTCTCGGCGGCGAACTCCATCAGATCGCGCGCGACCGGATCATTGACCCAGGCATCCTCACCACCCGAGTGGAGCCGGTGCAGCAGAGCCCGCAGGCCCTCACCCGTAGTGAAATCCTCGGCCTCGGTGTGGGGGTTGGTGGTTGTGGTCATGGTGTCGGCACCTCCTGGCAGGTAGGTGCGCGCCCGCTCCCACGAACGCGCACCTCCCGTGGCGGTTGCCGTCTGGACCATGACCTGTCACCTCACCCGATCCCGACCCCAGGCCGCGTCGGGGCCGAGGTGGTGACGGTGCGCCGCCCGAACGCCGTGATTGGCGGCAGACGACGAGCCCGGTCGCGTGCGGCCTGCATCCCGATCCGCAGCGGTGTGCGGGTGCGGCGGGCGAGCTCGGCTTGGAAGTCCAGGCCGCGGCCGGCGACGTTCGCCGATTGCCGGGCCATCAGATCGGTCGGGCGCACCCACTCCACACCCCGACCACGAACCACGGCGGCGTGCTGCTTCTCAGTGCGGGTGACCTGAGCAGCGCGCACCGCTTCCGGCGTCGTCGAGGCCTCGACGGCGGGCTCGCGGTGTTCGCGCGGGACGGCGAGTGCCTCGTCTGCTGGGGTCGGCACGACGTGCTGCGGATCGTGGCGGGGATCAGTTCGCGGGTTGTCGGTGTTCATGGGGTGGTCTCCTCCCGCTCGTCGGTGGTCTCGGTGGTGTCAGTGGGTAGGTGTGCGGGGGTGAACCAGCGGCCCACGGTCGAGGGGTGCACGCCGAGCTCGCGGGCGATCCGCTTGTTCGACCACCCCGCCTCGCGCAGCTCCCACCCCAATGCCCGACGGTCTGCCGGATCGAGCGACTCGGCCTCGGCAGGGACGGACGCCAGCTCTGCGGCGCCAACGGATGCGGGTGCTGCGTTCAGCTCGTCCGGCGCTGGGTCCGCCGAAGCAGTAGCGAGCGTGGTGACCTGGGCACGACCAGACGGCTCCGGGGCGGAGTTCGGGGTGCGGGTGAGGATGACGGTGAGGTGGGTGATCGCAAGCAGCACGACCGGGGGTACGGCGGCGACGGAGGCAGCGAGGACGCCAGGTACGTCGGCGTCGGCTGCGACGACGGCGTGGATTGCGTTTGCGGTGACCGAGACGAGTGCGCCGCCGGTCAGGAGTGCCCAGGGGTACCAGGCGGAGCGTTGCCCGGCGAGTGCGACGACGGCGACGGTCGCGACGACGATGATGCCGTCCACGATCAGCGGCCACGCCCACGCCTGCCCAGCCCCGATCCCCGAACGCGCAGCAAGATCGGCCAGTGAGGTGAACGACAGCCAGAACGCACCGGCGGCGATGAACACCGTCCCCGCCACCGCCGTCCCGGCAGCCCAACGTCGCGGACTCGTCTCACGCATCACAGCCCCGCCCTCCCGACAGAGGCCACCGGCGATGCTGCGGAACGGGCGCACCAGCGATCCGCCCCACGCCGCGCATCAGCCGATGGGCTGGTCTCAGGTGCGGGCTGGGTGGCGCGGTAGGCCGAACGCACGGTCGTGGCGATCTCACGCTCGCTCAGGCCCGCCTGTGCAGCGGCTGGGCCGAGCGCGTCGAGTGCGTCGGTGGGTCGGGTGCCGTTTTCGGCGAGGCGGCAGGCGGCCCAGAACAGGCCCCGGTTCCGTTCGCCGTCACCCCGCCCGGCGACCCAGGCCGCGAGCCGCTCAGCATCCACCGTCGCAGGCGCGCCTTCGCTCCGCGCCGCTGCTGTGGGTCTCGGGTCGAGAAAGTCGCGGCGCCGTGCGGCATCGACGGGTCCGACGGAGTTGGCGGCGAGGTCGGTGATCTCGTAGCGCCGCAGGGTGCCGTCGATGGTTCGGCGAGAGGGCGGAGCGATAATGTAGCCGCCGTCGCCCCGGAAATCGACCCCGGTACCTGCGGCCTGCCACGACCGCTGCACTGTGCCGGACGTGGCTGGGAAGTAGGCGTGCGCGCCGCCGGTCGGGGTCCGCACCAGCAGACCCGCCCCATCCACCAGCCCCGCCTCGGAGGCACGCCGCCACGCGGCGCGACCATCGACAGGGCCGTGAACATCGACATCCACCACGACGACACCCGACGCTGCGCCGGTCGGGAGGCCGATGTTCGCCTCCGGGGTGCGCGACCACCACGCGGCAACCTGCCCAGGGTCGCTGGTGGCATTGAGGAACCCCCGGCGGGTGAGCGGTCGCTTCCCATCCGGCTCGCACGGGAACACAGGCACGCCCGCCGCCGCGAGGGTGCGCGCCGCTGCGGCGAGGTCCGGTGTGCGGTCGACGCAGATGAGGGCGGCGAGAACGTCGAAGGGGTCGGGCATCACAGCCCCCGTCCCGCCAACACCGGTGCGGCATGTGGCCGATCAGGCTCAACCGACCGTGCCGCCGCGCGGGCGGGCTTCACGGTCGGGGTGTCGCGTTCGAGGCCGGGCGGGGTTCCGTCGCCGAGCTGTGGGGTGTCGAGCTGGTTGAGGATGGCCAGCGCGGTCTTGCGTACGCGTTCGCCGGTGGCCTGCACGATCTGTGTGGGTTCTTTGTCGTCGGCGCGGGCGGCCCAGGTTGAGACGTACGGGATCGTGTAGTCGTCGGTGGGCATGCCGTGCGCGGCACCGATCATCAGCGCGACCGACTCGGCTTCGACCTCGCGGATGCCGCGGTGCTGCCGCACTTCGGCGTCGTCGGGGTCGTGCATCATCACATGGGCGAGCTCGTGCGCCAGCGTCTTCACCTGCGCGGCAGGAGACATGTTCGCCCGCACCGACACGGTGCGGGCTTCGTAGTCGGTCATGCCGTTCGCGCCCATGATCGCCATCTCGTCCGGCGCCGAGACGACCTCGAACCCTGCGGCCCGTATCTGCGCGGCGAGACCGTCCCAGAGGGCTGCGGGGGCTTCGCCCTCCAACAGCACCGGCGCAGGCGTGGTGGGAAGGGGGTCGCCGTCGGTCTGGGAGACATCCCACACGTAGGCGGGTCGGGCGCCGACCATGCGGGAGCGCACCACCTCGCCGGGCTTCGGCTTCTCCCGCGGCCCCAGCCGCCGCCACGACCCAGAATCCGACGGCGTAGAGGTGGCGAACCTGCCGGTGACGGGCGCGAAGATCATGTAGCCCGGCTGGCCCTTCATCACCTGACGCCCCAGCGCCTGCCACTGCCGATACCCGGCCACGAGCGTGGGGAACGGCTCAGGCACGCGTCCGGACTCGAACGCGACCTGGTGCTGCACCCAGATCAGCATCGTGTTGTTGAACGAGCGCGAACGGAACCTCGCGGCGAACGCGAGCGCGTCGCGCCAGTCGTCGCCGGAGACGAGCTGCTCGACCGCGCCCGTCAGCTTCTCGTGCAGCTCGTCGAGCTTCGCCTCACGCGCCGCCCGCTGCTCGGATGTCGATGCCATGACCGGGTCTCCTCTCGCGACCACCACGACACTCGCGGGCGCGGCGGTACACCTACGAGGTAGGCAACACCTCCCGCCACGGCGAGAGCGCACCTGCCGGGTCGGCCCTACTGGGCGGCTTGGCATTGCGGCGCGCCTGCGCGCGGAGCCGCGCGAGATCGGCGCGAGAGCCAGCATCGTTCACCTCCTCTCTGGCGAGAGCGACCCACCCAAGCAGGCGATTGAGCATGCTCAATTAGGTCGGAGTTCCCATTGGAGCACGGCTGTTGAGCATGCGCAAGCCTTGATTTGTGCATGCTCAACGAGTAGCGTTGAGCATGCACAACCGCCCTTCGGGGTGGACAACAGCGTTGCCTTGCCCGTCACGAGGGAAAGGAGGTCAGCGGCCATGACCGAAGAAGAGAGCCAGGCTGCGGCAGTCGATCTCGCCAACCGTTTGCGGCTCCTGATGGACGTTGCCGAGGCCGAGTCCGGCGCAGAGCCGACCTACTCGCAGATCGCGGACTATCTCAAAGACCGCGGCGTCAACCTGTCGCGCTCGCGCTGGACGTATATGGTCAACGGCCACCGCTACGTCCAAGACCCCGCCGTCTTCGAGGGGCTCGCCGCCTACTTCGATGTTGATACCGACTTCCTCATGGGAGCTGGCGGAGCCACCACGCCGGAGAAGGTCACTGCGCAGCTCGACCTCGTTCGTTCCATGCGTGCGGCGAAGGTGAAGTCCTACGCCGCCCGTACCCTCGGTGACATCTCACCGAGAGCACTCCACGCCATCACCAAGTTCCTGGATGAGGAAATGACACACATGCCTGAGCACTGACAGGTATCGCGTAACGCGACGCCGATACCGGCCACGTGCTCTCCACCGAGAGGGGCGCACCGTGAATATCGACCAGACCGTATCGGCGGCCGTCGCGGACCTCCAGCTCGGCCAGACGTTCACCCTCGACGACCTCATCCACGCGATCCAGGCTCGACGTCAGCGCAGACTCCGCGTGCACGAACTCGAAGACCTCGACACCAGCGACGGCCTCTGCGCCATCTGGCTGATCGGCGAGACCGAGGATGTCGTGCTCCACGCCCCCAGTGACTCCGCCCTGCACCGCCAGCAGTTCGTCCTGCACGAGTTCGCCCACATGATCCTCGGCCACTGCGAAGGCGAGGACTGCGCGGCCGAAGACGCACTGCTGCCCAACATCCCGCCCTACACGCGAGGACGCCTCCTCAAACGGCAAGACATCGACTGCGAAACCGAGATCACCGCCGAAGCCCTCGCCGACCGGCTCGCCGCAGGCATCCGAGGACACGCCTTCGCCGAGTCCCGCTACCTGGAGGTATTCGGATGACCCAGACCCTCGTCGCGGCCCTCATGTGGGCACTCGTGGCGAGCCTGCTCATCATCCGCCGGAAACGCGCAGACCGCAGCATCACCTACGCCGCCATCACCATCGCGATCGCCATGACCCTCAACGTCGATGCCATCTACGCCGCCGTCGATCCGATCCTGGGCGGCACAAACATCGCCACCCTCGCCGCAGACGCACTGCTGATGATCGGGCTGTTCTTCCTCGGCCGCGCCGTCATGCACACCGGCGAGTACCGACCCCAGCTCGTGCGGGCCGCCGTCAGCCGCCCCACCCTGATCGCCTCCCTGGCCGCGATCACCATCGCGTTCTCCTTCATCGACCGCAGCACCACGACCACCCAGTTCATGGCCGACCTCGGCAACCAGCCCGCGACCGCGATCTACTCCATCATCAACTTCACCTACGCCGCCGTCGTGATCGCCACGATGATGATCCTCGCCGCCCGCCAGTATCGGAACAACCACGGCATCCAACGCCTCCCCGCCGCGCTCCTCACCCTTGGCTCGGCCTTCGGCGTCATGCTTTGCCTCGCCGTCCTCACCATGGACATCGCCCACGTGACAGGCCAGATCACCCTGATGCGCGCCGTGCAACCCGCCTACTCACCCCTGTCGCTGCTCACATTCCTGCTTCTCTGCGCGGGCTTCGTCGCACAGCCCGTCGTCCGCCGCGCCCGGCACTACGCCCGCCGTCGGAGCACTGCGGCTCTCGCGGACCGGCTCGAACCGCTCTGGCAGCGCGCGACCCGAGTGCGACCTGGCCTCAGCCACGCAGAACCAATCTCCGCGAGCGACGACCCGGAAGATCGCCTACACCGCGAGATCGTCGAGATACGTGACGCCATGATCGACTCCCGCATCACCTTCACCATCACCGACGCCGCCCGCGCCCTGCTCGAACAAGCCGAACAGCACCTCGTCGGCCAAGTCCAGAGCACCCTGACGACCGAGCCAGCACAGGCCTTGGACGACGTAGGCATCGGTGCGCCGTACCACGAGGAGCGTCCATCGTGAAGCGCGGCATCGCCCTGGGAGCCGGGCTCGTCACCGCCAGCGCACTCGGCGCAGGCTGGACCATTGCGCGACGCCTCACCGCACCAGCTGGCCCTCGCATCTTCGATCTCGCCATCCGTGACATCGAGCACGACGACGGGGCTCAGCGGGTCGTGCTCGACCGCACCCCGCAGACCACCGCCGACGGCATCTACAACCTCTGGTTCGAAGGTGGCGGGTGGGTCCAGCTCTCCGCAGAAGTGTCCGACCGTGGCCCGGATCGGGTTGCCCGCGCCGTCACCGGCACCTCGCCGGGGCTGAGACTCGTGGCTGGTAACCGTGCCTCGTGGAGCGGCATCTACTACGCCACCCCAGCCGACGCCGGACTCAACGCACACGCCATCGCCATCACCAGCCAGGCGGGTTCGTGCCCGGCCTGGCGCATTGACGGCGACCCCTCGACCTGGGCCATCCACATCCACGGACTCGGCAGCACCCGTGCCGGAACCCTCCGCGGTGCCCAAGTCGCCACCGAACTCGGCTACACCTCCCTCGTCGTCGCCTACCGCAACACCACCGAAGGTCCCTGCGTCGACTCCGGCCGAACAACCCTCGGCCACACCGAAACCGCAGACGTGGACGAAGCCATCGGATACGCCGTCCGACGAGGAGCGGAACGGATCGTGCTGTTCGGCTGGTCGATGGGCGCGGCCATCGCCCTCCAACTCGCCGACCGACCCCGCCACGACGGACTCATCACCGCACTCGTCCTAGACTCACCGGTGCTCAACTGGACCGAGACGATCAAGGCCAACTGCGCCCGCAGTGGACTCCCAGGCGTAGCCGGACACCTCGCCGTCCCGTGGCTCAGCACCGGGCCGCTCGCGAACATGGTCGGGCTGCCCGAGCCGGTCCCGCTCCGCCAGTTCGACTGGATCACTCGCGCCGCCGAGCTCACCACACCCACGCTGATCCTCCACGGCGCACGAGACAGCTCAGCACCCATCCGGCTCTCACAAGCACTCCGAGACCGACGCTCCGACCTCGTGACACTGGAGACCTTCGACGCCGACCACACGCTCGCCTGGAACTCCGATCCTGAGCGGTGGCGCTCCGCAGTGACAGCCTGGCTCCGTGGACAGCTCACGCTCTGATCACTTCGACTCGCCGCACCTATCTCGTTCGGCCACGTCCGGACAAACCCAGTTGAAGCGGCACAACTCCCGATACGATGGAAGATGTTGGCCCGCCCGGGTCACGTAGTGCGAGGGAGGACCAACGTGGCTGAGCCGTGGCTGTCCGCAGACGACATCGCCGCCCACCTCGGGGTCACCAAAGACACCGTCTACACCTGGATCGCCGAGAAGGCCATGCCCGCACACAAGGTCGGCCGCCTCTGGAAGTTCCAAGCCAGCGAGATCGACGACTGGGTACGCCGTGGCGGCGCAGCCGCCGACTCTGACCCATCCCCGCCAGGGTGATCGTTCCGCTCAGTTTGAGCTGCTGCTGACGCTTTGTCGGTGGTACCCCATATCCTGATCCACTGCCCAAAATCCGGAAGGAGGCTCCAGATGAACAGCATCTCCGCGCACGACCGCTACGCGCTGTCCTTCACCAGCGGTGCCCTCCTGACCCGAGAAGCAGTGATCGCCGCGCCTCTCTACCTCGAAGCTCGTGACTGGGGAATCGTCCGAGACCGGCTCCGCGCAGAGAACCTGCTCCAGGCGCGAACCAGCTCGGCCGGGTTTCGACTGGCGCGCGAGGTGGCGCAGCGTCTGGCTGCGCTCACCGACGACGAGTTGGAGTTGCTGAGAGACACGAGCCCGAGCGAGCGCGGTCACCTGATGTGGGTGGCGGCTTGTCGCCACTATGCGCTCATCGGTGACTTCGCCGAGGAGGTCGTGCGGGAGCGGTTTCTCCTGCTCACTCCAGTGCTGGGCTACGGGGACTTCGACAGCTTCGTTCGTGGGAAGACGCTCTGGCACCCGGAACTCGCTGAGGTGAAGGACTCCACGTTGCAGAAGCTCCGATCGACGGTGTTCCGAATGCTGACGGAAGCGGGGCTGCTCGCTAACGGCGAGATCGTCCACGCCACCCTGTCCGAGCGCGTCCGCGAGGCGTTCGAAGCCCAGACACCGAGCGACGTTCGGTTCCTCCCGACCCGAGACAGCAAGGAGGGTGCGTCGTGACACCGAGCGAACTCACTCACCAGGAAGAGCACCTGTTCGCGGTGCTCAGCGGCGAGCGCTTCCTCAAGATGGAAGGCCTGTCGAACGAGGTCCCGTTCTTCATCTACCCATACGAGCCCGAGCACGCCCTCGACGTAGCGAAATCGAAGAAACGGGTCAAGAACCGACTCGCCAGCAAGGGCATCGAGGTCCGCGAGATCAACCTCTATGACCTGTCGGTCGACGTACTCAAAGAGCGCGGCGACTGGGACGAGGTTCTCGAAGTGGAGTCCGACCTCGACAAGGCGGAGTTCACCGAGATGTTGCAGTCAATGCTCAACCCACAGCAGCATCTCGCGCCCGCGATCCGAGAACGGCTCGCTGACGGCGGGTTCGACGTCGTGTTCCTCACCGGGATCGGTGAGGTGTTCCCCTACATCCGCTCCCACAACGTGCTGAACAACTTGCAGAGCGTCGTTGTGGGCAAACCGATGCTCATGTTCTTCCCCGGCCGCTATGAGCAGTCCGACACCCTCGGCTCGTCGCTCGTGCTGTTCGGCAGGTTGAAGGACGACCAGTACTACCGCGCCAAGAACATTCTGGAACAGGAACCGTGACCGTCATGCACCTCACCGAGATTTTCGCCAAGGACGTCCAGCGGCCCATCGAGGGCGTCATCAAGGCTGACGACGTTGCACACCTGGGCACCGAGGTCGACGAGTACGTCCTGACCAATGAAGCCGCCAAGGGACTGGAGCTTCTGCTTGAGGCGTACACGAACTACACCAACGCGAACGGTGTCTGGATTTCAGGCTTCTTCGGCTCCGGCAAGTCCCACCTGTTGAAGATGCTCGCGCATCTCCTCGGCGATGTGGAGGGTGACAACTTCCCCCGCGAGCGCGTCTCGGAGAGCTTCCGCGCCAAGGCCGCAGACGCCTTTCTGCCGCCCCTTCTTGATAAAGCTGACCGCATCCCGGCGAAGAGCCTGTTGTTCAACATCGATCAGAAGGCCACCCTGATCAGCAAGGATCAGACCGACGCCCTCCTGCGCGTGTTCGTGAAGGTCTTCGACGAGTCTCGCGGCTACTACGGCGACCAGGGACACATCGCCCGCTTCGAGCGCCAGCTCGACGACGAGGGGCAACTCGATGCGTTCAAGAGCGCGTTCCAAGCTGCGTCGGGCCGGGAGTGGATGGAGCGCCGACCGAGCTTCGGCCTTCCAACCGTGCGCAAGCAAGTCAACGAGGCATACGCCCAGATCACCGGCCTCGACGCATCTGCCGCACCCGACATCTTGAAGACCTACCAGGACACCTACTCGGTCTCGATCGAGGACTTTGCCGACGAGGTCCGCACCTGGCTAGACAAGCAGCCCGCAGGCTACCGATTGAACTTCTTCGTGGATGAGGTCGGCCAGTTCATCGGCTCGAACACGCATCTGATGCTGAACCTTCAGACGATCGCCGAGTCGCTGAACACGAAGTGCGGCGGACGGGCCTGGGTGTTCGTGACCTCCCAGGAGGACATGGACAAGGTCGTCGGCGACCGCACCAAACAGCAGGGCAACGACTTCTCGAAGATTCAGGCCCGGTTCAAGACCCGAGTGAAGCTCACCTCCGCAGACGTCGAAGAGGTCATCCGCAAGCGACTGCTGGAGAAGAACGACAAGGGCACCCAGGTCCTCGAAGCCGTCTACGCGCAGGAGTCTGCGAACTTCAAGACACTGTTCGACTTCGTCGATGGAGCGAAGACCTACCGGAACTTCACAGACGAGACCCACTTCGTCGGCACCTACCCGTTCGTGAGCTACCAGTTCCCGCTGTTCCAAGCCGCGATCGAGGGCATCTCCGACCACAACGTCTTCGAGGGCCGCAACAGTTCCGTTGGTGAGCGGTCCATGCTCGGCGTCGTCCAGCAAGTCGCCAAGGACATCGGCAATGTCGAGATCGGCACGTTGGCCACCTTCGACGCCATGTTCGCAGGCATCCGCGCGTCGTTGAAGTCCGCGGCACAGCGCTCGATTGACCGTGCCGAGCGTGACCTGCCCGACAGCGGTTCACCGGTCACCAAGCTCGCCGTGCGACTGCTCAAGGCACTGTTCCTGGTGAAATACGTCGAGAGCTTCCAGGCCACTCCGCGCAACCTGACCGTGCTGGTCTACGACCGGTTCGGACTCGACCTGCCCGCGTTGTCCAAGCAGGTTCAAGACGCGCTCACGCTCCTGGAAACCCAGACATACGTACAGCGCAACGGCAACGTCTACGAGTACCTGACCAACGAAGAGCAGGTAATCGAGGAAGAGATCAAGAACGTCGAGATCGACTCATCTGAGGTCTCCACCCGGCTGAACAAGATTCTCTCCGGCGATGTGGTCAAGACCTCCAAACTCCGGTACGCGAAGAACGGGCAAGACTTCCCATTCGGATACAAGCTCGACGACCAAGCGTTCGGTCAGCAGCGCGAGCTCTCGCTGCACTTCATCACTCCCGAGTACCCCTACGGGCCGGAGGAGATTCGCATGCACTCGGCGGGCAAGGACGAACTGCGCGTGGTCCTCGCCCCGGACGACCGGGTGCTGGCCGACCTGCGGCTGCTGATCAAGACCGAGAAGTACACCAAGCGCAAGCAGACCAGTTCACTCTCTCCGGTCGAGGAGCAGATTCTGCGCGCCAAGGCGACTCAGAACGCGCAGCGCGAGAAGGAGCTGGTAGAGCGAATCCGCCGGGCCGTCGGGCGAGCCGATCTCGTGATCAACGCCGCAGACCTCACATCCGGGTCGCAGGAAGCAGTCACGCGGATCACCGAGGGGTTCCAAGACCTCATCGCGCGTACCTACACGCAGCTCAGCCTGCTCGGTGGACGCACCTACAGCGAGCAGCAGGTTGCCGGGTTCGCGAACCCCGACCAAGCCGCCATGATTGACGACTCCTCAATGCACGCGCTCGCGGCCCCGGCAGATGAGGTGCTGTCGTACGTGCTGCAGCGCGACCGTCTCGGGGAGCAGATCACCGTCAAGAAGATCGTCGATCACTTCCAGGCCAAGCCCTACGGTTGGGACCTCGCCTCCATCGAGTGCGTCGTCGCCTGGCTCGTCGGCACCTCGAAGATCACTCTCACGGTCGACTCGAACATCCTCAAGCGCAGCGAAATCGCGGCAGCACTGCGCAACACACAGAAGCACTCCCACGCCGTCGTAGCACCTCAGAAGACCTTCGACCAGCGCAAGGTCGCCACGCTTCGGGCCTTCTGCACGGACTTCTTTGATGACCCCGCCGTGCCGAAAGATCCGCTCGAACTGGCACGGCATACAAGCGAGCGCCTCCGCGCCAAGAGCGAAGAACTCAAGGCGCGAGTCAGCGGCTCCAAGTACCCCTTCGTGACTCAGCTCGAAGCTCCGATCGCGCTGCTGGATTCTGTCGTGGGCAAGCCCGATGACTGGTACCTGACCGACTTCGCCGCTACCGACGACCTGCTCGACGCGAAGACAGACATCATCGACCCCATCCAAGCCTTCCTCGGCGGGGCCCAGCGCAAGATTTACGACGAGGCAAGCGAACTCCTCACGACCAACGCCAACAACCTCAACTATCTGCCCGCTGGGAGCAGCCAGGAGGTGGCCGGACTCCTCGCAGACCCGCAAGCCTTCCGTGGTAACCGCATGACCAAGTTGAAAGCCGCCGCAGTCGAGCTTGAGGCGCGCATCAGCGAGGCGCTTCTCGCGAACCGCGACGCTGCGCTCCTGGAGATCGACTCACGTTGGGCGCCCCTCCAGACCAGCACGATCTACCTCGACGCCACTGACGCCGCCAAGCGCAACGCGACCCAGACAGTCAACACGATCCTCGACCGGATCGGTCGAGAGAGCCAGATCGCCGTCGTCCGCGAGATCGCCAACACCTTCGAGGAACACACCTACCCGACCATCCTCGACCAACTCGCCGAGAACCCCCGTCCTCGCAATGACGACACGGCGGTCTCGCCGGTTCCTGTGAAGCAGACCGTCTCGGTCAAGAGCATCAGCGCCACCGGCATCCACGGCGTACTGGAGACCGAAGACGACGTAGACCGCTACCTCGATGCGCTCCGCACCGCGCTGCTCCAGGCCCTCAACGACGACAAGCGCATCGCGCTGTAGGAGACCCCACCCATGGAAACCGCACCGCTGAAGAGCTTCGCCACCTGGGCCAGGCGCGAACTCATCACCCAGGTCAGCGCCCGGCTGACCGCCGTTCTCGCCCCCTCCTCACCGGAACGGGTCGAGAACCAGCGCGCAGTGGCCATGCTCGAACGCGATATCGCAGCCGCCGGAGGCGGTGCCAAGGGCAAGGACGCGATCGCCGACAAGGTCGCCTACACCTGGTTCAACCGCATCATCGCGCTCCGTTTCATGGACGCCAACGGCTACACCGGCATCGGCGTCGTCTCACCCGCGCACGGCCAGCAGATCGGACAGCCCGAGATACTCGCCGACGCCAAGCGTGGCAGCATCGATCCTGCCGTGATCACCAACAAGCGCACGCTCGAGACCATCACAGGGCTCCTCGACGGGACTCGCCCCAGTACCGACGCTCAGGGCGAGGCCTACACGCTCCTGCTTGCTGAGTACTGTCGTTACTGGAACCGCTCGATGCCGTTCATGTTCGAGAGTGAAGGTGACTACACCGAACTCCTCATCCCCGCAAACCTCCTCGCCGCGGACTCGATCCTCACACGAGCGGCCGCGGCTCTTACCGAAGAGGTCTGCCGTGAAGTCGAAGTAATCGGATGGCTGTACCAGTTCTACATCTCGGAGCGGAAGGACGAGGTCTTCGCCGGGTTCAAGAAGGGCAAGAAGGCAGGCGCAGCCGAGATTCCTGCCGCCACCCAGCTCTTCACCCCACACTGGATCGTCCGCTATCTCGTCGAGAACTCTGTCGGCCGGCTCTGGATGCTGAACCATCCCGACTCCCGGCTCGTCGATCAGATGGACTACTACATCGCACCGGTTGACGACGAGACCGACTTCCTCAAGATCACCAGCCCCGAAGAGCTGACGGTCATCGACCCGGCCTGCGGGTCCGGACACATGCTCACCTATGCGTTCGACCTGCTCTACGCAATCTACGAAGAGGAAGGCTACGCGCCGTCCGAAATTCCCGAGCTGATCCTCACCCACAACCTGTACGGCACCGAGATTGACCCGCGCGCGGGCGCGCTGGCTGCCTTTGCACTGACGATGAAGGCGCGCGCGAAGCAGCGAACGTTCTTGAGCCGGCAAGTGCTCCCAAACATCTGCGTGCTACAACCGATCACGTTCGGCTCTGATGATCTCGCATTACTCGACATGATCAATGGCGATCGTGGCGTTGAGCGGACATTCTGGAGACAGTTCGAGCACGCTGACATCTACGGGTCACTTATCCAGCCTGCACCGAGCTTGACTGCGCAGCTCGACGTCCACATTTCCTCTATGGACGACCTTGGGGACATCTTCCGCGCAAACGTTCTCGCCCGAGCGCGCCGAGTCATTCTGCAGGCGGCCTTCTTGTCACCACGTTATGCGGTCGTTGTCGCGAACCCGCCTTACATGGGCGTGAAGAACATGGGCGGTCAACTCTCTGAGTTCGTGAAGGCCAACTACCCGCGCTCAAAGGCCGATTTGTTTGCGACGTTCATTGAGCGATCCCTGAGCTTAGGGCGACCGGGCGCGCTCTCTGGCCTTGTCACAATGCACTCCTGGATGTTTATCTCGTCCTTCGAGAAGCTCCGCGACCACATGTTGAGTACGGCGTCAGTCCAAGGTATGGCTCACCTAGGGACGCGGGCTTTTGACGCTATTGGCGGTGCCGTGGTTGCAACCACGGCATTTGTGATCGCGAACCGTCCAAGCGAAAGCCCTGGGGTCTACGTCCGACTCACAGACGGAGACAACGAGTCCGAGAAGCAAGAGCTGTTGGTGGCGGCCGTCGCAAATGCGGGCTCCACGGCCAGATTCGTTCGCACCAGCCGTTGGTTTCGCAGGGTCCCGGGCGCTCCGATATCCTACTGGCTCGATGACGGCCTGGTCCGGACCTTCGGCGAACATGCCGCTCTATTGGAGGTTGCCACGCCACGTCAGGGTCTCGCCACGACCGACAACTACCGTTTCCTCAGACGCTGGTCCGAGGTGTCGATCTCCCGCATCGGGTTCGATCTCGGCTCCCGGGCCGCAGCCGAAAAATCGGGGCGGAAATGGTTCCCCTATAACAAAGGCGGGACCACCCGTAGGTGGTATGGAAATCATGACTTCGTCGTCAACTGGGAGCATGATGGCCGCGACATCAAGGACAACATCGTTCGCAAGTACCCCTACCTGAACGGCAACCCTGACTTCGTGGCGAAGAACACTGACTACTACTTCCGACAGGCGGTTTCTTGGTCTCTGATTGGCACGGGCGCGCCGTCATTCCGCTTTTATCCACAAGGGTTCATCTTTGACGTCGCGGGCACTTCAGTGTTTCCGGATCGTGCCGCCGAATTGAACGCGCTACTCGGCTACCTGAACTCTGGCGTGACAGAGGCGCTCCTAGCAGGGATCGCGCCGACAATGAATCTGGTCGGCGGCGACATCGCTAGAGTTCCTGTACCAAACCTCGCAACGCAGCCAGTTGAAGTGACCCACGCGGTCAGTCGTCTCGTCACCCTCGCGAAAGAGGAGTGGGATGCCTTCGAGGAGTCGTGGAATTTCAGGCGTCCTGCGGTCCTAACGGAGGATGGCACGTTAGCTGAACGCGTAGCCACGCTAGTCCAAGCGAGAGAAGCCTCGACCGCTGAGACGCGCGATCTAGAGACGTATCTTGACGCGCATTTTAGTACTGAGATGGGCCTCAACCAGGTGCCAACCCGGAGGGCCGATTCCGATTCGCCCGACGTGTCGGTGTCGACGCCGAGCGATCTTGTGCTTGATCTGATCTCGTACGCCATCGGCTGCATGTTCGGTCGCTATAGCCTCGACGAACCCGGCCTGATTCTCGCTGACCAGGGTGCGACTCTACAGGACTATCTCGCCAGGGTGCCGCGGCCGACGTTCGTTCCTGATGCAGACAACGTGCTGCCGATCGTTGATGGCGACTGGTTCGAGGACGACATTGTGGCGCGGTTCCGCCAGTTCCTGCGGGCGGCGTTCGGCGAGGAGCACTTCGAGGAGAATCTGCGGTTCGTTGAGGAGTCGCTCGGCGTCAAGGCTCTGCGGGAGTACTTCGTTACCCGCGCCGGGAGGTCTAAGTTCTACGACGATCATGTGAAGCGTTACAAGAAGCGCCCGATCTACTGGCTTTTCTCCAGCCCCAAGGGTTCGTTCAACGCGTTGATCTACATGCACCGCTACACGCCGTCCACGGTCTCGACGGTACTGAACGAGTACCTGCGGGAGTTCGAGTCGAAGTTGGAGGCGAACCTGCGGCACCAGGAGCGTCTCGCCGCCGGGGATGGCACGCCACGCGAGAAGGCCGCAGCGCTGAAGGAGGCCGAGAGGCTGCGCAAGGTGCTGCTGGAGCTGGGTGAGTACGAGCATGACGTGCTCTACCCACTTGCGTCGCAACAGATCGCCATCGACCTCGACGACGGGGTGAAGGTGAACTACCCGAAGTTCTACCCGGCCCTCAAGAAGATCACTGGGCTGGAGGCTGCCGATGAGTGATTACTGGTGGGTTGCCCCCGTCCTGGCGCTCGTTGGCGCATTGCTCGGAGGCATGCTCTCAAGCTGGATCAGCAACCTGCTCGGGGAGCGGCGCGCGGAGCGCGCCCTGGTCAGGGACGCACGCATTGCGCTTGAACGCTGGCACGCGACGCGTGTGGGACCTTATCCTCTCGCCTACCCCGGCGTTGATCCGAGCGTGATGACTGCCGTCTCAGACGAGGCGCTCACGAGGTTCTTTGAGCGTCATCTCCAAGCAACATTTGAAGCGAAAGCAGCGCTTGGCTCCATCAGACATCTCGACCGACAGGTAGCTGCAGCGCTCGACGTCGAACGCTGGGATTTGCCGACAGAAGAGATGGAAGGACTGAGAAGTGCGCTCGTGCGCGCGGAAAGGCGCGCCTTGAAAGGCAAGCGTGACAAAACGGTGAACGGAGCGCTCGATGTTCAGGGTTAGCCATCTTGCGCCGCATCAGATTGTCGTCCCGCTGAGACGACAATCAACGCCGTGCCTAGCGCGTGCGTACCACGGCATCGTAGGTGCACCATGAGTTCACTTAGTGCGGTCCTTCCACATCTGGCGCAGCGATTCGAGTCGCAGCGGCTCGTGTTCTGGCATGACGCGGAGAGCGAATATGCCGCTGAACTCGACGCGCTCGACCTCAGCGGGATCACGACGTTGCGGGTGGAGAACAACGAGTACGCGGTGAAGAACCGTGTGCTCCATGAGGATCCGGCGGCCAAGTTCCTTATCTACCGCGCCGGTGGCGTGCCCACCGGCATCGGCAACTGGTTGCTCGACCTTGAGCTGGCCTACGGCGTGTTCACCGCCGACCGCACGGCGCTCGTGCGACAGGACCTCGGGCTCGACGGCCCCGGAGTCGACGACGTGGTGCGTGATCACGAGAAGTTCTTCCGGGCGGCCAAGCGAGTGCAGACCCTCAAGACCCTACTCACTGCCGACGACGATGCGGACAGGTTGCGCGCCAAGATGTGCGCTGTCCTGGTTGGCCAGCGTGAGCACAGCATGCTGGAACTCACTCGCACGCTGCTGATCGAGAACGCACGTAGCGAGGCGAGCAAGTACGAAGCCCTGGTGGAGCAGGGGCTCGATGGGTTCCACTGGGCTGGGGTTGCCAAGATTTACGGCTACGAAGCAAACATGCCCAGCGTCGATGACTTCGTGTTGTGGATGTTCCGCCAGGCAGCCGACGGGTTCGCATCGGAGGTTCCGGGTGTGTTGCGCAACATTCAGCTCGACTTCGCGAGCCTGCGCAATGACCGGCGCAGCGCCGACGCACTCGCTATCTTGGCGCGGCGGGCAGCGGAGAGCCTGAGCTACTCGGACAGCATTGAGGACGCTGAACTCATCGACCTTGTTGGCAATGACCTCTTTGAGGACGTAGAACGAAAGGTCATCAGTCTGCTCGCCGAGGCAGTTGGTGAACGGACGATGAACGCGCGGGAGGTCTCAGAGACGATCCGCGCGCGCCAGAGCAGCATCTGGGTGGACGGGTATCGGGAGTTGTACACGGCGCTCGGCGCCGCCTCGGACCTGCTGAGCGAACTCTCAACCGCGCGGTTCGCGATCGCGTCGTTCGACGAGGGCCTGGACCGCTACCGCAAGCACTGGTTCCGGATCGACCAGCTCTATCGACAGTTCCATTTTGCTGCTCGCACCACCGAGTACGCCGGCCCGCTGGAAGCTCTCCGCGTCGAGGTGGAGAAGCACTATGCGAACCGCTATCTGTATGAGCTAGGCAACTCCTGGCAGCAGCAGGTCGACGCCGTGCAGGACTGGCGATCCGTGACGCTACGACCGCAGACGAGGTTCTTCACCGATCACGTTGAGCCGATCATCCGCAAGGGCAACCGGAAGGCCGTCGTCATCATCTCCGATGCGCTGCGCTACGAGATCGCCGATGAACTGCGCTCACGCATCCGGCAGGAAGACCGCTTCGACGCGGAACTCGACGCGATGCTGGGTGTGCTGCCGAGCTACACCCAGCTCGGCATGGCGGCCCTGCTTCCACACAAGACCCTGGCCCACTCCCATGGTGGCGATCCCGTGCTCGTTGACGGCCAGCGTTCCGACGGAACGGCGAACCGCAACAAGGTCTTGGCTCCAGTGGGTGGGTTCGCGATCCGGGCCGAGGAAGTGTTGTCGATGCCGCGCGGTGAGCTGCGCGAACTCTACGGTGCACACCAGGTGCTGTACGTCTACCACGACCGGATCGACGCAATTGGCGACAAGGCGACCACCGAGCGGCAGGTGTTCGAGGCCGCCAACGACGCGCTGCGCGATCTGGTGGACCTGATCAAGCGGCTGACCAACGCGAACGCCACGAACATCCTCGTCACCGCCGACCACGGCTTCCTCTTCCAGGACACCGCACTAGCCGACGCCTCGTACCTTTCGACCAAGCCGCAGGGCGACGACCTGGTGGTCACCAACCGTCGATACGTGCTCGGGCGGGGCCTCAAGGACGATCCGGCCTTCCGGACGTTTGAGCCCGAACAGGTGGGTCTCAGCAGCGACCTTGAGGTACAGATTCCCAAGTCAATCCACCGACTCAAACTCCCAGGAGCTGGCTCACGGTTCGTCCACGGCGGAGCCTCGCTCCAGGAAGTCGTGGTGCCGGTCGTCACGGTCAACAAGAAGCGCAAGAGCGACACCCGACCCGTCAACGTCGAGGTACTGCCCGAGACAGACAAGATCACCACCGGGCAACTTGTCGTGAAGCTCTTCCAGTCCGAGCCAGTGAGCGAGAAGGTCCAGCCGCGCACCCTGCGCGCGGGCATCTATGTCGGCGAGACCCTGATCTCAAACCAGCCCGAGCTGATCTTCGACCAGCCCTCCGATGACAAGCGTGACCGCTACCAGAGTGCACGGATGCTGCTCAGCCAGGACGCCAACGAGTTCAACAACCGCACGGTCGAGTTCCGCCTCGAAGAGCAGATACCTAACACCACACAGTGGCGCGTCTACCAGCGGGCTCAGTACCTGCTCAAGCGCTCGTTCACGTCGGACTTCGATTTCTAGGAGAAGCACCAGCCATGACGGACACCCAGAACCATCCCGGCGAAGAACCAGACGCCACGACGAGTACACCGCAGCAGAGCGATCTCGACTACAAGATCAACCTGCTGTTCGGCGGCTCGGTCGTGCGCAAGGACCTCGTGAAGGCCGTCAAGGGCAACGCGATCGTTCCCTCCTATGTGCTGGAGTACCTCCTTGGCCAGTACGCCGCGTCCGACGACGAGGCAACGATCCAAGCCGGCATCGATGCGGTGCGCAAGATTCTCGCTGACCACTACGTACACCGCAACGAGTCCGAACTGGTGAAGTCCACCATCCGCGAGAAGGGCCGCCACCGGATCATCGACAAGGTCACCGTCACCCTGAACGACAAGCAGGACGTGTACCAGGCATCGTTCGCCAACCTGGGCCTCAGCGGTGTGATCGTCGAACCGGCGACCGTGAAGGCGAACCCGAAGCTACTCGTCGGCGGCGTGTGGTGCATCTGTGACATCGAGTACTTCCACAGCGACGACGCCCGTGTGGTGCCGTGGATTCTAGGAAGCCTGAAGCCGATCCAGATGTCGAGCTTCGACTACGAGGGTTACCTCGAATCACGCCTGAGGTTCAACACGGAAGAGTGGATCGACCTGCTGATCCAGTCCATCGGGTTCAACCCCGAGATGTTCGGCCGCCGCGCGAAGCTCCTGCAGCTCGTGCGTCTCATCCCGTTCGTTGAACGCAACTACAACCTGGTCGAGCTTGGGCCAAAGGGCACCGGCAAGTCCCACGTCTACTCCGAGTTCTCGCCCCACGGCATGCTGATCTCCGGCGGCGAGGTCACCGTCCCCAAGCTCTTCGTCAACAACGCCAACGGCCGCATCGGCCTGGTCGGCTACTGGGATGTTGTCGCCTTCGACGAGTTCGCCGGAAAGAAGAAGCGCACCGACAAAGCCCTCGTCGACATCATGAAGAACTACATGGCGAACAAGTCGTTCTCCCGTGGGGTGGAGACACTCGGAGCCGAAGCATCGATGGTGTTCGTGGGCAACACCTCGCACAACGTGCCCTACATGCTCAAGCACTCCGACCTCTTCGACGAACTGCCCGAGGCGTACCACGACTCCGCCTACCTCGACCGGCTCCACTTCTACATCCCCGGCTGGGAGGTAGACACCATCCGCAGTGAGATGTTCTCCGCCGGCTACGGCTTCGTCGTCGACTACATCGCCGAAGTGCTGCGGTCGATGCGAAACACCGACTACTCCGACCGCTACCAGCAGCACTTCACCCTCGGCTCAGACATCTCCACCCGCGACCGCGACGGCATCCACAAGACCTTCTCCGGCCTGATGAAGCTCATCTACCCCGATGGCAAAGCAACCCCAGCCGAGATCGAGGAACTGCTCCGCTTCGCCATCGAAGGACGCAAGCGCGTCAAGGACCAAATCCTGCGAATCGACACCACCATGGCCGCCGTCAACTTCGGCTACAGCGACACAACCGGCACCTGGCACGGCGTCACCACGCTCGAAGAAGACGAGTACCCCGACTACTACCAAGCGCGATCGCCCCAGGCCGACGACGCAGCCTCGACCGCTGAGGCTGACACCGCCGACACGGAGCCCACAACGGCGATCCAGCCATCGGACGAGCGGGCGCCTCAACTATTCGAGGGACACCGAGAGTTCCAGGAGAACCAACGCGGAGTCTCCTACGAAGCGCTGCTCATGCCGTACCTCCGCGGTGCAAGCGACATCACCATCGTCGACCCCTACATCCGGCTGCCGCACCAAGGGCGCAACCTCGTCGACCTGCTCGCTCTACTGGCAGCCTCCAAAGACCCCGCCGACGAAATCACCGTCACGCTCGTGACCAAGGAAGTCCGAGGCGAGTACGAGCAACAACACCTCCTCATGCTCAAGGACATCCAAGACAGCGCCGCCACCGCAGGCATCCAGTTCACGGTCACCTGGGACGAGACCATCCACGACCGGTCAATCCGCACCGACCACGGCTGGAAGCTCCTGCTCGGCCGAGGACTCGACATCTTCCAGAAAGGCTCCGGCAGCCCGTACGACCTCGGCTCCCGACGCCAAGAGTTCCGCCAGGTCTTCGCGTTCGGCATCACCTACATCAACGAAGGCAACGGTGGCTCATGACCGACATCAGCATCAACGGGATCCCACATAGACCCGTGTTGGGCAACTCTGATGACAGCCTCAGTCCGGAGCGCCTTCGTACGATCGTTCAGGACTCCCACCTGAGCTTCCTGATTGGCGCAGGTACTCCTTCATCGTTCTTCGGTCTGCTTGGAAACGTGGAAGAGGCGCTGACGGAACTCGCTGAATCAACTGCGGACAACGACCTGAAGACGGTCGTCCGGGCGTCTATTTACGCATACTTCTTCGACTCAGTACTCGTGCCGAATCTAAAGGTCGTTGAGCGCCATGCTGACGCAGAATCCGTTCTGACCTCGTACGCCAAGTTCCTGCGGACTATCAACCGCATTCTTCTCAAGCGTCACAGCTCCATACTTGCCAGGCAAGCCAACATCTTTACGACGAACATCGACATGGTTTTCGAGGTCGCAATGGAGCAGATGGGGCTCGACTTCAGCGATGGCTTCAGCGGCAAGATTCGACCTCGATTTGACCTTGGCGATTTCAACACCATCCGCCTCCGCATGTCTAGCAGGTTCGAGCAGCGATCAGAGGTGCCGGTGTTCAACCTCTTGAAGCTTCATGGCTCGGCCGCATGGCGCCACGAGATTGGAGTCGCGGGACGGACCGAGATAACGTTCGACCACGGACTGACTGTCGTCTCCGAGGTCAAGACGGCGCTCGCTGCAGCACGTGAACACCTCATCGCAATCAGCAGCCCGGCCGAGGTGGATGCGAAAGACCTCGTCGCGAAGGCAACCTCGGGACCAATGCCTGACGCAGTTCGCGGATTCGTCACCGCATACGACAAGCTCGGCATTGTCAACCCTGACAAGCGGAAGTTCGCCACAACTGTCCTGAACGAGACCTACTACGAGTTGATCCGCCGATTCGCTAATGAGTTGGAGAAGGAGAATAGTGTCCTGTTCGTTCACGGTTTTTCCTTCCGAGATGAGCACCTCCGTGACGTTGTGCTGCGTGCCGCTCGCGCGAATCCGACACTCCAAGTGATTGTCTTCTGCTACGGCCGGGCCGATCGTGCGGAGTACCAGAAGCTGGTCCCCGACATCGACGTCAAAAACAGCAACATTCTCTTCATCGTTCCCGCGGTTCCCGAGGACGGTAATGACGAGATCAAAGCGACTCTCGATGCTGTGACCCGCGACTACTTCGCTCCGATCATTGCGGACAAGTTCGCCGAGCCGGACCAGCGGATCGAGCTTGGTATCCGTATCTCGTCGGGCGAGAACGCTGATGCTTGAGGGCGACGCTGTTGAGCAGGAAGATGTCTTCCGGGTTGGTCGCGTCGTCTCGGTCGAGGGAAGGCAGGTTCACGTGGCCGTCGACAAGCTCAAGAACGGCGCGCACCTGCTCTTTCGGGGCGGCATCGTCCGCAACGTCGCGGTCGGAGGCTACCTCAAGATCACCAAGGGGTTTTCGGAACTGATCGCCAAGGTCGACGGCGAGCTCATCGAACAGGATCGCAGCGCGTCCCCCATCTACAAGCGCGGAGTCGATCCGATGAACCGCCGGCTCCAGGTCAGTCTGATCGGGTATATCGAGGGCGGGCGCTTCGAGCGGGGAGTACGAGAGCTGCCTCTCCTCGACAACGAGTGCTTCATCCTCACGGAGGCTGAGTTTGGACTCATCCACTCCTTCGTCGAAGATTCAGACACGCCCATCGAGGTGGGTGTCCTCGCGATGGAACCGACACAGAGCGTGTCCGTGGGTGTGAACTCCATCTTCGCGAGCCACGTTGGAATCTTCGGCAACACTGGCAGCGGCAAGTCGTACACGCTGGCCAAGCTCTACCACGAACTGTTCGCGCGATACGGCGCATTGGATACCTTCCGCCAACGGTCACAGTTCGTTCTGATTGACTTCAATGGGGAGTACCTCAACCGCGACGCTTCGGGCGGGGACAACCGATCCACTTCTGTGATGACGAGTGATGCGAATAAGCGCGAGTACGCGCTAAGCACTCGTAGCGGTAGTGGTCCACGTCTACCGCTTCCATCGAACGCGGTCAGCGACCTCGCCTTCTGGACGGTACTCCTCGACGCCACAGAGAAGACACAGGCCCCATTCCTCGCGCGCGTCCTCAACAGCGACTACTGGGATCGACGGCTCGCAGACCCCAACGACCTTTCGACCGTTCTTGGCGACATGGTCCTCCGCGCCACGAAGAGCAGCGACAAGTCCGTCGACCGACAGACGCTACTGAACCTCCTGGCTGAGGTCCAGACCTGTCTCGGCTCGACGGCACCCCAAGAGTTGGCCGCCGTGATCGAAGATTTCCAGACGAACCTCCATTACAACGCGACGCAGGGAAAATTCTTCTGGGGAGAATGGACCAACTACGTCGATCCCGATCATTCAACCTGGGAGTCACTGACGAAGGACAAGATCGTGGCTCTCCCGATCGACTTTTCGACGATCGAGCCGGGGATCGACCTGATTCGCTTCAAGATCGTGCTCCAGTACTACAACGACATCATCAGTGGCTTCTCCAACCGCGAGCACCTGTCGCCTCTGATCAAGCGTCTTGAAACCCGAGTGCCCGACATCAAGAAGCTGATCACGGTTGAGGACGACGGCGACCAGTACGATGCGCCCTTGACGGTTGTGTCGCTGCGTGATGTCAACTTGTCGATGCGCAAGGTGATCCCGATGCTGCTGTGCAAGCATCTCTACGATCTAAAGAAGGAGACAGACCCAACCAACGCGCGGTACCTAAACCTCATTATCGACGAAGCTCACAACATATTGTCCTTGGAATCATCACGCGAGAGCGAGGCTTGGCGCGACTACCGACTTGAGACGTTCGAAGAGATCGTCAAGGAGGGCCGCAAGTTTGGGGTGTTCTTGACGCTGGCCAGCCAGCGCCCCCACGACATCTCACCGACGATCATTTCGCAGCTCCACAATTACTTCCTTCACCGTCTTGTGAACAATCTCGATGTGCTGGCGATTGAGAAGGCGGTCTCCTATCTGGACCGGGTGTCCTTCGAACAGTTACCCATCCTTCCAAGAGGCGTCTGCGTGGTCGCTGGCGTATCAGCGCAGGTGCCGGTGATCGTGAGGATCAGCCCTCTTGCACCGGAAACGGAGCCCAACAGCCGGACGATGTCTATCGCTGCCGATTGGCTGAGGCCCTTGGAAGAAGCGCCGCTCTCAGCGCTGGATTCTCCCGAAGCGCTCGGAGACGACGCTCCACCATTCGCCCAGCCGGAGTCCGAACCCTCTCCCTGGAGCAGCGAAGACCCGCCGTTCTAGGCCCTTGGACCCACGAGGGATCGGAGGGCTGAGCACGCTTGAAGCGGAAGCACTCCGTTTCCGAGGGCGGTGATCTGCTGGTTCTGCGTCAGCTCGCCAGCATCAGTGACCCATCCGGCCGGTAGCCCCATGAGCCACTCGACGAACGCTGGCGCGGGGCGAGGTCCGTCGGTGTCGTTCAGGAGCGCCGGGGCCAGGGCGGGGCGTCCGGTGATGTGTTCCCAGCGGGCGATGGCGTCGGCGTAGCGTCCCCAGCGTTGAACAGTCCGTCGATCAGGGACCACAGTGTCTCCGACCTGACTTCCACAAGTACTCCTGATCGGCCGGGACTGAGGGGCTTGTCGGGCCTGTTTGGGTGCCGGTTTTGGGGCACTAATCGGGGGTAGAGTGCGGGTGTGAGTCCGTTCGTGCGGAAGGTGAAGACCGCGTCGGGGGCGACGGCGGTCCAGATCGTCGAGAAGCGCAACGGTCGCCGCAGGATCCTCGAGCATGTGTGCTCGGCTCACGACGAGACCGAGCTCGCGGTGCTACTCAGCGCCGCCCAGCAGCGGGTCCATGGCGTCCAGGACGAGATGCTGCTCGTGGAGCAGCCCAGACGGGAACCGGTCGGGCCGATCGTGGAACACGCGTCGAGCGAGGTGCTGTGGCGGGTGCTGACTGACGCCTATGCGCGGCTCGGGTTCGACCAGATCAACGACGAAGTGTTCAAAGCGCTGGTCACGGCGCGGATCATCGAGCCGACCTCGAAGCAGGACACGCTGCGCGTGTTGGGTGACTTGGGTCTGCCGGTGCCGCACTTGAATACCCTCTACAACTGTCTGCGGCGGTGCGTGGAGCGTGACTACCGCAGCACGATCGCCGCCTCCTGCTGGGCCCACGCGACCGCCCGCGGGCCCGTGGCGCTGGTGATGTACGACCTGACCACACTGCATTTCGAGGTCACCAACGAAGACCGGCTTCGCAAGGTCGGGATGAGCAAGGAACGCCGCGTCGACCCCCAGGTCACCGTCGGGTTGCTGGTCACCGCCGACGGGTTCCCGCTCGAGGTCGCCCTCTTCGAGGGCAACAAGGCAGAGACCAAGACCCTGATCCCGGTGATTGAGCAGTTCAAGACCCGCCACGGCATCAAGGAGCTGGTCGTCGTCGCCGACGCCGGCATGCTGTCGGCGGACAACCTCAACGGCCTCGAAGACGCCGGATGCCGGTTCATCGTCGCCTCCCGCCAGTCGCACGTGCCCTACGACCTGGGCGACCACTTCGAACGCCACGGCAACTACACCCCCGACGATTCGACCATCGAGACCACCCGCGACATGGGCACCGGCCGGCAGCGACGCACCCGCCGGGTGGTGTATCACTACTCGTTCAAGCGTCACAAGCGCGACGACAAGACCATCAACGCCCAGGTCGTCAAGGCCGAGAAGGTCGCCGACGGGCTACGACCCGTCGCCCGGGACCGGTTCGTGACGGTGACCACCGACGCCGCCGGGAAGAAGGCCGAGGTCAACTGGGATGTCATCGAACGGGCCAGGTTCTGCGCCGGGTTCAAGGGCTACGTCACCAACATCAGCGCCGACGTCATGGACGGCGCAGCGGTGGTGGCCGCCTACCGGGACCTGTGGCACGTCGAGGAGTCCTTCCGGATGGCCAAGGGAGACCTCCAAGCCAGACCGATCTTCCACCGCAAACGCGAACCGATCGAGGCCCACCTGACCGTCGTGTTCGCCGCGCTCGCGGTCGCCCGGCACCTCCAGGACCAGACCGGTGTCAGCATCAAGCGCCTCGTGCAGACCCTGCGACCCCTCCAGAGCGTCATGATCACCGTCGCCGGCCAGCCCATCCAGGCCCAACCACGGCTCACCGCGGAAGCCGAAGCCATCCTCACTCCCTGGTCGAGCGGGGCACTAAATCAGGCCCGAATTGTTGAACTCAGGTCCGACTCGCGCCTCTTGGTCGGTGAGCCATGCGGTCCGTGGAGAGCGAAGTCGATGATCTGGTGCGAGAGCGCGATCGTCCCTCGCCTTGCTCGCACCTGATCGAGCGTTTCGCCGCCGCGTGTGGAGTCGGTTGCGAGTGGGGTGCGGAAGCGTGCGGTGGACGAGGATGAAGATGCGGAGGCGGTGGTGAGGAGCGCCGACAAGGGAAGCCGGTAGGCCGATCCATCGTGCATCCAGCCGCAGGTCGGCCAGATCGCCGAGAACGGCGCCGAGCGCCCGTAGAGGTCGAGCTGCGTGGTCTCCCAGATGCCACGGGTCGGGCTCCAGCTCGCGAAGGGTTGCGCCGTCGGGGTTGCGTGAGTCACGGGGGTCTCCTTCTGTGGGTGGCCGCGTCGCCGGTGAGGACAGCAGCCCTCGGACGTTCTCAATGACGACCCATTCGGGTTGGAGTGCGTCGATGGCTTCGGCCATGTGTGCCCAGAGGCCGGAGCGGGTGCCGGGTGCGAGGCCTGCGCGTTTGCCGACGGTCGATACGTCTTGGCAGGGGAAGCCACCGATGAGGATGTCCACGGGCTCGACCTCGTGCCAGTCGATTCTGGTGATGTCGCCGAGGTTCGGCACGCCCGGCCAGTGGCGCGAGAAGACGGCGGCGACCGGCTGGTTGAGTTCGGAGAACCACACGGTTTCGGCGTTGAAGACGTGTTCGACGGCGAGGTCGAGCCCGCCATAGCCGCTGAACAGCGACCCGATCTTCAGTCGAGGCGGGCGATCTTCCTGTCCGTACATGAGGGCTCCGAATGACGGGCGACCCCGGCCCCAGTTCTTCGAGTTCTGATGCCGGGCTGGTCACCTGTCAGGTGCACGACCACGCCACGCCCCGCGGTCCTGATCACCTCGGGCCTCATCGCCACTCGACTCGCCCGCCCCACCATCGCCGACCACCCGAGCCGCTCGTATCCCAGGCGCGCCTTCCGGAGGGACACGCGTCTTGCAGGTCGAGGTTGAGCCCCTGGGTGGGGGCGTTCGGGAGCGGTTCTGCGGTGCTCACCTGCTCGTCAGGACGGGAGGCAGCGATGACGGTTTCGATGCGCGTGATGAGCGCGGGCGATGGCTACAAGTACCTGTTGAAGACCGTCGCGGCCGCCGACGGTGACCGGCCTCTCTCGACGCCGCTGACGCGCTACTTCATCGAGGAAGGCACTCCACCGGGACGGTGGCTCGGGAAAGGCGTGGCCTCTCTCGGCAAGGGTGAGCTGGTCGTCGGTGACTGCGTTTCAGAAGACCAACTTCAGCTCCTCATGGGCTCTGGCTGCGATCCGATCACCGGTGAGCAACTCGGGTTCGCGTTCCCCGCCTTCAAGACGACAGAGCAGCGGATCGAGGCCCGCATCGCGAAGCTTGACGCCACGCTGACGCCTGGTGCGAAGGGTGAGGCGGTCGCGCTGATTGTGGCGGAGGAGAACGCGCGGGCTGGGCGTCGGGCGGTGGCGGGGTTCGATCTCACGTTCTCGATTCCGAAGTCCGCGAGCGTGCTCTGGGCCGTCGCTGACGCTGGGGTGCAGGCGATGATCGGGGCTGCGCATCACCGGGCGGTTGCGGAGGTGGTTGCGTTCATGGAGCGAGAGGTTGCGGCCACTCGCACCGGCGCAACCGCAGGTGACGGGGCCGTTGCGCAGGTCCAGGTCGAGGGGCTGGTCGCGACCGCGTTCGATCACTTCGACTCCCGCGCACGCGACCCCCATCTCCATACCCATGTCGTCATCAGCAACAAGGCCAAGACGAAGCTCGATGGGAAGTGGCGCTCGCTTGACGGCAGGCCGATGCACGCTGCCGTCGTCGCGCTCTCGGAGCTGCACGAGGCGGTGTTCGCTGACCACATGACCCGCATCTTCGGCGTCGAATGGGAGGCCAGGGACATGGGCCGCGACCGCAACCCTGCCTGGGCGATCACCGCTGTTCCGGAGACCCTGGTGGCGGAGTTCTCCAGCCGCGCCCGCCACATCGACGCCGAGAAGAACCGGTTGATCGACGAGTACGTCGCTGCTCACGGCCGCCAGCCCTCGAACGCGACGATCTTGAAGCTCCGCGCCCAGGCGACCCTCTCGACCAGGCCCGACAAGCAGGTCCGGTCCCTGGCCGATCTGACTGAGGAGTGGCGAGCTCGAGCCGGCGCGGTCCTCGGACGTGACGCGACCAGGTGGGCGATGGATGCGACCGACAACGACCGCCCGTTGTTGCTGCGGGCCGACGACATCCCGCTCGACGTGATCCGCGACCTCGGCCGCTCCGTTGTCGAGACCGTGGGTGAGAAGCGTTCGACCTGGCGCCGGTGGAACCTCATGGCCGAAGCCACGAGGCAGACGATGGGCTGGCGCTTCGTCACCATGACCGACCGCGAAGCGGTGATCGCGATGGTCACCGACGCCGCCCAACTCGTATCCCTCCGACTCACCCCACCCGACCTCTCACTCTCGCCCCTGGTGTTCCGCCGCGACGACGGAACGTCGGTGTTCCGTCCGGTCAACTCGGCGATCTTCACCTCTGAGGGGCAACTGCTTGCGGAAGAGCGGCTCCTCGAACGCTCCCGCGACCTCACCGGCCCAACCGTCTCGCTCGCGACGGTCGAGAAGATCGCCCGCAAGCCCGATGCCGACGGCCTGGTGTTGGGTGAGGATCAGGCCGAGGCGTTGACGCGGATCGCGGTCTCAGGGCGGGCGCTCGATCTGCTCGTTGGCCCCGCTGGGGCAGGCAAGACCACCGCCATGAACGCGCTCCGCCGAGCATGGGAAGCCGAGCACGGCACCGGCTCCGTGGTCGGGCTCGCCCCGTCGGCCGTCGCAGCGCAGGTCCTCGCCGACGATCTCGGGATCGAGACCGAGAACACCGCGATGTGGTGGCAGAACCACCTCACAAAAGGACTCAACTTCCAGCCGGGCCAGTTGGTCATCGTCGACGAAGCCTCCCTCGCTGGCACCCTGTCGCTAGACCGGATCACCGACCTCGCCCAGCACGCGGGCGCGAAGGTGCTGCTCGTCGGTGACTACGCCCAGCTCCAGTCGGTCGACGCCGGGGGCGCGTTCTCGATGCTCGCCCACGACCGCACCGACACCGTCGAACTCATCGACGTCCACCGCTTCCACCAGCCGTGGGAGAAGCTCGCCTCCCTCGACCTGCGCCACGGCCACACCTCGGTGATCGACACCTACCTCGCCCACGGCCGCATCCGAGACGGCGACACCGAGACCATGACTGACGCCGCCTACACCGCATGGCGGGCCGACCGAGACGCAGGCCGCATCACTGTCCTGATCGCCGAGACCCGCGAACAAGTGACCGCGCTCAACGACCGAGCCCGGGCGGACCTGCTCATCGACGGGACGCTCACTCAGGACAGTGAGGTTGAGCTGCGTGACGGAACCCATGCGGGTACGGGGGACGCCATCATCACCCGCCGCAACGACCGGAAGATCACGGCAAGCAACGGAAACGACTGGGTGCGCAACGGCGACATCTGGACCATCACCGACGTTCGGGACGACGGAAGCATCACCATCCGCAGACCAGGCCGCTCCTACGGCGGTGCAATCGTGCTGCCCGCCGCATATGTCGCCGAGCATGTCGATCTCGGATACGCGGTTACCGCGCACCGCGCCCAAGGCGTCACGGCCGACACCGCGCACGTTCTGGTCGAGCCGACAGCGACCCGTGAGAACTTCTACGTCTCGATGACCCGAGGGCGTGCAGCGAATCATGCCTACGTGATCCTTGACCGTGCCGACGATCACCAGCAGCCGCACCCCGGCGACGACCCGAACGCGTCCAGTCGCAGCGTCCTGGCTGGAGCGCTCCAGCACATCGGCGCGGAACTGTCGGCGCACGAGACGATCACTGCCGAGCAGGAACAGTGGGGCTCGGTCGCGCAGCTTGCCGCCGAGTACGAGACCATCGCCGCCGCCGCACAACACGACCGCTGGGCATCACTCGTCCGCACCTCCGGCCTCACCGCAGAGCAAGCCCAAGCCGCGGTCGAGTCCGAAGCCTTCGGGCCGCTCACCGCAGAACTCCGCCGCGCCGAAGCCAACCACCACGACATCGAGACCCTGCTCCCACGCCTCGTCCACGCGCGCGGATTCGGCGACGCCGACGACATCGCCGCCGTCATCCACTCCCGAGTCGCCCGAGCAACCGCGCGACCCGCCGGATCAGGACGAGCCCGCAAAGCACCGCGACTCATCGCCGGACTCATCCCGCGCGCGAACGGAGTCCGTGACGCCGAGATGCGAGCCGCACTCAGCGAACGAGAAGCACTCATCGAAGCCCGCGCAGATGCCATCCTCGACCGCGCTCTCACCGACAAGGCACCCTGGACGAAAGCTCTCGGTACACCACCCAGCGATGCACGGCGAGCAACAGCATGGAGGAAGGCTGCGCGAGTGGTCGCCGCCTACCGAGACCGCTACCGCATCACCGACGACACCCCGCTCGGAGCACCGCCCGTGTCCGAGGCGCAGAAGATCGACGCAGCACGGGCGCGGGCCGCGCTTGACCGTGCGGTACAGAGCGCGATGATCCACGCGGCGACTCCACCGCGTTCCAAGCAGGGAGTCCGCACCAACGACCTGCACCTATAGCGTGCGGTGTGGGTGCACTGTCAGGGCAAGCCCGACCCCAAACATCGAAGCCTTCCGCGTGTCGGAGAATCGGCGTATCGTGGAGATGAGGCCAATTCTCCTCTGTAACGCGCCGCTCGCGGCAGGCTCTCGTAGCCACTCTTCAACGCACAGCCTCGCTCGATGCACCATGCGATGGAGAGGAACGAAGCCATGATCCGCCTACTGTGGGTCGCCAGCACCAACATCCGCAACTTCATGCGGCGCTATATGCCCAGCAACGTCCTGCTTGACGCGATCCGCACCCGCCGAGGACTGAAGTGGGGCGTCCCAGCCATGCTGCTGGCGATCCCGTACCTGCTCGTCGCCAACCTCAGCGCCGAGGCCGCCGTGAACGGCGGGCCGGGCTGGCTGCACCTTGTCGTCCTGGTCTGCATCTGGAGTGCACTCAAGATGGTGTGGATCGGCCCGGTCAGCGTCGTTCTCCTCGCCCGAGTACGTATACGCGAGTCGGCGGACGCGCACGGTTCCCGCGCGGACCGCACGGAAGAGCCCACGATGGCAGGCTCGCTGACTACAGGTCGCGCGCCATCACGGGACGTGACGGGGACTGCTGTGCGAGTCCCGGAGCTACGGTCTGGCGCTGAAAACCGCGCAGGGCATACGCCACGGCACGCCGGTCAAGCAACATCAGCGGGTCCGATGCGTCCGGGACGGTAGCGCGATTCGCGCCATCCGCTCGCCCTGAGTCTGGCCTGCCAGCCTCGCCATGATCGGTGCCTCTCGCTCGACGGTTGCCTATGAGGTACGCGACATCCTGCCGTTGCCACGAGGAACTGCGCGCGACCCGCAACGCCGTGATCGCCATGCTTGGGCGCGTCGTCTCATAGGATTAGGACCATGTGACACCACGGACGAGGAGGTGAGCGTGTCTACTACCTCAGCGAATGAGCATGGTGTTCCTGAGGCGAAGGATGCGGAGACCCGCTCAGAGTCCGGCCCCGACCTCGATCGTGCAGGCTCGTCACTGACAGCGATCGACACACTCCTGAACCTGCCTCCTACGGACGATGCTGGCGCACAGACGGCTGACCGCTACGAGTGGCAAGCCGCGATGGGGGCGGCCGACGGACTCGCAGTCCATTTGCAGCACTGCAATGGAGAGTGGAGTCAGCTCAACAGCTCGGAGATACAGATCATCTGCGAGTACCACGAAGACTGGGTCATTCGACTCGGGACCGAAGCTGAACTCGTGTCGGCCAAACATCGAGAACCCGCGTCTGGGCCGTGGAAGGATATTTCGAGTCTCGTCATCGACGGCGGCATCGGACATCTCTTTGCGCGTTGGCTGATGGCGGGATGCAAGGCCGCGGTCCGCCTGGTCACCAATGCGGCCACCGCCGCGGGCGAGGCGACAGACCTGGCCAATTGCCGCGACTTCCTACGCGCCCTTGCATCTGGTGGCACTCTCTCGTCGGAACAAGAAGAGAAGCTAGCGAAGTGCGTAGACGCGGTTTGCCGCGCGCTGATGATGTATAGGAAGAACCTGCCAAGTGAATGGCAAGCAGCCTCCGGTGCACGTTCGAAGGATCTCACCATCTCCGATTCTCATCGTCTCAAGGCACGGGAATTCCTGCTCGTGTTCCGAATTGACCAAGGACGCCCTGGGCGCACGATGACCAGTCATGCGGCTCCCAGCCTGTATGCCCAGCCGCTGGTTGCAAAGCTTGGGCAACCTGCGACTGTCTCGGTGGCCGTCTGGCAGGCCGTACTCCAGGTCTTCAGAATTCGGATGCAAGCCCGTGGAACGACTGAGCGAGGTGGTCTTCCCATGGTGGGCGCCGCTGCCCCGAGTTCATCACCTTCATCCACGACGGTGGAAGAACGCACCGTCACCTTGGCGGACATCAAGATTGCGATAACAGCGGCAGTCGCCCATCCACTCGCGTATCAACCTATCTCCACACACCCGCGGCGAACGAAGCTCAGCGCCAAGATGGCGCACGGCGGGTGCGCCGAGACAAGTATCGAACGCGCAGAACGACTTCGGCTCGCATACTCCGGATACCGTCGGGAACGGCGCAACAGCGCACCGGGCGCCCTAACCGAAGTAAATCGACTTGAGCGGACGCTTCACCGAATCGCCGATGAGGAGACTCACCGCAACCGTAGAGTTGCGGGCCAATGGGGTGCTGACCTCTGGGCCGCGCTCTCAACTCGACTACAGGAGTCTGAAACCGAGCTATCTCCATTTCAGCTCGACGGTGATTTGGGGCTCGGAGGAATCTGCGAGCTGACCGCCCGCTGCCACGTCTGGTTCAGCGACAAGTTCGACGTTGCGTCAGAAATAGCCAAGGCGGTCCCACCAGGGGGTGTCTTGGATGGATCGTGACCTCTTGGCAGAACATCTGGAGGAGCTGCGAGCAGACCTGGCCTATCACCAAACTCGCGTACTTCTCTTGGTCGATGCCGTCGCAGCAACGCCGGGGCACAACCGAAAACTTGATGGGCTGACCAAGCTCGCGAAACTCGACTTCTTAGCCCGATATCCTGCGCTGGGGCCGATTGTCCTTGATCAACTGAGTGCCAATGACCGCCGCCTCCACCTAGACCAAGTCTCCAGTCTGACCGCGACCGATGTAGAGGCGCCGATGACTCGGTACAAGTACGGCCCGTGGGATGACCGCTACTACCCAGTCATTGGGGCGCTCGTAGGGCGTGGCCTACTTCGGTACGTGAAAGGTCGCAAGGGCAGCGTCGCGCTCAGTCCTACTCCCGCCGGGAAGCGACTTGCGTCCGAGTTGGCCACCTCAGCCGAGTGGGGAGACCTCCGC
>Ga0116181_1000414_pt1 | contig 39115 bp, 45 predicted proteins | sample AD_UKC075_MetaG_FD_89752 | JGI IMG/M metagenome (GOLD analysis project Ga0116181, IMG submission 89752) | Active sludge microbial communities of municipal wastewater-treating anaerobic digesters from USA - AD_UKC075_MetaG | ecosystem: Engineered > Bioreactor > Anaerobic > Digestate | place: USA... | reverse complement strand
TCCTTCTCCGAGACATCAAACACCTGCTGGCAGATTTCACATACATGATATATTTTCACAGTTGGCCAGCCCCTTTACTCCTTTTATTCATAGTTTTCCAGGGAAACCGGCAACTATACGTTTGCTTTAATTATACTCATTCATAGTTTTATCTATGCCGTGAACTAGCCAATACTCTGCTGCATCGGCGGCCCGTAAAATGGCTTCTTGAATGAGGGGCTTTTCCTGAGGAGAAAAACGGCCTAAAACCCAATCTATGGCCTCATCAGGGGGACGGCCTATACCAATACGGATGCGAGAGAAATTCTGAGAACCCAGGCTTTCTACCAAGGAACTCATGCCGCGATGACCGCCCGTTCCTCCAGCGGGGCGAATACGCACACTGCCCACCGGCAAGTCCATATCATCATATATAACTATAATGTCCTGAAGATCAATCTTATAGTAGGAAACCAGGGCTCTGACCGCTTTTCCGCTTAAATTCATAAAAGTTAAGGGTTTGACCAAAAATACTTTTTCATGATTAACCTGCAGGTGAGCGATAATGGCATCAAACCGGCTCTCTTGTCTTACTATCGGGTGCCGGCTGGCCAATTCCTCTAAGGTCCGAAATCCCACATTATGCCGGGTATCCCGGTAGCGCGGCCCCGGATTTCCCAATCCCACTATCACTTTCATGTACGTAAAACTCCTCACCTCTCGGCTATTAAAAAACCCCGGATAACCGGGGTATAAACTGCCCATAAAAGCTCCTGCCAATACAGCCTTACCAATTTTAATATGACGCAGACCAACACAGATTTTTATGATTTCGGCTGATTTTAATGGGTTAATTATATAAATCTGCGGCGATCTGCGTCGGTGGTCAATCTATTGGGCGGGTTCTGCTTCGCCCTGACTTTCTTCACTTTCCTCAGCCGGCTCATCAGCCGAACCTCTTTGTGCACTTAACACTACGGCTACTACGGTTTCCGGATCGCCGCCTTTTTCTACAGTGGGCAGCACCTCTAAATCGGCTATGGTTATCTTGTCACCCACCTGCAGCTTAGATACATCACAGCGAACTACCTCAGGTATATCACCTGGCAGGCAGGTTACTTCCACTTCCTTGGCACCTACTTGCAGAACAGCTCCCTGTTTGACAACTTCCTCTTCACCAATTATCTGGATAGGTACGGTGCTGGTAATTTTCTCGGTCATGCTCACTGCCAGTAGATCCAGATGGTTTATTTCCCGGTTTACAGGATGCCTCTGAACTTCTCTGACCAGAACCATGAGAGGACGAGTTTCGCCTTCCAATTCCAGGCTGAACAATCCACTAGAGCCATGCTGATTGAATATACGATTAAGGGTTCTTCCCTCTAAAGCAATAGGGAGAGGCTGTCTTCCTTGACCATATACGATACTGGGAATCATTTGCCCGCGCCTTAATTCATTCAAATAGCCTTTGCCTCGTAGTTCTCGTTTGGTTCCTTTTAGTGTTTGCGCTGCTGCCATCGAAATCACTCCCTTATCTAATAGCTTGGCAAACTCGTTACTATTATAGCAATTACCTGTAGGTCTGTCCAAAATATGGCTAAGCTTCAAACAGTTTACTCACGGACAAATCCTCATGAATTCTCAATATGGCTTCTCCCACTAAGGGGGCTACTGACAGAATAGTCATATTGGGAAGACGCTTGTCCTCTTTCGTCGGAATCGTATTGGTTATGACTATCTCCTGAAAAGGTGCCTGGGACAGTCTTTCGAGGGCTGGTCCAGAGAATACCGGGTGAGTACAGCAACCATATACTTCCTTAGCCCCTTTTTCCATCATTACTTCGGCAGCTGTACATAGAGTACCCGCGGTATCAATAATATCATCTATGATAATAACTGATTTTCCCTGTACATCGCCGATAACATTCATTACTTCTGATACGTTGGGGGCCGGACGCCTTTTATCCACAATGGCTATAGGAGCCCCTAGTTTAGCCGCTAAATCCCGGGCTCGAGTCACACCGCCTACATCCGGTGACAGGACTACAGCATTATCAGTCATTCCTTTGGTACGGAAATATTCTGCAATAGTCGGCACTCCCGGCAGATGATCCACCGGTATATCGAAAAAGCCCTGAATCTGATTGGCATGAAGGTCTACGGCTACTATCCGCTGGGCACCCGCTTCTACAATCAAATTGGACACCAATTTAGCTGTGATAGGGTCTCGGGCGCGGCTCTTGCGATCCTGACGACCATATCCATAGTAAGGTATTACTGCATTGATACGCGAGGCCGAAGCCCGGCGAAAGGCATCGATCATGACCAACAGTTCCATTAGATTTTCGTTAACCGGGGGACAGGTAGGCTGAACTACAAACACATCCACCCCGCGGACACTCTCATGGATGCCACAGTTGATTTCTCCATCAGAAAAGCGAGTTACCTGAGCATCTCCTACCGGAATTCCCAAGTAGCTGGCTATTTCCTCAGCCAATGCTGGATTAGCATTACCCGTAAACAGTTTCATCCTCCATCGGGACGCTTTCATGCCTAAACCTCCTAATGATCATGCTTTTTCTTTTTCCAGGGAACAATGCGCTGGTCAGCTCTCTCCACCGCCAGGGACTGGGGGGGAACATCACGAGTAATAGTTGATCCAGCCCCGGTTACCGATGATTCACCTACTCTTACCGGAGCTACCAGATTGGTATTGCTGCCAATGAAGGCGTAGTCTTCCAGAACGGTCTGGTGTTTGTGCTGCCCGTCATAGTTACAGGTAATGGTCCCTGCTCCTATGTTGACTTCTTTTCCAACCAGGGCATCACCTACATAGCTAAGATGGGGAATTTTGCTGCCTTCCCCTATCTGGGACTGTTTAACCTCCACAAAGTCGCCTACTTTAACTTTATTATGCAAAAAGGCTCCGGGCCGCAGGTATGCATAGGGGCCAATTATACAATCATCGCCGATTTCGGCTTCTTTGACCCGGGAGCTTTCTATAATTACTCGATTCCCTATGATACTGTCATTTATATTAGTCCAGGGACCAATTTCACAACCTTCTCCTACGACAGTTTTTCCCTGAATCAAGGTAAAAGGCATTAACACCGTATCACGACCGATAGTCACATCACTGTCAATTATTATGGAGTCAGGTTCCATTAGAGTCACGCCATCCCTCATGAGCTGGTAGTTTTTACGACGGCGCAAAATCTTTTCCGCTTGAGCCAGCTGAATACGGTCGTTTACCCCGTGGATTTCCTCGGGTTCCGCCGCTGACATAACTTCCACCCGGTGACCTTCGCCCTTTAGTATTTCCAGCACATCAGTTAAATAGTATTCACCTTGGGCATTGGCTGGTTGGAGTTGGTGCAGTACTCTGAAAACAGAACCGGCGTGAAAACAATAAATGCCGGAGTTGATTTCCGTTATGTTTTTTTCTTCTGGGGAAGCGTCCTTTTCCTCTACAATGCGTAAAAAGCCACCGTTTTGATCACGTAAGACCCGTCCATATCCGGTGGGCTGCTGTAAATGAGTGGTCAGGACGGTAGCCTGGGCCTGCTGTTTTTGATGATAATCCAACAGAACTTTTAAGGTAGAGGGACGCAGCAAAGGAATATCGCCGGCTAAAACCAGGACGGTATTACCGGGGTCGACCATCCCTTCGGCTTGCTGCAGGGCATGGCCGGTTCCTAACTGCTGTTCCTGGGTTACAAACTTCACCTGGTCACCGGCAAAGACCTTTTGCACCTCTTCTCGCCCGTGACCTACTACAATAATGATATCTTCTATTCCCGCTGCCCGGACGGCATCTGCCACATGAGCCACCAATGGCTTGCCGGCGGCCTTGTGCACTACCTTAGGCAGATTCGATTTCATGCGAACACCTTTTCCCGCCGCTAAAATTACAGCAGTGTGTGCCAATTATTCCACCTCTTCGTTTTGTCTTTAAGCTTATTACTATTACTATAATATATGATGATAAATGGACAACATTTTATTTAAATCAAGAAAAGTCCCTTAAGTGGAAGAGGGTCAGAAGGATACTTCCCCCAGATACTCTTGGGCCATCAGCAGGTCACTGGGTTTATCCACATCAACGCCTATTTCTGCATAGTCGGAGATAAGCGCTCGTCCTTTTATACCGGTCATCTGATAAAAACGGTGTTCCACGGCGGGAATGCTAAGCTGCCTTATCAAATACCTAATCACCAATCCTAATCCGAATAGCCGGGCCATAGCTATGGGATTTTTGCGCCTTTCCACCAGCTTAACAGCCAGCTCCAAACCAGGCTCTATCATTTTACTGCGAATTAAAAACAGATTCCCTCCGGTAAATAATCCTTCTTTCATGCGGACATAGGTACGGGTTACCCCAGGGAATCTGGCTTCGTTAACCGCTTTACTGGTAACCGGGTAACAAAAATCAGCCTCCAGTTTTTCACAGCGAGTCAGAAAGTCTTCGATAGCTTCCGTAGTAATAAAGGGAATATCCGTGGGCAAAATAAGCACCTGCTCACTGATCCCCTGTTCCCGTAATAACTGTACGGCGGAGGCAAAACTCTCCACCGCATTGCTGCCTCCATTTACAAAATAAACATTTTCTTCCCGGCAAAAAATAGATCGCATAGACTCCACCGGGCCACTGATCACGATTTTATTGATCATGGGACTGGCGGTCAGGGCTTGATATACATAATAAATCATGGGATACTTACCGATTAGAATTAAGGCTTCATTATCATATGGTGCCATCTTTCTTAATTCGCTGCTGCTTTCTCCACCAGCCAGAATCACTGCATCATAAGCCATTGCCAGCTACCTCCATTAGTCAGATAGGGGAAGTCCTTCCTTTTTAATCGCTTCAATTATACTGGTTTCTGCGTTCTCAATATGCTCCCGGGCTACCTGCTGGGCTATTTGAGGATCCCGGGACTGTATAGCCTCCACTATACCCCGGTGCTCTTCCAGGGAACGCTTCATACGGCCGGGATAAGCCAGGGAGGTAGTGCGATAGCGTTGAATCTGCTCACGGAGATTGTTGATTATATTGGTCAAGCGCTGGTTACGACTAGCCTTGTATATAGCGTCATGAAACAAGGTATCCACTCGAATTAATCTATCCATATCATACCCGCTAATAGCTTCAGCCTTCTCGGCCACTAGCCGTTCCATATCTTCCAATTCCTCATCAGTGATTCTTTCAGCTGCTAATCCGGCGGCTAAAGCTTCCAGGGCGGCTCTAATTTCGAAAACATCTGCTATATCCTTAAAAGATATATCCGCTACATAAGCCCCTTTGCGGGGCACCATTACTATAAACCCTTCTAATTCCAGTTTGCGCAGTGCTTCGCGGATGGGGGTACGGGATACTCCCAATTCCTCTGCCAATTGAATTTCCATCAGCCTTTCCCGGGGTTTAAGGGTTCCGTTAATAATCGCCTCGCGAAGGGCATCAAAAACCAGTTCCCGGAGAGGTTTATAGGATTCCAGGTTTACCGGTTGCAGACGTTTCTCTTCCATTGGCCTTCCTCCCATCGTAAGATGTCACCAAAAAGACTTTTTCTTTACCGGCCGGAAAATCAAACCAGGCTTGCCTAGCGCTGGCCTTATCGCGGAATAGTCCAAATACAGTAGGTCCGCTTCCGGACATAAGAGCTTTCAGTGCTCCCAATTTAACCAGGCGTTTTTTAATACTCTCTATCTCAGGATAACGAACTGCAGTAACGGTTTCCAATACATTCTCCATGGCGTGGCATACACTTATAATATCACAGTGATGCCATCCTTCCAAAAATCTTCTGGTATCAGGTTTTTGTTTTACTTTAGATAGATCAAACTGGCCATAAACTTCAGCGGTGGATACGGAAAAACTTGGTTTGACCAATAGGAAATGAAAATTCATATTAAGAGGCAGAGATTCTAATTTTTCGCCCCGGCCCCGGGCCAGAGCAGTGCCCCCTTGCAGACAAAAAGGCACATCTGAACCTATTTCCAAAGCCAAACTCATTAATTGCCGGGGGGATAAATTTAATTTATAGAGGCCATTAATGCCTTTTAATACCGCTGCCGCATCGGTGCTGCCTCCAGCCAACCCCGCACCAATGGGAATGGCTTTTTCTATATGAATAGCTACTCCGCCTTGGCCCGGATGTTTATCAAGGATAGTCCGGGCCGCCTTATAAGCCAAATTACCTTCTCCCGCAGGCAGTTCAGGACAGTTGCTGGTAACCTCTATGCCTTCCGGGATCTGGGTTATGGTGATTTTGTCCGCCAGACTGATCTGGTGCATCACTGTCTCCAGTTCATGATAGCCATCTGGGCGCTTTCCCTTTATGTCCAGGGTAAGGTTTAGCTTGGCAGGTGCATCTAATATTACTTGAGTAGCCATTAAGTTTCCTCCTTTTGCTGTAACTATTATAGCCATCACCACAAAAAAATGGAACGGGACAAACCCGTTCCAGCAAGAGGGGGAAAGAATGTCGGAATAGCAGATTAGGGCTGAGGGTCATTTTGGGGATCTTCCGTAGGGTTATGAAAACTGAAACGTGCTCCCTGGGGAAGCAGTTCCAAACACTTAAAGGAAACTTGAGCTTCTTTCCTGCTTCCCAGGCTTAAACCCTCATCAGTAGATGAGATTATACATAAAGGCGGAAACAGCACACACCACCAATTTTGGCCTTCACCTTCGCCTATCACTACCCGTACCGCTTCATAACTGCCCTGGGGCAATACCAAGTTTCCGTAAGTTTTGGTAGGAAACTCATATTCACCAATTTCCACTTGCACCGGATAACTATACCCGTATTCGGTCACCGCCTGACTGGCGACCTCTTCTATCAGGGCCCGGTTCTGGACCGCCATCTGCCAAGCTTCTTGTTGGCTTTGAGCCGTGCTGAACTTGCTGTACATGGTTTCAACCACTTTATTTTTAACTTTTATCTTTAAAGCCTGATCAGCTAGACTGTCACTGTTGGCGATTACATGCAGACGCAAGACACTATCGGCCAGTGGAGTACACTGCTTTTCACTCCACCAAAAACCACCCAGAACTATGGTAAAAAGTAAGATTACCCAAAGCCATTTTTGCATTATTCTCCCCCCTTTTTGTTAACTTAAGTATTTCCATATAGCAAAAAATTAAACTGCATAAGTAAAACTGCATGGTGGCTAAAAACATCTTTTATGTGCAAATGCGGTAATAATGGGCTTTTGGGCGTTGACTTTGTTTGTGAATGTGATTACAATTACATTAAAGAATTTGCTGTGGCTTTCCCCACAAGCAAGTTCATAACCACATACACTTTCCAAATTCCCCCCCCCCCGGGAATAAGAGACATCACCAGGCCATGATGGTGATGTCTCACCCTTTTCTGCAGTGACACGGGGACGGGGTTGTTGTCAACTTTGATGGCGATGACTGGCCATTCCCCTCATGTGTTGACAACTTATTTTGCGTTCCATTGGTCATTTGGTCATTCCCCAAATTGATAAAGTTGACAACAACCCCGTCCCCGTGTCAACAATAGCCCCTGACAGCACCCGACAATATCACGCAATTTTCCCAATCTTCTTATTTTTTCGATAAATTAGCAGGATAAACCATGAAATTACCGAAGCAATAAATATATCAAAGTATTTTGATATAGGGGGGATTTTTAATGTGGAAGTATTTCCTTTATTCCAAACAGGAGGCGGTAGCTGTAGTGCAGTTCAACCGCCCCGATGCCCTTAATGCTTTTAATTTAGAAATGCTTGATGAAATGGATGAAATCTTGGAAAAAATTGCATCCGACGATGAGGTTAGAGCAGTGGTTTTGAAAGGCAATGAGCAGGTATTCTCCTGTGGAGGTGATGTGCGGGATTTCGTCGATTACGGTCCCTTAGAAGTGCGGAAATATATTGAAAGGGCCCATGAAGTTGGTTACAAGCTCTTCGGATTAGCTAAGCCTACTATTGCCTCCATAGCTGGATTTGCCTTAGGAGGCGGGTGTGAAATGGCCATGACCTGCGATCTGCGCATAGCAGCTGATAACGCTAAACTGGGCTTTCCAGAAATCAATTTAGGAATTTTCCCCGCGGCAGGGGGGACCCAGCGGCTAGCCCGCCTGGTGGGCTGTGCCCGGGCCCGGGAATTAGTCTTGACTGGTGACATAATCGACAGCCAGACAGCTTTAAATTACACCCTGGTTAATAAAGTAGTTCCTCTGGCAGAGCTGGAGGAAGCTACCATGAAGCTGGCCCGTAAGCTGAGCCGCAAGCCGCCCCTGGCGGTAAAAATGGTAAAAGAATTGATGGATCTCAGCCAACATCTTGATCCTTATGTAGGCACTGAGGTGGAAAGAGAAAAATTTGCCGTACTTTTTGCCAGCCAGGATAAAACTGAAGGAATGAAGGCTTTCTTGGAAGGAAGAAAACCGAACTTTATAGGCAGATAAACTCCTGATAGAAACAAAAAGGGGATTTGTAAAGGAGGTATTTAATTTGAAAACTTACCTGGAGGAATATAAAAGCAAGCTCATAACCGCTGAACAGGCGGCGAAATTAGTGGAATCCAATTCCATTGTGGATTACGGTATGTTTGCCACCAAACCGGTTGATTTTGATATAGCTTTGGGCAAACGGGCTGGAGACGGATTAGAAAACGTGGCCATACGAGGAACCGGTTCGGTTCTGCCTATTCCGGAAGTTATAAAGAATGATCCGGAGCAAAAGTCTTTTCAATACTTCTCCTGGTATTTCACCCTGCTGGACCGCAAAGCCGCTGATTTGGGGCTGGCCGCCCACAATCCCTTCAACTATCACGAAGCCACTATGTTAGCTTACAGTGAAGGGGAGTTTGACCATTTGATTCCCCAGGTGTGGTGTTCCCAAGTTACACCTATGGACAAACACGGCTGCTTTAATTTCGGTCTGGGTAATTCTCACAACCGCGGGCTGGCCTTGAAGGCTAAGATAGCCATAGTGGAAGTAAATGAGAACATGCCCACTTGTCTGGGTGGTAATGATGAATACGTACACATCAGTGAAATTGATTATATAATAGAAGGCTCCAATACTCCCATTTTTACTACCCCGCCACCTGCCGAACCTACTCCGGAAGAAAGAAAGATTGCCGAATATATCTTAAATGAGATTCCTGATGGTGCCTGTCTCCAGTTGGGGATCGGAGCCCTGCCCAATCTGATTGGCCAGATGCTTGCTGATTCGGATTTGAAAGATTTGGGTATTCAAAGTGAAATGTTCTGCGATGCTTTTGTAAGGATGTATGAAAAAGGCAAAATCACTAATGCCAAAAAGAATTATGATATAAATAAGAGCACTTATTCTTTCTGCTTGGGTACTCAGGAAACCTACGACTTTTTGGACGGCAATCCCCGCTGTGCCTCCTGCGCAGTACAATACACCAACGACCCGGTCCGAGTCGGTATGCAGGATCGGGTGATTGCTGTCAATAATATTCTCGAAATCGATTTGTTAAGTCAAGTGTGCTCGGAAACTCACGGTCTGCGCCAAATCTCTGGCACAGGCGGACAGCTGGACTTTGTGATTGGGGCCTTTCATTCTAAAGGCGGCAAGGGGATCCTGGCTTTTTCCTCCACCTTTAAGGATAAAGAAGGCCAAGTGCATTCTCGTATTAAACCTTTGTTGACTCCTGGGTCGGTAGTAACGGTTCCCCGTACTCAGGTGCATTACCTGGTTACTGAATACGGTATCGTCAATCTAAAAGCCACCTCGGTTTGGGGCAGAGCTGAAGCCCTGATAAACCTGGCTCATCCTGATTTCCGCGACGAACTGCTCAAGGCTGCCAAAGAAATGAAGCTCTGGTCTAGAACCAATCGCATTCCTTTTTAATGATCTAACAGGGGGTTGGCAACAACCCCCTGTCAACTTAAAAAATAGTTTCGCCCCGCAGAAAAGCAGCGGTGCGTTCATCCCGGGGTTGGGTAAAAAGTGATTCACCCGGCCCTTGTTCAACAATGCGTCCCTCATTTATAAATAAGATCTCATCCGCCAGTCGCCTGGCTTGAAACAGGTTGTGGGTAACCATTATGATAGTGGTCCCCCGTTCCTTATTAATATAGCGAATGTGTTTTTCGATGTCGGCAGCGCTGGCTACATCGATGTTGGAAGTAGGTTCATCCAAAAACAGCACCCGGGGGTTGATGGCCAGAGCTCTGGCAATCGCCACTTTCTGCCGTTCCCCTCCGGAAAGAGTACGGGCATCAGCATCTCTATACGCTGACATGCCTACCATTTCCAGCGTTTCTTCTACCCGTCTGCGTACTTTCCTGCCCCCCATTTTTCTCACCCGTAACCCGTAAGAAACATTGTAAAATACCGATCCCGAAAACATAAAGGATGTCTGGGTTACCATGGACATCTGGCGACGCAGTTTCAACAGCTGTCTTTTTTCCCAGGTAACCTTTTCCCCCAGGACTTCCAAATCGCCGGCATCATTAACCAAGAGCAAAGCCAAAATTCGCAGCAAGGTGCTTTTCCCGGAACCATTAGGGCCTAAAATAGTGTAAATTTGCTCGGCCGGGATACTGAGCTGGTCTATATTGAGAACCTCGCGATCTCCGTATCGCTTGATCACATTATGTAATTTGAATGGTGTTTTCATAGCGGAAAGTCCTCTTTTCCAATGCCAGAATCAGCATATTAATAGCAAAGGAAATGGCCAACAGAATAATGCCGATGGCAATAGCGGTGCTGAAATTTCCCATCCTGGTTTCCAGAACTATGGAGGTAGTCAATACTCGAGTATGCCAGCGAATATTGCCCCCCACCAGCATTACCGCACCTACCTCGGCAATAACCCTGCCCAGCGCAGTAGTCAATGCGGCGATAATACCCATACGGGCTTCCCGCATAATAACTGCTGCCGCCTGACGCCGGGAAGCGCCCAGGGTGGCTGCGGTATCATATACTTCCTGGTTTAAAGCCATGACCGCCCGGGCGGTGAGGCCACAGACTATCGGAGCTGCCAGCAAAACCTGAGCCATAACCATAGCAGCCGGGGTAAATAAAAGCTCATATTGTCCCAGAGGCCCCCGGCTGGTTAACAGTAAATACACCAACAGACCTGCCAACACTGGCGGCAGGCCCATTAGTGTATAAATAGTATTCAGGATAATGCGTTTTCCCCGGATATTTTTCAAAGCCAGAGCAGCTCCCACAGGTATCCCAATTAGTGCGGAAAGCACTAAAGCTGTCAGGGATACCTGCAGTGACAGCAGGGTAACATTAACTATTTCCGCATCCATTTGCAAGATAAGCCGAAAGCCTTCCTTTATCCCCTGGATAAAAATATCCACTTTATTCCTCCTGCAATACTATCGCTATCTATTTGGCATCGGGTACAAATAACTGCTGACCGAACTCGGCTACTCCGAATTCCCCAATCATCTTTTGCCCCTTTTCAGAAGTCAGCCATTCTGCAAAGGCGGTGGCTCCCTCAAAATCAACATGGGGATGCTTTTCCGGGTTAACAGGAATAACCCCGTAAGGATTTAATAATTCGGGACTACCTTCCACCATGGGTTCCAGCTGATAGTTATCCTTTAAATTCAGATAAGTAGCCCGGTCGATCAAAGTATAGGCCTTTTTCTCATCAGCCATACGGAAGGTATCACCCATACCCTGACCAACTTCTATGTACCAATCACCTTCAGGAGTAATGCCTGCCTTTGGCCAGATTCCCTTTTCTTTCTTGTCGGTACCGGAATTATCCCCCCGGGAAACAAAGGGAGCCTGTTTTTCCTGGATAGCTGTAAATGCCTTTACTACGTCGGCTTCACCTTTGATACCGGCTGGGTCCTCAGCAGGTCCGATTATTAGGAAATCATTGTACATTACATCGCGGCGATCCACGCCATAACCTTCTTCTACAAATTTATCCTCAGCAGCCCGGGAGTGTACCAGGATAACATCCACGTCCCCGGCTTCACCCATTTCAATAGCCTGACCGGTACCTACAGAAATAACTTGCACCTCATAACCGGTGTCTTTCGTAAATTCAGGCAATATATAATCCAGCAATCCTGAGTCTTCGGTACTGGTAGTAGTGGCCAGCTTTAATTCTTTGACTACTGCTTGTCCATTGTCTGCAGGCCCTGGGGCCTCCTCCTGAGCACACCCGGCTAGAACCGTCATCATGAATATAGTTAATAAGCCTAATAGCAATACAAGTCTGTTTTTCTTGAAAATCATACCAAAACCCTCCTAATTCAACATAGTTCCCCCAAAATTTGGCATAAAAAAGGGTTCCCGTCTGCCCCAGGCAAACCAGAAACCATTATTGATTATATCTTCAGCATCATCTCCTTTCCAAATGGGAGGCGCATCGGTTTCCCCATACACCCTAACGGATTATGCTCCTTAGCTGTACAGCCTTAGGTTCATAGTCTCGGAGACAAATTTTTTGGTTACTCCTATTATGTGACTAAATATGCAATAATGTCAATTGGATCCAGCACAGTCCAGCCACAACCAGGGTTGTCCCTCATTTCACCAGCAAGAGGACACCTCCTTTTGAGGTGCCCTCAGTTTGGTATTTTAACCGTGTTTTTGTTCCTCCTCGCGGGCCAGGTATTCACGTATTATCATTCTGACCAGGGCGCTCCGGGAAATCTGTTGATCTCTGGCCAGGCGCTTTATTTCTTCCACCTGTTTGCGTGTTAAATAAAAGGTTGCATGTTCGAACTTATCAGTTGCCATTTTAACCCCCTCCCCGCCGCCTGAGAGCATGTTGGCATTTATTGCTTTGTCGATAGTATATGTGATCATCGGTTTTTCTGTTACATTATGGTCAGATCTGTAACTCTCTTTTTAATTGGTCCAAATGTTGTTTCATAGCCCGTCGACCGGCGCGAATAAAAGAGAAAGCCTCCTGCCAACCGTTCAACCCCACTGATTTTACCTTGGGTCTGACTACCAGGTCGGCAAAAAGATGCAATTCGGTTTCCGAGGTCTCATAGGTAAGAATACTGATAGAACGGCTGACAATGGCTGGTATGCCGGCAACACTTTCCCGGTAATACTCATGGCCTAGATTAACTGCCATGATGTAATCAGCGCCCATCACTTTTTGGGCAGTTACCGGCACCATACTTTTCAATCCCCCGTCCACCAGCTGCATACCCGCAAAATCAAGAGGCACGAAAGTAGCGGGGATGGAAATGCTGGCGCGCACGGCTTCACTGAGTAAAGCCTCTTGGATCACTATGGTCTGCCCGGTTTTCCACTCTACTTCCTGGTTGGTAAATATGACCTCTCTCCCGCTGTCAATATCGCAGGCCACAATGGTAAGGGGCAGGGAGCATTCTGTAATGGTCTGGCCTTTGGTCCACTGCTCAACTAAGTGCTGGATTTTATCTCCTTTAATAATTCCTTGAACAGGTGCATCATAGCCAGGCCAATAACAGGCGAGAACATACTTAATCAAACCGCTGATATTATAATCTAGATAATCAGAAGGTTGTAAATCGCGGGCCAATTCCTCCATTTGGTAGGCGGATAAACCGCTGGCATACAGTGCGGCTACTAAAGCTCCGGCACTGGTTCCTGATAAATAACTAATGGGAATGTGGTGGTCCTCCAAAACCTGCAAAACCCCAATATGGGCAAATCCTCTTAGGCCCCCTCCTCCCAGAGCTACTCCCAAGGTCTTTTGCTGTTCCGACATCCCCGCCCCCTCCTGATTCCTGACTAAAATAATATTTGACGCTGATTTACGCAGATTTTCTATGATGGATTTTTTTGTTACTTGCGGCGTTATCATAATAAATCTGCGTTTATCTGCGTCTTTAATCTGCTGGTCAGCTAACTGCTGACCCGGGCTATATTCAGCGGTTGCATTTCATTACCATGTAGCGGGATACCACCTGAATGTTTTCCTGGTTACGTTCTTTCATTTCCTGCCAGAAGCGATTGTATTCGGGATATTCGGTTTGCTGCTGGTAATCACTGATACGGCTGTCCAGCTGTTGATGTACCCGGAGTATTTCTTCCAGTTGGGACCGCATCAGGTTTTTCTGCTGGCGGCTTACCCGGATTTGGCTGACGGCGTTCTGGTTCAACCATGGTCACCTCCCCCTCCAGACTAAGAAAAATGCCCGGCGGCAGGCCAGGCATGGGTATGGGGTATAGATTAGTCAACTTCAGGATCCAGTTCACCAAAGACAATTACATCATGCATCTTGCCCAGTTTGTCAATGATATCCACAAATACTCTTAAAGCAATACAGGTGCCTCTGATGGGGGTGGTCAAGTTACAGGGGTTGCTGGGGTCTTCACAGTTGCCTCTGATTTCAAAATCGAAGGACCAGTTTTTGAGAATAATCTCCGACTGTTCCACCTCAGCTCTGAATTCTTCAATGGTTAGCGGAGGATCAAATTCATCCAGTTCAATGGTTTGGTCATAGCGGTCGGTAACCGTAATAATCTGGTATTCTCCTTCTACCAGGACAAATAGAATTACCTCGTAGTCGATAAAAATTTTAACCCGATTAAATGCTAAGTCTTCAAATGTCTGCAATATCTTGACCTTAATGTCTTCCACATTAGTAATCTTGCCGCCTACCTGCTCGTCAGGGACGCAAAACATAGTATCCAATATCTTGACTTGTTTTGAGGTAAACTTGGCTTTGATGACTTTGGCGAATAAGTCTAGCCTACAACCCTCCGGAAATTCACACTTCAGTTCAGCCATTATTACTTTCCCTCCTCTTTCTCTCTAAGGGGCCTGCTTTTCAGGCCTTATGTCTCTATAGGTTGATTTTCTAGGATATACTATGAACTCAATGAATAAAATGTGATTGCTTCTAGCCTGATGAAAACTAACTTTTTTAGCTGTATTTCTGATTGTTTTCCATAATGTGACTGCATTCTACGGCCCCCTGGCAAAATATAGAAAAACCGCGTGTTTTAGCCTCCCTACAAAATCCGATATCTTCCGGTCCCCATTGGCTGTTGTACCTGACTCCAGCGGATATAACCCGGCGTTTGATGAGATAGGCTGCACCCGTACAGTCAACGGGAAATAATCTATCCCGGGGAAAGTCCCGTATGGGTTTCACCTGGTTGTCTATTAACCGGAAAACATTATAGAATTGGTCATCTCCGATTTGCCCACCGTTGCAGACCAAGGCGGATACTATGTCTTGGTCAGCCTGCATTAAAGCCTGCAGACAGTCGGGGGGCACTAAAATATCGCTGTCCACAGAAAAGAGATGGTCACAGGGGGATCGAAGAAATTCTTCCAGAAGAAGGTTGCGCAGCTCAGCTAATCGGGAAAACTGGTAGTGACCTCTTTCCCACCCTCCGGGACGGCTGCTGTTGTCATACAGCAGCCGTGTAGGAAACCGCCTAGCAAAAGCTGTCAGAATGGCTTCGGTTTCATCAAGGGAGTCGTTAATAACAAAACAGTATTCAATCTGTTCCTGGGGATAGTTTAGGGCTCTTAAATGCTGCAGATAATCGGGCAAAATCCAGGCTCGGTTGCGAACAGGACAGCCTATCATCACCCGGCTCATATCACCCCACCGCCCTAATGCAGCGATAGGTCTTTAAGCGGAAGGGCCGGTGTCCGGTTCTGATGCGGGTATGAAGTGAGCCCCGGGAAATAACCGTGCTTTCCAAGCGAGCATATATGGGAGCTGCTGAGCCGGTAATAAGACGGAAGGCTATCCCCCGGCCCACACGCAAACGCCGGGTAGGGGTAAGCTGGCTTATGGAGATGGCTCGAGCCCCTCTTACTGTTATTTCCGGTTGGGGCTGAACTTGGGCTCCCGGTGGGGCCGGGAAAAAGCCACGGGATGAGGGGCCACTAAAAACAATGGCGGTGGCTTCTAAATCAAGAGCGGCTGGCTGCAAAGGAATGGTGTCAATGGGCGGCAGTGGTGTGGCTTTAGCTGGAACTCCCTTTTTAGCTAAATGGGCTTCAATTATATCAATGATTTGCTGAGCCCGGACCAGCCAAGAATTATTTTGGGCCACAGTCAGGCGCATTTCCCGCAGCTGGGGGTTATCCTCATATAGAGCCCGGTATATATTAGCAATGAATTGGTTCTCGTCTTGGGACCACATAATAACATCCGGGTACTTGGCCGCCTCCGGTATGTTGGTAGTTACAATGGGAAGCCCGGCCGCCATATACTCCCACATTTTGATGGGATTAACTGATTCCACCATACTGGTGAGTTTGAATGGTACAATTCCTACATCAAAAGCCTGTTCATAGGCAGCTAACTGATCGTAGGGTTTGAATCCTAAATAGTGAATATTAGGCCGCCGGGGCACATCGGATATATTGTAAAGTGGGCCTATCATCACGATACTGCACTGGGGATATTCTGCCGCTACTCGATCAATGAGTTCCAAATCGAGCCAGCTGGCTATTACTCCGGTATAGCCTATGATGGGCTTGGGAATATGGGCAATATCGTCTGGAACTGGCAAGCTTTTGCGGCTGGCCTGGGAAAAGTATTCGTAATCACAGCCGTTGGGAACTAAAAAGGTATTGGGATTCATACCTGCGGCCATAGAGTACAGCTTTTCGGAAGTGGCAATGACTATGTCAGCACTGGCTACTGCCTGAAAATAGAAAGGCCGCCAGGCCTCAAATTCATCGCTAGGTTCATCAACACTGTCAAAAACAATCAAACTGGGATTGTACTGGTGCAGTGCATTAACCTGGGCACCAGCACTGTAATATACAACCGGGCGGATACCTCTTTTCTGAAGGTCAGGGTCGACGTGGTTAAACAGATAAAAATTAGGGTAAGGCTCGGAAACACCAGGAGGCTGTTCTTGGTAAGGCCCAGGTCGGTTCAGGAAGAATACCGGAATCCCTAACTGGGCGAAACCCTTCATCAATTGCTGGGGTCTTTGCACCAGATAATTGAAGTCCAGGGTAGGTGGGTAGAGAATGGCACTAATTCTCGACATGAAGATCCCCCTTAAACCATTTAGGTATTTTGTAACTGCTTTATTATCGTATGCCGTATCCATACTAGGGGTGATCTGCCAATTGCTGTCTGCTGAAGAAAAATATTGGTAAAACATCACAAAAAGGGTGAGTCAGGCCGCTCCCATGACTCACCTTAACAGGTTGCTACTCAACCTCTTCACCATCTAGCTCCATCCGATCCTGGGCTTTCTGATAACATTGGGGGCAAAGCTCTGCATCACAGTATGGGCAGGCTTTTACCTGCTGTTTAGCCACTCGTGTTCCACATGATGGACATAAGCTCTGAGGAATAACCCGGCTCTTTCGAGCGGTACTGACATTAAAAATACTTTCTTCCCCGACAGGCAGGGGAGTAGCCTGATAACGCTGGGTGCGATTGTGGATAATCACATTCTCCTGCCTATAGGAAGGATTCCTGCTCTGCATGTATATCCTCCTCTCTGTGTTTTCTGTCACTACTTTATACCCATATTTAGCCTATGATAATCGCTCCGGTTTGGTGTCACTGCTCAGTATAATTTTATACGTACTGGCTTCCTGCTGTAGCGCACTGCACCCCGTAAGGGCGGTGGAGGTGGTGATGAGGGGGGCGGAACAGCTGGATAAGAGGCGGGGGGTGCAGGTGGAACTGGGCTTGGCTGAACTGCTACCGGATGGGAAACCTGGACTTGCACCGGCGCTGGTGAAGGGGGTGGCACCTGGGGCTGAACATGAACAGACGGTTTGGCCAAACTCTGCAGGTAAAGCATTATTTCGCGAACTCGTTGCTGGTAGGTATGTTTCCGGTAAACCTCGGCCTGCCCTTGACGGGCGATTCTCTGCCGCAGTTGGGGATGCTGCAGGTAATAATTGACCAAATCCAGGGTTTCTTCGGGGCTTTTGCTCCAAACCAGGTGATGATGGTTAATAAACATTTCCTCGATAGCCGGAGTCCATTGAGTAAGATAGAAGCCTTGGCACCCCAGTATTTCAAAGGTGCGCATGCTCATCATGGTCCGCGAGGTATCTACCGAATGGAGTCCCAGTATTATACGCGCGGTGGCACAGACGGCTGGCAAATCCTCATTGGCCATATAGCCGCCATAATAAGAGGGAGGTATTGTATAGCTCTGATTGGGATCCAGCCACCATTCATTACCGTAAACCTGCAGGTCATAACCATGGTCAATTAGAGGCTGCAGAACCGTGGCTATTCCCTTTTGGCGAGCAGGATGGTAGGAATAGTTGTTGCCAGAAAAAACAATATCATGATTAAAACGGGAATCGGGAGTACCTGTCCGGTGGTAGCTGGGGTTGCAGGCAAACATTAAAAGATGAGCTGAGATGCCATGCCGGCGGTAATCGGCCAGACTTTCCCAACAGGGGGTAAAAACCAAGGCTGATTTTTGGGCAAAGGGCAGGGAAAGAAAATCAAAAGAAACTGGATCTTCTATAGCCCAGTAAACATGAGGAATACCGCGCTGTTCCAGCAGCGGAAATAGCTTGGGCATGCGTCCGGTGCCGCCATCATTAAAGACGATGTCAGGGTTGAATTCATTAATAAAAGGCTCTAAGGAAGGTTCTTGGTCCAGAAAAACATAACGAACTTCGTGTCCCAACTCAGCTAAAGCCGGCCCGATGCCATACTTAACAATGGGAGCGGTGTTGGCAAATAAAATTCTCAAAAATACCACCTGCTTTTCATGCTCTAATAACTCTTATTAGACTATGCATGAAAAGCAGGTTAGGTTCTATTGCCGCTGGTTACCGTCAGCTGTTGTTTAGAAATAGTCTTTTAATACGAGCCCCCAGGGCCAGGTCTTCCTCCATGGTCGATTCTGTCTCCATAGGCTGTCTAAGGGGGGAATAATAGGGATTTTCAAGATTCTGCAGGCGGCGGTCCTTGTCCCGAAGTGCTGTCTGCATCTGCTGGACCATCTCCTGATAACGGTTAATCTCGGTCTGCAGGCGGCTGCTGCGCATTTCTGCCTTTCGGATGCCCTTTTTCAGGCTACTGACATCCCGTTCGTAATAATAGATACGGTGCCGCAATTCCCGGTTTTCATGCTCAACTCTGCTTACCTCAGTCTGCAGTTGTGCTAACACTTCACTGAGTGAATGCGGTATATCCGCCTTTTCCTCGGCGGATAACTGTACTATCTGTTCCTGGGTAGCTATGATCATGAACTCGATGAAGTAGTCCAGATGTAACTCCTGCTCCTTAAGCTCTCCTTGGCAGTCTATATCTTGGATTTGCAATACGTATTGCAAGTCGCTATCCTGCTCTATCTCTGGTTCGAATTCTCCAAAGGGGATGCGGTTGCGAACGGTTTCTTCCCGGCTAATCAGATGAAGCTGTCCATTAAAATCTTCTACCAAACAAAGAATATCCAGGCGCAGCATAGCTTCCACTGCTAATCCCTGGGCTCTGACCACAGCAGTTTTAACCTTTATTTTCAGATCCTCAATAGAACGGAAGAGTTGATCCAGGGCGCATTTATAATGGGACTGAAGATGAAATGGCCTATTAAGTGTACTAATAACTACCGGGGACCAGATTGACAGTGCCTGACCCATAGCATTACCTCCCCACTACTTTTGTTGTTTTCATGTATATTATTGGGGCTAGTTAAGTATGTACAGGCTTTAAAAAAGAAAAACTGCATGTTTTTAGGCATGCAGCTGGATGTTCAAAGTATTATTGATTTATTGATTGGCAGCGGCTATTTTTATTTCAGCATCAGGTGTGTCACAAATAAACAGCTCCACGGTTTCGGTCAACACATCGGCGTAACTATAAGAAACCCTGCGTTCCACTTTGCGTTCGTTGAGTTTGACAACGAATATGTTAGGATATATGGATTCGAGGATCCCTTCTTTCTCAATTATGCGGTTTCGTCCCCGGTTGGCCTTCAGCCTGATCTTGCTTCCTACGAAAGATTCCAGGTCTTTTCTTATATCTGATATTAGTCTCGGAGAACTCACATGAACACCTTCTTTAATTCATTAATCCTTATAAGTTTATAATAAAGTAGAAGGTCTGTCAAGAGAGCCTAATAGTATATATTAAAACCCGGCTAGTTGTCAACGGTTATGGACTAAAAAATCTCGTCAACATACCACAATCTACGAAAAAACGGTTCGAAAAAAGACGTTATTTGGTATGCTTATCCGCCACTTTACTGGCAGCATAGGCATCAGGCTTAATGCGTGCATCAAAGCCACTGCCTACAATCATCCCGGTGACCTCTTTAACCAATTCCTTGGTTTCTCCATGGGTACCCACATCCAGGTGTATCTCCACTGTCAAGTCGGGGTGCCCTTGCTCTTTTAAGCAGGTGTACAGCCGATCGCTTAGTTCCAGGCTCAGGGAGGCTTCGTAAAAAATGCGCTGGCGCATACTGTAGATTTTAGATTCGTAGGCTTTGTTGTAATAATAGCGGGCCCCTTTGCCAAAACGGTGGATAATTATGGCGCTCACAAAACAAGTCCCTTTGTGAAACGACTGGGAATCAGTCCCCACCAGTAGTTTATAAGGGCGATCCTGGTCTTCACCAACATAATCTAATATATCAGCAACAACTTTGTCCAGGGTCATGGTTCCTTTACTGGGGCTGGTGAACTGCATGAGATCGACCTCCTAACCCAAAAAGCGGTTAACTAAGCGAGCAAAATCTTGCAAACTCAGCTCTTCTGGCCTTTGATTCGGTTTTATGCCTATTTGTTCTAACCAAGGCTGGGCTTGGGATTTACTGATTTGAAAGAAGGCACTACTGCTGTTCAAAATCGTTTTTCTCCTCATCTGGAAAGCAATTCTTAGAAAGTCCTTGAACACCTCTTGATTGTGTACTTCTACCCGGGGTCGATCAAGGGGCAGGAACTCCACTACCGCAGAATCCACATCGGGTCGGGGATAAAAGCAGTTACGAGATACTTTCATCAGCCAACGGGTATCGGCATAGTATTGTATCATCAAAGTAAGCAAGCCATAGTCCTTATCTCCCGGCTGAGCCAGAATGCGCTGGGCTACTTCTTTTTGCATCATTAAAACGGCTTTCTTCATATGGGGGCAGTCTTCCAGCAGCTTAAAAATTATCGGAGTAGTAATATTATAGGGTATGTTGGCGCACACCACATATTCAGGAATTTCTGATAAACCAAACTGACGAACCAGTTCATTTTCCAGATCAACTTCCAGAATATCAGCAAAATGCAGCTTTACATTGCTAAAAGGGGCTAAAACCTGCCGCAGGGGGGCTTCTAAGCTTTTATCAATATCAATAGCCAGTACTCCCCGGCTCTGACCCGCCAGTAATTGAGTCAAGGCACCCATGCCCGGTCCAATTTCCACCGTATATAATTGGGGCTGGGCAGCGCAGGACGAAGCAATATTTCCAAGGATGTTGCCATCAACCAGGAAATTTTGCCCCCACCGTTTTTTAGGGTAAATTCCATATTGCTGCATTAAGCTGCGTAATACCGAAGGAGAAGATGTCTGCACCAAACCGCTTCCTCAATTTTTATAAATAAAACCTATTTTATTATATACTATAATCCTATTCACAATATAAAGCGTAGTTTTACAAAAAATAAAACCCGGGAAGACCGTAGCGGTTTCCCGGATTATAGGTGTTAAAAAGCTGGTTGTTGTTGACGCATGCTGCGGGTTAGGTCGTTGAGGTCATCCTTATATCCCTGAATCGGTCTGCCCTGAATAATCCCGGCGGCTACATCACTTAATCTCTGTACCAGACCGGGGTCAGTGGTTACCAACACCTGGGATATTCTCTTGTCACTGGCTTTAAGTTTATTGGCCACCGTCCGTTTGATCTCATTAGCCTTATCAGCACTGTTCATGTTTTCATCCAGGCTAAGTCCGACCATTACCATCAGTCCACTCACATTGTTTCCTTTCTGTACTTTGGGTACAGCATTGACTCCATCGTTATTGACAACCTGATCATCAGTAGTGGTTCGGTTACCATCACCCGGGCGTTGGGCAGAATTAACGTCAGAATTCATCCCCGGCCCCATATTGCGGCCGTCATTGTTGTCGGTGCTGTCAGTCATTCCTATACTGGATACTACTACTGTGGCTTTTTTTACTCCTTCTACCTGCTCGGCCAGGTTGGACAACCGACTAGCTAGTACTCTCCGCTCACTGGCGGTCATCTCTTCATCGGCAGTGTCAGTAGTTCGTTGCTGATCTTGCGGTAAATCAGGTCTTTGGGCGGCATTGTTACAACCTAAGACCAAACAGGTTAATATGAATGTGAAACAGAGCAATAACGCCAGATTTTTCCGCAAAGTGCTCACCTCCTTTTCCCTTGTCTGAATTAGTTTTTTCCGGTTTCATTATTTCAAACAAGGGAAAATTTGGCAGGCACAAAAAAACACCCTTCCCAGCGAAGGGTGTCCTTTGATTTGAAAAATTAATTTAATATATATACTTTTACGGTGCGCCGTCCCCAGTTCAAGCATTGGGATCGTTCTTCCATAAAAAGATCCAATCTATCACCGCGGATGGAACCTCCTGTGTCAGCTGCAACAGCATAACCGTAACCTTCCACATACATACGTGTGCCCAAGGGTATAACCGAGGGATCTACAGCCACCATTCCCACGGCCGGCGTCTGGCCGGTAGCGGTACGGTTGCCGGTGTAGGTATAAGCTGAAGCCGTCATATACCTGGCTTCGCGAAAATTCAGTTGTTGCCCACCACGGGACACTGATGTAATGGCTCCCATAGCCACCACCTTGTTCTGGGGCTCTTTTACCACCTCGGTGTTTATTACCTCACGGTTGACTTCTTGCCCGTCGTGGTATGTTATTTTAACTGTATTGCGGGCCAGCCCTTCTACTCCTGGCTGGATGGTTCTAGTCAACCCTTTTTCCAGGGTATTATCCGTAGTTCTCTCTACTTGAAAGGGCACTGCTTCATCAATTACTTGCACCTCTTCGGCAACACGGATGATTTCAATTTCTTGATCAGGTACAGTCACATCAACGGGCATAGTTTTAACGATATCCATATCCCCTACCTCAACTCCCGCTATACGGATAGCTTCCTTAACCGGGATAGGAGGGGTAATGATTTCCCTGCTTTCACCATCAGCAATCACCTTCACCTTAAAAGCCCGGGTAATGACGATACGCTGATTTTTCTTTACTTTGCTGTTTAGAGAGGGGTCTACACGATCATATGCCCCTATTTTAATATCGTGGTCCTCTAACACATCTCTAACAGTATTGCTGAAAAAAACCCGGGTTTGGACTTCCTTGCCATCAACAGCAAGAGTCACTGGTTTTTGCAGGGCAAAGAACAGGCTCACCAGTAAAACAACCGTAAAGACGAATACGGCTGCCACGGGGCCTTTTCTAGGCCACACAATCCCCATGCTTCTCCTTCCTTTCTCCCCTTGATGATTGTAAAAATTTATAAATAATCAAGGGTTATTCCATTCTAGACAAAAGAATTATAACAAGTCAAATTTATTGCCACTTACAGTTATTGCTTACTAATAATGGCAATTCATCTGCCTAAATTATTATCCTCTTTTTTTAATTTTATTCCTTGGGCAGTTAAAAGATTGCTAAAATAGAAATGTTTTCTAGGGAGGTTGATTATTAGTGGGGCGATGTGGGCATCGCCCCGCTACAGACTCACGGTGACACAGGTTTAAGTGTTTTCACACATCATGGCCTGTTCTTCAGGCAATAACTCCTTTTACAGGCGATAAACTTCGGCAGCGTTACGGCTGGTAAGATAGGCTATTTCCTCAACGGGTTTGCGTCTCAGCTGGGCAATGGTCTGGGCCACATAAACCACATTAGCTGGCTCATTAGGTTTGCCCCTTAGTGGTTCAGGAGTAAGATAGGGGCAATCCGTCTCAATTAACAGGCGCTCTAAAGGAATGCGGGCCGCTACCTCTTTGGTTTTGCGGGCGTTCTTATAACTAACTGGCCCGGCAATAGAAATATAAAAACCCTCTTTCATTAAATCAATGGCTAGAGGCAGGTGCCCGGAATAGCAATGCATAATCCCCCCGTTACTGCCGGCCTTTTCCTGGCGGATGGTATCCAAAACCTCTTGATGAGCATCCCGGTCGTGGACAACTATGGGTTTGCCCAACTCCTGAGCTAGTTTAATCTGCTGGCGGAAGGCCTGGCGCTGTACATCCCGTGGTGATAAATCCCGGTAAAAATCCAATCCTATTTCCCCGATAGCCACGACTTTAGGCTCACGGCCCAATTGATACAATCGCTCCAGGGTATCCTCATCCAATTCCTTGGCATCATGAGGATGTACTCCTACCACCGCATATATTTGGGGATACTTCTGGGCTAGCTGCACGGCTTCCTCGGAAGATGCGCGATCATAGCCTATACACATGATAGTGGTCACTCCTGCAGCCTGGGCCCGATTTAAGATATTCTCTAGGCTGTCTTTAAGGGCTTCTTTTTGTAAATGAGCATGGGTGTCAGTATACATAAGTTTCCTCCTGGTAAAAACTTGCTATTTAACCCGCTTGCCTGGCTCGATTTCCGAGTGAACCATCAATACTTCTACCCGCTCATCATCGGAAGCAGCTAAAATCATGCCCTCGGACAGAGTTCCCCGCAGCTTGGTGGGTTTCAGGTTAGCCACTAGCACCACTTTCTTGCCGATCAGGTCTTCGGGTTTATAATGCTGGGCAATCCCTGAAACTACGGTGCGTTCACTATCGCCCACCCGTAGCTTTAGAACCAGAAGCTTGTCGGCCTTGGGCATTTTCTCGCAAGCTATTACTTCGGCAACCCGTAAATCCATACGGGCAAAATCTTCTATAGTGATGAAGTCCTTCTCTTCAACAGCTTTTTGTTCAGAATTACTTGGTTCGGTCACAGTTGTTTCCTCCTTGGTTAAATCAATACGCGGGAACAATGCCGGGCCTTTAACTACGGGAGAACCTGGAGGTATCAACCCCCACTGACCTGCATCATCCCAGGTTAAAACGGAAGGGTCTTCACAGAATCTAATTTGCTCGTTAACCCTCTGCGGTAAATTGGGCATGGTGGGGCTCAGCATAATAACCGCTATGCGAATACACTCGGCCAAGTTATACATGACCGTGGCTAACCGGTCCCGCTGCTGGGGATCCTTGGCCAAGACCCAGGGTTCGGTTTCGTCAATATATTTATTTGCCCGGCCCACCAGGCGCATCACGGCATTTATATATGCATTGAAGTCCAGCTTGTCCAGCTTTTGGGTGGCTTCTTCATAAGCTAAAGCAGCCGCCTCTTTAAGCTCGCTGCCCACTTTATCAGCTTTGCTGGCTGCCGGAATCTGACCCTCAAAATAGCGTATAATCATGGCCGCAGTACGGCTGATTAAATTACCCAGATCATTAGCCAGATCGTAATTGATGCGGTTTATAAGGGCTTCCTCGGAGTAAAAACCGTCCTGCCCAAAATTCAGTTCCTTGACCAGATAATAACGGATGGCATCTACCCCGTATTTTCTTACCAGAATTTGAGGATCAATTACGTTGCCTTTGGATTTGGACATTTTGCCGCCTTCCAGCATAATCCAGCCATGGGCAAACACTTTTTTAGGCAGGGGCAGGTCCATGGCCATCAACATGCAGGGCCAGATAATAGCATGAAAACGCAGGATATCTTTGGCCATGAGATGGACATCTGCCGGCCAGTAGCGCTGAAACTGCTGGGGATCATCCAGGTAACCTATGGCACTGAGATAATTGATCAAGGCATCGAACCATACATATACTACATGCTGGTCATTCATAGGCACAGGTACTCCCCATTTGAAAGTGGTGCGGGAAACACACAGATCATCCAGACCCGATTTTATAAAGCTTACCACTTCATTGCGGCGGGATTCCGGCTGAATGAAATCAGGATGGGCTTCTATGTGCTCCAAAAGGCGCGGAGCGTATTTTCCCATATTGAAAAAATAACTCTCTTCCTGCAGCAGTTCTACTGGGCGCTGGCAATCCGGGCACATCCCATCAACCAATTGTCTTTCGGTAAAAAAGGTTTCACAAGGGGTGCAGTACCATCCTTCATACTTGGATAAGTAAATATCTCCTTTGTCAAAAACCTTTTGAAACAAATTCTGTACTACTTTTTCATGGCGGGGTTCAGTAGTACGGATAAAATCATCATTGGTAATCAGCATGATTTTCCATAAATCTTTAATGTTAGCAACAATCTTATCCACATAAGAAAGAGGCTCTTGATTGTTTTCCCGGGCTACCTTTTCGATCTTCTGACCATGTTCATCGGTGCCGGTCAGATAAAACACATCATAGCCCTGCATACGCTTAAAACGGGCTAGACAGTCGGCGGCTACCGTCGTATAGGCATGCCCGATATGAAGATTATCACTGGGATAATAAATCGGTGTGGTTATATAATAGGTTTTAGCTTGGTCCATAATTTGCCCTCCTTGAGAATCAATACCATTACCACTTATAACAGCCCGGGACTTAGGACTGTTAATCTGCAATAGGTATAGTTTACCACATCTTATCAAGGATATCCTTTTTTCATAGCCGGCCAGCCTCTCTTTTTCCAGTTGTATGGCTGGTTTTTTCTCCCTTAAATCCCTTTTAGGCTCGTTATTTGCTGAATAGGATCACTAAAACTTAACCCTATTGAGACTATTATAAAAATTTTTGTCTTTATATGTTGAAAATTACTTGACTATTTCTGCCAATGTTGGTATAGTTTGTTGTGATAAATGGTAATTTTTATTATCTAAAGGAGGATTATAGCAAATGATGAAGTCGACAGGTGTAGTAAGAAAAGTTGATGAGCTGGGCCGTATTGTTATCCCCATCGAACTGAGAAGAACCATGGGCATTGAAGAAAAAGACGCCCTGGAAATTTACGTAGATAACGAAAAGATCATCCTGCGTAAATATGAACCAGCTTGCATTTTCTGCGGCAATGCCGAAGATGTTCTCAATTATAAAGGCAAAAACATTTGCAGAAGCTGTCTCACTGAGCTAGGCAAGCAAGTTGGTTAATTTTTTTGGCTTTCGTATTTATCTACATAGTACTTATATATTTCGGACTTATGTATGCCATATTCCCGGGCCTTCTTTTTGAAGGCCTCTTTTTTATCGGTACCATTACTGATTAATTCCTCTACCTCATCCACAATTTGCTCCATGGAGCCACGCGGCGCCACCGGCGTTCTGCCCTCTAATACTATGGTAAATTCTCCCCGGGGCTCATGGTCTTTAAAGTATTGTAATACCTCACTTACCTGGCCCCGTTTGATTTCTTCATAAGTTTTGGTTAATTCCCGGGCTACGGCTATAGACCGTTCTCCCCCCAGCAACTCCTCGATATCCGCTAAAGTCTTCAGCAGTCGATGGGGAGCTTCATAAAAGACCATGGTATGGATCTGCTCATCCAGGCCTTTTAATATGTCCCGGCGCTGGCCGCTCTTAGCAGGCAAAAAACCCAGGAATATAAAGCTTTTGGTATCCAATCCTGACAAAGCCAGGGCAGTAATCAAAGCGGATGGTCCAGGCACAGCTTCCACCTTAATTCCGGCTTTAAGAGCCCGCCTAACTAAATCAGCTCCTGGATCGGATATGGCTGGCATGCCGGCATCGGAAACCAGGGCTATTTTTTGGCCGGCCTGCAACTTTTGTATAATCATCTCCTCTTTGGACAAGCGGCTATGCTGGTGATAGCTGGTAAGGGGTTTATTGATCTTATAGCGATTGAGTAGTTTTTTGGTATGGCGGGTATCCTCACAAGCAATTAAGTCCACCTGGCGCAGGGTCTTTAGTAAACGAATACTCACATCCTCTAGGTTGCCGATAGGGGTAGCGCATATATAAAGAGTACCTGATGACTCAGTCATTTTCACTCACATCCTCTCCAGCCGGCTGGTGATAAATATTTTTTATTTCTCCACTGTATTCCCCGGCAGCGGTATAGATTATTAAAGGAGGCATTATAGTTATTTCCTTCCTGGTTGCTTTGGCTGCCTCAATTAAGAAATGACCAGCTTCCCGGTGGGGAGCCGGATGAATCATGCGCAAGCAGGTGGGGGAGAGTTTGGCCTGGCTGAGCTCTTGAAAGAGTTCAGGTAAGCGCCGGGCTGGCAAAATCATGGCTATTTTCCCCCCTGGTTTGAGCAGGTGAAAGCCTGCTTCTAAAATGGCCTGTAAATCTATCTTTATTTCATGCCGGGCAATAGCCTGTTCAGGATTACGACTGAGCTTGCCCTGGCCGCTTTTCCAAAAGGGCGGATTACATACTACCAGATCCGCTTGAGCAGGTGCCCACAAGCTGGGAATTTCCTTAATGTCAGCCTGTTCAATGGTTATCTGCTGCTCCAAATGGTTGTAATGCACGCTGCGGCGGGCCCTGTCTACCATCTGTTCTTGCAGCTCCACCCCGGTAATACGAACCCCAGAATGACGATAAGCCAGTAGCAGAGCGATCACTCCACTGCCGGTGCCTAAGTCAAATATTTGCATATCACTGAATAGTTCCGGGAAATGAGCCAGCAGGACCGCATCAATAGAAAAACGGTAACCGGAGCGGGATTGAATTACATGTAATCCTCCCAGAATCAGGTCATCCCAACTCTCGTCACTGCCAAAGCAGGGTGTTTTTTCCAGGGGAGGGTCACTCCTTTTCCAACTGGGCTATACAAAACAGGCAGTCTTCCTGACGTTGTTGGCCAAAGGCCATAGCACATATATGATACCCCTCTTTATAGAGGCGCCCCAAATTCTCATAACCTTCTCCCTGAATGCCTATCTGTACTTCCTCGGTGATTTCCGGAGACGGCGAGTGCAGTCTGGCTACATCTTTCTCCAGGTACGCCACCCGCTCTTTCAGTTCACCCAGTTCAAGAATCATCTCTCTCAACATCGTCTTCAGCTCGCGGACACTCTTCTCCACACTGGCAACCCTCCTGCCCCTTGGAATCGTACAGTTCCGATTCATACTTCAAGCAGCACATCAGTCGACCGCATATACCCGATATTTTAGTAGGATTGAGGGATAAATTCTGTTCTTTGGCCATGCGTATGGAAACAGGCTCAAATTCGCCCAGAAAATTATTGCAGCATAAAACCCTGCCGCAGGTTCCTATTCCCCCTAACATCTTGGCTTCATCCCGTACTCCAATTTGACGCAGCTCTATACGGGTCTTAAAAATAGCCGCCAAATCCTTTACTAATTCCCGAAAATCCACCCGACCTTCAGCGGTAAAGTAAAATATTATCTTGCCCATGTCAAATGTGTATTCCACGTCTATCAAGCGCATGGGCATGTTATGCTCTTTAATCTTTTTCTTACATATTTCCAGAGCTTCTTTTTCTTTTTCCCGGTTGGCATTATGTGCTAGGGTATCCTCCATGGTGGCTTTGCGAATAACCGGTTTGAGAGGTAAAACTAACTCTTCATCAGGGAGTTCCCTTTTGCCGGTAGCCACATATCCGTATTCTATGCCGCGGATGGTCTCCACAATTACACCATCCCCAGGATCAATGTCGATGTTCTCACATTCAAAAAAATATATTTTCCCAGCTGGTTTAAATCGTATTCCTGCAACCCAGGCCAATTAATTTACCTCCTTAAAATCACGTTCCCTTAAGATGGAATGGTGGAGGGCTGCAACATATGCAGCCATTCATAAGCAATATTAACAGCTATCAAGGAACGGTTTACATGATAACGTTGATAGTTTTTGATCTGGTTAACCCTTTCCCAGCCCCTGCGTACCCGGTGGGGATGCAAAGGGGGTATTTTTTGATAAAGGTCCTTATTCTCTGGGAATACCAGCATATCTTCTTGTTCACTGTATTGAAGGATTAACCGGTCTCTTAATATGGTCTCCACCAAACGGACATTCAACTCTAACTCTTTCTCTATTAAGTCGGCTGCTTCCAAAACCTTTATAGGTTCTGCGCTGCTCAAACCTTGCAGCAGAGACAGGGTGCTCTGCCAGCGCTCCGGCCAGTTTTCTTCCTGACTAAACAGCCAAGCCTGGCCCAAACTCCCCTGACTCAGGCGAGCAGCCCGCGAAGCCTGCTGGGCCTCAACGCCTTCATCGATTAAAATTTTTTCTATTACCTGGCTTTCCAAAGGATAGAAACGCAGCAGTTGACAGCGCGAAACTATGGTCTCCAGCATTTCTGAAGTATCATTGAGCAAAATCAGCACAGCGTATTCAGCTGGTTCCTCCAAGGTTTTTAATAAAGCATTAGCTGCTTCCAAGCTCAGTAAGTGGCTGTCATGGATGAGTACCAGGCGATGTTTAGCCCGGTAGGGTTTCATGGCCAGCCAGGGTATCATTTCCTTACTGATTTGCTCTTTGCTGATCCGGGTCCGGTTTTCGGGAACCCTTATCTCCATTAAATCGGGATGAATACCTTCCCGCAGGTAAATACCGGCTTCACTATCTTCTTGCTCCAGCAGCAGGTTAATAAAGATCCGAGCGGTCTTCTTTTTGCCTACTCCCGGAGGCCCCATAAATAGATAAGCATGGCTTATGGTCCCATTTTCCAAACTGTGCTGCAGTATAGCAGTAGCCTGATCTTGTCCTATTATAGATGAAAAATCAGCCATGTTATCCTCCCTCATATTACTATATCATCAAGTCAACCAGTATGCCTCTGATCTTGTCTAAACCCTCCAAAACCTCGACTGGTTCTGGCTTGCCTTGGATAAAATCATCCAGCATCTTTTCAATCTCTTGGTCAACGGTTTGAATAGTAACCAACAAGGCTCGGCCCCGCCGGCTTCTGCCCTGTTCCTGTTTAAGCAGGTAAGCCTGGGCAGAAGCCTCTTTAAGAAAATCTTTTACCAAACGTTTATACAGCATTAAATCGCTAACACTCAAACTCCGGTGTAATCGGCTGGCTACGTTATCCAACTGCTGCAGTATTTCCTGCATCTTAAGACGTCCATCTGTCTGGCGATGCTGGGATAATTCCTGTTCGAAACTAGCCGGAGAGCGGCGCTGGACTTCCCGGACCGTTTTACTGCCTAATGCCGGTAGTTTATTCCACTCCTTTTTGTTCCGGTCAACTTTCAATTGACGGCCTCCCTTAGTCCTCTTGGCTTCCCTTGCTCAAACCACATCTATTTCCATCCCCGGCTGATTAACAGCCTTTCTATCTCCTGCCGGGCACCGTTAACCACCGCATCCAGCGGTTGCCGGGCATCGAGAATACGAACTCTGTGCGGCTCCTGGCGGGCTATATAAAGATAACCTTCCCGTACCCGTTTTTGAAATAATATACCTTCCCCTTCCAGGCGGTCCGGTATATCCTGGGCACGTCGACGGGCTCCCTCCTCTGGATCAAGATCCAGCAATAGGGTTAAGTCCGGCTTAAGCCCACCGGTGCACAGTTGATTCAGTTCCTGTAAAAAATCCAGCGGAAGCCCTCGTCCAAAGCCCTGGTAGGCCAAAGTAGAATCTATATAACGATCCACCACAATAAGTTCTCCCTGCTGTAACCCCGGCTTAATCACTGCTTCCACTAGTTGACAGCGAGCAGAAGCATATAAAAATGCTTCTGTCCGGGCTTGCATATCCTGGTGGGAATTATCTAAAAGTATAGCTCTAATTTTTTCAGAAATCTCGGTTCCGCCTGGTTCACGTAAACTCACGGGCTGAAAAGCAGCCAGATCCTTTAGAATCTCTTCTTTTAGGCTGGTTTTTCCCGAACCATCTATACCTTCCAGGCTTATAAATATGCCCTCACCCATGGCAATTCCTCCTAAATATCCAGCACCATAATAGTATCCAGACGGGGATCCAGTGGTCCTTGCACCCGGATTCCGGTTTGGCGTATATAGTGCAAATAATCCCAAACCTGGGGAGTAATCATCTCTCCCGGCAACAAACAGGGGATACCCGGCGGATAAGCAGCTACCATTTCCGCAGATACCAGGTTTCTAGCCTGGGCTAATGGTACACACCTGCTGGGACTAAAAAAAGCCTCCCGGGGCGATTTTATAACCAGCGGAGCAGGTGGTACGGCTCCAAGATTATTTTTATTATTCTCCTGAATGCCTTTCTGTTCCTGGGAAATTTCCTGTAAAGCTCGATAAAATCTTTCCCAGTGGCTGCGCTGGTGAAACATGGACATCATAGCCAATATATAATGTTCTCCTTCTATTTCTACCTGAATATTATACTGACGGCGCAATAGGCGCCCCATATCAAAACCAGTCATTTTCAGTCCACTGGTCAATACCAGAATCTTCAAGGGATCTAGGCCGGATGCTCTGGAAAAAGGAAGCCCGGTTCCCCAGCATTTCAAGCCCGGTAATTGAGCAATTTTTTCCCGGTATTCAGCCGCTAACTGCCAAGCCTCTTCCAGGCGTTTTTGTCCCTCCTGCTGCATAAAATGCCGGGCTAAATCCATGGCAGCCAAAAGGGGATAAGAGGGACTGGTAGTGGTAAGAAGGCTGTAGGCTTTTTTCACCTGTTCAGGGGAAGGGCAACTGTTTCCCAGGTGTAAGGCTCCCCCCTGATTAAAAACCGGCAGGGTTTTATGTAATCCGTGGACCACTGCGTCGGCCCCGGCTTGCAAAGCCGGAGTCGGATAGCTGGAGTGAAAACAGAAATGAGCTCCATGAGCTTCATCCACATAAACCGGAACTTTCCGACGGTGAGCGGAGGCGGCAATCCCACCAATGTCGCTAGTAGTTCCATAGTAGGTGGGACTGGTTAAAAAAACAGCCGCAACTTCATTATTCTGCTGCAGCGTATTTTCCACCGACTCCACACTGGTGAACAGAGATAAGCCGGTCTCTTGGTCTACTTGGGCAGGCAGGTACACTGGCTTAGCTCCTGATAGAACCATCCCTCCAAAGAATGAGCGGTGAGCGTGACGGGGTACTATCACCTGGGCTTTAGAGGGGAGAGCTAAGAAAAGGGTATGTATTCCTGAGGTGGCTCCATTGACCAGGAAAAAGCTCTGGCTAGCTCCAAAGGCTTGAGCCAGCAGTTGTTGGGCTTGCTCGATCGCTTCGGTAGGCAGGTGGAGATCATCCAGGCCGGGAACCTCGGTGACATCGCATAACGGCATATCTTTCCATAGGGGAGGAAAGGCTTCTGACTTCCCGCCATGACCAGGCATATGCAGGCGTAATGGGTTTTCGGATATGTACTTTTTGACTGCCGTATAAATAGGAGTGGATGAAGGGGTCACAGCAAATCCTTTCTTAAAGCAGCAAAGTTATAGCATCCGGCATAATCTCAAAAGTCACACTGCTGCCGTGTCCAGGGGTCTCGCCATCCATTTCAAATAGAATGTCACCTGGAGACAAAATCTGCACTTTCCGGCCGATCATTCTTTCTACCAGAGGATGCTTTAAGTGGGTTCCTCTATACATGTTTACTATATTAGCCAGCAAATCTATCTTCTTAATGTCTTTGGCCAGTATTATTTCCAGGAGCCCATCGTCAATTTTAGCATCGGGGGCAATTTTAACACCACCACCGAAATAACTGCCATTGCCTACCATTATTATACCGGTTTTGCCCTCGTATTTAACTTCATCATCCACCTTGATAACCAGTTCCAGGTTACGGTAGGTAATCACCGTTACTAAAAAGCCCAGCAGAAATGAAGCGAATCCCCCTAGTGCTTTGCTGTTGCGATTGACCCGGTATACGGTTTCACTGCCTAACCCTACATCGGCTTCATTAATAAAAAAGCGCTTTTCTGGGCCGTCATTCCAGTCGGTATAGGTAGCTAAAACCAGATCACAGCGATAAGGCTGAGGATCGGTTAATAGACGATATACGGTGTTTAAGTCACTCCTAAGGCTAAACATACGGGAAAAATCCCCGCCGGTACCCATAGGTATTAAAGAGAGACCGGCTTCCGGATTAACAGGGTGCTGGTTGGTGCGGAAAAATCCATTGGCTACTTCATTCAGTGTGCCGTCTCCGCCCACGGAAATTATACGAGTATACCCAGTCTGCAATGCTTGGCGGGTCACTGCCGTTGCGTCACCTGGACCACTGGTATAATGTGCCTCCAACTTCAGGCCCCGTTTTGCCATAGCTTGTTCAACTTTTACCCAAGCCTTACGGGTACGTCCATTAGCTGAAGCAGGATTAACCACACACAGCGTTTTATGGTTTAAAGTACTCATTTCTCTCCCCAACTTAAAGACTCTTTCCTATGTTAATTGTATATATTGTATATGATAAAGGTTGGGATATTCCATGAAAAAATTTAAGGTACCCCTGCAGGTACCTTAACCAAGTATCTCCCTTAATTTGTTGACTACCCTGCGGTAATTGGTTGAACCTACCTGGAGATGAACTATCTCCTCTTCACAGGCTGAACAGATAAAGGCCTTTTTGATAATCATCCCCCCGTGGATCCCCTGAGGGGGAACCTCCCCGCAAAAGTAGCAGCGCGGCAGGAGAATCCCTCTGCCAGCAGGGACGAATCCATGCCTCTGGCCCTTCATTTGACACAACATCCTTTTTCCTAACCAGTATTCCCGAGGTGTTAACCGGTAATACAATTGGGTTTTATGTTAGATTATGCTTGGGCAGGGCCAAATGTTAATATCCTTTCACTGGCTGGCTTTTGGGTCCTTGCCAGTGGGTATCACTTGTTTCAGTTGATGGCCATTTTAGTCTCCATCAATAAGGTTGCCAATGGTACCTAACAGGGAGCCTTCTTCCTTACGTCCGCTGGACCCGCCTTGACTGAGAATACGGTCTGCCAGGCGGTTAAATGGCAGCGACTGCAGCCATACTCTGCCCGGTCCTCTCAAGGTAGCAAAGAACAACCCTTCTCCTCCAAAGAACACCGACTTTATCCCTTTTACCATTTCAATATCATACTTGACCCCTTTGGTCAGGGCTACCAAACAACCGGTATCTACGCGCAGCAGTTCACCCTCTGCCAAAACCCTTTCATGGATAGTTCCTCCCGCGTGGATGAAAGCCCAGCCGTCTCCTTCCAATTTCTGCATTATAAAGCCTTCCCCGCCAAAGAATCCCACTCCCAGCTTACGCTTAAAATCAATACCTACGGATACCCCTTTAGCAGCACACAAAAAAGCATCCTTCTGACAAATCACTCTGCCCGCATATTGAGGCAGATATATGGGTATGATTTTGCCGGGATAAGGCGCGGCAAAAGAAACCTGTTTTTTGCCCTGGCCCTGGTTAGTAAAGACCGTCATGAATAAACTTTCCCCCGTAACCAAGCGTTTGCCGGCGGATAAAAGTTTTCCCCCCAGACCGCCGCCGCCTCGTTCCGAGCCATCTCCAAAAATGGTCTCCATTCTTATTCCATCATCCATGTACATCATGGCCCCGGCTTCGGCAATAACACTTTCTCCCGGATCCAATTGAATTTCTACAAACTGCATTTCTTCACCGTAAACTTGATAGTCTATTTCGTGTGCCATTGTAATTCCTCCACATCGTCCAAGATTTTGAGAACCATTTTCTGTATACACGACCGCTTTTCCTGCAGTTGAAAAATTTTTTTATCAATAGGTTGCTGATTGTAAACCGACTCTATATAGGCCTTGTTCGCTGAACTCCCAGCGCCTACATCTGTCGCCCTTTTCCGAATTTATTAAAACTTTACTTTTAGCTAACAATGGTCGTAGGATAAAAATAAAATGATATATTTTGTCAAATGCAGCTGTTTATAAATAAAGAAAGCTTATAAGGAGGTCGTTTCTTTGAAAAAAACATACTACTCTGAATACCAGCAAAAGCTGATCACCGCCGACCAAGCTGCCCGATTGATTCAACCAGGAGCCTATATCCTATATGGCAGTTTTTTAGCCAGGCCTAATGACTTTGACAACCATTTAGCCCAGCGTGTCAATGAATTAGCTGATATTGACATTTTTTATGCTGCCGGCCTGTTGCCCCCTTTACAGACAGCCATATCTGATCCTAGTCATACCATTTTTACCTGCAACAGCTGCTACTTTACTGCCGTGGACCGCAAAATGTATGATCAAGGCCTGCTATTCTATACTCCTGCCAATTTTAGCCAGGCCAACGAGATGTTTACATTACCTTACTACCCGCCTTATACCTGTGTAATTCAGGTTGCTCCCATGGATGAACACGGCTTTTTCTCCTTTGGTGTTTCCAACACCTATTGCTATGAAGGAGCACTACAGGCGGCTACCGTTATTGTAGAAGTAAACCAGAACATACCCAGAATGCCGGGGGGCTCAGAGGATGGTCTGCATATTTCTATGGTCGATTATATAATAGAAGGCAGTAATTCCCCCGTATTTGAGCTGCCCCCTTCACCCGAACCTACGGAAGCAGACATGCGTATGGCCGAACTGATTTTGGAAGAAATACCTGATCACGCCTGCCTGCAGCTGGGAGTAGGCACTCTGCCCAACATATTGGGAAACCTTTTATGTGATACCGATCTTGCCGATTTGGGTATTCACAGTGAAATGTTCTGTGATTCTATGGTGGATCTGTTTGAAGCGGGCAAAATAACCGGACGGTACAAAACCATCGATCGGGGCAAAATAGTGGCCACTTTCTGTTTGGGCACTAAGAAGTCCTATGAGTTTGTAGACGGTAATCCCCTGATAGCCAGTCATCCCTGTAATTATACTAATGATGCCCGGGTCATCAGCCGCAACGATAATGTGATGTCGATTAACAATGCCATTGAGATTGACTTGTTCAGTCAGGTGTGCGCTGAAAGTTCAGGAATAAGGCAAATCTCTGGCACCGGAGGGCAGTTGGATTTTGTGGAAGGTGCCTGGTACTCTAAGGGGGGCAAGAGTTTTCTTTGTCTGACCAGCACCTTTACCGATAAAAAGGGCACCGTTCACTCGCGAATTGTGCCTACCCTCAAAACGGGCAGCATTGTGACAACTCCCCGAACACTAGTAGATTATGTTGTTACCGAATATGGAATGGCCCAAATGAAAGGACAGCCCACCTGGTCACGGGCTGAGAAATTGATAAATTTGGCTCACCCGGATTTCCGGGATGATCTTATCCGGCAAGCCCAGGAAATGAAAATCTGGCGCCGCACCAATAAGATTGAATAAAAGTTCGCCGTTTGATTTGAAAAAATCTATTTTTAACCTGTAATATTGGCGGCCGTTAGTGCACAAGCTAACTGAAACAGTAAAGGTGGTTATCTTTATGCATGAAAAGGAGCATTCTCAGCAACAGGAGCAGGAAAACCGCCCAAAAGATAGGTTACAGCAAGAATTTGAAGACGAAATGCAAGATATGTTAATGGATCTTCGTTATTTCGTCTGTTAGACAACTGATTCAAACACGGCGGCAACCACCCAGAAAATAAAGACGCAGATGATCGCTGATTAATATGATTAAGAATATTGAAAATCATAAAAAATCCGCAACCTTAATAGCGACTGTAAGGAGCATCGGTGGTACTCGTAGAGTGCGGTAATCTGCGTCTAAAAAAGCATCTGCCTAGGCTATGCGCTTTTGAGAGCGCTGCTGCTTACTTTTTTCAACCTGGCGCACCAGGCTCTCCTGTTTGATGATATATGATCTTGCTTGCGTACCATTTATGGCCCGAAAACTTCCCTTAAATATGAAATCAGACCGCTCCAAGAGGCGTCTGCCACCCTCCGAAACAGTGAATCCTCCTACATATCTTATGTTGGATTTTTTACGGCTGGGTCTCATTATATACTCCCGAGCAAAGTCCCGTACCAAAGCTCTGGTAAAAACTTTACGCCGCTTATCAGAAATGTCCACTATTACCGAATAGATATAAAGATAAATTTCCGGTGCATGGAAAGGAAGTACGTAACGCATGGCTTCATCCTCGTTGATATCGCCTTTGATAACCTTTCGCCACACCACATATGACAGGGGAATTACTCCATAATAACCCTTTAGAACCCCATCCTCTTTACATACCCTAAACATCCTCGGGTCCTTCTTAATTAACTTTCGCAATACATCCTCCCTAGACTGCCAACAGGTATCGAAATACCTCTTCTCCACTTCCAGCATGCTTGGTATATCATCAATCCGAGCACTATCAACTGTACATGCTGGGTCATCCATGGGTTTTCACCTTCCTATTACGTTATAAAGCCCCGGGCTCTCTTTACCCGGGGCTTATATAAATTATAGCTTATTTTTTGGAAGTTTTCATGGCACCACCTATGGTGCAAAGCGCTGCAAAATCGATGATAATACAGCATCCTCATATTATAGGGACTCATTCCTATCACATCCGCTGATACGCAAGAGGACCGGGGGACGTTTAACTTTTCTTTTTTTCTTTTGTTTCACTTAACCGAGAGGAAGACAATATAAACGTCAGACTGTCTTCAACGTCCCCCTGTCTTCTACAACGGCACAATTGTAAACAATATCGACAATTTGTTGCCAGTTTTTCCATCCTCTAGTACAATAGGACAAAATAGCGGGAAGGGTGATGTAATGAGCCAATTATCCATTGAGGCTATATTAAACAAGGCTATTGAACGAGAAGTAGAGGCATACGAATTTTACCTGGCATTATCACAAAAAAACCTGGATGCTTACGTTAAAGAAATTTTTGCTGAATTGGCCGCCGAAGAGAAAGGACACCAAACACTCCTGCAATCATTTTTGAACAACCCCGACAAACCTCTGCGATTTAAGCCCTCAGCTGATTTCAAGGTGGCACAAACCGTAGACGGTCCCACCTTGTCCTTAGACATGAAGCCTGTTGATGCCATCGCTCTAGCTATGAAAAGAGAAGAAGAGGCTATGAATTACTATACCGCCCTTGCTGAAAGCAGCGAAACCGCCGAACAGGCAAAGGCCTTTCAGGAACTAGCTACTATGGAACAAGGTCATAAGACCAGACTGGAGGAACTGTACACCAACATGGCTTTCCCCGAAGTATGGTAGAAAGCAAAAAGGACCGGCATCCCGGTCCTTTTTTATTTAATGTTGGGAAGACAGGGGGACGCAGTCTGACGTTTAAACTTGTCTTCTTCTCGGTCAAGTGAAACAAACTAAGAAAAGAAAAAGGAAGACAAGATAAACGTCCCCCATGTCTCCTTCAGAAAATAATTAATCCTGGCAACGTCCTACTCTCCCACGCGTTTACGCAGTACCATCGGCGCTGGAGGGCTTAACTGCCGTGTTCGAGATGGGAACGGGTGTTTCCCCTCCGC
>Ga0116181_1000411_pt1 | contig 39187 bp, 33 predicted proteins | sample AD_UKC075_MetaG_FD_89752 | JGI IMG/M metagenome (GOLD analysis project Ga0116181, IMG submission 89752) | Active sludge microbial communities of municipal wastewater-treating anaerobic digesters from USA - AD_UKC075_MetaG | ecosystem: Engineered > Bioreactor > Anaerobic > Digestate | place: USA... | reverse complement strand
TCGGGTATCGCGGCGAGAAAGGTCGGCAAGAGCATCAGTGCATCCCATGATCTGAAAAATCCGTAGAATGCATCAGTTGAGAAGCATTGAACAGCCCTGGGGTGTAGGCGGACTCGGCTTCATTCAATTGACCCAGTTCCATTTGAATGTCGCCGACCCCAATCAACGAATGCCCGATGCGTGGATTCATCGTGCCGCGCCGGGATTGCCCCGCCATGCCCTGACTGAGTTTCCAGGAAGTCTGCGCGTCTTGTTCGGCCTGTTCCCGGTTGCCTTGGCTCAACTCGTGCCAGGCGCGATATACCAAAAATTCCGGCAAATCGGCAGGGTTGGAAGCATTGCGCACCAAGGGTTCGCCGCGTTCGAACATGGCATCGGCGGCGCTCGGTTGCTGACGGCTGAGTTCGCGGGCGATCCGTCCAACCAGATAACCGCCGTCGGCATCGTCCGCGCCCTTGATCCGTTCGTGAATTTCCAAGGCGCGTTGCGCGACTTCCAAAGCGCGTTGATGATTTTTCGCGGAGTTGTACAGGGTGCTCAATTCATCCAGTGCGGTGAATTGGCCCATATCTTCCAAACCGATCTGATGACCATCGATCGCTATGGCCTGTTCGGCGAGAGCGATCAACTGCGATTGGCTGCCAGGCAGCGTGGCTTGCGCGCCTTGCTGTGAGCTGAGAATGAAACCCTCGAACAGAGGGGCAAGATGTGCCGGACCCCATAGCACGAAGGCGCGTTGATCGATTTCGGCGACGATCAGAAGATAGGGAAAACCGCCGTTGTGGCTGATACAGCGGCGCAGGACGGCGGTTTGATCGCCCAGAATCTGAGCAGATTCCGGCTTGCCGCATTCCGCCTCGGTGACGATATCATCAGCCAGATCGCTGTCGGTGACGAAGGTTTGTTGCCAGTTCGCCGAGCGGCGTGGCGGGTTTCCACGCCAAACCAGACCGGCAGGACGTTCCCAGCCCGGACAACGGATTTCGAACTGTTCTAGATCCTGCTTTCCACCAGCTTTGTAGAATTCGCAATCAATGTCGCCTAGTGCTCTGGCGTTTGCAGGCAGGCTGATGCGGGTTCCAACGGGTAGCTCGTCTGCCGTCGGTGTCGACCGTTCTCGGGTGGAGCATCCACCGAGCACCAGCACTCCCCCCAATAGCAGTAAAATGCCATATATATAGTTTTCTCGGGACATTGTTTGCCCATCCAATCTAATTTTTCGGAGATGTAATGTCGGCTTGAGCCTCGAGATCTCAAAAAACCGAATGATTTTATAAATATTGGCTATAAATATTAATAATACTGTCCCTTGTGCATGGGACATTTAAGGAAGTGACATTAGTGTGGATGTGAAGGAGCTGGATGGAGGCAAAGAATGAAACGCGCTAAGGCTTATGCCTCACTCCGGCAGCTTTGTTGCCTCGGTTTGAGCCGGGAATTATTGATTCCGGAATTGCTACGCACCTTGCATGCGTTTATTTCCTCTGAAAATAATGTATTTACCGGGGTTGACGAGCAGGTGCTGCCGACTTACGTGATTCCCGAGTATGTGATCCCGGAAGTGGTGGAAACCCTCAAGAGCGAGTGGAATCGGCTCTATGTCAAACCATTCCATGCACGCGCATACGATTGGTACCGCAACCATCGCATGATGACGGACGTGCGTATCCTGGATGAACGGTTTTACCAGAGTGATCTATACCATGTAGTATTTAGACCCTATAATCAGCACTACAGGCTACAGGCCATGCTTTGGAAGCATGACGCTGCAGTCGGTACACTCTCATTGACCCGTTCCAAATACCAGCAGCCGTTTTCTACCGAAGACGCCCAACAACTCATGCGCTTGTTGCCTTATCTGGAGCATGGCTTGCGATCACAGGGTGAAACGATTACGGACTATGTGGAGAGTGGCAAGACCGGCTTGGTGATCCTGACGCGCAAAGGTCAGGTCTTTCATCTCAATGATTCGGCGCGAACTCTACTGTTCCTGGCCACCTATGGCGCAGTTCCAGTGGGATTGGAACGAGCCAGCCTAGCGGTCGCCTTACCGCCGGCGTTGCAGCAACTCTGCGCCAATCTCGACGGCATTTTTCAGGGCTGGGAAGCACCTCCGCCGAGCTTTTCCCATACCAACGGCAGCGGTCGCTTTGTGTTTCGCGCGTACTGGTTGCAATCGCCCACGGTTTATCTGGAGCCGGAAACTCAAGGTTATTCTCCAGGCAAAGATGGCTTGATCGGCGTCGTCATTGAGCATCAGGAACCGCTACGCTTGCAACTCCAGCGCAAACTGCAAGTTTGGCGCCTATCGCCCCGCGAGCAAGAAGTCGGTTTGGCTCTGGCCGAAGGTCTTTCGCAAGCGACCATCGCGGCGCGGTTGAACGTTAGCATCCAGACCGTGATGACTTACGTGCGCCGTCTATACGCCAAGCTCGAAGTTCACAATCGTGCCGAGTTACTTGACAAGCTGCGACATGATGTCTCGACCAGCGCCTCGCGCAGCAGTATCGCCAAGTGACGTGAGCGGGTATCGCCATGCAGGCACATCTGCTGGCGGCAGGAAAATCCGTTGGCGATGATTTGGGCCTTGGGTTTATCGCGCAAGGCAGGCATCAGATCCCGTTCGGCCATGGCCGAGGCCATCTCGGCGTGTTCCGCCTCCAGACCGAAGCTTCCGGCCATGCCACAACAGCCGGCTTCGATCATCGAGAAATCGTGACCGGGGATGAGCTTCAGCACCCGGCGCATGGCTTTCATAGCCCCGACCGCTTTCTGATGGCAGTGGCCGTGCACCAGCGTTTCGGTTTCCTGCAGGGGGCGCAGAGGTAGACTCAGACGTTTGGCCATGTTCTCCCGCGCCAGGAATTCCTCGAACAGCAGGATCTTGTCGCCCACCGTCGCGACTGGGTCGCCAAGTCCCAGGGCTTGCCCATCTTCGCGCAGATTGACCACGCAAGATGCTTCCAGCCCGACCACGGCCCGTCCGGCTTGCACATGCGGTAGGAGGACATCGACCAAGCGCCGGACTTCCGCACGGGCCTCATCCAACATCCCTTGAACCAGATAGGTGCGCCCGCAGCACAAAGGGCGAGTCGGTTCTGGATCGGAAGTCGCTGGCCTGGCTACTTGCACCGCATAGCCACCGGCCTGGAGCACCGCGAGGGCGGCTTCGGCGATCTCGGGTTCGAAATGATGGGTGAAGGTATCGACCAACAGCACCACTTCGGGCCGTCCGTCGGCGGAAACGCCGGGCGACGGGGGCGATGTGTCGGGAAGGGTGAACGGCTTAGGGGCCGGCTCCGGGAGTTGTCGTTGGGCGCTGATGCCGATCCAGCGCTCGCTCAAGCGGGCCAACAGCGGACTGCGATTGCGCCAGCGAATCAGCGGCTTGAGCCAGGGTGATCGGTGCAACCAGCGCGGCATGTGGGCCAACAGCCGTTCGCGCAGCCGCACGCCTTCCCGCGCTACCTGCTGAGCCCGATATTCGACCTTGATCAAGGCCATATCGACATTGGCTTCGCACTCACGCTTGCAGCCCTTGCAGGATACGCACAGCTCCATGGCCTCGGTCAGGGTGGGATCGCACAGGGCTTCTTGCGTCAGGTCATTGGACAGAGCGGCTTTGAGCAACCTGACTCGTCCACCAGTGGACAGGTTGGGATTGCCGCTGACCTGGAAGCTGGGGCACATGACTTGCTTGCCGGCAGTCTCGCATTGGCGACTGTTGATGCAGACCGCCACAGCCTTGGCGAAGTGGCCGCCGTGCTTGGGAATGTCGGCATAGGCATCACCCATGCCTGCATCCTGGTAGGCCGACCAGTCGAGAAAGGTTTTCATGCCGCATCCTCCGGGGCGCTGTGAGGACGATGGGGTAGGATGGCAAGGCGGTCGCAGTGGCGCATGATCGGGTCCAGTGGCATCGGGAACGCATTGATTCATGCAAGTGATGAACCATCGCGGCAACTGGTTTTTGGGGATGCTGTGGGGATTCTGAGGATTGTGCTGGGAAATGATAGTTAGATGATGATATATTTTCGCATCATAATTTGTCTTTCTGGTTTGCCCCGCTTCATCCGAGTAAACTGATCCGGGTATCGTCAAGCTATATCGCTATCCCATCATCAAGACATGTGAAATTGGCGCGCTCCCCTACCCAAGCCATCAGGAACGAACTTGTCCGAAGCTGATCCTCCTTCTCTGGCCGACCTGCAGCGACAACTGACCGATTTGCAGACGGCATTGCAAACGGCCATCGAAGCGACTCGGGCGATCGCGCACCTCGTTCGACAGAATCCACGCGCAGGAGCGCTCCTGGCCCACCAGAATTCGCGCATGGGGACTTTCGGCGACTACATGGCCGGCCAGCTCTTCACCTTGACCGGCATGGACAACGACGTTCGGCGCTGGATGGAGCGCCTGGGCGAGAACCGCCCGCCGCGTTGATAGGGTTGCGTCCGTCAAGCGCAACCCGAATCGCCGCGTCAGGGAACATTCCCGCCCATCGCCGATCCATCATCGATAGTCTTCACGCACAGCTCGCATATCCTTGGAAGTGACCCTCATGACAGCTGACTCGCTGGATGACCTAAAAGAAACGATCGATCATCGCGCCGACCAGATCCTCGACGCCGGTGGAACTGATATCACCGTAGCCATCTGTGGCTGGCGATCCGATCGGAAGATCGTGGTCCTGGAATGGTTCGATGGCGATGACCTCCAACGCGAGATCATCGGCCATATCTCGTCGCCGCCGACCGAGACGGCTTCCGCATAATGTAAGGATGAACGTTCGATGCAACCCGTTTTGAAATCCGCCAAGTTGGCCAATGTCTGCTACGACATCCGCGGACCGGTCCTGGCCCACGCCAAGCAGATGGAAGATGAAGGGCAGCGGATCACCAAACTCAATATCGGCAATCCAGCTCCGTTTGGCTTCCTGGCTCCGGACGAACTGGTGCAGGATGTAATCTATAACCTGCCGAATGCCTCCGGTTATTGCGACTCGAAGGGCTTGTTCGCCGCGCGCAAAGCCATCATGCACTATACCCAGCAGAAGCAGATTCGCGGGGTACAGGTCGAGGACATCTACATCGGCAACGGCGTCTCCGAACTGATCGTCATGGTCCTGCAGGCGCTGCTGGACAACGGCGACGAAGTGTTGATCCCGGCCCCGGACTACCCGCTGTGGACGGCGGCGGTCAGCTTGTCCGGCGGCATCCCGCGCCATTATCACTGCGATGAACAATCTGACTGGCTGCCGGATCTGGATGACATCCGCGGCAAGATCACGCCCCATACTCGGGCCATCGTCCTCATCAATCCCAACAATCCCACCGGCGCGCTGTATCCGGTCGAGCTGCTGCAGGCCATCGTGGAGATCGCCCGCCAGCATCAGCTCATCATCTACGCCGACGAAATCTACGACAAGATTCTCTACGATGGCGCTCAGCACACCTCGATCGCCTCACTGGCGGACGATGTGCTGTGCCTGACCTTCAACGGGCTGTCGAAAAACTATCGGGCCTGCGGCTACCGGGCCGGCTGGGTCGTGGTGTCGGGCGAAAAAAGCCACGCCCAGGATTACATCGAGGGACTCAACATTCTGGCTTCGATGCGGCTGTGCGCCAACGTGCCGGCCCAGCACGCCATCCAGACCGCGCTCGGCGGTCACCAGAGCATCCACGATCTGGTGCTTCCGACCGGACGGCTGGGCAAACAGCGCAACCTGGCATTCGAACTGCTGACGGCGATTCCGGGAGTCAGTTGCGTCAAACCGCAGGCTGCCCTGTATCTGTTCCCCCGGCTCGATCCGCGCTACTACCCGATCGCCGACGACCAGCAGTTCGTACTCGAACTGTTGCTGGAGGAAAAGGTGCTGCTGGTACAGGGCACCGGCTTCAACTGGCCCCACCCCGACCATCTACGCATCGTGTTCCTACCCCACGAGGACGATCTCACCGATGCGATCGGGCGTTTCGCCCGCTTCCTGGAGCGCTATCGCACCCGTCACAGCATGTGAGGCAATCGCACCGCCTCCAACCCTCCATGGGCTGGAGGCGGTACCGGGTCAAGCTCGCGCTGCGTCCTGACCCACCCAATAATCCAGCCCCTGGGCATTGAGTTCGATATCGAGGCGCAACACCTCACGCCACTGCTCCGCCGGCAAGCGCCAACCTTGCCGCTCCGCCTCGGCCTCCATCAGCGCCCACAACCCCGCCAGAATTCGCGTCTCCCGCTCCGGCCCGCTGTGGCGCTCGCGCTCGGCGAGATCGACATAGGCATCGATCAGTCGATGCAGGTCGCCGGCCAGCCGCGGGACATCCTCGACCCGAGAAAAATGGGTCAGATACAGCGCATCCGGTTGGTGGCCCACGATGCGGTTCACCGAGGCATGCATGACCTCCGGCTCGAACTGGGTCGGCGTACTGGTGGGAATGACCGACGGCCGCCCATCCACGTCCAGCTCGCGGAACGACAGCCCGAAGATATCGCCGGTGAACAGGCAGCCACTGCGGCTATCGAGCAGGCTCAGATGGTGACGGGCGTGGCCGGGCGTATCCAGACAGGTCAAGGTTCGACCGGCCAGCTCGAACTGGAAACCATCATCGGCGCTGAGAATCCGTTCGATCGGCACCGGTACCAACTCGCCGTACATGCGATGGGCTTCCTCCACGCCGTACACCGCCTGCACCGCAGCAAACAGCTTGGTAGGATCGGCCATATGCCGCAATCCGCGCGGATGCACCACCAGACGCGCATTCGGAAACGCCGCCATCATCGCCCCGGCTCCACCGGCATGATCCAGGTGCACATGGGTCAACACGACGTAATCGACGCTGGCCGGCGTCAACTCCAGAGTCTGCAAAGCGTCCAGCACCCGTGGCAAACAGGCATTGCTGGCGGTATCCACCACGGCGACCCGGCCATTCTCGACGATCAGATGAATGGCCGCCAGGCCAGGTCGGAGATAGCCGGCATCCACCGCATGAATGCCGTGTTCATAGCGCAACAGATCGACCATGAAAATCCTCGTCAATTTTTATGAGAAAACAGGAAAATTGCGGCTTCCGAACCGCTTCGCAAACGATTGGGCAAAGCGCGGCCGGGGTCGCAACTCTCTCGGCCAGACGGCCGGCCTAGGAAAGTGGGAAGTTTACTCGAATCCGCAAGCCCGGACCGTCTGTGGGTTCATCCAAGCACACGCGGGCGCGATGACGGTCGGCTACCTGTTTGACGATAGCCAAGCCCAATCCACTGCCGGGGGCGGTGGTTCCACTGCCGCGATAGAAGCGATCGAACACTCGCTCCCGCTCCGTCACTGGAATGCCTGGGCCGGTATCGCGCACTTCCAGCACCGCTTCCCCGCTCGCCTGGCGCACAGCGACATCCACCTGTCCTCCAGCGGGGGTATAGCGCAGGGCGTTGTCGACCAGATTACCGAACAGCGCGCGCAATTCGATCGGGTCGCCGGCCACGGTGACGGCGTCGCCCGGCAGCAGGCCGAGATCGATCCCACGCGCATCGGCGATGGCAGCCTGTTCGGCGATCACGGTCTTGGCCAGAGCCAGCAAATCCACTGGTTCGACCCGGGCGGCGCTGGGCGCGGCGTCCAGACGGGCCATGGCCAGCAATTGTTCAACTAGATGGGAGGCGCGTTCCAGACCAGTGCGCAAATCGCGCAGCGCCTCGGCCCGTTGTTCGGCATCGGGGGCCTGTTGCGCCCATTCGGCCTGCAAGCGTACGGCGGTCAACGGCGTGCGCAGTTCGTGGGCGGCGTCGGCAATGAACTGGCGCTGGGTGTCGAACAGGTGCGCCAGCCGGCCCAATAGATCGTTCAAGGCCCGAACCAGCGGGGTGATTTCTGCCGGCAGGCGTTCGGTCGCGACCGGCTCCAGCGCTCCAGTGCGGCGACGCTGGATATCGGCGGCGATCCGGTCCAACGGCCGCAGGCCGGCGCCGACGCCGAACCACACCACCAAACCCATGCCAGGCAGCAACAGCAGAAACGGCGCCATATTGCGCAGAGCGATATCGGCGCTCATCCGCGACCGCACCCGCAACGGTTGCGCCACCTGCACCACCCGCTCGCCGGCTTGCAAGGCGAACAGCCGCCAACGTTCATTCTGCCACTGCAGATCGGTGAAGCCAGTCTGGGTGGCGAAAGGCAGCTCCTGTTGCCGACGCGACACGTACAACAACCCTCTAGCCCGATCCCAGATCTGGATCAGCAAATCGCTTTCGCTGTCCTCGCCAGCCAGGGCCAAGGTCAGCAGATTCTGGTTGCGCAACGCCAAGGCCGCCTGCTGTAGCTGGTAGTCGAACAGATCGTTGATTTCGACGCGGGCCTGGCGGTAGGTCGCATAACCGGAAGCGGTCAGCACCAGAAGCAGACCGGCGAGCAGGCCGACGAGCAGACGTCGGCGGATGGAACTCATGCGGATGATGTCCTGGAACCGCCAGCCGGTTCCGCACCGGGTGGGCCGTGAGACAAGGCAGCCGACCGCCAGCACGGCCAGCCGCAAGGATCACCGTGTCGTGGTCCGCAAGCGACGAATCGCCGCCAGCCATTCATAGGCCAGCTGCTGCCGCTCCCGCTGGGGTCGGGATCGCGCCGTCGCGGCGAAATAGGCGCGCATGGCTTCCAGCGCCGCCTGGGTCTTTTCCTGGGCGGCGACACTCGCGGGGGACTGATATTGATACATCATGACGGCTCTCCTCGCTCGAGAGTAGAATTTCAGTGAATCTCGATAGTTGCGCCTTCCGCAAGACCTTAGGCATCCTTGTCCAAGCGCTCCAGGAAATCGCGGATGAACCGCCGGACTTCCCTGGAAGCTGTGGTGTCTCTCTCCTGGCAGGCATCGATGAACGCATCGCGCAACCCCGCCTCGATTCGAACCACCAACTTTACGTCTTCATTTTGGTCCGACTTATCGGACTTCTGCTTTTTTCTTTTACCCATGCAATAGGTTACGATCTTGTATATACGGCATTAATACATAGTATATATCTCACTGCATGTCAATATTTTCGTCCTGGACGAACGATCGATCCACTTGGACCAGGCCCACGAAAAAGGGGGATCGCCCCTTCGGACGATCCCCCTTCGGACTGCAGACGCGTATTTAGCCCGGCTGTTTGCCGTTGTCGGGAATTTCCACCGCCAGATACATCGCGCCCTTGTCGCGCTTCACCAGCAAGGGCACCCGCTTGCCGCGCGGCAACTCCCGCACCAGCTGCCGCAGGTGCGCCGCATCCTTGATCTTTTGATTGTTCAGGCTGACCAGAACATCGCCCGGCCGCACGCCCGCTTCGGACGCAACGCCCGGACCTACCTGCCGCACCAGCACGCCGCCGTCGACCCCCGCCTTGCCCAGCTGATCCGGTGGCAGATCGGCCACCATCACATTCAGGCGCGGACCATCGTCGGCGGGAGCGCCGTTCGCGGCCAGCTCGTTCTGATCCTTGCTCGGCAGCTGACCCAGGGTGACGGCAATGTCCTGCTGGCGGCCATCGCGGATCACGGTCAGGGTGCGATTGCTACCCGGTTTGGTCACGCCTACCAACGGCGGCAGATCGGCGCTGTCGTTCACCGGCTTGCCGGCATAGGCCACGATGATGTCGCCCGTTTTCAGGCCGGCCTTGGCCGCCGGACTGTCGGTGCTCACATCGGCCACCAGCGCGCCGCGCGGCTGCTCCAGATTGAAGGAACGGGCCAGATCCTGGGTCACTTCCTGCAGACTCACCCCCAACCAGCCACGGGTCACATGACCATCGGCCTTGAGCTGGGCCACCACATCCATCGCCACATTGGCCGGAATGGCGAACGACAAGCCCATGTAACCGCCGCTGCGGCTGAAGATCTGGGAATTGATCCCGACCACCTTGCCGGTCAGATCGAACAGCGGTCCGCCGGAATTGCCGGGGTTGATCGGCACGTCGGTCTGGATGAATGGCACGTAGGTGTCGTTCGGCAGCGACCGACCCAACGCGCTGACGATGCCCTTGGTGGCGGTGCGCTCCAGTCCGAACGGTGCGCCGATGGCGAACACCCACTGGCCGACTTTGAGGTTTTCGGCGTCGCCGATGGTCACGGTCGGCAAGCCGCTGGCGTCGATCTTCAACAGAGCGATATCGGATTGCGGATCGCTGCCGATCACCTTGGCCTGGAATTCGCGCTTGTCGTTCAGCTTGACGGTGATCTTGTCGGCGTCTTCGACCACATGATGATTGGTGATGACGTAGCCATCGGAGGAAACGATGAAGCCGGAACCCAGACCGTGGCTGGGCATGTTCCGACCGCCCGGCGGCATCGGCGCGCGCTTGAACAGTTCGCCGAACGGGTTATTGTCGTCATCCTGATCCGGAACGTTGCCCATGGCCATCGCCGGCTGGCTCTTGCCGGTCACGGTCACGTTCACCACCGCCGCGGCGTTTTGCTGGACCAGGGCGCTGAAGTCGGGCACGGTCATGTCGACTCGGACCTGGGGCGTCGCATCGACCGCCAGCGCCGGCGACATGACGCCCGTCGCCAGTAGCGCGCTACCGGCGACCATCGCTACAGCCATCGTGAGTGTCTTGAGCTTGCTGGGAACCTGCATGGTCGTCATCTCTCTTGCAACATCAATGTCTCATGGAGACCGGACCCGTTCCGGTCTCTCGTTGCAGACTATTGTTCCAGGCAATTCTTAAGATGACCTTAAGGACCGTGGAGACTCGTCATACGGCGGCATGACCAAGCCCATCCCGTTCATGGCTCGATGATCGCAATATCCATGTTTTAGGCATTATTATTGCAATACAAGCAATCCATTAAAAGTGATCATTCATCATTGGATGGAGCTTTCACCCTGGCAAGGCTACACCTAAGCGACAACTCAGCTATCCTATAGATCACGACGCTGTCCATCGTCCGGCTCGATCCCCCGATCAGCGTCAACCCCCGCGCCGAACACGATGCCCTGCAACCATCGACGCATGCGCACGACTGATTCGATCAACGGCAAATACGGATGTCAGCTGACCATCTGCCTGTGAGTAGCGACGTCAAATCCTTGAATCAGTGGATAGGGCGCGGGTACTTTCGCGCCGCGTTGCTTCCGATGCTGCTAGCGATCCTGACGCTCATCGTCGGCTGGTCGATCGCTGACCATCTGGCCATCCAGGAAAACCTCGTGACGGCCCGCGGCGCCGCCAGCGACGAGCTGCGCCAAATCGCCCAGCGCGAATCGGCGGTAATCCAGCAGCAGCTGACGGCCATCGCCCAAGTTGCCGAGCTGCTCCGCCGCCAGGCCGCCCGCATGCTGGCCACACCGTTCGATCCCGGATCGGACGAGCGGAGCCGCTATGTCTATTCGCCCGAAGGCGTGTACTACACCCTGCGCGACAACGGCGGCAGCGCGCTGTTCTACAGCGGCATCGTAACGGTCGGACCGGAGCAGCGCGAAAAAGCCTGGCGGACCGCCGGGCTGGACCCGCTGATGCGAGATATCCAGCAGACCGACCCGGCGGTGGCGCGGGTCGATTTCAATGCCTTCGATTCGCTCAGTCGCAGTTACCCGTACTTCGAGGCGTTGAGCCAGTATGCGCCCCGCATGAACATCCCCAACTACGACTTCTACTATCCAGCGGACGCCGCCCACAACCCCAGCCGCGCGGTCGTGTGGACCGATGTCTCTCTGGGCCCGGCCGGACGGGGCTGGATGGTGTTCTGCCTCGCGCCGGTCTACCGCGACGATTTCCTCGAAGGCGTGGTCGGCCTGCATGTCAGGCTGGACGCCATCACCGCCGCTCTGCCGAAACTCACGACGCCCTGGAGTGGTTATGGCATGCTGATTGGCCGAACCGGCGCGCTGCTGGCCTTGCCGCAAGCCGGCGAGGAAGACTGGCGCTTGCCGGGGTCGATCCGCCATGCCTACAGCGAACTGATCCGTCAGGACGGTTTCCGGCAGGAGGAATTCAACCTCTATCGACGGGCGGAGTTTGCCCCGCTGCGCGATCAGGCCGATGGCGCAGCCACCGTGGATTTCAATGGCGCACAACTGGCAGCCTGGGTCACCATTCCCGAAACCGGCTGGAAGCTGGTGATGCTGACGCGGGAGGCTGCGATCGACGCCCAGACCATGGCCCTCAGCCGTCCGTTCAGCGCCAACGCTACTTGGCTGCTGGGCGGTCTGGGGCTGTTCTCGATTCTCTTCGCGCTCATTCTGCGCCAACGCGCCCGCGCCATGGCCCGTCTCATCGCCGATCCGCTGGCGACGATCGACGCCATGCTCGAACGGATCGGCCGGGGCGACTTCCCGCAGGAAGCGCCGCCGCTGCGGGTGCGCGAACTGCAACGAAGTATGGCCAGGCTGATCGCCATGAGTCAGCAGCTCGGCGCGATCAATCAGGGGCTGCGACAAAGCCAACAGGACACCGAGGCTGCCAATCAGGGTCTGCGGCAAAGCCAGCAGGAAGCCGAACAGACCCGCGATGCTGCGCTGGCTGCGTCACAGCTCAAGTCGGGCTTCCTGGCGGCGGCCAGTCATGAGATCCGCACCCCGATGAACGGCATTCTGGGCATGCTCGACCTGCTGCTGGATACCCCACTGGAAGCCCAGCAACGGGAATTCGCCCAGGCCGGGCGCGAATCCGGCCAGGCCCTGCTGCACATCATCAACGACATCCTCGACTTTTCCAAGATCGAAGCCGGCAAGATCACCCTGATGTCGACCCTCTTTTCCCCCTTGACCCTGATCGGGGGCATCGCCAATGTGCTGGCGCCCAAGGCCCACGAGAAGCAACTGGAATTGATGACCTTCGTGGCGCCACACGTGCCGCGCATGGTCAGCGGCGACGAGGGACGCCTGCGGCAGATCCTGCTGAATCTGCTGGGCAATGCGGTCAAGTTCACCGAGCATGGGGAAATCACGGTGCGCTGCGAACTGGAGCGCCAAACCGGGCGTCACGCCTGGCTGCGCTTCGCGGTGACCGACACTGGCATCGGTATCGGCCCCGAGGCGCGCAAGCGGCTGTTCCAGCCCTTCACCCAGCTGGACGAATCGGCCAAGCGCCGCTTCGGCGGCACCGGCCTGGGTTTGAGCATCAGCAAGCGGTTGATCGAACTGATGGGCGGCGAAATCGGCCTGGACAGCCAGGAAGGCGTCGGCTCCACCTTCTGGTTCGTAGCCCCGCTCGAAGTGGTCGAGTTCAAGTCGGATCACTCGACCCTGGTGCGGGAGCATGGCGGCTCGCGCATCCTGGTGGTGGAGAACAGCGCTCCCATCCGGGAGCTGCTCTGTACCTATCTCCAGGCTTGGCGGATGCAGCCGACCGTGGCGACCACGGCTGCCGAGGCACTGGATTGGCTGAGCCAAGCCGAGGACGAGCCCTTCAAGACGATGATCGTCGGCCTGGATCCGGCTAGCGACGAATGCCAGCGACTACTGACCGGGCTAGCGCAAAACCCAGCCTCGGCCGCCATCCCGCGCCTGCTGCTGGCCGATCTCAACCAGAAGGATCTGAGCGCCCGCGCCAAGGCGCTGGGATTCAGCGCCTACCTGACCAAGCCGATCAATCAATCGCGCTTGTTCGACCTGCTGGTCAAGCTGTCCGATCGCGTTCCGGCGCCGGGCGTCGCACCGCCGGAGAAACCGGCCGCCGCCGTCGAACCCGTATCCATCGCCAGCGGCAGCATGATCCTGTTGGCCGAAGACAATCCCATCAACCAAAAACTGGCGCTCAACCAGTTGCGCAAGCTAGGCTACACTGCCGAAATAGCCGAGAATGGCCAGATAGCGGTCGAAAAGGCGCTGGCCCAGCATTACCCGCTCATCCTGATGGACGTACAGATGCCGGTCATGGACGGAATCGAGGCGACGCGGCGCATTCGAGCCGCGCAGGCCAACAGTGGCAGGCGTTCGGTGATCGTGGCCATGACCGCCAACGCCATGGAAGGCGATCGCGAGTCGTTCCTGGCCGAGGGCATGGACGACTATCAGAGCAAGCCCTACGGACTGGAGCACCTGCGGGCGCTGTTGCGCAAGTGGCTGGGAGAGCCGCCAGCGCGATGAAAACGACGTGGCCAGGGATATTCGCGCGCGGCGATTTCGCTTCGCCAGGGTTGGTCTGTCCGCCCACGCCAACGCCAATGGAGACTATCCGCATGCCCCACAGCGATCTTGATCTGCTGTTGCTGATCGATGACGACGTGATCGCCGAACTGCGGGATATCCTGCAAGAGGAATTCGGCGATCTGGTCCGGGATTTCGTCGACGATGTGCCGATCCAGCTGGAGTTGATGCAAACCGCGCTCGACCAAGGCAACGCCGATGGTCTCTACCGCCTCGCCCACAAGCTCAAGTCCAGTTGCGGCAGCCTCGGCGCGCCGCGTCTGGCCGAACTCGTCCGCCAACTGGAACAGGCCGGCCGGCAGGCAACCCTGGACGGCGCCGCCACACTGCTGGCGCAGGCGCAGGCGACAGCCGATGACACCGTAGCCGGACTGCGCGTCATCCTGCAGGCCGCACCGCCGGACGATCGGGCCGGCCAGGACTGATGGCAGGCGGAGCGCCGACGCATGAGCACTGAGCGGATGCCGATCCTGGTGGCCGACGACGACGCCAACGTTCTGCGGATCATCGCTGCGATGCTGCGACGCTGGGATTACGACGTCATTCTGGCCCGCGACGGGCTGGAAGCCTGGGAAATCCTGCAGCGCCAGGACATCCGCTTCGTCATCAGCGACTGGATGATGCCGGGCCTGACCGGACCGGAGTTGTGCCGGCAGATCCGCGCCGTCAGCTTCGCCAAGTACGTCTACCTGATCTTGTTGACCGGCCGCGAGGACAAGCTGTCGCTGGTCGAGGGGATGGAAGCCGGGGCCGACGACTTCCTGGTCAAGCCGGTCCATCGCGAGGAATTGCGGGTACGGATCCGCGCCGGTGAACGCATCCTGCAGCTGGAGTGGCAGCTGGAAGAGCGCAACCGCCATCTGAGCGAGATCAACCAAACCCTGTCCGACGCCTACGCCACCATTCGCCACGACCTGGAATCGGCGGCGGTCATGCAAAAGGCGCTGTTGCCGTCGCCGCTGCGCCTGCCGGGAGTGGCGGTGGACTGGTTGTTCCAGCCCAGCGCCTTCGTGGCGGGCGACATGTTCGACTATTTCGTCCTCGGCCAGCGCCAGCTGAGTTTCTATCAACTGGACGTGGCTGGTCACGGCGTGCCGGCGGCGCTGCTATCCTTCACCCTGCATCAGGTGCTGGCGCGAGGCGCCGAGGAACAACGCCTGAGCCAGCCGCAGTCCGATCAGGAAGCCATGGTCATGCTGCCGCAGATGGTGGCGGCGCTGAATCGGCGCTTCCAGTCCGGCATCGACCCGCTGCTCTACTTCACCTTGATCTACGGTCATCTGGATTGCCAGACCGGGCAGGTGATCCTGACCCAGGCCGGTCATCCTCGGCCGATCTGGCTGCATCGGGCCGAGCGGCGCAGCGAACTGATGGGCGGCGGCGGCTTTCCGGTCGGGATGCTGCCCGAGCTCGAATACGACGCGATCGCCTTCGATCTAGCCCCCGGCGACCGACTGTTCCTGTACTCGGATGGCGTCACCGAATGCGCCAATCCACACGGCGAGGCGTTTTCCGAAGAGCGCCTGCTGCGGCTGCTGGAAGAAACCGCCGGTCTGTCGATCGCCGCAGTCGCCGCGCAGCTCGGCCAGACCCTGCGAGAATGGAAGGGCGACGACCAACATCAGGACGACATCACCCTGCTGATCCTGGAACGCGAGCATCAGCCATGACCCGCGTCATTCGCCTGGAAATCGACAGCCGGCCGGAATGCATCGAATTGCTGAGCGACGCACTGTGCGGCGTCTGCCGACGGCTGCCTGCCACCGAGATCGATCGCATCAACCTGGCCATGGTGGAAGCCGTCAACAATGCGGTCGAACACGCCTATCGCGGCGAGCCGGGCCATCCGGTCTGGGTGGAACTCGAACTGGCTTCGGACCACCTCCGCGTGCGGGTGTGCGATCGCGGCCACCCCATGGACCCGCACCATCTGGAAGCGGAACTGATCGAGCCCGATCCGGCCGATCCGGCCACCTGGAGCATGCGCAGCCGGGGTCTGTTCATCATCCGCAACTGCATGGATGAGGTGCGGTACGAGACGCGCGATGGCGTGAACATCCTGGCCATGAACCGGCGACTGGCGAACGACCCATCGGCCTAGGCCCCGTCCATCCGGGGTTTTCATCGGCACCACTGAGAGCACTTTCCATGATCTTGACGCATCGCAATCACCATGGCATCGACATCATCGCCTTGTCGGGACGGCTGGTCATCGCCGACGTGCCCGAGGTCCGCCAGAAGTTGCTGACGACGGTCGAACAGGGCAACGGCAAGCTGATCCTGGATCTGGCCGAAGTCAACTTCATGGATTCCAGCGGCCTGTCGGTGCTGGTGTCGGCGTTCAAGGCCGCGCGCGCCAAGAATGGCGATGTCGCCCTGCTGCATCTGAATCCCACCGTGCGCTCCCTGATCGAATTGACTCGCCTGCAGCAGATCTTCGCCATCTTCGATGACGAAGCGGCGGCGCTGACCCGGTTGTCGAGCTGAAACGCGCGGCGGGCGCACGGATGAAGCGGCGGGCGACGCTGGCGCTGATGCTGATGCTGATGCTGGCGGGGTGCGCTGCGCCCAAGACCGTAGCGCTCGACGCCAAGCCCGCAACTCAGGAGGCGCCGGCGCAGTTCGAGATTCCCGAAAAGCGAGCCACCTTCTCCAGCGACGCCCTGGTGCGCGAATTCGAGTCCGAGACTCCCAAGCAGTACCTGATCGGGCCAGGCGACAAGATCACCGTCATCGTGGCCGGGCGACCCGAACTGTCCGGTCAGCACACCGTCGGCCCCGACGGCAACATCACCCTGCCGTTCGCCGGCACAGTCAGCATCCTCGACACCAACCGCGATCAGGCCGCCGACATCATCAAGCACGCCCTGTCCACCTACTATCTGTCGATCTACGTCACGGTGCGGATCGACGAATACACCAGCAACCGGGTGGTGGTGCTGGGGCGGGTCGAGCATCCCGGCGTGGTGCATTTCGAGAACAACCCCACTTTGGTCGAAGTGCTGGCGCGGGCCGGCGGTTTCCCGATCCTGCGGCCGGAGCAGGTATTGACCCGCTGCGCGGTGCTGCGCGGCGACAAGATCCTGTGGCTGGACCTCAAACGCCTGTTGAACGGCGATCTGTCCCTGAACATCCCGCTCAAGCGCAACGACACCGTCTACATCCCCGACGCCTACGACACCTCGGTCTACGTACTGGGCGAGGTCAACAAGCCCGGCGTCTACCGACTGACGCCGAAGATGTCGTTCCTGGACGCCCTGGGCCAGGCCGGCGGACCGTCCATCCGGGCCGACACCGGCCAGATTCGCATCATCCGTCCCAGTCAGGGTCTGAACCAGCAAGTCGCGCTGGACGACGTGCTGGCCCCGGATCGCACCTTGAATGTCGCGCTGGAAGAAGGCGATGTGGTGTACGTGCCGCGCAGCGGCATCGCCACGGTCGGGTTCTGGCTCAGCCAGATCAATCCCTTCACCCTCCTGCTCAGCATCCAGGCCGTCGCAGCCAACGTGGGCAATTGACGGTGACAGAGCCAGCCCCGGCGCAACCCCTGCCGCCCAGCGGCGTCTTCATGCCGCTGGTCAGTCTGCGTCGGCACAAGTGGCTGGCGCTGTTTCTGATGGTGACGGTCGCGACCGGCGGGGCTACGCTGGCCTGGCTCAAGAAGAAACGGGTCTACGAGGTGGAAGCCACGGTCTATGTCGCGCCGCGTTTCGCCAAGGTCCTGAAAAGCGACCAGGAGCTGGAATTCCAGTCCAATTCCCAGTATCTGCAGTACGTCGAACAGCAGGTTCGCAACATCGGCCGCTACGACATCGCGCTGGAGGCTCTGCGCCAGCTGGGCGCGTATCGGACCCTCTGGCAACCGCCGGGCGTCAGCGAGCATCAGGCGGCCCTGCGTCTGAAACGCGCCATCGCCGCCCACGCCGTCAAGAACACCTATCTGATCGCCGTGGCCCTCGACGGCGGCCAGGCTGCCGGCCTGGCGGAAACGCTCAACACCTTTTTGCGGGTCTACCTGGAAGTCGCCAAGAAGGAAGACTTGTACGCCAGCGACGAGCGGCTGGCCAATCTGCGGACCCGCCAGAGCGAGCTGACTCAGGAAGCGGAGGAAAAAGCCCGCCGCCGCGCCGAACTGGCCGAGCAACTGAGCATCGCCACCTTCGACGAAGGCGCGCAGAACAACCCCTACGAGCGCCTGCTGCAGGAAAACGGCGTCGCCTTGAATGCCGCCCAGCGCAAACTGGCCGAAGCCCAGGCCGCGTTCGATGTCTACAATCCGGCCAAGGGGCCGACCTCGAAAGCGGCGCTGGATGCGGCGGTGGCACAGATCGTGGCCAACGACAGCGGCCTCAACAGCCTCAAATACCACCTGTGGGCCAAACGGGGCGATCTGCTCAACGAGATCAGCGGCCTGTCGCCACAGCACCCGCTGCGCGCCGTGGCCGAGCGCAAGCTGCAGGATCTGAACGAGGATGTCCGGGTCTACGCCGAAAACCTGACCAACAACACCCGCACCCAGTTGCTGGAGCAGCGTCGGACCGCCTTGCGCGAGGCCCAGCAGGTTGAGCAAACCTTAGCCACCGACTTGCGCAAGACCCAGGAGCGCGCCAACGGCTTCATCGGCAGCTACAATGAAGGTTTGGCTCTGAGCCAGGATCTCAAGCGCATACGCACGCAGCTGGACGCGGTGAACGAGCGCATCGATTTCCTGACCCTGGAAGCCGAAGCGCCGGGCTTCCTGCGCCTGCAGTCGATGGCCCTGCCGCCGGAATACCCGATCAGCGGACCCAAGGCCATGATGGCGGTGGCCGTGGCGGCCGGCCTGGTTCTGGGCCTGATCGCACCAATCGGCTTGGATCTGCTGGACCGACGCATCAAGACCGCGGCCCAAGTGCATCGTCTGCTCGGTTTCGCCCCGGTGGTCGCCCTGCTCGACAAGCAGGCGGCGGAAAACCGACTGGTCTCGAGCAATCAGCTGCGCCGGCTGATGCTGACCCTGAGCCGAGAGAGACGCCAGAACGGCGCCTGCCGAATCGCCCTGACTGCGGTCCGGGCCGGCAGCGGAGTCACCGATCTGATCCTGGATCTGGCGCGGGAATTCGCGCTCGATGGCCTGCGGGTGATCGCGGTCGAAGCCAACGCCCTGAAACCGGATGATCGCTACCTGTCGAGTCCGCTGGCTCCGGGCCTGATCGATCTGTTGAACGGTGCGGTCGATCTCGATCAGGTGATCGTGCCAGCGCAGGGCCTGCTGCCGGACCGCATTCCGGTCGGACTCGCCCTGCAATGCCATCTGCCGTTCTACGATCGCTTTCCACCCACCCTGGACCCGCTGCTGGAACGCTACGACGTGATTCTGCTGGATACGCCGCCGGTGCTGCTGTCGGCCGACACCGAGTTCCTGGCCCGCTATGCCGACGTCATGCTGCTGCTGGTCGGAGCCGGGATGACCCTGCCCGGCGAGTTGCAACGGGCAGCCCGCCTGCTGGAGAAGGCCGATCCCCGAGTATTCGGGGTCATCGTCAATCGCTTGCAGGTTTATCCGGGGGGTGGTTACTACGCCGATACGGTCAAGAAATACCAGGAGAGCGAAGCCGCCGCCCGCCGCCTGCTCCAGGCCCAGCTGGACGAACTTCGGAGCGGAGCGGAACCGGCCTCCAACGCGACAGCAGCTTCGCCATCGCCCGGGCGACGGTTCTGGCGCTGGCCCAAACGCCCACCGGCTCCCCCCGCCGCCAGCGCCTGATCACCAATCCCACCACTCCGTCGAAAACCTAACGATATCGCCATGACCATTCCCCTGGTTTACGCCCTGCACAGCGGCAATCTGTACGGCACCGAGCGGATGGCGCTGGCCACCCTGGCAGGTCTGCGCCAACATTTCGAGCCGGTGCTGCTGGCGCCGCCCGGTCCGGCACTGGTGGAAGCCGCTCGGCTGGGCATTCCCGGTGCGTCGTTCGCTCATCCCCGCCAATTCGCCCAGCGTCTGCGGCCATGGTTGGCCCAGCATCGCCGCGTGGCCTTCGTCGCCACCGGCGTCGCCCATTCGCTGATCTTTCTGGCTCTGAACGCCTGGTACCGGCGCAAGGCGATCCATCTCCACCTGGTGCACGGTGGGACCGACGAGCGCTTGAGCTATGGCCGCAAGCGGCTGCTCAATCCCACCGCGGTCAAGCTGGTGGCGGTGTCCGGCTTCGTGCGCGAGCGGCTCATCGCCCACGGGGTCACGCCGGCCAAGATCACGGTGATCGAGAATTTCCTGACCGATGAGCGGGTGGACAGCGCCCCACGTCGCCCGGCGTTCACCGCCGCCGGGATTCGCAACATCGTCGTCATTTCGCGGATCGATCCGATCAAGCGGGTCGATTTGCTGCTGGATGCGCTGGACCGTGCGCCGGATCTGGCTGAACTCTCGTTTCGGATTCTGGGTTCGGGCTGGGAATTGGACAAGCTGCGCGCCCGCGCCGCCGAGCGTCATCCCCATGTCCATTTTCTCGGTTTCACTGAAGCGGTGGCCGAAGAGCTGGCCGCCGCCGATCTGCTGCTACATCTGTGCCCGAGCGAACCGTTCGGGCTGGCGATCCTGGAGGCGATGGCAGCGGGTGTGCCGGTGCTGGTGCCGGACAGCGGCGGCGCGGCCTTGCTGGTGGAGGATGGGGTTTCGGGCGGTCGGTTCCGGGCGGACGACGCCGAGGCGCTGACGGCCCGGTTGCGGGAATTGCGCCAGGCACCGGCCGAGGTGCTGAATCGCTGGGTAGCAGGCGGCGATCGGGCGCTGGCTACCCGCTTTTCCCAAACCGAGCGGCTGGCCGATTACCAAGGTCTGCTGGCGGAGGTGGAGCATGATTGAATCAGGGTCCGCGCCCGCCGCCGTGGCGCAAACGCTGCCGATTCTGGCGGTGGTGATCATCGGTCGCAACGAAGGCGAGCGGCTGGTGCGCTGCCTGGAGTCGGTCCGAACCATGGCCGATCCGGGCGGACCGGTCGAAGTGATCTACGTCGATTCAGCCTCCACCGACGGCAGTCCGCAACGGGCGGCGGCGTTGGGCGCGCAGGTGCTGACGGTGCGGCCGGAACGACCGTCGGCGGCGCTGGGCCGCAATGCCGGCTGGCGGGCGGCGCAGGCACCGTTCGTGCTGTTTCTGGACGGCGATACCATCCTGCATCCCCGCTTCGTGGTCGAGGCATTGCCCGAATTGCAGGATTCCACCATCGCCGTGGTCTGGGGTCATCGCCGGGAAATCCACCCGGAGGCATCCTGGTACAACCGGGCCTTGGATCTGGACTGGATCTATCCGCCGGGAATCACCGAATTCTGCGGCGGTGATGCCATCATGCGCCGGGCGGCTTTGAGCGAAGTGGATGGCTTCGACGCCGGCCTGATCGCTGGCGAGGAACCGGAACTGTGTCAGCGGCTGCGGGCGCGCGGTTATCGGATTCTGCATGTCGATCGGCCGATGACCGGGCACGATCTGGCGATGACCCAGTGGCGGCAATACTGGCGACGGGCGGTGCGGGCCGGTCATGCCTATGCCGAGATGGCGGCACGGTTTCGCGGCACGGCCACCCCGCTGTGGCAGGTCGATGCGCGGCGCAATCTGATCCGTGGCGGGATCTTGCTGCTGTCGCTGCTGCTGGCCATCGGCGGCGCGCTCTGCGGATCGCTGGCCATCCCCCTGCTGGTCGCCGCCGGCTGGCTGGCGCTGGCGCTGCGCACTGCCATCAAGGTCGGCTGGAAGAGTCGCGATCCCTGGACCCGATTTCTCTATGGCCTCCATTCCCACTTGCAACAGATCCCGATTCTGGTCGGACAGCTGGGATATCACTGGGATCGCTGGCGCGGCCAGCGGCGCGGCCTAATTGAATACAAATGAGTCGAACACAAGTGCGTCGAGGCGGACCATGAGCGGATTGGCAAAACGGGTGCTGGTGGGTGTGCTGACCCCATGGGCCAAGCTGGCGGCGACAGTGGGCGAATCCTGGCGACGGGTCTGGGCGCATGCCCGGCTGCGGGCCAGCGTCGCCGGTCCGGTGGACCCGTCGGTGGTGATTCTGGGCGTGGCCGAGCTGCGCGGCACCGGCCGGGTCGAGCTGGGCCGTAACCTGTTTCTCTATCCTGGTCTGTATCTGGAAACTCAGACGCAGGGCCGCATCGTCATCGGCGATGAGGTGGTGATGTCGCGTGGCGTGCATGTCGTCGCATTCACGGCCATCGAAATCGGCGCCGGCACCCTGATCGGCGAATACGCCAGCCTGCGCGACGCCAACCACCGTTTCGGCGACGGCCAAACGGTCCGCGACTCCGGGCACGATGCCGCGCCGATCCGGATCGGACGCAATGTGTGGATCGGACGCGGGGTCATGGTGCTGCCGGGTGTGACCATCGGCGACGGCGCGGTGATCGGGGCGAATGCAGTGGTGACCCGCGACGTCGCGCCGGGCAGCGTGGTGGTCGGGATACCGGCGCGACCCGTGTCGAGTTCCCATTAGCCAGCGGCGGGACTGATCCATGGCGAGCATCGTAGCGATCCCGGCGCTGCTCGCGCTCTATTTCGCGCTAACGCGCTCGCCCCAGTTCGCTTTTTTCAGCGTCTATCTGCCCACGCTGCTGTTGTTTCCGGACTACTACCGCTGGGTCCTGCCCGGCCTGCCCGATCCGACCGCCAACCAGGCGACGATCCTGGTGGTGTTCGCGGTCTTCGTCATCCGCGGCGCGCCCGGTTACCGCTTCAGCCCCTTCGATCTGGTGGTGTACGGTTTCGCCGGGGTGGTGGCCTATTCCGAATTTCGGGCTTCCGGCTACAACGATGCCCAGAATCTGATGTTCACCATGCTGGCCTCGATCGTCCTGCCCTACGTGCTGGCCAAGAGTCTGGTGGAGCCGCTGGGCGGGCGGGTGATCTTCGCCAAAAAGATCGTGGTCTGCTTGTTCATCGTCGCCCTCATCTGCCTGTACGAGGCGCGCTTCGGGGTCAATCCCTGGCAGAAGATCCTGAGCCCGTTCTTCCCCGGCCAGGGCCTCGGCTGGATCATCACTTTTCGCTGGGGCCTGGCCCGCACTGCCGGTCCCTATGGTCACGCCATCCTGGCCGGCATCATGATGGTGGCCGGTTACCGGATCCAGCGCTGGCTGGAATGGAGCGGCGCCTGGACCGAACCACACCATCCCTGGTTTCGGTGGCTGCCCTGGCCCAAGCTGAGCGAGGCGCAGATCTACACCCTGGGGATGCTGGGCGGCGCGCTCATCACCCTGGTCAAGGGACCCTGGCTGGCTGGCATCGTCGCGGCAGTGGTGGTGTTCGTCGGGCGGATGCGCAATCGCTGGATCGGCGTCGCCATCTTGCTGATCTTCCTGTTCGGGGTCTGTCTGCCGGCCTTCATCGGCTTCTTGCAATGGGCCGGCGTGGGTCGGCAGCACGCCAAGTCCGATAACCAGGAAACCGCCGCCTATCGGCTGGAGCTGGTCACCAATTACATGGATATCGCCAAGAAACAGGCGGTGTGGGGCTGGGGTCTGACCAAATGGCCCAAGGTGCCGGGCCAGCCGTCGATCGACAATTACTATCTGCTGCTGTTCCTGATGCACGGCCTGATCGCCCTGGCCCTGTTCCTGACCATTCTGCTAGGGATGATCGTGCGGCTGATCCAGCGGGCCATGACCCGGCCCAATCCGCAACCGCTGGGCAGTTCGCTGGCCTTCACCCTGGCCGGGATCTACGTCGTCTATCTGGTGTCGGTCGCCACGGTCTACATGGGCAACCAGACCGTGGCGCTGTTGTTCCTGATCACCGGCTGGGCCGAGGGTTATCTGCAAGCCGATCGGGAGCAGACGATGGAGACTGCACCGACCTCACCGGAGCCGGCAACGCGCTATCGTTTCCGGCGGATTCTGAGCTGAGGTTCGGCGCCGATCGCCTTATCGAGCATCATGACCCCATCGACGTGCAACTCCTTCCAGATGCGACACGTCTCATATGAACCACTACCATGCAGCCACGAAAACGCTATCCATGACATCGACCGTAAACATCGGGATTGAAAGCAGTGACGAGGCGTTTTCTCGCCTGGTATTCGACAACAGCTATGCGCGCGACTTGGCGGGCACCTACGCGCCCTGGAAACCGCAGACTTGGCCGCAACCGCAGTTGGTGCGTTTGAATCAGGCGCTGGCCGAGGAACTAGGCTTACCGGCGGCGGCGCTGGCCACTCCGGCTGGCGTGGCTATCCTGGCCGGCAACACGGTGCCCGAGGGGGCGCAGCCCTTGGCGCAAGCCTATGCTGGTCATCAGTTCGGTCACCTGTCGCCGCAACTGGGCGACGGACGGGCGTTGTTGTTGGGCGAAGTGATCGACCGCCAGGGACGGCGGCGTGACATTGCCCTCAAAGGTTCGGGCCAGACCCCGTTCTCGCGCCGGGGTGATGGACGGGCTGCGCTCGGTCCGGTTCTGCGCGAGTATCTGGTGGCCGAGGCCATGCAGGCGCTGGGCATTCCCACCACGCAGGCGCTGGCTGCCGTCACCACCGGTGATATGGTGCAGCGCGAACAGCCACTGCCCGGCGCGGTGCTGGTCCGGGTGGCGTCCAGCCATATTCGGGTGGGCACTTTCGAATTCTTCGCCGTGCGCCAGGATTGGGATCTGCTGCGCCGCCTGATCGATTACACGATTGCGCGTCACGATCCGCAATGGATCGGCCATCCGGATCGCACGCTCGAATTGTTGCGCGGAGTGGCGCAACGTCAGGCTGAGCTGGTGGCGCAATGGATGGGGGTGGGGTTCATTCACGGGGTGATGAACACCGACAACATGGCCCTGTCCGGCGAGACCATCGATTACGGGCCTTGCGCCTTCATGGAAGGTTACGACCCGGCGACCGTGTTCAGCTCCATCGATACCTATGGCCGCTACGCCTATCGCAACCAACCCGGCATCGCCCAATGGAATCTGGCCCGGCTGGCCGATTGTCTGATTCCGCTGATCGACGACGACGGCGCGCGGGCGGTTGAACGCGCCACTACGGTGATCGACGCGTTCGCCGGCTACTACGACCGAGCCTGGCTGGCGGTGATGCGCGCCAAGCTGGGCTTGCCGGAGCCGGTCGACGCCGATACCGATGCCGATGCGGCCGACCGGGCGTTGATCGATGCGCTGTTGGCTCTGTTGGCACGCGACCGGGTCGATTTCACCCTTGGATTCCGTCGCCTCTCGACCGCGCTGCGCAGCGAGGAGCAACGCTGGCTCGGATTGTTCGACGCTGCTCGACCGGAGGCTCAGGACTGGTTGGCGCGTTGGCGGAGTCGTCTTGCCGCGAGCGCCGGTTCGAATGAGACGGTGGCCACACAGATGGATCGGGTCAATCCGCTCTACATTCCCCGCAATCATCTGGTCGAGGCGGCCCTCGCGGCGGCCAGCGATCAAGGCGATTATGCCCCTTTCGAACGGCTGCTGGCGGTGATCTCCGACCCGTATCGGGAGCGCGCCGAGGATGCGGCATTTACCGTACCGGCCCCGGCTGAACAGACCGCCCGCTATCGAACCTTCTGCGGAACTTGATTCCGGTTTGGTAGGGCGGCCCTACCAAATGATGAACCGGCGCGGCAACCCAGCGCCGCAGCCTGCTATGGGACGGCCTTTCACCAACTGGGGCACTGGACCGGGCACGAACGGCAACTGAGCCAGCTGTTCTCTTTCGACCGGAGCGCGCCCGGCTTGCCAGCCCCCTCTCTATTGAGTAATGTTTTACTCAATAGGAGGTGCCCCATGTCTCGTTTTCAAGCCCTGACCAACGCTGTGCTCGACGCTGAACTCGACCGGCTGCGCGTGCGGCTCGGCCTCGAACCGAACCAGAAAGCCGAGCTGCTGCGCGAGATGGCGGCCATCGCTGGCTGGGTCGCGCGCCAGGCCGAGCTCGGGCGGACCATCGAAGCGCGCCGCGACGGCGAAAGCGAACCACTGGTGCATCCAGCCCTGGAGCGACTACGAACCCCGGTCGAGCAACCGGTCGGCGCACGGCTGGCGCTGAGCGACGCCGAAATCCGCCGCCTGGCCGCCATACTCGATGGCGGTTTCGATCCCCCCCCAGCCCTACGCACGGCGCTGGCGAACCTGGCGCGGGCGGATCGCCAGCCCCCGCCGCTGCATTGGCCACCGGCGGCGTAAACCATGGCGCTACGCCTCGAACCACTGAACCGGTCCCATCGCCCCCTACTGGCCGACTTCCAAAACCCTCAGGCGTCGCTGGTCGAATATCTCCAGCGGTACGCCTTGCGCCACGCCGAGAAGGATCTCCTGGCCCGAACCTATCTGGCCCTTGACGCGAGCGTGGGGACACCACGACTCGCCGGGTACTTCAGCCTGGCGACAGTCAGCGTCGAACGGGCGTCGGTCGCCCGGCAACCCGAACTGGACCGACTACCGCGCTTTCCGATTCCGGGCATTCTGCTCGCGCGCCTCGCCGTCGATACCCGCGTCCGAGGCCAGGGGTTAGGCCGCTACCTGTTTGAAACGGCGCTGGGATTGACACTTCAGCTCGCCCAGACCGGCCCAGTGGCTTTCCGGTTGTTCGTCACCGACGCCCTCGACACCGAAGCCGCGCGGTTCTATCACTATTTTGGCCTGGCGCCGTTGGGCGACGATTTCCCCTGTCGGATGGTGCTCGACCTCCGGCCCCTGCTCGCGGGTCGGTCTTCGACCTGACCCGAATTCCGGGCAGACCGCCCGCTATCGAACCTTCTGCGGAACTTGATTCGGCTCGGCAGGGCAACCCTACCAAACTATCAACCGGCGTGGTGGCCCAGCACCGTCAGCAGCGCCGGCCGCAACTGCGCCCGCCATATCGCATAACCTGCGCCATTGAGATGCAAGCCATCCCGATACAACTCGGGCCGCATCCGGCCCTGGGCATCGAGCAGGGGGCTGGCGACATCGACGAAGTATAGATCCGGCGTGGCCGCGCAATAGGCCCGCAGTCGCCGATTGGCTTCCTGCTGCCGCTCCAGTCGGGCGGCGAAGCGAGGCGATGGCTTGATGGCCAGCATCAGGATCGGTAGGGTCGGATCGCGCTGGCGCAGATACTCGACCAGCCGCTGGAACCGGTCCTCCACCAGTCCCGGCCAGACCCACCAGGACGCCAGATCGTTCTCCCCGGCGTAGATCACCACCGCCCGTGGCCGGTAGGGCGTGATCCAGCGGTCGGCGTAATACAGTAGATCGCGCAGCTGCGCACCGCTGATCCCGCGCTTGAGCACCGGCACCGGGGCCATGTCGGTGGCCAGATTGTCCCACAGGCGGATGCTGGAGCCACCGACGAACAGCACCTGATCGGGCGGAGGTGGTTGCCGACGGTCCTGTGCTTCGAAAGCGGCAATGGCCGGCTCCCAGTCGTTGGCCGCCGCCAGTTGCAGATAAAGGGCACCGCTCCCGGCCACGATGCCGAACAATAACAGCAGGAAATTCCACGGGCCTTGACGCACTGTGGATCGTAGCCACTGCCCGATGGGTCTGCGGATACCCCGTTTGATGTATGCCATAATCAGCGCCGGTTTCCGGCGGATTCAATCCCGCTCACCGTTGCATCAATAGCTGAAGCCATAGCGCTTGCTGAATCAGGGAGATTGATCGTGAGCCCTCGGCAAAAAATCGGAGTGGTGGCCAAGAATTCCATTGGCTATGTGCGTACCCTGTTCGAGTGCTATCGAAATCGGCAGGTCGTCATTCTGTTGCGTCACAATGAGGATAGCAGAATCCAGCAGACCGGAGTGACTCGAGTCATTGAGCCGGATGATGAGAAAGGCTGGTTCAACGAGACGACGCAATGGCCGCAGGACGACGAGCTGGCGCAGATCGCCTTCACTTCCGGCACCGAGAGCGAACCGAAAGGGGTGTTGCTGACTTATCAGGCATTGACCGATGTCACCGAGCGATTGAATCAGGTGATGGAGGTCGATAGCACCATTCGGGAATACGTGGGTGTGCCGGCCCATTTCTCCTTCGGTCTGGGCCGTTTTCGCGCCGTGGCCGCGGCGGGCGGCGCTTGTTTTCTCCCGGCCCATGGTTTCGATCCGCTGGAAATCAGAGAGCTCCTGCAGGCGGGTGCAATCAATGCGGTATCGACCGTGCCCAGTCTATGGCGGATTCTGCTGGAAAACCATCGGCTGTTCGGTGCCGAAGCCGCTGCGCTGAAATGGATCGAGATCGGTAGCCAATACATGAGCCGCGATGAAAAAGAGCGGCTGAAAGCGCTGTTTCCCAATGCCATCATCGTGCAGCATTACGGATTGACTGAAGCATCGCGGACCACTTTCTTGCGCATCGACCAGACCGATGGCGAAGCCCTGGAATCGGTCGGTCGCGCCTATGGCCAGACCGAACTGCGCATCTCCGACACGGGCCGCATCTGTATCCGTGGCCCGCATGTGGCCCGGCAGTTGTTGAAAAACGGCGACTCTGTCAGCAACGTCGACGAACAGGGTTGGTTGCAGACCAGCGATCTGGGTCATCTGGACCAGGGCTATCTCTACTACGAAGGCCGGGCCGACGATCTGATCAACTGCGGCGGCATCAAGCTGTCGCCGGATGCGCTGGAGCGCGAGTTGCGTGAGCGGTTGCCGCTCGGCGCAGGGCTGGCGGTCGCGGCGGTCAACGATCCGCTGATCGGCCATGCGGTGCTGATTGCCACGCTGCGCCATCAGGACATCGACGAAACCGCGCTGATGCACGCCGCCAGTGAAGTACTGCAGGCTTTCGGCATCCAAAATAAGCGGGCGATCAAGCGCTTGACCCTGGACGAGTTTCCAGTCACCACCACCGGCAAGGTGCAGCGCAAGATCCTGGCGCAACAGTATGCAGAGCCAGGCAAGGTGGCCGATCCGGTCACGGCCAGCGCGATGCCATCCGTTCCGATAGCGAACCGGTCCGATGCCGAGCAAACGATCCTGGCAATCTGGCAGAGCGTCTTGCAAACCGAGCATCTCCGCGTCGAGGACAATTTCTACGACATGGGCGGCGATTCCCTGTCGGCGTTGACCGCGCTGATCGAAATGGAACGCCGTGGCGTGCCGGCCGATATTTCCCGAGGCTTGTTGCAAGGACTGAGCATTCGGGAAATCGCCCAGCGCATGCAGTCGGATGCCGGGCACAGTCGACAGAAGCATCAGGTGCGCAGTCCGGTCATGCGCAACAGCATGACGATCAACGTGGTGCGCGGCCTGATGGTGCTGTCGGTCATCATCGCCCATTGGCATCAGGGACTGTTCGATCGCCTGCTGGGCAGTTCCGCCTGGATCACTGCGGCGTTCGCCCCATTCTTCGCCATGGGCACGCCGGGTTTCGCCGTCATCTATGGCGTCGGCGCGGGCTATGCGCTGTTTCCGCTATTCGCCAGTGACCAGCAGCGGCTGAGAGGCATTCTGCAAAAAACCTTCGGCGTGCTGTTGACCGGCATTCTCTTGTTGGGCGCGGCCATCTTCTGGGCCAAATGGCGCGAGCATGCGGGACTGACCTTCACCGACTTCACCAATTCGTTCTATTCGGTACTCACCTATTATCTCCTGGTGACTGCCACTCTTTATCCCCTTTTCGGGTTGCTGAGCAAAAGCCGCTATCCGATATTGCTGGCGCTGGTGCTGTCGATGTGCGCCTATGCCATCGATTATCTATGGCTCGGCCAAATCGCCCATTACCAAGCTGAAGGTCTGGTGGAATTCGCCAAGCTGCTGCTCACCGCCAAATACGCCTATTTCCAAATGCTGTCGGGCAGTTTGATGGGCATGGCGATCGGCATCGCTATCCAGCGCTGGTTTTCTCAGGGTGAATCCTTGAACGCGCTAAATCTGGCCGGAGTCTTCGTGCTCCTGGCGGGCATCATCGTATCCCTGCATCAGCCGGATGCGGGCAATTGGTTCAGCTGGCCGGTCGCGACCAATACTATCTGGCGTTGGCTGGTGTACGCTGGGTTGGTCATGCTGCTGCTGGCCTGGATGGAAGCCCTGCTACGGCAGTACGAACATATGGGGCCGGCTGGTCGCTTTGCGCTGCAATTCGCCGCCGTGACTGGAATGCTGGCCTTTCCCCTGTTCGTATTGCACGAGATGGTCATCCCGCTGAAAGCGGTGCTGAGTTCCTACGGTCTGCCCGGCGCGTTGGCCATGGCGTCAGCCCTGGCGCTGTTCGCCACGGTCAGCGGCTATCTGTTCCTGAAGCTGTATCGGGCCAGCTATTCCTGAGGTCGCTGCCGTTCAGCGACAAGTGCTCCACCAGCAGGGATGGGCGGCGATGAAGCGCATGAGTGCATCGGACTTGGGCGTGCTGGCCTGATTCTGCGCTTCCTTGGCTCCCCAACTGCCATAGCGGCTATAGCGGCTCACGCTGTTGAAATGCATGAACAATTGACCACCCTGTTGCCGCCAGCCATCCAGATAGACGTCGTACAGCGCGCCCATGGCGGCGGAACGGTTAGCGGCCAGGAACAGCTGCTCCAGCCGCGGGTTATTCTGGGCCGGCCCGATCCCGACCAGATGTTGGCCACCTTCGTAAGCAAGCAGATCCAGATGATAGCGATCGGCCAGCGCGCGATGGGCGGCGATTTGCCGGTACACCGCCGGCAACGCCAACGCCTTGGGATCGTCCAGAATTTCGCCTGAGGTCAGTTCCTGGAACAGCAGGGCCAGGCCGCCATCGGGCTGGCCGGTCCAGGCGACGACGCTGTTGGCCCAGCGGGATGCGCCCAGATGAGATCCGAAATAAGGTGCGATGGCCAGGGCATCCAGCGCTTCGGCGCAGGCATGGCCACCATTTTCCGCCGCCCACAGCGGACATTGCAAAGCCTGTTCGGCCACCCAGGGATTGGCGCTCATGCCGCCCAGAACGCAGACCACCCGATCCCGCGCATCGCCCCACTCCCGTTTCCACAGCGCGCAGATCTCGGCCGCGCGCTGGCCATAGGCATTGATGCGACGGGTGAAAGGCGAAGGGCCGCCAGGCCGGTCGGGCCAGCGTTGCACGGCCTGTTGTTGCAGCCAGGCTCCGGCGCTGAACTGGTCGTTCCAGATTTCGTTGGCGTATTCGACATAGACGCGCCGATCCGCCGGCAACTGGAATCGCGCCAGCCGAGCAAATTGCACCACGTAATCGTCACTGGCCTGCACCGGAATATTGAGCCAGGGGTCGGCCTGCAGCGTCGTCGCCAACTCCAGCGCCAGTTCCACCGGCGCGCCGTTGCGGCTGCTCCAGCGGGCATCGGTCAGCCGAGGTCGCTCGGCCCATGCCACCCCGGCATTGGTATTGATCCGGAACAAATCCATGAAACGAATGGCGCGATAGGGGCGCAGGTTGTGCAGGAACAGCGGGTGAAAGCGAAAGCGCTCCATCCCGTCCAGGGCGGTAAACGGGGTATAGCGACCCTGACAGGCTTCGGCATTTTCGGCATAGACGAACGGATCGTCGTTGCAAACGCCACCGGGTGGAATGACCCGGATATGGCGCAGATAAGCGCCAACATGGCGGGGATCGGTGGCGGTGATCCGTAACAGCATTCCGGCATCGCTGGCCCGCACATTGACGACATCGCGGCCCGGCTGGGAGCCAGCGGCGTCCTTGACCGCGTCGAGTCCGTATTCGAGCGTGCCCTCGCCATCGTACAGCACCGTGTACTGGCCGGACGGATAGGCCCCGCCATTGCCGCCGAACAGCATCGTGGCGACGCTGCGGTAGTGAACGCCGACATCGTCGGCCTTCGGCAGGGCGCGCACCCAACCCTCCGTGTCGAGATCCAGCCGGGACTGCTCGCGGGTATCCCATTCGCTGGCCGGCGCTGGCAAGCTGCAGTTGCTGGACGTGTGGCGATCGCATTGGGTCAACCAGTCGCCGGATTGCTTCATCGCGTCCAGCAGTGGCCATTCCGTGCTCCAGTAATTGAGCGCGGCGATATTGATGCCGAGCGGCGAGCGGGCATTGGCGCTGTTGCCGGCGGCGGATTGCGCCATGGTCGTCGTCGCCAGACTGCCCCATAACAACAGGCCCAGAGCGATGCTGCTGCCGAGGCCAGGCCAACGGGAACAGGTCATGGTGCAAGCCCCGAATGGCGGGATCAGTCGGAGTCGCCGAAGAAGTGCTGGATGCGGATGCGGTCCAGCTCCACCTGCAACACCGGATCGAAGGAACCGCTGCGCTGGGCCAGCAGCGCCGCCCACGGCAGCCGCTCGGTCTCGTCCCGCAGCCGGGTGACCAGTCGATCCAGTTCACCGACCACCCGCGCCGGCACCCCGGCGACGATGCTGTTGGGCGGCACGTCGCGATTGACCACCGACCCGGCAGCGACGATGGCATTGGGGCCGACGGTGACGCCCGGCAACAGGATCGCGCCATGGCCGACGAATACGTTGTCGCGGATGTCGATCTTGCCGACCCGGTCCAGCTTGAGGCCGTAAGCCCGATTCAGCATGTTGACGGAGCCATCGTGGCCGAACAGGGTGCAGCCGGTCAGCCGCACGTTGTTGCCCAATCGGGTATAGGCTGGATCGGTGAAGGTGACGTTGGTCTGGATCGAGCAGTGTTCGCCGATGGCATGCAATATCCCCCGGCGCTTGAGCCAGGCCGCCCATTCCTCGCCGCCGGGATTGCAGAAGCGCTTGTACCAGCCCACCGCCTGACCGCGTTCGAAGGCCAGATAGCGCAGGATGCGTCGCAATAAGCCTTTCATCCGGCTTTCCTCCCAATCGCCTTGCCGATGAATCCGCCCAGAGTGTGCGCCAATTGCCGGCGCAGATATTCCCGTTCGCCCCAGTCGCACATCACCCGATACAGAAAAGCCGTCGTCACCACGCTATAGAGCAGGCCGCAGACGGCCAATAGTCCCAGCAGGCTCCAGCGATCGCTGCCAGCTGCGGTGAACCAGGGTGCGGTCAGCGCCGCCAGCCCCAGCCCGAACCCGTAAGGGACCAGGCCGGGCACGATCACCCGCTTGATGAAGGGACCGGGTTCGACCTGCAAAAAGCGGTTGGACCAGGCCATGTAGGCCCAGCCGCTTAGGGTCATGGCGGCGGCAACGCCATAGGTGATGGCGGGAATGGTGGTCCCGAAGATCAGGAACGCGCCGCCGACCAGAATTGCGACCAGTGCCGCCTGGCTCAGCGGATAGAACAAGGTGCGGGCGGGTTGGTTGGCCCCGTAATGCAATGCGGTGCAGGGGCCGGTGGTGACGTGGGTGTGAAACGGCAGGGTGAACCAGGCCATGATCAAGGCGGTGATGCGGAATTCTTCGCTCGGTCCCAGCCAGGCGGTCATGATCGGCGCGGCGAAACCGGCCAGAAAGCCCATGATCAGCCCGGTCAATAGACTGATGTAGCGCGCGCCTTTCAGGTACAGCTTGCCCAGTTCTTCCATCTGGCCGAGGCTGTACAGATGGGTCACCGCTGGCAGGAACACTGCGTTCAGGGCCGAGGTGGTCTGACTGGACATGACCGGCAGTTTTTCGCCAAGGTCGAACAGGCCGGTGGCGCGCACCCCGATGAAAGCGCCGGCGATCACCTTTTCGATGGAATACAGCACCATGCTCAGCAGCCCGGAGATCTGCACCACGCCGCCGAAGCGGTAGAACAGTGGCAACAGGCTGCGATCGAAATGGCGCGGGCTGAGGGTCAGGCCCGGCAATGCCTGGTAACAGGCGCGGGCGCTCAGCCAAGTGGCCAGCAGATAGCGGATGACGAAGGCCCACAGCAGGGCATATACCCCAAACCCACCCAGCAGCAATGCGACGATCAGAGCGGTTTCCAGCAGGAAGCTGGCCACCCAGATACCGGTCTGTTGCACCATCAGTTGCAAGCCGCCCAGCACATGACTGAACGCGCCGAAGCTGAGGTCGAGCATCATGGCGGCGGCGGTGACGAAGATCAGGATGGCGGCGGTTTCGCGCAGGTGGGGCGCGACCTTGAATGCATCCAGCAGCAGCGGCATCCCCAGCGCCAGCAGCGCCAGCAAGCTCAGGCACAGCGGCAAGGTGATGGCTAGGCCGGTGGTCAACAGGCGGTTGATCGCTGCGACATCGTGGCGGGCGTGATATTCGGCGGTGTAGCGGATGTAGACGTTGGCGATGCCGAAAGTGCTCATACCCAGGTAGCTGATGACGATGAAGCAGGTGGCCCAGATGCCGTATTCCTCCAGGCTGACGTAGCTGAGGATGATCGGCGGCAGCCCGAGCCGGCTGAGCATGTACAACAGCTTGGCGGCCAGTTGCACGACGGCATTCTGGGATAGCCGGTTCTTGAATTGTTGCTTGGCGTCGCTGGCGGCGGTCATGGCTTCGCAAGAGGATGAATAGGTTCAGTTCATGATAGCCGTAGGACTGATGCAGAGCACATTCCCAGAGAGAAATTTATACATATACCAAGTGTAGTGGTTGTGCTAAATATATGTATCAATATAAAGCATTATGTAACTATTAATAGACTTTCCTATATATGTGACACATAATTTATCCTGAAGGACATGGCAAAAATCATGATGTAAATCGAACCTTTGGGAGACTTTTATGTTCATTCGGTCGTCGAGATTTCCGCTATTACTGGTAGCGCTTTTATCACTGATCTTGATGGGGGTGACGGCGGAAGCTGCCACAATTACTATCAATACCAATCAGGATGCAAATCCTCCAAACGCTAGCGATGGATTGTGTAGCTTGCGTGAAGCCATAAGCAATGCAAACGACAATGCCCAAACTTATCAAGATTGCGCCGCTGGCACTGGCGATGACACCATCAACTTTTCCATCAGCGGCCCTAGCACTATCACGCTTGTCTCCATCTTGCCTGGCATTATCGATGTTGCCATGGGAACGCTCACCATCAATGGTATAGGACAGGACATCACCATCAGCGGTGGCAACCTCGTGCAGATCATGATTATGCTTGGATCAAATCTTACCTTGCGTCACTTGACGATCGCTAATGGCAATACGACTGTCAGTGGCGCTGGAATCATGGTTCTGGGTGGCACTCTTACAGTGGCCGATTGCATTTTTTCCGGGAATCAGTCCACTACTGGTAATGGTGGCGCCATCTACAATGGTAGTCCTGGCACCATAGAAATCTCAAACAGCACCTTTACCAATAATAATGCCAATTTTGGTGGTGCCATTTACAATAACTACGATGCCTTAGTAGATGGTGTAGTTACTATGACTATCACTGACAGCACTTTCGCTACCAATAGCGCAACCAGCTGTGGTGGTGCTATCTACAATCAAGAAGCTGCTAACGTTAGCGGTAGTACTTTTTCTGGTAATAGCGCCGATTCCGGTGGAGGTATCTGCACCGTTTCTCCGTTCCCCGACAATCCGTCTAGCACAACCGTCACCAATAGCACCTTCTCCGGCAATACAGCCACCACTGATGGTGGTGGCGTCGTTACCAGTGCGGATGACTCTGATTCCATCGCTACTACAACCCTCATCAGCAGCACTTTATCTGGCAATAGCGCCGGCAGTGGCGGCGGGGTCAGCAATGAGCTTTATGGTATACTCAATCTACAAAATACCATCGTGGCAAATAGCACAAGCGGAGGCGATTGTGTGAATAGCACTACAGGTACCGTTAATGGATCAGGTATCAATCTCATAGAAGATGGTTCGTGTAGTGTGGCAGGCGCTCTCAGCGGCGATCCTATGTTAGGTGTCCTAGCCGACAATGGCGGTCCCACCCAGACCATGGCGCTGCAAACAGGCAGTCCAGCTATCAATGCCGCCACCCAATGCCCACCCCCTGCAACCGATCAACGCGGTGTGAGCCGGCCTCAAGGCGCTAGTTGCGACATCGGCGCGTTCGAACTCGTGGTCGCCGTAGCGATGAACCCCATCCCCACGCTGAACGAATGGGCCATGATCCTAATGGGCTTGATGTTTGGTGGATTGATCGGGTGGCAGTGGAAGCAGCGGGGATCATCGATTCAATAATCTTCAACCTCCGCAGGCAACCCCAAAACCCCCGTCATACAAAGTGGCGGGGTTTTTTTATGGCGGATCGTCTCCCTTGAGATGGAGACTACGACCCTCGCTATCAAGATTATGTGTAATGGACAGGTGCTAAGCGCCGAACCATTAGCCTTGTTTTTCATATGCTTGATTTTCGCAACCATCATCCCCACTTTGACATCTCATTTCCTGCAAGACCGCGGGACAGATGGAGACAGTCGGCAACCCCCGGTCGCTGGTCTCCGGGCGGAAGTTGGCGGGGCGATAAGGTGAAATCATCATGACGACCAAGCATGAAACGGCCATTCTGGCGGGCGGTTGCTTCTGGGGCATGCAGGACTTGATCCGCAAGCTGCCCGGTGTGCTGAGCACACGGGTGGGCTACAGCGGCGGCGATGTCCCCAACGCCACGTATCGCCACCACGGCACGCACGCGGAAGCGATCGAGATCGTGTTCGATCCGGCCCAGCTCAGCTACCGCGCCTTGTTGGAATTCTTCTTCCAGATTCACGATCCGACCACGCCCAACCGGCAGGGCAACGATCGCGGCCTGTCGTATCGCTCGGCCATCTACTACACCAGCGAACAGCAGCGTGAGGTGGCGCAGGACACCATCGCCGACGTCGATGCTTCCGGACTATGGCCGGGCAAAGTGGTCACCGAACTCCAGGCGGCCGGACCGTTCTGGCAGGCCGAACCGGAACACCAGGATTATCTGCTGCACTACCCGAACGGCTACACCTGCCACTATGTGCGGCCGGGCTGGAAACTACCGGTGCGCCCAAAGAACGTCGCTTGATGCAGGCCGAGCCGGCACGGTCCGGCTCGGCTTTGGTGACACCGACCCTCTCCTTGATCGCCACTCGATCTTTTCAAGACCGCCTGGCCTCCAGCCATAGCCAATAGCCGATTCCGCCGGCCAGCAAAGTCGTTTTCGCGCAAGTCCTGTTAATATTGTAAGCAAGCGTCTTTTTCGCGCGATAGCACAGGAATGCACCGAAACGATGAACGCGCCACCCCCCCGACTGCTGCTGTCTGCGTATCAATGCGGGCCTGGAATGGGCTCGGTGTCGCAAATCGGCTGGCACTGGTATTCCCGCCTGGCCCAACGGCTACCCGTCACCCTGCTGACTCATGTGCGTAATCGCCCGGCGCTGGCGGCGGCTGGCGCGCCGTTGCCGGGCACCGAAGTCATCTATGTCGATACCGAATGGTTCGCCGGGCCGCTGTACCGACTGGCGGCGCGGCTGTTCGGCCACAGCGAACATGCGGTGTTTCTGGTCTCCTCGGCCGATTTCTACGTCTACGATCGGGCGGCGCTGAAGATTCTGCGCCAGCGGCGGGCGGCGGGCGCGGACTGGGACATCGTCCATGCGGTGACGCCGGTTTCGCCGCTGGCGGCGACCCGCCTGCATCAACTCGGCCGACCGGTGGTGCTGGGACCGTGGAATGGCGGCCTGGGCAATCCGACCCATTTCCCCGACATCATGCGGGCCGACGCGGCCTGGGTCTATCCGCTGCGCCGGCTGGGACGAGGGATCGATTGGCTGGCCGGGTCCAGCCGGCACGCGGCAGCGATCCTGACTGCCAATCAGGCGACCGTGGACAGCGTCGCGCCGCGCGATCGCCACCGCTGCCTGACCATGCTGGAAAACGGCGTCGATCTGGAAGTGTTCGCGCCCGGTCCCTGGCCGGACCCACCGGGACCCGCTCGCCCGTTGCGCTTGAATTACGTCGGTCGCTTCATTCCCTGCAAAGGCATTTCCATGTTGCTGGAGGCGGTGGCGCGGGTGAAGGACCGGCAGCCGATCTTGTTGACCCTGGTGGGCGCAGGTCCGCTGGATGCCGAACTGCGAGCCGAAGTGCAGACGCGTGGCCTGAGCGAGCAGGTCACCTTCACCGGGCCTTTGCCGCCGACCGAAGTCGCCGCCCGTATGCGCGAAGCGCATCTATTCTGTCTGCCGTCGGTGCGCGAATCGGGCGGCGCGGTGTTGCTGGAGGCGATGGCCTGCGCCCGGCCAGTCACTGCAGTGGCCTTCGGCGGCCCGGCGGAGATCGTCGACGACGCCGTCGGTCGCCTCTTGCCCGATAGCGGCCGTGAGGCCGTGGTCGCCGCTCTGGTGGAGATCTTCCACGATGTGGTGGCGCAGCCGGATGCCTGGCGGGCGCGCGGCGCGGAAAGTTTGCGGCGGGCGCGGCAACACTATGGCTGGGAGGCTAAGATGGATGAGGCCATGACCCTGTACCAGCGCCTGTTGGCGCAAGGCGAGCGCGATGAGCGATAACAACCACCCACATCCATCACCACCGCTGCGCTTGGCCTATCTGGTCAGCCAGTATCCGGCGGTTTCCCATACCTTCATCCTGCGCGAAGTGGCGCGGCTGCGCGAACTGGGTTTCGAGATCGCGGTTGCCTCGATCAACGGTCCCGATCGCCCGCCGGACCGGCTGACCGCTGCCGAGCAGAGCGAAGCGGCGCACACCTATTACGTCAAACGCCATGGCCTGATGGGCGCACTAACCGCGAAGTGGGCGACATTGATCACCCATCCGGCCGGCTTTTTCCGTGGTCTGAAACTGGCGTTGCGGCTGGGCGGCGCGGATCTGAAAAAGCTGCTCTATGGCCTGTTCTATTTCACCGAAGCGCTGATGATCGGGCGCTGGATGGCGCGGCAGGGTCTGCAGCATCTGCACGTCCATTTCGCCACCCCGGCTGCGACCGTGGCTCTGATCGCCCGCCAGATCTTCCCGATCACCTTCTCGATGACGGTGCACGGCCCGGACGAATTCTACGACGCCCCCGGCTATTACCTAAGCCAGAAGATCGCCGGAGCCACCTTCATCTGCTGCATCGGCTACTACGCCCGCAGCCAGTTGATGAAATTGTCGCCGCCGGATCAGTGGGACAAGTTCGAGATTTCCCCGCTGGGGGTGGACCCGACCCTGTTCGCACCCCGACCGTTTCGGGCCGAGGCCCAGCCATTCGAAGTCATCTGTGTCGGCCGACTGACCCCAGCCAAGGGTCAGGCTATCCTGCTGGATGCTATTGCCCGGCTGCGGACGGACGGCCGCGCCATCCGGCTGCGTTTGGTCGGCGACGGTCCCGATCGGCCGAT
>Ga0116181_1000403_pt1 | contig 39416 bp, 34 predicted proteins | sample AD_UKC075_MetaG_FD_89752 | JGI IMG/M metagenome (GOLD analysis project Ga0116181, IMG submission 89752) | Active sludge microbial communities of municipal wastewater-treating anaerobic digesters from USA - AD_UKC075_MetaG | ecosystem: Engineered > Bioreactor > Anaerobic > Digestate | place: USA... | reverse complement strand
TCCGGCGCGCCCAGCGCCACGCCGTCGGGCAGTTGTGGCCTGACCAGGCCGAACGCCGCGGTCGTCGCTCCCCAGAGGACGTAGCCGACGGCGATGAACTCGCGTCGCCTTCCCACCCTGTCGGACCAGGCGCCGACGGCGAGCGTCGACGCCGTCGCGGCCACCGCCGAGGCGGCCACGAGCACGGCGATGACCGTCGGGTCGGTCGTGATCGTGTTGTAGACGAACACGTTGAGGTACATGTTCTCGATGGTCCACGCGAGCTGTCCGACGAGCCCGACCAGGACGACGGTGGCCCAGGCGCGGGCGCCGAGCGCGGGGGGAGCGGCGGTCATGGTCCTCTTCGTCGAGCGGGCTGTCCCGTCATCCTATCGAGCTATCGAGCCTGCCCGGGGCCCGGCCGGTGCTGCCGCGTTGTGCATGGACTCGATATATGGTTATCCTGTAACCAGTTACTCAATAACCATGGGAGATGTTCGATGTCGGTCAAACATGCGATGCTCGCTCTGCTCTCGGCGGAGCCCTCGTCGACCTATCGGCTGCGCAAGCGGTTCGACGCCTCGACCGGCCAGACCTGGCCGCTGAACATCGGGCAGGTCTCGACGACCCTCAACCGGCTGGAGCGCGACGGCCTGGTCGAGCACGATGAGCCCGTGGATGACGGGACCGGCGGGGGACAGCCCTGGCGCCTCACTCCGGCCGGGCGGGCCGAGCTCGCCGCGTGGTGGGCGCGCCCGGTGATCGCCGAGCAGCGCGGGCGCGACGAACTGGTGGTCAAGCTCATGCTCGCGACGATCGCCCCCGGGGTCGACGTCGAGGCCTTGGTCCAGGTGCAGCGCGCGGCCACGCAGCAGACGATGCACGACCTGACGCGCCTGCGCCGCGAGGTCGAGGCGCACGACCTCGTCGGGCGGCTGGTGCTCGATCACCATCTCTTCATCGCGGAGGCCGAGCTGCGCTGGCTCGATGACGTCGAGGGCAGCGTCGCGCGCTCGGCCCACGCGGGCGGTCGCCCAGCCCCGGCGAGCGGCGAGGACGAGCCCCTGGCCGCGGCGCCGGCGGGCGCGAAGGGCACGCGATGAGTGCGGCGCCGCAGGGCGCCCCGATCCTGCACCTGCGGCAGGCCGGGCGCGTGCACGGCGAGGGCGCCAGGCGGGTGCAGGCGCTCGACGGCGTGGACCTCGCGGTCGCCGCCGGCGAGTTCGTGGCCATCATGGGGCCGTCGGGATCGGGCAAGTCGACGCTGCTGAACCTCGCGGGCGGGCTCGACTCGGCGACCTCGGGCGAGGTGTTCGTCGAGGGGGTGTCGCTCGCCGGGGTGAGTGCGGCTGGGCGCGCCGAGCTGCGTCGCCGCTCCGTCGGCTACGTCTTCCAGGACTTCAACCTGCTGCCGGGGCTCACCGCCGCCGAGAACGTCGCCTTCCCCCTGGAACTCGACGGATGGGGCCGCGGGAAGGCCTTCGACGCGGCCCGCGGGGTGCTCGGCGAGTGCGGCATCGCGGAGCTGGCGGATCGGCGGCCGGAGGAGATGTCGGGCGGTCAGGCGCAGCGCGTCGCGATCGCCCGGGCGCTCGTCGGGCCGCGTCGCCTGCTGCTCGCCGACGAGCCGACGGGGGCCCTCGACAGCGGGACCGGCACCGCGATCCTCGAACTCCTGCGGGAGCGCGCCGACCGCGGGGCCGCGGTGATGATGGTGACGCACGAGGCGCGCTTCGCCGCGTGGGCGGACCGCACCGTGTATCTGCGGGACGGACGCATCTCGGGGGTCTCCGGCCCCTCCGATCCCGACCGGCTGCTGGCGGCCGAGTCCCCGGCGGCACGATGAGCGGGTCCCTTCGCGCCTGGCGCCCGATGCTGCGCTTCGCGCGCCGCGACGCCCGCCGTCATCTCGCCCGCACGATCCTCGCGAGCCTGCTCGTCGCGGTACCTATCGCCGGCCTCGTCGGGTTCGTCGGATTCAGCAACAGCGACGCGCCGTCGAGCGAGCGCGCCCTCGCCGCGATCCCCGACGGGGTGCAGGCCACCCTGACCGCGACGGCGCTCCCGCGGGGCGGCTCTCCGTTCCCGCAGCTGCCCGAGGGGGCGCCGGGGCCGTGGATGGACGACCCGGAGACGGTCGCCGCGAGCGCCGAGGAGTTGGCCGCACACCTCCCGGCGGGGTCGCGGCTCCTCGAGCATTGGCTCTCGCCTGACCTCATCGTCTCGACCGAGCTCGGGCTCGCTCCGGGGGAGCAGCGCGCGGCGACCGACGGGGCGGACCGGCTCTCGGCGATCGACCTCGCACGGCTCGCGACGGGCAGGCTCGAGGAGGCGGTGCCCGAGGCGCTGCCACTCGTCCTCCCTCCCCTCGCGGAGGGCGCGCTGCCCGTCGCCGACGACGAGGTCGTCGTCAGCTCGGCGTTGGCCGAGCGGCTGGGGCTGACGCTCGGCGACGACGTCGGCTTCCTCGCCGCGCCCGACACGGGCTGGCGGAGTTCGGAGGGCAACACGGCGGCCGCGATGCAGGACTCGCAGCGCGGGTACCGCGTGTCGGGGATCGTCGACGAGGGGAGGCTCCGGGCGTGGGCGCCTGCGGGGTGGCTCTCGCGCCTCGTGGCGGAGAACCCCGGCGGCATCCAGGGGCACTGGCTGGTCGTGGGGGACGCGCCGGTGACCTGGGATCAGGCCAAGGCCCTCAATCCCCTACAGGCCTTCGCCGTCTCGCGGCACGTGCTCACCCACTATCCGAGCGCGGACGAGCTCTACCCCGTCGCGGTCGACGTCGACGCGGTGGTCGAAGCGGCCGTCGGCATCGCGATCGCGGGGATGCTCGGCGCGTTCCTCGTGTTCTTTCTCGTCACGCCCGCGTTCGCGGTCTCGGGCGAGCAGCTGCGCCGTTCGCTCGGGCTCGCCTCCGCTGCGGGCGCCGCCCCGCGCGACCTGCGCCGGGCCGTGCTCGCTCAGGGGCTCGTGATCGGCACGGTCGGCGGGATCGCCGGCGCCGTGCTCGGCTTCGCCGCGGCGGTCGGCCTCACCGCCTGGGTCGAGGCGGCGACCCCCTCCGAGAGCGGCATGACCGAGCGGTACAGCGTGAGCGGCCTGCTCGCTCACTTCCCCTGGTGGGTCCTGCCCGTCGGGGTGCTGCTCGCGCTCGATCTCGGCACCGTCGCGGCGCTGCCTCCCGCCCGCACGGCGGCGCGGCTCGCGCCGGTCGACGCGCTGCGCGATCGGCGGGCTCCCCGACCGGCCCGTGGCCGGGCCGGGCGCCTGATCGCGTGGCTCGGCCACCGGGGCAGGCAGAGCCCTCCCGCGGTCCGGCTCGCCCTGCGCGACGCGGCGGACCACCCGTCGCGCACCGTGCCCGCGGCGCTCGGGGTGATCTTCGCGATCGCCGCGGCCTCGTTCGCCACGGTGCAGACGGCGTCGATGATCCAGGACTCCCGCGATCGGGGCTCCGTGACCGTGAACGGCACGGTGGCGCTCGGCGCGCAGGTGCCGGTCAGCGCCGACTTCGACCGGCTGCTGCTCGAGGGCACCGTCGCGGCCGTCGCCGAGGAGTTCCCGAAGATCGTCGGCAGCGAGCCGGTCGGCTCGACGGGGTACGGCTCGTCGTTCAGCCTCGCGCCGCTGATGCCCGCGGGCGTCTCGTGCCCGCCGCGGCAGGCGGTGCACCTGTCGTCGGCGCTGTCGCTCGGCGCGCCGCTGCGGTGCACGGCGGAGGGATCGGCCGCGGCCTTCACCGGCGGGCTCTCCTTCCCGAGCTGGCTCGGCAGCAACACGCTGCTCCTGAGCGGCGACGCGATGCGCGCGACGCGCCTGCCCGGGGCCGAGGAGGCCGCCGCGGTGCTCGACCGCGGGGGCGCCGTCGTCGGCAACGCCGCGCTGCTGGACGCCGACGGCGACGGCGGGTATCGGATCCGCCTCGCGGTCGGTCATGAGTTCCTCCCGACGGAGGCCGACGCCGAGCGCGTCGTCACCGTGCCCGGCGCCTTCGTGCGGGGCCTCGGCGGGCCGCTGATCGTCGCGCCGGAGAAGGCGGAGGCGCTCGGCGTCGACGCCGTCGACTACCTGGGCGAGGTGCTCGTGGCCTCCTCGCCGCTGAGCTGGCGCGAGGCGCTCGACCTGCGCGCCTTCGTCGAGGAGCGCAGCCCGCTTCCGTTCGTCGGCCTACCCGACGACCCGGACCCGCTCGGGGGCGTCTACTACTGGGCGCCGATCCTGTTGCTCGCGCTCGTCGCGGTCCTGGCCACTGCGGTCGCGGTGCTGCTCTCGGCCACCCAGGGGCGGCGCGACGCGGCGACCATGCACGCCGTCGGGGCGGACCGGCGGCTGCTCGTGCGGCTCGGGCTCGCGAAGGCAGGGGTGATCCTCGCCGTCGGCGTGCCGGCGGGCGTCGCCGCCGGGCTCGGCCTCGGCGCCTACCAGGTCGCGTGGAGCCGCCGCCTCGAGGCGAGCGGCGCCTGGCTGAGCACCGTCCCGGTGTGGGGCGCGCAGCTCGGCATCGCGGCCGGCGTCTGCGCGGCGGGCCTGCTCGCGGCGTTGGTCCTCACCCGCCCGCCGAGGCGCTTCGAGCGCCGGGGCCTCGACTGACCGCCGCGCTCCACGGCTAGCGCCCGAGGCGGGCCGACAGCTCCTCCAGGACGTGCACGTAGGTCTTGCCCGTCGCCCGGGTCATGCCCAGCTCGCAGGTGCGGTTGAGGGACAGGTGCAGGTCGGCGTCCAGCTCCCTCACCGCCGCGGCCTCCTCCCGGGTCGCCGTCGCCGTCAACTCCTCGTGCAGCAACCCGCGGTCGCCGGCGAAGGCGCAACAGCGCCAGCCCTGCGGGACGACGACCTGGTCGGCGACAAGGCCGGCGAGGAAGGTGAGGTTGTCGTTGATGCCCAGCAGCGTCGAGGAACACGTCGGATGCACGACGGCGCGGCGCGCCTTCGGCAGCGGAGGCAGCCTCGGCGCGACCACCTCGGCGACCCACTGCGTGGCGTCCACCACGCGCAACTCGACACCCCTGGCCCGCAGCGCGATCTCGATGCCCTCCGTGCACGACGCGTTGTCCGAGATCAGCGGGAGGGCGCCGTCGTGCGTGGCCGCGGCCACCCAGTCGGCGAGCCTCGACGACATCGTCTCGTACCCCTTCGCCAGCCCCTTCGACTTCCACGGGGTTCCGCAGCACAGCCGGCCGACGCCCTCGGGCGTGGTCAGGACGACGCCGACCTCCGCGGCCAGGCGCCGCACGGCCGCCTCGACCCCGCCGAGCGGGGACCCGAACATGGACCCCACGCAGGCCGGAAGGAACACCGCGTCGGCGGGACGCTCGGGGTGGGGCCGACGGATCGGCCCGCCGCCCGGCAGTTCGCGCGACAGCGTGGGCACCACGTCGGTCCCGAGGACCCCGCGCGCCAGGCCCAGCGTCCCGCGCACGAGGGGCGTCGGCACGACGCTGGTGAGGGACATGCCCGCCGAGGCGACCCGCAGCACGCCGCCCCAATGCCGCGCGGCGACGTCCCAGCCCGCGTCCAGCGCGGGCGACTGGCGCTCCTTGCGGAGGGAGCGCACCAGGTCGCCGGTGTTGATCTGCACCGGGCACGCCGTCGAACACATGCCGTCGACGGCGCAGGTCTGGACGACGTCGTAGGTCTCCTGGTCGAAGAGGGCTGCCGCCAGCTCCGCCGACTCCGCCTCGGCCGCCGCCAACGCGCGCTGCACGACGATCCGCTGCCGCGGGGTCGTCGTCAGGTGCTGGCTCGGGCAGACGGGCTCGCAGTAGCCGCACTCGACGCAGTCGTCGAGCACCTCGCGCACGGGCGCCGTCGGCTTGATGTGCTTCAGGTGCAGCTCGGGATCGTCGGTGAGCACCGAGCCCGGGTTGAGGATGCGGTCGGGATCGCACGCCTCCTTGATCTCCCACATCGCCCCGTACAGCTCGTCGCCGTACTGCCGCCGCACGAACGGCGCCATGATGCGGCCCGTGCCGTGCTCGGCCTTGAGCGTGCCCTGCCGATCGAGGATCAGCGAGACCATGTCCTCGGTGAACGCCTCGTAGCGGCGCAGCGACTCCGGACCGGCGAAGTCCTCCGTGACGAGGAAGTGGATGTTGCCGTCCTTCGCGTGGCCGAAGATGACGGCGTCGCGGTAGTCGTGCCGGTCGAAGAGCGTCTGCAGCTCGCCGCACACGCTCCCCAGCCGTTCCATCGGCACCGCCACGTCCTCCAGCAGCGCGGCCGTGCCCTTGGGGCGGTTCCGCGCCACCTTCGTGTAGAGGCCCTTGCGCATCACCCACATCTGCGCCCGGCGGCGTGGATCGTCGGTCAGCTCCGGGGCGGCGGCCAGCCCGCTCAACCCGTCGAGCACCGCGGTGCCGGTGGCCACCCGCTCGTGGATCCCGGCGTCGTCCTCGGCCTCGTACTCGACGAGCAGCGACGCCTGCTGCGTGGGGATGAATCCCGCAGGCAGCACGTCGCGGGCCTCGGCGCCCATCGCCCGCAGCGACGCCGCGTCGAGCAGCTCGACGACCCCTGCACCCGATCCGACCAGGTGCGGCAGCGCGGTGGTCGCCGCCTCCAACGAGTCGAAGAGCAGCAGGCCGGTCGCCGTGCGCGCCGGGATCCTGACGGTGCGGAACGTGGCCTCTGCCACGAAGCCGAGCGTGCCCTCGGAGCCGATCATCAGGTGCTCGAGGATCTTGACGGGACGGTCGTGATCGAGGAAGGAGTTGAGCCCGTAGCCCATCGTGTTCTTGATCGCATAGCGGCGTTCGAGGTCGGAGCGCAGGTCGTCGCGGCGGAGCCGGCCGCGCAGCAGCTCCAGCACCTCGACCAGCGCGGGCTCGGCCTGTTCCAGCTCGCGGTCGGCTTCGGGGGAGGCGGTGTCGATGACCGTGCCGCTCGCCAGCACGATCACCATCGACTCGATCGTGCGGTAGGCGTTCTTCGTGGTGCCGCAGGTCATGCCCGAGGAGTTGTTGGCGATTATGCCGCCGACGGTGCAGGCGATCTCCGACGCGGGATCGGGGCCCAGCTTGGTGTGGTGCCTCGCCAGCGCCGAGTTGACCTGACGGATGGTGGCGCCCGGCTGCACCCGGACGCGGGCGCCCTCGTCGAGGACGGCGATGTCGCGGAAGTGGCGGCGCACGTCGACCGTGAGTCCCTCGGAGAGCGCCTGCCCGGAGAGGCTGGTGCCGCCGGAGCGCAGCGTCAGCGGCCAGCCAAGCGAGCGCGCCACCGACATGGCGACGGCGACGTCGTGGCTCGACCTCGCCCGGAGGACCGCATCCGGCGTCCGCAGGTAGTGGGAGGCGTCGACGGCGAGCGCGATCCGGTCGAGCTCGCGGGTGCTGACGGCCTCCTCGCCGAGCGCGGCGCGCAGGGCCGCGATCGCCGCGGCGTTCGGTGTGGGCAGATAGGCGCGCGACGTGGTGACGGACACGACCAAGCCCCCTTCATCATCGAAGTATTGGTCTGACCAAAGCAGCATACCGGATGCGGGGGGCGACGCGCGCCGCGGAGTGGTGACTGGTCAGGCGGAGTCGCGGACGACGAGGCGGCTGGGGAGGATCACGGGCTCGGGGGAGGGGGCGCCGTCGAGCAGCTGCTTCAGCATCTCCGCGGCCCGGCGCGTGAGCTCGCTCGCCGGGTTCGTCATCGTCGTCAACCGCGGCGCCGACTGGAGCGCGGCGCTGGAGTCGTCGAAGCCGACGACGGCCACGTCGTCGGGTACCCTTCTGCCCGCCGCTTGGAGCGTGCGGACGGCGCCGAGGGCCATGAGATCGGACGCGACGAAGACGGCGTCGACGTCCGGGGCGGTCGCGAGCAGTTCGTGAGCGGCGTCCTCGCCGCCCCGGACGGTGAAGTCGCCGTTCACGACGGCGGCCGGGGCCAGCCCGGCATCGGCCATGGCGTCGACGAAGCCCTCCAAGCGCTGCACGCCGGCGCGCATGTCCTGCGGGCCGGTGATGGTGGCGATCCGCCGCGCGCCGCGCGCGAGCAGGTGCCGGGTGGCGGCGATGGCGGCCGCGTGCTGATCGAGGTCGACGAAGGCCAGGCCGGGGACCTCGGGGTCGCCGACGAACACCACCGGCTGCCGTGACGACACCAGGCGGCGCGCCACCTCCGGGCCGTGGTGCGAGACGATGATGGCGCCGTCGACGTGCCCGCTGTGCAGGTAGCGCGTCATCTGGCCGGGGGTCTCGCCGGGCTGCGCCATGGCGAGGAGGACCTGAACCTCCATGCCCCGGAACGCGTGCAGCGCCCCGTGGTAGGCCTGGGGGAAGAAGGGGTCCGAGAAGACGCGGTCGTCGGTCTCGGTGACCACCACCGCCACGGCCTGGGCCTTGTTGGTGACGAGCGCGCGGGCCGCGCGGTTCGGCTTGTAGCCCAGCGCCTCGATGGCCTCGCTGACCACCAGGACGGTGTCGGGGGACACAAGGGTGCCCCCGTTCACCACGCGCGAGACCGTGGCGCGGGACACGCCGGCCGCGCGCGCCACGTCCTCGAGCGTTGGTTGCGCCCTGCCTCCCTCGGGAAGCTGATGCATCATCTACTAGACCTCCAGGACGCCGCTCCGGGCGACGCCGCCGAACCACACCGCGCTGGCCTTCGGTGTCCGGTTCAGCGCCTCATCGACGGCGACGATACCGAATCGCTTGGCGTATCCGTAAGCCCACTCGAAGTTGTCGATCAGCGACCAGAGGAGATAGCCGCGGACGTCGGCGCCCTGCGCGATCGCCGCGTGGACCGCCGCGAGGTGGTCGCGCACGTAGCCGATCCTGTCGGAGTCGTCAATGGCACCATCGGGGGATACGACGTCGTCGTACGCGGCGCCGTTCTCCGTGATCACGAGCGGGATGCCCGCCGGGCCGGTGTAGTCGCGGTGCAGCCACCGCAGCAGGCGGCGGAGGCCGTCGGGCTCGACCTCCCAGCCCATGTCGGTGACCGGCAGCCCGCGCGGCACGACGACGGCGTCCGGCGCGCTCGGGTGCGGGGTCTCCAGCAGGCGGCCGCGCACGAGCTGCGGCCCGATCTCCTCGCCGGGGCGCGCGGCCCGGACGAGCTGGGTCGTGTAGTAGTTCACGCCGAGCACGTCGATGGGGGCGGAGATGGCGGAAAGGTCGCCGTCGGCCACCAGGTCGTCGTCCCAGAACGGCGCGAGGTCCGCGCGCACATCGGCCGGGTACTCCCCGGTGAAGATCGGGTGCACGAAGAAGCGGTTGGCCGTGCCGTCGACGCGGCGCGCGACGCCGACGTCGGCGGGGTCGTCGCCGGCCGGCATGACCGGCGTGAAGTTCAGCGTGATGCCGAGCTCCGTGCCCGGGCCGGCCACCTCGCGCAGCGCCGTCGTCGCCAGCCCGTGGGCGAGCAGGAGGTGATGGCCCGCCCGGACGGCCTCGCGCGGATCGGTGTGGCCGGGGGCGTGCGCGCCGCCGGCATAGCTGAGGAACGACGAGCACCACGGCTCGTTGAGCGTCGTCCAGGTGCCGACCCGGTCGCCGAGCCGCTCGTGGACGGCCAGCGCGTAGTCGACGAAGCGGAGCGCGGTGTCGCGGTTGGTCCAGCCGCCGGGCAGCGAGGCCGGCAGGTCCCAGTGATACAGCGTCAGCCAGGGCGCGACACCCCTCTCGAGCAGCGCGTCGACGAGACGGGAGTAGAAGTCCATGCCCTTCTCGTTGACCCGGTCGCCGTCCATCACGCGCGGCCAGGACACGCTGAATCGGTAGGTGCCGAACCCGAGGCCGGCCATGAGGTCGACGTCCTCCCGGTAGCGGTGGTAGTGGTCGACGGCGACCCGGCCGTCGTCGCCGCCCTCCACGGCGCCGGGCACCTCGCAGAACACGTCCCAGATGGACGGCCGCTTGTCGTCGACGTCGGCGGCGCCCTCGATCTGGAACGACGCCGTCGCCGTCCCCCACCGGAAGCCGTCCGGGAACTGCAGCGCGGTCATCCCTTCACCGCCCCTGCCATGATGCCGGACGCCAGGTGGCGGCCGGCGAGCGCGAACAGCGCGAGGAGCGGAATGGTTGCGAGTACGACACCAGCCATGATCAATGCCATGTCCTTGAAGTAGGTGGCCTGCAGCAGCTGCAGGGCCACGGGGAGGGTGGGGTTGGTGGAGCCCAACACGACGAAGGGCCAGAAGAAGTTCGTCCACGAAGCGACGAACGTGAAGAGCGCGAGCATCGCCGCCGCGGGGCGCGCCGCGGGCAGGGCCACGTTCCAGAACGTGCGGATCATCGAGCAGCCGTCCACGCGGGCGGCCTCGATGAGCTCGTAGGGGAGAGCCTCGGCGAGGTACTGGGTCATCCAGAACACGCCGAACGCGGTGACCATCGCGGGCACGATGACCGCGGCCAGGTTGCCGACCCAGCCGAGCTTCGCCATCACGATGAACAGCGGGATGATGCCCAACTGCGTCGGGACGGCCATGGTGCCGACGACGAACGCCAGCAGGCCGCGCTGGCCGCGGAAGCGCAGCTTCGCGAACGCGTAGCCGGCAAGCGTCGAGAAGAAGACCACCGAGACGGAGGTGAGCACGGCGACGATGACCGAGTTCAGCACCGCGCGCCAGAAGTTGATGTCGGCGGTCAGCACGCGGGTGATGTTCTCGATGAAGTGGCCCTCGGGAATGGGCGACGGGATGGGGTTCTGCGCGATCGACGACGACGTGCTCGACGACAGTAGGAACGCGTAGTAGAGCGGGAAGGCCGAGACCAGCACGATCACGGCAAGCAGCGCGTAGGTCACCCAGCCGGGGCGCCGGACGCCGCCGTCCATCCCGCGCCGACGACGGGCCGCGCGGGCGGCACCCTTGCCGGCCACCTGCTCGATCATGCCGATCGACATCTCCGAGGCGCTCATCGCGACACTCCCTTCCTGCGGCTGCGGCTCGCGGCAGGCTTGGCTCCGCCCGAGCTTGCGATACGGCTTGTCAACCAGAAGTTGATCACCGCGAAGGCGACGATGACGAGGAAAAGGATCCAGGCCACCGCGGCGGCCCTGCCGAAGTTGCGCTGGTTGCCCCAGCCGAGCTCGTACATGAACATCGTGATCGTCATCCACTGGCGGTCGTTGCCGCCGAGGCCGATCTGGTCGAACATGCGCGGCTCGTCGAAGACCTGCAGCCCGCCGATGGTCGAGGTGATGATCACGAAGATCAGCGTGGGCCGCAGCATCGGGACGGTGACGGAGAAGAAGGTGCGGACGCGGGAGGCGCCGTCGACCACGGCGGCCTCGATGATGTCGCGCGGGATGGCCTGCATGGCGGCCAGCACGATCAGCGTGTTGTAGCCGGTCCAGCGGAAGTTGACCATGGTTGCGATGGCGAAGTGGGAAGCCAGCGAGTTGGCGTGCCAGCCGATGGCCGGGAGGCCGACCGAGGTCAGGACGGCGTTTACGAAGCCGGACTGGTCGGCGAACATCTGGTTGAAGATCAGGCCGACGGCGACGGGCGCCACCACGTAGGGGACGAGCACGCCCATCCGCCAGAGGGTCTTGGCGCGGAGGTTCGCGTCCAGCACGGCGGCGATGAAGACCGCCGCGATCACCTGCGGCACCGAGGACAGCACGAAGATGCTGAACGTGTTGCCCATCGCCTGCCAGAAGCGGGGCTGGCCCAGCACGTCCGAGTAGTTCTTCAGCCCGACGAAGCCGCCGTTGCCGGTTATCAGGCCCCACTTATGGACCGAGACGAACGCGGTGTAGAGCAGCGGGAACAGGCCCACAAGCGCGAAGAGTAGGAAGAATGGCGCGATGTAGAGGTAGGGGGCGGACTTGACGTCGAGCCGGCTCCAGAACGCGCTGCGCGACAGCGCGGGTTTCGAGGCGACGGTCACGGCTTCTCCTTTGTGTGGCGACGGGCTCCCTGCCCGCCTGCCGAGCACAAGTCTCTGCATGCGCTGATGAAGGGCCAATACGGCCGTTCCTTCGCGGATGGAGAGAACTGTGCTCGGCAGGGTTGTCGGGTGTGGACGGGATCAGCCGAGGGCGGAGATGTCCGAGGCTGCGGTCTTCCAGGAATCGTCGGGGCTGTCGGTCTTGTCGACGTCGACGCGGTTGATCGCGTTGGAGATCGAGGCGCGGTAGGCGAAGTAGTTCGGGCCCTTGAACGGCACGACGGTGACGGCCTTGGCGCGGTCGGCCAGGATCTGGCCGGTGGGCGCGTCGTTGAAGAACGGGTTGGTCACGGACAGGAGGTCATCGCTGGAGAGCGCGTCGACCTGGCTCGGGAACGTGCCCTTCAGCTTGAAGGCCTTGATCTGCTGCTCGGGGGCGGTCAGCCACGCGGCCAGCTTCTTGGCCTCGTCGACGTTCTTGCCCTGCGCCGGGACGGTCAGGAACGAGCCGCCCCAGTTGCCGCCGCCGCCGGGGAACTGGTTCGCGATGTCCCAACCCTCCATGCCGGCCGCGTTGCCCTCGATCACGCCGAGCATCCAGCCCGGGCAGAGCATGGTGGCGAATCCGCCGTCCTTGTTCTGGAAGGCGTTCTGCCAGTCCGGCGTCCACTGCTGCAGGCCGGCCGAGAGCCCGTCGTCGACGGAGGCGGCGAGGAGTTGATCGTAGATGGCGCGGATGGGGGCGTTGTCGTCGAGCGGGATCAGGGTCTCCTCGGGCTCGGTGGAGGAGAACGGGTTCGCGACCTGGTTCACCATGCCCTGGAAGATGGCGTCGGCGGAGTCGTACCAGGCGGCATCGGACTTGGCGACGAACTGCTTGCCCGCGGCGAAGTAGTCCTCCCAGGTGGACCCGAACAGCGTGGCGACCTCAGCGCGGTCCGTCGGCAGGCCGGCGGCCTCGAACAGGTCGGCGCGGTAGCAGACGGCCTCGGGGCCGATGTCGGTGCCGTAGCCCACCAGCTTGCCGTCGCCGGTGGTGGCCTGGGCGGCCTTCCAGTCGAGCCAGCGGCCCTCGAGCGCGGGATCGGTGAGGTCGGCGAGCAGGTCGGAACTCTGCATGATCTCCGGCAGCCAGTCGACCTCGACGCCCTCGATGTCGGAGAGGCCGGAGCCCGCGGCGAGCTTCGTCATGAAGTTCTCGCGCGCCTCGTCGGAGGTGGCGGCCTTCTTCTCGACGGCCTTCACGTTCGGGTTGAGCGTGTTGTATTCGGCCAGCAGGTCGTCGTAGCCGAACTCGTTGAACGTGGCGACGGTGAGGGTGATCTGCTCTCCGCCGCCGGTGGTGGCGGTAGAGCCGCCGGTGGGCTCCGTCGTCGGGCTGCTGGACGGGGAACAGGCGGCGAGGGCGAGTGCCGCTACGCCTGCGGCTGCTGTGATCCGCATGAGGTTGTTGCTGCGCATCTGAGACTCCTTCGTCGGGTTTCGGGGCCTGCTGAACAGTGTCCAGCGGGCTCCTGCGCTCTGTCGGTTCTCATGTCGGGTGAATCATGAGAGCGCTCCCATTACATCCTGAGAGCGCTCTCATCGTCAAGGGGTTGCGGGTCTCGGTTTGATAACGAATGCGGCGCGACCACTTAGGCGGCGAAGAAGGCCTTGGTTCCCTCGAACATCATCTGGACGGCGAGCAGGACCAGGATCATGCCCATCAGGCGCTCGACGGCGACCAGCGCGCGCTCGCCGACGACGCGCTGCAGGAAGCCGGAGAAGTACAGCACCACGGTGCTGATCGCCCACGACGCGACGAGCCCTCCGAGATACCAGGGCAGGCTCTCCGGGCTCTGGCTGACGAACACGACGATGACCGCCAGCAGCGACGGGCCCGCCATGTAGGGCACGGCGAGCGGCACGATGAACGGCTCGTCGTGCGTGACGGACTCGGTCAGGTTGCGCTCCGGGGTGGGGAACACCATGCGGATGGAGATCAGGAGAAGGATGACGCCGCCCGCGGCCTTGAGCGCCGCGTCGTCGACGTGCAGCAGGTTCAGCAGCCCCCGTCCGGCGAACAGGAACGAGACCATCACCACCAGCGCGATCAGACACTCGCGCAGGATCACCCACTGGCGCCGCTCCGGCGCCGTGTTCTTCAGCGACGCGAGGAACAGCGGCACGTTGCCCAACGGGTCCATCACGAGGATGAACGTGAACGCGGCCGAGATCATTACTTCCATGGGACTCCTTCGCTGAGAACCTATCCGGGTTGTCGGCGGGAACGAAAACGGGGGTCCGGCACGAGCCGGACCCCCGTCGTCAGGACGCGATCACTGCGCCATGGTGCCCGTCTCGAGGAAGCGGACGTGCCAGCCGAGGGCGGTGGCCAGGTCGTGCGGGGTGTGCATGCCGTTGGCCTTCTTCTCCGCCAGCTTGACGTACTCGCGCAGCGGCTCCTTGAAGTCCGGGTGCGCGCAGTTGTCGATGATCGCCTTGGCGCGCTGGCGCGGGGCCAGGCCGCGGAGATCGGCGATGCCCTGCTCGGTGATGAGCATCTGGACGTCGTGCTCCGTGTGGTCGACGTGGTTGACCATCGGGACGATGCAGGAGATCGCGCCGCCCTTCGCCGTCGACGGGGTCACGAACGACGAGATCCAGCCGTTGCGGGTGAAGTCGCCCGAGCCGCCGATGCCGTTCTGCATCCGCGAGCCCATCACGTGCGTGGAGTTCACGTTGCCGTAGATGTCGGCCTCGATCATGCCGTTGCAGGCGATGACGCCCATGCGGCGGATGGCCTCGGGGTGGTTCGACACGTCCTGCGGGCGAAGGATGATCTTCTGCGCGTAGTCGGCGGCGTTGTCGTTCATCCGCTCCGCGGCCTTCGGCGACAGCGAGAACGCGGTGGCCGAGGCGACCGTGAGCTTGCCCGAGTCGAGCAGGTCGACCATGCCGTCCTGGATCACCTCGGTGTAGGAGGTGATGTTCTCGAACGGGCTCTCGAGCAGGCCCTGAAGGACCGCGTTGGCGATGTTGCCCACGCCCGACTGCAGCGGAAGCAGGTTCTCCGGAAGGCGGCCGGCCTTGACCTCGGCGCCGAGGAAGTCGATGAAGTAGCCGGCGATGGCGCGGGAGTCGTCGTCGAGCAGCTTGAACGGGGTGTTCCGGTCGGGGCTGTTGGTCTCGATGACGCCGATCACCTTGTCGGGATCGATCTTGAAGACCTTGTCGCCGATCCTGTCGCCCGCGTTCTGGATGGGCAGCGGGACGCGGTTGGGCGGCAGGGCGCCGATCGGGGCGTAGATGTCGTGCATGCCGAACAGGCCCTCGGACTGCCACGAGTTCACCTCGAGGATGATCTTGTCGGCGTTCTCCAGGTAGGTGCGGTTCATGCCCACCGACGACGACGGCACGAGCCAGCCCTCCTCGGTGATCGAGGTGACCTCGATGACGGCCACGTGCAGCTTGCCGAGGAATCCCTGCGAGACCTGCGGGCCCATGTGCGACAGGTGGATGTCCTGGTAGAACGACGTGCCGTTGTTGATGGCCGTGCGCATGTCGGGATCTGACTGGTACGGGGCGCGGTAGGAGATGCCGCCGGTGCGGGCCAGCGCGCCGTCGAGCTCGGGAGCGGTCGAGGCGCCCGTCCAGACGCCGATCCGGAACTCCTCGCCCTTGTTGTGGTGGGCGTCGATGACGGCGGCGAGCGCCTCTGGGAACTCCTTGGGGTAGCCCGCTCCGGTGAATCCGGAGAAGCCTATGTTCCATCCGTTCTGGACCAGGGCGGCGGCGTCGTGGGCCGACATCACCTTGCTTCGCATAGCCTCGTTGCGGATGCGACCTGACATCTGTCCTCCTTGAGAAAATTGCCTGCGGCAGTGCTTCGCTCACCCTACCGGCTACATGGCGCGGGAAATGCGCGGCCCCGACAATCCGTCGGAGATGAGGGGTGGTGCGGTCAGAAGCCCGCGAAGGCGGCGACGGCGTCCAGGCGGGGGAAGCCTACGGCGACGTCCGCGGCCGCGGCGGTGACGGGCTTGGCGCGGTAGGCGACCGAGAGCCCGGCGGCGGCGAACATGGAGAGGTCGTTGGCGCCGTCACCCACCGCGACGGTGAGGGCCGGGTCGACGCCCGCGGCGTCGGCGAAGCGCAGGAGGTCGCGGGCCTTCTGGTCGCGGTCGACGACGGTGCCGATCACGCGCCCGGTCAGGCGCCTGATCCCGTCGACCGTCTCGGTCTCCAGCTCGTTCGCGTTGAAGAAGTCGAGGCCGAGGCCGTCGGCGAGCGGCCCGACCAGCTGGGTGAACCCGCCGCTGGTGACGCCGACCTTCGCGCCGGCGGCCCGGGCCGCGGCGATGAGGTCGGGGGCGCCGGGGGAGAGCGTCATGGCGGGGCCGACCTCGTCGAAAACGCTCGTCGGCAGGCCGCGCAGCGTGGCGACGCGCTCGCGGAGCGAGGCCTCGAAGTCCAACTCGCCGCGCATCGCGCGCTCGGTGATCTCGGCGACCCGCTCGCCGACCCCGGCGTGCGCGGCCAGGAGGTCGACGGCCTCGGTGGTGGTGAGGGTGGAGTCGACGTCCATCATGAGCAACCGGGCGGGGGCGGTCGCCAGGGGGCCTGCGATCACGCCGACGGCGACGGGCCCGGCCACCGCGCGCAGCGCGTCGCGCAGGAGGGCCGGGTCGTCGTGGCTTGTCAACACGCTGATCCGCGTCCCGTACGGGGCCTCGGACCGCGTGGCCTCCCCGCTCGGAACGAGCGACACGAGCGAGGAGGGGATGGGCCCGGGGGAGACGAGCGTCACGCGGATCTGCATGGGGTCAGGGTAGTGCCACCGCTCCTGCAGGTTGCCCGTCAGCGGGTGGCGGCGGTGGGTGTGACCGTCACGGACTCCGCGGAGCCGCCCCGGATCACGGTCAGCGTCATCGGCTCGCCCACCCGGCCCGCGCGCACCAACGCGACAAGCGACTCCGTGGACGTCACGGGCTGCCCGTCGACGGCGGTGACGAGGTCGCCCTCGCGGAGCCCGGCGCGGGCGGCGCCGGTGTCGGGGACGACGGAGGCCACGACCGCGCCCTGCTGGCCGGTCTGGCCGACGTCGCGGGCCGTCACGCCCAGCTGCGGGTGCTGCGCGACGCCGTTGGCGATCAACTGCTCGGCCACGTACTGGACCTGGTCGGCGCCGATCGCGAAGCCGATGCCGATGTTGCCGGCCTGGCTGTTGCCGCCCGACGACAGGGAGGCGATCGAGCTGGTGATGCCCACGAGCTCGCCCGCGGTGTTGACCAGCGCGCCGCCCGAGTTGCCCGGGTTGATGGCGGCGTTGGTCTGGATAGCGGCGGTCACGACGACGTTGGAGCCCTGCGCCATGTTCGCGCCGCTGGTGACGGCCTCCGTCGTCACGGGCCGGTTGAGGGCGGAGACGATGCCGGTGGTCACGGTGTCGGCGAGCCCCAGCGGGTTGCCGATGGCCATCACGGGGTCGCCCACCTTCAGGGCCTTCGCGTCGCCGAAGTTCATCGTGGCCAGGTCCGACGGCGGGTTGGTGAGCTTGATCACGGCGAGGTCGGTCGAGGGGTCGGTGCCGACCACCGTCGCCTCGTAGGACACGTTGCCGAGCAGGACGGTCAGCCGCGCGTCCCCGCTGCCGGAGACGACGTGGTTGTTGGTCACGATGTGCCCCGCTGCGTCGATCACGACGCCGGACCCCTGCGAGGCGCCGCCCTGTCCCACGACGTCGATGGCGACGACGGCCTTCGACGCCGCGGCCGCGACTGCGGTCCAGTTCGGGTTGCTCGGGTCGGCTTGGACGACCTGGGTCGAGGACCCGCCGACGAGGGCGGGCGCGCCGCCGCCGGTCAACTGCGAGGCCGCAAAGCCCGCGCCGCCGCCGACGCCCGCTGCCAGGACCGCGATGGCGACGGCCCCGGCGAGCCGGGAGCGCCCCTTCGCCTTGGGCGCCGTGGTCGTCGTCTCCGGCGTGCCGAACGGGCTCGGCGGCGGGTAGGGGGCCGTGTACGGATCAGAGGCCGTCGGCCCGTAGGCGTTCGGGGTGGCTTGGCTGTAGGCGTCGGCGCGCGGCGCGGACGGGGCATATGCGCCGGCTGGCTGGGGCGTCGGCTGCGGCGCGATGGGGTCGAGGGGGAGCGTCGGCTCGTCGTGCGGCGTGCTGGCGTGATTCCACCCGTCGCGGCTCCACGGATGCGGGTTGCTCTGGTTGCTCATCGGGGTCTCCTCGCTAGGCATGGTCTCATGAAATCCCCCCATCCTGTGTGGTTCCTGTGAGGTGCCTTTGGGGCTGCTACGAACCGCTGGCTGAGCCGAGACGCGTGTCGAACACCAACCTGTCAGCGCCTCGTCGTGACCGTCACGGTGTAGTGCGGGTCCTGGGCGGCGACCTGGGTCCGGCCCAGCCGCACGTTCAGTTCCTTGCGATAGGGGAGGTGGGAGTTGAACACGCACCAGAGCCGGCCGCCGGGGCGGAGCACACGGGCGGCGTCGTCGAACATGCGCAGGGTGTCGGTGGTGTCCTTCGCCACACCCTGGTGGAAGGGCGGGTTGGTGACGATCGCGTCGAAGGAGGCGTCGTCGTAGCCGTCGAGGCCGTCGCCCCAGGTGGCGTCGACCTCGAGCCCGTTGACCTCCGCGGCGACGGCGGTGCCCGCGACGGACGACCAGCTGACGTCGCGGGCCCGGACCCGCAGGCCCTGCTTCGCGAGGCGCATGGAGAGCGTGCCGTTGCCGCAGCCGAAGTCGAGCACGTCGTCGGCCTCGAGCCCGGGCGTCCGGCCGCCGCCGGCCATCGCCATCATGAGCAGCCGGCTGCCGGGGTCGATCTTGGTGCCGCCGAACGTGGCGCCATGGGCGGCGACGGCGAATCCGAAGTCCTCGTGCATGCGGACCTTCGGCCAGTCGGTCTCGAGGCCCTCAGGCCCCCAGGCGCGCAGCACGCGCGCCTTCGCGCGGCCCAACGACGCCGAGACCGCGGCGAAGTGCTTGTTCAGCACCTGGTTCATCGTGTGGTTGAGGTGCTTGATCCTCGCGCCGCCGACGAACGTCACGTCCTGTGCCCCCTGCACCACCGCGGCCTGCTCGTCCAGCGCGGCCAGCGACTTCGGGATGCGGGCGAGGGCGAGGTCCACGCCGGCGAGGTCGTTCGGGTGCTCGACGAGGAGAGCGGGGTCGACGCGGGCGGCGTCGCGCCAGTCGTCGCAGAAGACGCGCACGTCGTCGGTGAGGGTGAGGGCGTCGTCGACGAGCGCCGGCGCGTCGAGCACCGCCACCGCCTTCGCCTCTTTCGGGGCCTCGTCCCAGATCAGATCGTCTACCGCGTCGCGCATGGGCCGATCCTATGGGAAGCGCTCCTTGAGCGCGGCGTCGCTTCGCTCCTTCGGCGCGGCTCACGGAGCGTTCGGTAGGTTGGCCCCGTGGAGTTCTCGGTGATCATCGACCCCGGCGACGGCGACGCGCTGGCCCTGCTCGAGCGGCTCGCGGAGCGCGCCTCGGTCCGGCCGATGCTGCACGGGCCGGGGACGGCGCTCGTGCTCGGCGGCGCGCGGTCCGGCAAGTCGACGTGGGCGGAGCAGCAGCTTGAGGGCTGCGAGGACGTCGAGTACGTGGCGACGTCGATCGTCGACCCCGATGACGCGGAGTGGGTCGAGCGGGTGGCACTGCATCGCGCCCGGCGGCCCGCCGGCTGGCGCACGACGGAGACGGTGGACCTGCCCGCGGTGCTCGGCGCCGACGACGCGGCGCCGGTCCTCGTCGACTGCCTGGCCGTGTGGCTGGACCGTGTGCTCTTCGAGTCCGGCGCGTGGGACGATGCCGAGGGATGGCGCGGCCTCGTCGAGGAGCGGGTCTCCGCGCTCGTCGCGGCGCTGTCGACCACCCGGCGCGACGTGATCCTGGTCAGCAACGAGGTGGGCCAGGGGATCGTCCCGGCCACGGCGTCGGGGCGGCTGTACCGGGACGAGCTGGGGCGCCTGAACACGCGCGTGGCCGCCGCCGTCGACGAGGTGTGGTTCTGCACCGCGGGCGTCGCGAGGCGGCTGCGATGAGATCCCTGCACGCCGCGATCGGGCTGTTCACGGTCTTCAAGGTTCCCTCCTTCGACATCGATCGAACGACGGCGCGACGCGCCCTCCGCGCGCTGCCCTGGGTCGGGCTGCTGCTCGGCTTCGTCGCCGGGGCCTTCGGGCAGGTCGTCGGCGGCTCGCTCCTCGGGGCGGCGCTGGCGCTGGCGATCGTGGCGGGCGCCACGGGCGGCCTGCACCTCGACGGCCTCGCCGACACCGCCGACGGCCTCGGTTCACGCAAGCCCGCGGACGAGGCGCTCGCCATCATGAGGCGTTCCGACATCGGCCCCATGGGCGTGATCGCGCTCGTCTTCGTGCTCCTGATCGACGTCGCGGCCCTCACCCTGTTGAACAGCCACCTCGTCGCCCTGACCTTCGCGGCGGCGGCGGCCGCGGGCCGCGTCGCCGTGGTGGTGGCCAGCGTCGGCAGGCGGGCCGCGCGGCCCGACGGCTTCGGCGCGCTGTTCGCGGGCGTCACCCGAGGCTGGGCGGCGGCGCTCAACGGCGCGCTGCTCGTCGCCGTGGTGGTGGGGGCGGCGTGGTGGGTCGTCGGCTGGTGGGCGGCGGCCACGCTCGGGGCGGGCCTCGCCGTCGGTGCCCTCGCCGCCCTCGTCTGGGGATCGAGGCTCGTCCGTCAGTTCGGCGGCTGGACCGGCGACACGTTCGGCTCGCTCATCGAGGTGACCCAGTGCGCGGTGCTCGTCGGCACCGTGGTCGCCTCCGGCTGGCTCTGACGATCCTTGAGCCAGGCACACGCGCGAAGCGCCGTGCCTGTGTCGAAAGGCCCGGCGCCTGGTTTGTGGACTGTGGTTAGGTCTGTAGGTAAAGTCAACAGCCTCTCGGCGCGCCCGTGCGCTTCGCGCGTTGGCACGGCTCAAGGAGCGTGCGTGAGCGTGATCCTGCGTATGGGGGTGAGCGGGCCGAGGATGTCCGCGGTGTCGTACCGGGCGAGCACCAGCTCGGTGACGTCGACGTCGATGGGCGGCGCCGACCACCCGGCCATGCGGGCCTTCACCTCCGACAGGGCGACCTCGACGCCGTACAGCCCGACGGTCACGTGCGGCACGTACACGTCCGCGCCGCAGGCGCGCTGCGCCGTGAGCGCCTCGTGGAGCGGGAGCAGATGGTCGAGGCCGACGACCGACAGGTGCGGCGACGTCGTGAAGGTGTCCCAGCCCTCGATCCGCAGCGTGAAGGGCTCTGCCGCAAGGGCCTCGAGCCGCCCCAGGTCGGAGGCAAGCTCGGCCTCGCCGTAGAGGATGTCGGCCGGCGTGGCGCCGGGCTCCGGGGCGAGCCCCGAGAACGCCACCGTCACGTGCGGGACGCGGTCGTAGCGCGGATAGAGCAGCCCGTCGAGGCGCGCTCGCGCGTCAGCGACCGCCTCTCGGACGGCCGGGACGTCGACGTCGATCAGCCACACCAGCGCGTGGCGGCAACCGCCGTGCCACTCGGCGAAGTCCCGGTCCTCGATCGGGCGGGTGACGCCGTCGCTCACGTCGTGCCGCGGGTCAGGGCCGGCCGTAGTGGTTGTGGGCAGGCTCGTAACCGAGCAGGCGCCGGGCCTTCTCGATGCTGAGCAGCGTCTCGCGCCCGACGATCTCGCGGGTCCGCGGCACGTCGGGGAGGTAACGGTCGGCGAGTTCGGCGCTGGGGGCGCGCATGACGGTGTCGGAGTTGGCGATGATGAACCGCTCGAAACCCGTGATCCCCGACTCCAGCGCGAGCCGCACCGCCTGGGCCCCGTCGCGCCCGTCGATGTAGCCCCAGACGTTCCAGATGCGCGTGAGCGGATCGTCCTGCCAGCCGTCGAAGGCCGCGTAGTCCTCGGGGCGCATCACGTTGCTGAGCCGCAGCCCGATCAGCTTCATGCCGTGGTGCCAACGCGCGAACTGCTCGGCCATGGCCTCCTCGAGGTGCTTGCCGAGCGCGTAGGTCGTCTCGGGGCGGAGGACGTCCTCGTCGACGGGGAGATAGGGCGGCGGGTTGTCTGGGCCCATCGGAAGGCCGAGCGTCGTCTCGCTCGAGGTCCAGACGACGTTCCTGACGCCCGCCGCGGCAGCCGCCTTGAACACGTTGTAGGTGGCGGGGACGTTGTTGTGGAAGGTCGTCGCGTCCGTGGCGAGCCCGGGCGCCGGGATCGCCGCGAGGTGCACGACGGCGTCGACGCCCCCGTGTCTCTCGTCGACCCCCTGGATGGCCTCGGCGACCTGGCCGTAGTCGCGCATGTCGATGGCGACGACGCCGTCGCCGGCCGCGCGGTCGAAGCCGACCACGTGGTACCCGTGCCCCCGCAGGTCCTCGACGACGAACCGCCCGAACTTGCCGCTTGCGCCGAAGACCGCGACCACCATGTCTGTACCCCTCGTGTCCGTGGCCGGCGAGCCGGCCGGATGTGCTTTCGGGGCGAGCCTATCCGCCTACCGGGGCTGGGCGGCCGCGGACTCCTCGGCGTCCATCTGCGCGACGAAGTCGTGCTTGCTCGACTGCCAGCCGTCCTCGGTCATGCCGGTGCGCCAGTAGCCCGAGATCGAGACGTCCGCGCGGGGCACGCTGCGGTCGACGAACAGGTACCGGCGGATGTCCTTGACCATCTCGGCGACGCCGTGGACGAACCAGCCGACCTTGCCCTCGGGCACCTCCACCGCGCGCACCGCCTCGCTGAGCCGGAGGCCGTAGGGCGCGCCGTCGCGCGGGACCCAGACGACGTCGATGCCGGGGCCGGTGGGGACGTCGAAGGTGGCGTCGAGGCTCGCGACCTCGATCAGCGCTCGCGCCGTCGCGCCGTCGGGGAGCGCGTCGAGCGCCGCGGCGATCGCGGGGGCCGCCGCCTCGTCGCCGGCCAGGACGAAGTGGGTGTAGTCCTGGATGGGGTGCCAGGCGCCGCCGGGGCCGAAGAAGCCGATCTCGTCGCCCGGTTGGGCCGCGGCGGCCCAGGGGCCGGCGAGGCCGTCGTCGCCGTGGAGCACGAAGTCGAGCTCGAGCGTGCCCGTCGCGGTGTCGCGCCTGCGCAGCGAGTAGGTCCGCGTCACCGGGGCCTGGTGGGGCGAGTTCGCGCGGATCTCCTCCGGGTCGAACGGCCAGGCGTAGTCGGCTTCCTTCGGCGGGAACAGGAGCTTGACGTAGTGGTCGGAGTGCGGGAGCTCCGCCCCGACGAGCTCGGGGCAGGACAGCGTGATCCTGACCATGTCGGGCGACAGCCGCTCGGTCGCGGTGACGGTCCCGCGGCGCACCACGCGACGCTTCTCGGCCATGGCAAGGCCCCTCTCGGAAGAAAATTAGGCAACCCAAACCTAGTCTATTAGGCAAGGTTGTCCGGTTGTCGTTGTCGGAGGAGCCTTCCGGGGCGCTCCGGTGGGCTGAAAGGATTCGCCAGGATCGGGCCCCAACTGGCACGCGCGTGCCAGTTGGGTCGAGATCCTGGCGGATCGTTGCAGCTGGCCGGGGAGGGTATCAAGTCTTGCATTGGGCCCGCTGAGCGTCACCGTGAATCAGATCGTGGAGGAGACGACGCCATGACCGACACGTCCCACAGCCCGCTCCTTGACCGCTACCTCGCCGAGGTCGGCTGGCGGCTCCGGCACCTGTCCGGCGCCCAGCGCGAGGACATCCTCGCGGGCCTCCGTGAGCACATCGCCGACCTCGAGTCGGCGGGCGTCGCGCCCGAGGAGATCGTCGCCAGGCTCGGCTCGCCGGAGTCCGTCGCCGACGCCGCGGCCGGCGAGTTCCCACCCCCGCCCGGCGAGCCGCCCGCGCCGTCGCGGTTCTTCGACGGCAAGCGCTGGGTACAGCTCGTCGCGGTCCTGCTCGCCGTCCGGGTGCTGTGGGTGCTCCTCGCCATGCCCGCCTTCGAGGGGACCTCCACGACGGCGGACTCCGACGGCATCGTCACGGAGACGACGACGTATGCCACGGTCGCCGAGTCGGCGGGGCTGCTGTTCGCGCTCATCCTGGCCGCCATCCCCGTCTCGCTGACCGTTGTCCCGTTCGTGATCCGCGGCGCGTCGCGCCAGACCGCGACCGTGGTCTGCACGTTGCTGCTCGCCGGGATCGCGGTGCTCACGGGATTCTCGGTCGGCGGGTTCTTCGTGCTCCCGCTGGTCGCGTCGGTGTGCGCGTGCGTCGTGCCGCCCTCGGGCCTCGACCCGCGCCGGGTGCTGGGCGGTCTCCTCCTGGGAGTCGGCGTCGTCGCGTCCTGGCTCGCCTGGAACAACCGCCAGGGTCCGGGAGAGGTGTGCACGGGCAGCGCGCAGACCATGCTCTCCTGTGGCGAGCAGTGGGACCCGGCCCCGTTCGTCATCGCGGCGGCGGTCGCCGTCGTGCTCGCCGTCGTACTGGAGGCCTGGCCTCGACGGCGGCCGCTGTGGAGGCGGGCCGCCGAGAGCTGACCGGCACGAGGTCCCCGCGGTGCCGGGCCCCGGTAGCCTGGCGGGATGTCGTGGTGGAAGTGGCTCCTGGTGCTTGCGGTGCACTTCTACGCGCTCTACGCGCCGGGAAGCGGCGAGCCGGGCATCTTCGACGTCCTCCCCGCGGGCACCGACAAGGTCGTCCATGTGGCGTTGTTCGCCGTCCCGACCTTTCTGGCGCGGGTGAGCATCCGGAGGTGGTGGCCGGTGATCCTGCTCGCCGTCCACGCGCCGATCAGCGAGTTGGTCCAGTGGCGATTCATTCCGTATCGCAGCGGCGACCCGCTCGACCTGGCGGCGGACCTCCTGGGGATCGCGGTGGGAGTGGGTGTCGCGGAGCTCGTGCGACGGCGGGTGCTTGCGCCAGACGCGGACCACGCGCCGGTGGAGTAGTGCCGCCCGCCCGCGTCTCATACCCCCCCTTGGGTATAGTCTCCGGCGTCTGATCGCCGACGCAGAGGAGAACCATGGGGTCGCCGACCATCGGACGGATCGTCCCGGGATACGACGTACCCGTCGTCGACGAGCGCTCCGTGCGAGCCGCCGCCGGCCTCCTTTTCTTGGGTGGCGCCATCGCGTGGGGGATGGCGCTGTACGCGGGGACCACGCGTCCGCTCCAGCCGTTCGGGATGTTCTTCCTGATCGACATGTTGCTGCGCGTGCTGGTGGGGGAGCGATGGTCGCCGACGATGGCGCTGGGGGCGCTGATCGTGCGCCGGCAGCGTCCGGAGTGGGTGGGCGCGGAGCAGAAGCGCTTCGCGTGGTGGCTCGGCGCCGGGCTGGCGTTCGTGTCGTGCGCGGCCATGGGGCTCCTCGGCGCGCCGCTCGGGATCACGCTCGCGCTGTGCTCCGCCTGCCTCGCGATCCTGTTCCTTGAGACGGCCTTCGGCATCTGCGTCGGCTGCGCTCTCCAAGCCCGCTTCGGGCGCACCGCGCCGCGGTACTGCCCAGGTGACTCCTGCGTCGTCCCGCGCACGTAGTCGTCCGGTCGCAACGTGGCTGCAAACGTTCGATCCGCGGAGTCGAAGCGGACAACGTGCGCGTCAGAGTCAGCATGGTGACTCTGACGCGCACGCTGATCATGGCGGAGGATACGAGATTCGAACTCGTGAGGGCGTGAACCCAACCCGCTTTCCAAGCGAGCGCCATAGGCCTCTAGGCGAATCCTCCGCGGGGAACCTTACCCGAGCGGGAACCGGGCCTCAACTTGCCGACGACCCGGCCGTCGTCGAGCGTCAGGAGGGGCGTCGCCGAGCGCCGCGCGGCCGCCCGCGGCGATGCGGTAGAGTGGGCCGCGGTTCCTCGCGCGGCGGTATCTCGCCCAACTCCCCCAGGGTCGGAAGGCAGCAAGGGTAAGTGAGCTCTATCGGGTGCGCGAGGGGCCCTTTTCTTTGCCTCCGCATCGCCAGCGGAAATGTCGGCGCACGGGAATAGGGTGGACGCGTGGACGAGGACTACGACCAGGACGAGTACGCCCCCATCGATGAGGGGTTCGGGTCGGCGAGCCTTCCCGGCTTCGAGCCGATGGAGGGCCCCGGCCTGTTCGATGAGCCCGAGCCGCCCGCGCAGGACGGCCCGTCGCTGTTCGCCGACGAGGCTCTCGACGCCCCCGAGCCCGACGCGGCGCCGGCCGCGGCGCCCCAGGCCGCGCCCGCGCCGTCGGCCCGGCCCGCCCGCGTCGAGGCCCCCGCGGCACCGCTCGCCCTGTACCGCCGCTACCGGCCCGACACGTTCGGCGAGATCATCGGCCAGGACCACGTCACGGTTCCCCTGCAGCGCGCGCTGACCAACAACCGCGTCAACCACGCCTACCTGTTCTCCGGCCCGCGCGGCTGCGGCAAGACCACCTCGGCGCGCATCCTCGCGCGCTGCCTCAACTGCGAGCAGGGGCCGACGGCGACCCCGTGCGGGCGGTGCCAGTCGTGCCTCGACCTCGCGCGCGGCGGTCCCGGTTCCATCGACGTCATCGAGATCGACGCGGCCTCGCACGGCGGCGTCGACGACGCCCGCGACCTCCGCGAGCGCGCCTACTTCGCGCCGGTGGCCAGCCGCTACAAGATCTACATCATCGACGAGGCGCACATGGTGACGACGCAGGGCTTCAACGCGCTGCTGAAGCTCGTGGAGGAGCCGCCCCCGCACACCAAGTTCATCTTCGCGACGACGGAGCCGGAGAAGGTCATCGGGACCATCCGCTCGCGCACCCACCATTACCCCTTCCGGCTCGTTCCGCCGAAGGTCCTGGGCGACTACCTCGGCGACATCTGCGACACCGAGGGTGTCCGTATCGACCACGCCGCCATCCCTCTGGTGGTGCGCGCGGGCGGCGGCTCGGTCCGCGACTCGCTGTCGGTCCTCGACCAACTCCTCGGCGGGGCGGGGGACGACGGCGTGAGCTACGGCCAGGCGGCGGCGCTGCTGGGCTACACGCCTGACGCGCTGCTGGACGAGATCGTCGACGCGTTCGCCGCCGGCGACGCGGCGGGGGTGTTCCGCACCGTCGACAAGGTCATCGAGGTCGGCCAGGACCCCCGGCGGTTCGCCGAGGACCTGCTGCGCCGACTCCGCGACCTGATCATCCTCGCGGCCGTTCCCGACGCGGCCACCAACGGCATCCTCGACGTCGCCGCCGACCAGGCGCAGCGGCTCCAGACCCAGGTCGCGGGCCTCGGCGCGGGCGAGCTGACGCGCGCCGCGGAGGTGATCGCCGTCGGGCTCACCGAGATGCGCGGCACCACCGCGCCCAGGCTGCACCTCGAGCTGATGTGCGCGCGGGTGCTGCTGCCCGGCGCAGACCTCGACGAGCGGGGCCTGCACGCGCGGATGGATCGGCTGGAGCGCAGGGTCGGCATGATCGGCTCGGGGGAGACCCCGCCCATCCCGGACTGGCAGGATGCCGACGCCCCGGCCGCCCCGCGTCAACGAGCCGCCGCGCGCGCGAGCGCGCCCCCTGCCGCGGCTCCGACAACCTCACAGCCTGCTTCCGCGGAGGAGCCCGAGCCGCCGCGCCACAGCCCGGACGCGCCGGCGGAGTCCCCACGCCAACGTCCTGCTCCCGCACCGACGTCCGAGCCCCCGGACGAGCAGCCCGCCGCGCAGCGTCCTCCGGCGCAGCCGCCGCAACAGGCGCCTGCGCAGCGCGCGCCGCAGCAACGGCCGGCGGGCGCACCCCCCAGCGGGGCCCCGGCGCCGGCCACGGCCCCCCCGGCGCGGGTCGAGCCGAAGCCGGCCGCGCCCGGCACGGTCCAGCTCACCGCGGCCGAACTCCGGCGCGTCTGGCCCAACGTCCTGGACGAGGCCAAGCGCCGTCGACGATTCACGCACATGCTGCTCTCGCAGCACGCGCAGGTCGTGGATCTGGCCGACGGCGTGCTGACCCTCGGCTTCTCCGGCCCCGGCCCCCGCGAGAACTTCGGCACCGGCGGCAGCGCTGAGGTGCTGGTGGAGGCGCTCGTCGAGGTCATCGGCGTGGAGGTGCGGATCAACGCGATTGTCACCTCGGGTGAGGCGCCCGCGGCCCCAGCCCAGCGCCCCTCCGGCGCTGCGGTGCGCGCCCCGGAGCCCGAGCCCGCATCCGCGCCGGTCGCCGTCGCCCCGCCGCCCCCGCCGTCGGAGGAGGTCTCCGCGGAGGACGAGGTGCTGGACGCCGCGCACAACGCGGAGGAACTGTTGAGCTCGGCCTTCGGCGCGGAGGTCATCGCCGTCCGCGACGCCGAGTGACGCCCATGAAACCACTGACCAATCATTCCTCGGCTGCGGCGCACCGGATCGGGCGCCCCGCCGCTCCTATGTCTTGTGCCGGACGTCCAGTACGACACTGCGATCTAGGAGCGCCGGGGCATCCCGCCCGGCACGTCCTCGCCGGAGGAAGCATTGATCAGCGCTTTCCTTCTTTCCGTAACCGAACCCCCATCGAGGAGTAGCAACTGATGTTTGGTGACTTTGACTTCGGCGCCCTGATGCAGCAGGCGCAGCAGATGCAGGAGGACCTGGAGCGCGCGCAGGCGGACCTCGCGCAGCAGAGCTTCACGGCCCAGGCGGGCGGCGACCTGGTCTCCGTCACGCTGAACGGCAAGGGCGAGCTCACCGACGTCGTGATCAAGCCCGAGGCCTGCGACCCGGAGGACACCGAGACGCTGGCCGCGCTGATCGTCGCGGCGTCCCGCGCCGCGCGCGCCCAGGCCGACGCCGCCATGGCCGCCGCGATGCCGGAGATGCCGCAGATCCCGGGCCTCGGGGGCTGATCGTCCCGTGTACGAAGGGCCCATCCAGGACCTGATCGACGAGCTGAGCCGGCTGCCCGGGATCGGGCCGCGGGGCGCCTCGCGGATCGCGTTCTACCTGCTCGACGCGCCGGAGGAGGACGTGTTCGCGCTCGCGGACACGCTGCGCCGGGTGAAGGAGTCCTCGCGGGTCTGCGAGGTGTGCTTCAACGTGTCTCAGGAGGAGCGCTGCCGGATCTGCCGCGACCCGCGCCGCGACCGCAGCCAGCTGTGCGTCGTCGAGGAGTCGAAGGACGTCGTCGCCATCGAGCGCACCAACGAGTTCCGGGGCCTCTATCACGTGCTCGGCGGGTCGATCTCACCCATCGACGGCCGCGGTCCGGCAGACCTGCACACCCGCGAGCTGTTCCAGCGCCTCGCCGACGGCGAGGTCCAGGAGGTCATCCTGGCCACGGACCCCGACACCCAGGGCGAGGCCACGGCGTCGTACCTCAGCCGGATGCTCCGCGACTTCGGCGTCCGCGTCACGCGCCCGGCGAGCGGCCTGCCCGTCGGCGGAGACCTTGAGTACGCCGACCAGGTCACCCTCGGCCGCGCCTTTGAGGGCCGCCGCCTCATGTTCGAGCCCACCGCCTGACGACCGAACCCTCAGGCGCCGCCCTCGTTTTTGTCGGTGGCCCGGCCTATTGTCGAAGATCCTGGGCCATCCGGGCCCGCGACAGAAGGGAAACACCCATGTCCTACCAGCTGAGCCCTTACCTCGCGCTCGACGGCACCACCCGCGAGGCGATGGAGTTCTACCAGTCCGTGCTCGGCGGTGAGCTGACCATGATGACGTTCGCTGAGGCGGGCGCGGGCGACTTCCCCGGGTCCGACCGCATCATGCACGCGAGCCTCACCACCGCCGGCGGCCTCGAGATCTTCGGGGCCGACACGCTCGCCGAGATGGGGCACACCGCCGGCGACACCGTCGCGCTGTCGCTCATGGGCAACGATGACGCGCTGCCCGGGCTGTTCGCGGCCCTCGCCGAGGGCGGGACGGTCACCGTTCCCTTCGAGCGCCAGATGTGGGGCGACGACTACGGCCAGTTCCGCGACAAGTTCGGTGTCGTCTGGCACGTCAACCGCCAGGGCGACCCCGCGGCCTGACCGCGGCGGCGGGAGAGGGGTTGCCAGTGACTGACTCCGTGATCACAGCCCGCGGGCTGACCAAGCGCTTCGGCGAGGTGATCGCCGTCGACGGGATCGACTTCGAGATCGCTCCCGGCGAGTCGTTCGGCTTCCTCGGCCCCAACGGGGCGGGGAAGTCGACGACCATGCGCATGATCGCGGCCACCTCCACCCGCACCGGCGGCGAGTTGAGCGTCCTCGGTCTCGACGCGAACAAGCACGGGCCGGAGATCCGCGCACAGCTCGGCATCGTTCCGCAGGGCGACCTGCTCGACGAGGAGCTCCGCGTCATCGACAACCTGTACGTCTACGGCCGCTACTTCGGGTTGCCCCGCGCCTACGTCAAGGAGCGCTCGGAGCAGCTGCTGGACTTCGCGCAGCTCCGCGAGAAGCGGCTGGCAAGGGTCGACGGCCTGTCCGGCGGCATGAAGCGGAGGCTGACCATCGCGCGCGGGCTGATCAACAACCCGAAGATCATGCTCCTCGACGAGCCGACGACGGGCCTCGACCCGCAGGCCAGGCACATCCTCTGGGATCGGCTGTTCCGGCTGAAGGAGGAGGGAACGACGCTGGTGGTGACCACGCACTTCATGGACGAGGCGGAGCAGCTGTGCGACCGGTTGGTCGTGATCGACAAGGGGCGCATCGTCGCCGAGGGCAGCCCGGCCGAGCTGATCAGGACGTACGCCACGCGGGAGGTGCTGGAGGTGCGCTTCGGGTCCGGGAGGAACGAGGGCGCCGCCGGACTTCTCGACGGCGTGGGCGAGCGCCGCGAGGTGCTGCCGGACCGGGTCCTCGTCTATGCGGACAACGGTGAGCACGCGCTGCAGGCCGTCACCGAGCGCGGGCTGGAGCCCGTCACGTCGCTGGTGCGCCGGTCGTCGCTGGAGGACGTGTTCCTGAGGCTGACCGGGCGGAGCCTGATCGAGTGAGTTCCGAGACAACGACAAGGGTGCTCGACCCGGGCGTCGCGGCCGACGCCGATCACACCCGCGTCTGGGGCTGGGTGCCTGTCGTCGAGCATCACATCCTGCGCATGCGGTCTTATGTCCGCACGATGCTGATCACCGGCATCGGGTCGCCGGTGGTGTACCTCGCGGGGCTCGGCGCCGGGCTGGGCGTCCTCGTCGACCGGGGCAAGGGCATCGACGGCGTGCCCTACCTCACGTTCATCGCCCCGGCGCTCGTGCTGGCGATGGCGATGCAGGTCTCCAGCCAGGAGAACACCTACGGCACGTTCGGCGGCTTCCGCTGGTCGAATATCTACAACGCGATGCGGCTGACCCCGATCAGCCCGGCCCAGATGGCCGTCGGCTCGCAGGTCGCCGTGCTGGCCCGCGTGCTGCCTCTCCTCGCGTTCTATCTCGTGGCGCTCGGGCTCTTCGGGATCGGCACCCCGCTGCGGCTGCTCGCGATGCTGCCGCTCGGGATGCTGATGTCGGTCTCCTTCGGCTTCGCCGTCCAGGCCTGGGTGGCCACACAGAAGGACGACCGCGGTCAGATGTCCTTCGTGGAGCGCTTCGTCGTCGTCCCCCTGACGCTCTTCTCCGGCACCTACTTCCCCCTCGACACGCTGCCCGGCTACCTCCAGCCCATCGGCTGGGTCTCGCCGCTGTGGCACGCCACCGAGCTCGGCCGGTGGATCCTCTACGGCCAGGACACCGCTGTCGTCGTGCACCTCGCATTCCTCGTCGCCCTGGCCGTCGTCGGCGGCGTCCTCGCGGTGCGGCACTTCCGCTGGAGGCTGGACGAGTGAGCGTGCCGACCAGGGCCCCGAGGCTGCGCCCGCTGAAGTCGCTGTACGGCGGCAACACGCGCGCCGTGTTCGCGCGCGGGCTGCGCGTGATCGCCCGCAACAACTACCTGATCGTGCTCACCGGGTTCTTCGAGCCCGTGTTCTACCTGCTGTCGATGGGGCTGGGCCTGGGGGCGTTGATCGGCACCGTCGAGTTCTACGGCGTCGAGGTCCCGTACGCCGCTTTCATCGCGCCGGCGCTCATGGCGGTCTCAGCGATGAACGGCGCGCTATACGACTCGACGATGAACGTCTTCTTCAAGATGCGCTACGGCAAGCTGTACGACCAGATGCTCGCGACGTCCCTCGGGCCCCTCGACGTCGCCCTCGGCGAGATCCTGCTCGCGCTGTTCCGCGGCCTGTTGTACGCGTCCGGGTTCATGGTCGTCACGACGCTGCTCGGCCTGAACCTCGCCTGGACGGCGCTGCTCGCGATCCCGGCGGCCCTCATCGTGGCCTTCGGGTTCGCCGCCGTCGGCCTGGCCGCGACGAGCTTCATGAAGTCGTTCCAGCACCTCGACCTCGTCTACTTCGTGATGCTGCCGATGTTCCTGCTCTCGGCCACGTTCTTCCCCATCGACGTTTACCCGGAGGCCGTGCAGGGCGTCATCAAGGCCCTGCCGCTGTGGCACGCCGTCGACATGATCCGGCAGTTGACGACGGGGCTGATCCAGCCGACGATCTGGGGCCACCTCGCCTACTTCGGCGCGATGATCCTCCTCGGCGTGACCGCCGCGACGCTCAGGCTGCGGGCGCTGTTTCTGAAGTAGGTCACCGACCTTTCGACACGGGCCCGGCGCTTCGCGCTGGGACCCGGCTCAAGGAGCGGTTACAGGACTTCGCCCGGCAGCGAGATGCCGACCTGGCGACGCAGCTCGTCCATGGTCTCCATCACTGCGAGGGTCTCCGACCACGGGAGGAGCTCCGACTCCTGGCGGCCCTCGGCGATCATCGTCGCGAGGTGCGCGGCCTCGTAGCAGAGGCCGAGGTGGCCGTCGATCGCCGGCGCGGCCGACTCGGCGACGTCGCCGTCGCGGGAGACGAGGCGCACGCGCTGCGGGGCGTAGAAGGCGCCGGGGATCTCGATCCGGGCGAGGCGGCCGGAGATCAGGCCGACCGTCGGGGTCTTGGCCGCGAGCGTCGTCGACACGAGGGCGTGCGCGAACGGCTGGTCCGGATACTCGTCGAGGATGCCCGAGATCTGCCGGTCGACCCCGGTGAAGGCCCTTGTCCCGCGCGAAAGGACCCGGCCCGGCGCGCCGAGGACGAAGTGCGTGAAGGAGACGGGGTAGACGCCGAGGTCGAGCATGGCGCCGCCGGCCTTCGCGGGGTCGAAGAGGCGGAAGTCCGGGTCTTCGGCGAACCACTGCCCGTGGTCGGCGAACACCGTCTCGATCTCGCCGAGGGCGCCGTCTGTCAACAGCTGGCGCACGACGTCCATATCCGGCAGGAAGCGCGTCCACATGGCCTCCAGCACCGAGACCCCGGCCGCACGCGCGGCGTCGAGCACCTGGCGGGCCTCGCCGGCGTTGCGCGTGAATGCCTTCTCGACGAGGAGGTGCTTGCCCGCCGCGATCGCCAGCAGCGCGTTGGCCAGGTGCTCGCTGTGCGGGGTCGCGACGTAGACGACGTCGACCTCCGGGTCCGCGACCAGCTCCTCGTACGAACCGTGGGCCCGCTCGGCGCCGATGGAGGCGGCGAACTCCTCGGCCCGTTCCCTCGTGCGCGACCCGACGGCCACCACCCGCTGGCGCGTGTTGGCGTGCATCGTCTCGATGAAGCGCGACGAGATCCATCCGCTGCCCAGGACCCCCCACCGCAGCGGGGGAGCGGACATCGGGTCGGGCGTGCGGGGCGTCGGCAGGGTGAGGCTCATGTGGCCATTATGCCGGGGTGCCAGTGGCGAGGCGCTGGAAGTTGGCCACCGCGGCCTGGGTGACGTCGTCCTCGAAGAACAGGCGCCAGACGGCGGGGGCCATCGTGAAGTGCGAGACGCCGGCCTGCGCCAGCTGGAGCAGCTGCGCGGGCCGACGCAGGCTCCCGGCCAGGAGCCGGGTCTCCGTGGCCAGCCCGTGGAGGGCGCGCTGCATCCCGAGCGCGGCGTCGACGCCGTCGCGCCCGGCCTGGTCCATCCGCCCGACGAAGGGCGCGAGGTAGGTGGCGTTGGCCAGCACGATGGGGAGCACCTGGGCGTCGGAGTGAACCGCGGTGACCAGCACCTCCCCGTCCTCGGAGAGTCGCTTCGCGGCGACGACCCCCTCCAGCGAATACGGCACCTTGACGACGACGTTCCCGCTGATCTGGCGGAACTGGCGCCCGAGCTCGACCATGTCGTCGGCGCTGGTCCCCCAGGCCTGGACGAAGACGCGCTCGGCACCGGCGGCCGTGGCCCAGCGGATGACGTCGGGGATGTCGATGGAGCCGAGTCCCGCCTTGTCGAGGATGGCCGGGTTCGTGGTCACGCCGCGGAAAAGGCCCGTGGCGAGCAGGTCGACCACCTCGTGCGCCGACCGAGGGGTGAGGTCCTCGGCCGTGGGTCTCGATGGTCTCGTCCTTCAGCTTCTTCTCCATGAGCTCCATGGCGATGTAGCCCATCTGGTACGGGTCCTGCGCGATGGTCGCCCGGATCTGGGTGTCGTCCTTGATGGCCGAGAGCAGGTCCGGGGTCGCGTCGACGCCGACGATCAGCGTCTGGAGGTCGCGGGCCTGGACGGCGCTCAGGGCGCCCATGGCGCTCGACTCGTTGACGCCGTAGACCGCGTCGAGGTCCGGGTTGGCCTGGAGGATGGTCTCCGCCGAAGCCAGCGCGGTCTCGCGCTGCATGCCGTCGCCCGCGTTGGCCACGAGCTTGAGATCCGGGTACTCCTCGAGGGCCTCAAGGAAGCCCTGCTCGCGCTGGCTCGTGGAGGTGACGGTCGGCACGCCGATCAGCGCGATGTTGCCCTTTCCGCCCAGCTGGTCGGCGATGTAGGTGGCCGCGTCCTTGCCGATCTGGACGTTGTCGGACTCGACGAAGCTGGTCACCTCGGCGCCGATGACGTTGATGTCGACGGGGATCACCGGGATCCCCGCGGTCAGCACGGTCTGGACCGCGTTGGTGAGGCCGGCCGAGTCGACGGGGTTGACCAGCAGGCCGTCGATGTCCTGCTGCGTCAGGTCCTCGATCTGCTGGACCTGGGTCTCGACCTTGTAGTCGGCGCTCATCACCTTCAGGGTGATGCCGTTCTCGTCCGCGTACTTCTGGGCGCCCTTCTCCATGGCGACGAAGAACGGGTGGACGCTCTGGCCGAAGGAGAAGGCGACGGTGAGCTGGCCGTCGGCTGGCGCCGTCGGGCTGCCGGTGTTGTTCGGCGTGGAGCCGGGACCTTCGGCGGTGCAGGCGGTGACGGCCAGCGCGAGGACGCCGGCGGTGATCAGGGAGGTGATCTTCTTGAATGCCATTTTGGGCACACTCCTCTTCATTGACGGGGTGAGGTGGGGACGGAGGGGGCGGGAGCCGTCCTCCGGGACTGCCGCCGCGGGTGCGGCGGATGCGGGTGGGCTAGATGCCCTTGGCGGCGCGCGGCGGCGTGACCCGCTTGCCGAGCACCGTGAACTTCGAGGCGCCGCTCGCGGCGGGGATGTTGTTCGCCAAATCGTTTAGGTTGGCAAACGCGAGCGTCCCGAACTTGATCGCTTCCTTGAAGGGAGCGGGTATTCCGAACTCGTCGGAGGTGGTGAGGCGGAGCGACGCGGGCAGGTGGGCGGCCAGGCGCTCCATGAGGTACCCGTTCCGGACGCCGCCTCCGCTGGCGATGAGCGCCTGCATCTGGTCGAGGTTCGGCACGTGGTCCTGGATCGACCGAGAGATGGCGATGGCCGAGAACTGGGTGAACGTGGCGACGAGGTCCGCGGAGCTGTGCTCCGAGTACTCGTCGATCTTGGCGTCGGCGTACTTCGAGCCGAAGTCGAGGCGCCAGGCGCTGCGGGGAACGGGGCGCGCGAAGTAGGGGTGGTTCTTCAGCTCCTCGAGGAGCGGCTCGATGACCGTTCCGGTGCGCGCGAGGGCGCCGTCGGCGTCGTAGGACTTGCCCTCGAGGCGGCTCATGGCGTGGTCGATCATGACGTTGCCGGGGCCGGTGTCGAAGGCCATCATCTTGGACCGGTCGGCGTCGGCCAGCTGGCAGTTCGCGATGCCGCCGATGTTGAGGGTGAGCACGGGGCCGATGTCCCTGAACGCGACGAAGTCGAGGTACTGCATGAGCGGGGCACCGGTGCCGCCGAGCGCGTGGTCGGCGGGGCGGAACTGCGTCACGACGTACGTGTCGGCCTCGACGGCGACGACGGACGGCTCGCCGATCTGCATGCCTGCGCCGAAGATGCCCTCGTGCCAGCGGGCGACGCGGCCGATGGCTCGGCCCTCGTCGAGGCGGGCGTGGACCGGGGGCTCCTGGTAGATGGTCTGGCCGTCGAAGCCGATGACCGCCACGTCCTCGCCCGTGAGGTTGAGGTCGCGCATGAGGGCGGTGGCCGCGTCGGCGTAGACGGCGCCGGCCTCGTAGTTGAGGCGGGTCATCTCGAAGAGGGAGACCTCGTTCTCGAAGGCCGCGAGGACGCGAACGGCGACCTCGGCGGGCCAGTCGTAGCTGGCGCCCGCGATGAACCGGGGCTTCGTGGGGTGGCCGTCCTCTGCGATGTCGATCTCGATGGCGACGGCGTCGACGCCGTCGAAGGACGAGCCGCTGTTGATACCGATGACTACAGCCATGGTTTTCCTTTCTTTGGGTGGTCGGGGGAGGGTCAGGCGCTGCATCCGCAGGACTCGCGCAGCACCAGTGCGGGGATGGGCATGGGGGCGGTGGTCGTGTGCTCCTCCTCTCCGCGGGCGGCCAGCACGAGGGCGCCGGCGTGCTTGCCGATCTCGCGGGTCTGCTGATCGACGACGGTGATCGGCACGTCGAAGGCGGGGGCCCAGTCGAAGTCGTCGAACCCGATGAGGCCGACGTCGTGGCCGATGCGGATGCGCTCCTGCCGGAGCGCGCGGATGGCGCCGTTGATGAGAAGCTCGTTCGAGCAGTAGAGGGCGTCCATCGCGCGCCCGTCCTCGGTGCGGAGGAAGGCGGCCATGGCGCGTTGGGCTGTCTCGATGGAGTTGGAGCCCTCGATGATCCGGAGCGAGGCGCCCGCCTCCTCGGCCGCCGTGGTGAGGCCGCGCTGTCGGCCCTCGCGGGTCGGCCAGCCGGCCGTGTGCCCGAGGAAGGCCCAACTCCGGTAGCCGTGCGCGGCGAGGTGACGGCCGACGTCGCGGCTGATGTCCTCGCCGTTGCCCATGGCGGAGGGCAGGTGCGAGAACTCGTCGGGCGGGGTGCAGTCGACGAAGACGACCGGGATTCTCCGCTCGAGGAGGCGCTCGAGGTTCTCCGAACGGATGCGGTAGCTGAGTATCACGGCGGCAACGCGCAGCTGGAGCATCGTCTCGATGAACTCCGCCTCGCGGCGCTGGCTGTAGGCCTCGCCGTCGGTCGCGTCCGCGGTGAGCGTGTGGTAGCCGGCGGGGCGGACGACGTCCTCGATGCCCGCGACCAGCTTGGCGTAGTACACGTTCTCGGACTTGGCCGTCAGGATCCCGACGGTGCGGGTTCCCTCGCCGCGCAGCATCTGAGCCGTCCTGTTCGGCCGAGGGTCAAGGGGCTTCCCTAAACGATTTGGTAACAGTTTGATAACGGTATCTGGGGAGCGCCGCCCGGCTCGTTCGGGAGCCGGGGCGTGCGACGACCTGCGCAGGTTCGGTGGGCTGCGTATAGGCACGGCCAACCGAACCCGCGCAGGTCACTGCACGGGCGGGCCCGTAGCGGGCTACTCCGCGGTGGTCCCGCGGGTCCCGAGCGCGATCTCCAAGTTCACCAGCTCGTCGACCATCTCGCGGGGGAGCCGCCAGCCGAAGGTGTCGAACCAGCGGCCGATCCGCGGCACCTCGTCGCGCCACTCCTGCTCCTTGTAGCCGACGACCTCGGCGAGGTCCTCGTCCGGGATGTCCAGGCCGTCGACGTCGAGGGAACCCGCGGCGGGAAGCAGGCCGATCGGCGTCTCGACGGCGTCGGCGGTCCCCTCGATGCGCTCGGCGACCCACTTCAGCACGCGCGAGTTCTCGCCGAAGCCCGGCCACATGAAGCGGCCGTCGGCGTCGCGCCGGAACCAGTTCACGTAGAAGATCTTCGGCAGGAGGTCCGCGTCGGTCGCCGTGCCGACGTCGAGCCAGTGCTGCACGTAGTCGGCCACGTGGTAGCCGATGAACGGCAGCATCGCCATCGGGTCGCGCCGCAGCACGCCGACGGCGCCCTTGGCCGCCGCCGTCGACTCCGACGAGCAGGTGGCTCCCATGAAGACGCCGTGCGTCCAGTCGCGCGACTGGGTCACCAGCGGCACGGTGTTCTCGCGGCGCCCGCCGAAGATGATCGCGTCCAGCGGCACGCCGTTCGGGTTCTGGTACTCGTCGCTGAGGATGGGGCACTGCTCGATCGGGGTGCAGAAGCGGCTGTTCGGATGGGCGGCCTTCTCGTCGGGGCGGCCGCCCTCCGGGCCGGTGGCGCCGTGCCAGACGCGGCCCTTCCAGTCGGTCAGGACCTCGGGCTTCTCCTTGGTCATGCCCTCCCACCACACGTCGCCATCGGGCGTGAGGCCGACGTTGGTGAAGATCGAGTTGCCGCCCTCGATGGTGAGCATCGCGTTCGGGTTGGTCTCCATGCTCGTGCCCGGGGCGACGCCGAAGAAGCCCGTCTCCGGGTTCGTCGCGTACAGCCGGCCGTCGCGGCTGGGCCGGATCCACGCGATGTCGTCGCCGAGCGTCTCGACGGTCCAGCCGGGGACGGTGGGCTGCAGCATGGCGAGGTTGGTCTTGCCGCAGGCCGACGGGAACGCCGCGGCGACGTGGAACTCGCGGCCCTCCGGCGAGATCAGCTTCAGGATCAGCATGTGCTCGGCCAGCCAGCCCTCGTCGCGCGCCATCACCGACGCGATCCGCAGCGCGTAGCACTTCTTGCCGAGCAGCGAGTTGCCGCCGTAGCCGGAGCCGTACGACCAGACCATGCGCTCCTCGGGGAAGTGCACGATGTACTTGGTCTCGTTGCACGGCCAGGCGACGTCGTCGACGCCGGGCTCGAGCGGCATGCCGACCGAGTGCAGGCACGGCACGAAGTCGGCCTCGGTCTCCTCCATGACGCGCAGCGTCTCCGCGCCCATCCGCGTCATGATGCGCATGGACAGCGCGACGTAGGCGGAGTCGGAGACCTCGACGCCGAACTTCGGGTCCTCCGCGTCGAGGTGCCCCATGCAGAACGGCATGACGTACATGGTGCGGCCGCGCATGCAGCCGTCGTAGAGGTCGGTCAGGATCCGCTTCATCTGCGAAGGGTCCATCCAGTTGTTCGTGGGGCCGGCGTCGCGCTCGTCGACCGAGCAGATGAAGGTCGAGTCCTCGACGCGGGCGACGTCGTCGGGATCGGTGCGCGTGTAGATGGAGTTCGGCTTGTGCGCCGGGTTCAGGCGCACGACGGTGCCCGCGTCGACCAGGCGGTCGACCAGCGCGTCCCACTCGGCGTCGGAGCCGTCGCAGTAGTGGATGGCGTCGGGTTGGCACAGCTCGACGACCTCGTCGAGCCACGCCAGCAGTCTGGGATGGGTGGGGGTCGTGCCGGTCGTCGGGAGGGTGGTGCGGCTTCTCGTTTCGGTTACGGTGCTCATGGTTCGAAAACCCCTAGTGTCGTCATTGACAGGCGTCGACGTTGATCGCCTCAACTCCACCATAACCGGGGACCTCGCCGGAGCCGAACCCGGGGTGCCCTGTCTCACGCTGGTAGTCTCCGAGCGTGCGCCGCGTGACGATGATCCTGGCCTCTGCCGCCCTCCTGGGGCTGGCGGGCGCCTGCACGGGCCCGGTGCCCGTTCCCCCGGTCGCGCCCAGCTCCGGCCCGGGCAGCCCGTCGCCG
>Ga0116181_1000399_pt1 | contig 39520 bp, 35 predicted proteins | sample AD_UKC075_MetaG_FD_89752 | JGI IMG/M metagenome (GOLD analysis project Ga0116181, IMG submission 89752) | Active sludge microbial communities of municipal wastewater-treating anaerobic digesters from USA - AD_UKC075_MetaG | ecosystem: Engineered > Bioreactor > Anaerobic > Digestate | place: USA... | reverse complement strand
TCGGCAGAGACGGTTCTGCGGAGATCACGGCAGAACAAGCAGCTGCCGATGCCGGAACGATAACCAATGAGTTGCTCAGCCGGATAGGCATCCGCGTGAAGAGAGTTTTCTACTCCAGTTGAGCAGTGATTTTGCGTGTCCTCCCCACCGGGCGTGAATTATTCAAGTGTGGCCTGCCGCCGCGTGAGTCGGCGGAAGACCTTAAGAGACATTGGTAAAAGGCTGTATGAATGAGTACGATGGGGCTTGAGATCGCCAATTCTGAGCATTTCGCGGGAGCATACCCCATAGACCATTCCGGACTGCCGATAACTGGCACTCACCGATCATTCGCACCAGGCTACAACGCGCCCGAGTGATGATGGCATCTGACCTCATGCCCCTTTTCCACGATGCTCACATCCGGAGCCCTCTCAAAACACACATCCTCTGAAAAGTCACACCTTGGAGCGAAACTGCACCCCGGGCCCAGGTTTGCAAGATCCGGGACTTCGCCCATTATGGGCCTGAGAGGCTTCCTCTCTCCCAGCACGGGCATGGATCTGAGCAGGCCGCGGGTATATGGATGAGCTGATCCCTCCATAACCGCTTCTGTTGGCCCTCGCTCCACAATCTGCCCCGCATACATCACAGCTATAGAATCGCAGAAATCTGCTGCCACAGCCAAGTCGTGCGTGACAAGGACGACAGCAGTTCCGGTGGTCTCGTTGATCTCATCTATCAAGTCGAGCACCTGAGCTTGGATGGTTACGTCCAGTGCAGTAGTTGGTTCGTCTGCAAGAAGAAGCTTCGGCTTGCAAGCCAGGGCGATCGCGATCATTATCCTCTGCTGCATGCCTCCGCTGAACTGGTGAGGATAATCCAGATGTCTCTGCTCGGGCATGGGTATTCCTACACTCTGCATCAGCTCGAATACATACTCACGTTCTTCGGCGGCAGACAGCTTACGCGATCGTGTTTTCCTCATTCTCGGGCCCAACCCGCCCCCATCTCCGCATAACCTTCCGGTGTCACCTGCAGATACTGGAACCATACCATGCACCCGCAAAGATTCTGCTATCTGTTCACCAACTCGATAGGCAGGATTGAGCGCGGTCATCGGATCCTGAAATATTATGGCGATCTCCTTGCCACGAATCGTTCGCATTTCTGCCTCAGAAAGGTCTACAAGGTCAGTCCCTCCAAACATGACCCTGCCTCCCACAATGCGTCCAGGCGACGGAAGAAGCCCCATGATGGATAGGAGCAGGGCGCTCTTTCCGCACCCCGACTCCCCCACTACTCCCACTATTTCGCCTTGAGAGACAGAAAAGCTTACGTTCCTCACGGCCTGAACCTCCCCGCGCGCAGTCGGGTAGATTGTCTGTAATCCAGAGATTTCAAGCAGCGTGCTATCTGCGGCGCACGGGTATGCCATTTTCCATCATCCTTCCATCATCTTCGGATCAAGCACGTCGCGAAGGCCTTCTCCTAACAAGTTCATGCCCAGCACCAAGAGCGCAAGGGCTATTCCTGGCAGAGTTGCAACCCACCAAGCCCCCAGCATGTACCTGCGACCATCTGCGATCATAGATCCCCACGCGGGTATTCGCGGAGGAATCCCCAGGCCTAGAAAGCTCAAAGATGATTCCGTCATGATCATGTTGCCCATGCGGAGCGTCCCAAGCACCAGCATTGAATTGGAGATGTTCGGAAGAATCTCCCGGACGAGAATGACTCCATCCGAGCGTCCAAGAGCTCTTGCTGCATCGACGTATTCCCTATTCTTCTCTGACATGGTAAGCGCCCTTGCCAACCGGTAAAACTCCACCCATCCTTTGAAGCTGAGAGCCCACACGAGATTCCAAAAACCAGGGCCTATTACCGACATGATCGCTATGACAAAAATCAGGTATGGAAATGCAAGGAGCAACTCAGTGAAGCGCGCGAGAACGCGGTCCAACGCTCCACCGTAATAACCGGCCAACATTCCGAGGCCGATGCCGACCACGGACGATATCAAGATGGTCGTAAGCCCCACGAGGATGGAAACTCTTGATCCGTAGATAATCCGAGACAGAATATCCCGTCCCAACTGATCAGTGCCGAGGAGGTGACCTGATCCGAACCCCGGCGGGATCAGCCACGAGTCGAGGTCAACCTCATCTGGAGCGTACGGAGCGATAACAGGGGCGAGGACCGCCACAAGAACAAACGCGGCGACGATTATCAGCCCTGTTCTGCCACCACCGTGAGCCAACAGGCGCTTCACCGTTCCCCTGCGTCGCGACGCACGCACATACGGGACGGTGCGGGCTGTCGATATTACGCCTTTGCACAGTTCATCTGATGGAATAGAAACGTGGCCCATTTTCCCCATCTCCTACAAACTTATCTTCGGGTCCAAAACAGTGTGAATAATGTCGGCAACAAGGTTTATAAGGACGAACGTGAGAGCATAAACCATCACCGACGCCTGCACTACCGGATAATCGCGGGCAAAGATAGCATCCACGACTACCCTGCCCAAGCCTGGCCATCCGAAGATCGTCTCTACAATCATGTTTCCACCCAGCAGAGAGCCGAACTGCAAACCAACCAGGGTCACAGTTGGTATCATTGCATTGCGGAGCGCATGGCGGCACGTCACGTCCCTCTCCGGAACACCTTTGGCCCTTGCGAACTGCACATAGTCGGCACTGAGCACGTCAAGCATGCTTGAGCGCGTTACCCGAGCCACTACTGCTGCAACTCCTAGCCCCAACGTGATCATCGGGAGACAAATGTGTTTCAAGGCATTGCCCAGAGCCGGCAGGTTTCCGGTGATCAACGCATCCAGCACCAGCAATCCGGTAACGTGCGCTGGCTGTGCTCCATATGCTATGCGCCCGGATGTTGGTAGCCAGCCCAATATCATTGAGAATATAAGAATACCGACTATTCCTAACCAAAAGGCGGGAAGCGATACGCCCACGAGCGACAAGCAGGTTCCGACCCTATCCATGAAAGAATTCGGATTTAGGGCAGACGCAACTCCAATCGGAATACCTACTGCCAATGCGAACAGCATGGCAAATACAGCCAGTTCTATGGTGGCCGGCAGAGCTTCCCGGATAATGTCGGCCACGGGACGAGACCTGACAATCGAATACCCCAGGTCCCACTTGAAAACCTGCTTCAAGTAGGTCCAAAGCTGCACGTGCATGGGCTCATCCAGTCCCATTTCCCCTCGAAGAGCCGCCATTTCCTCTTCAGAAGTCCACGCTGCCTCCCCCATCATGATGTCTACTGGGTCACCAGGGATGGCCCTCATGAAGATGAAAGCGGCTACTGCCACACCGAGCGCCAGCGGTATGGTGGCCAGGATTCTCTCTACTATCTTGGCCTGTGTGCGACTGAGGCGGATCATTTGGTGGAGTAACCTGCCTCTGCAAGAAGCGCCTTGGCGCGCGCAGGATCATACTTGTACGGAACAATGCTCTGGTTGAAACCAAACCCGCTCGGCAAGAAGGCGGTTGCAAGACGCGTGGCGTTTCCGGCATAGACTGTCCTCAAAATTGCGTCCCAGTCCACTGCGTAATTCATGGCCCTGCGAACCCTTGGATCATCAAAAGGCGGACGCCTACAATTCATCTCTACCATGTAAACACGGGTTCCCTCAACCGATTTGACCTGGATGTTCTTGTCGCGGACCAAGGCTGCTGCCATGTGCGACGGAACCGACTGGATGATGTGGACCTCCCCTGTCTTCACAGCAGCCACACGCACAGTGGGGTCAGGCATCATCCTGAAGATCGCCCGCTTAACCCGAGCCGGCCCCACCGGAGGAATAGAGGGAGATCCGCCGTAGTAGTCGTCGAACCTCTCCATTACGATCTTGTCATCAAATTGCCCCTCTACATACTTGAACGGTCCACAGCCAACAGGCTTTCTTGCAAACGCTTCATCGCCAACTCGCTCCACGTATTTTCGCGGCACTATCTGAAAGTGGACCAGTGCCTGCGGCAATACGGGAAATGGCGATGACAGAACAAACCTGACCGTATACTGGTCTACCTTCTCCACTTTTTCGACCGGACCCAACAGGCCTTTGCGCGGCGATGTGCGGCCACCCATGGCGCCTTCCCTCAGCACTCGGTCAAACGTGAAAACCACGTCATCGGCATCGAGCAAGTCCCCATTATGGAATTTTATGCCCCTGCGAATCCTGAATAGATACTCTGTATCCGAGACCGCTTTCCACGCCTCCGCAATCTCCGGGACTACCTTCCCATCCCATGTGCGCGTCACGAGGGCGTCGAACATGTTGCGAATAACCGTTTCAGTAGGTCTATCGCGATAGGCAGCGGGATCCAATGTCAGTATCTTGTCGGCGTACAGGCCCACTACGATCGTATCGCCCCGGGCCAACCCAACATCGTGCAGGTTGACGCGAGAATCCATTGACGGCTGCCAGTTGAGCACGTCCGACCGTGCGGCTTCGACTTCCATCAGAGAGTATCCGAATATGGCCGGAGCATCATCGTACAGGATCTGCTGGGCATCGAAATACGCCTCCCTGCGCGCGTCGTTATCGACAGCTCGAAGAGCTCGATCGAGGGCCGCGTCGAAACGAGCATTGCTATAACCGGAGTAGTTGCCCCGGTCGCCACTGTAGAATTTGGGCACTATGATGTCGAAAGGATCGAAATAGGCGCTTCCCCAGGCAGTCAAGTACATCTGTCGTTCACCCGCCTGAATCCTTTCCTTGAGCGCATTCCACTCCCATATCCGCACATCGGCAGATACCCCAATGGCCCGCAGATTGTGAGCTATCGCCTGTGCTTCATCGGCGCGGGTCGAGTCCGTATCTATTACTACAGACAGTTGTTTCCTGGTTTGACCCGTGGTTGTAGACAGAAAGCCAAAAGCCAGAATCATGGCTATAATGAGAGTTGTCAGAATAGTCCGTGATTTCATGACACCAACCTCCTAAGACAAGCTTACTTGGGAAAAACCGATTCATCATGCTTCATGACGTATGCAATTATCTTGGGGAAAAACGGGGGCAGTCTGCGGATGCCTGCTAAGCGCGGACTTAAAACCTGAGCCCGCACAGTATGGCCGACGCCATACAGGCGACATGACAAAAAACCCAGGGACATCCCTGGGTTAAATGGGCGTCCCTTCTTAGCGCTTACGAGGTTAGCTGACGGGCTCGGGCTGAAGGAATTAGCCCTACCTGCACACCTGCAGGATTCGCCCCTGCCATATGATATGGGTCCCCCGCTCTCCCCTGCTGGGAAGATTCAGCGATTGCGCCTGGCGGCGCATGATCATACCCTCTATGATCTACTCTTCTTTGATCTATGCTACCACCAAACCGTCACGTTGTCAAATTGCTCCTCAGCTGGGCTCAAACTACATATTCGCTGCTCTCGCGGATCAACTTTGTATGAATTATCTTAAAAGACTTTTGTGCATTGGCTTCTTTCATCGCGTAGGGATGTTATAATGCTTTCACGGAGGTGGGTTTGATGACTGCGCAGACCTGTCGCAAGCCCCTGGTTTCAGCGGTAGGTGTATCCAAGCATTTTGTAATGTCTGAATCACTCCTTTCACGCAGGCTGACAGGCCTCTTGGCCAGACAAGTAATGGCCGTGGACGCCGTGAGCATGGAGATATACCCTGGTGAAACAGTAGGTCTCGTTGGCGAGTCAGGCTGTGGCAAGAGTACTTTTGGCCGCGTCATGGTGGGGCTTCTCCAGCCAACATCAGGGCAAGTGTATTATGGCAATACCCCTATCTGGGGACAGAAGTCGATCGATCGTTCAGAATTGAAACATCGCGCCCAGATCATATTCCAAAACCCTTACAGCTCTCTCAACCCGAGATATACTGTGCGTCAAACAATCGATGTCGCGCTTGCTGCCAGAGGCGTTCCTCCCCGCCACCGCTACGAGGAAGCACGTTCCTTGATGACCCGGGTAGGGCTTTCACCTGACTACCTTGAGCGCTATCCTCATCAACTCAGCGGCGGCCAACGCCAGCGCGTTGCAATAGCGAGGGCGCTTGCCACTCAGCCCGAGTTCATAGTCGCTGACGAACCCCTATCATCCCTTGATGTGTCGGTGCAGGCTCAGATAATCTCGCTTCTTGAAGACTTGCAGAACGAGTACGGGTTATCATACCTCCTCATCGCCCACGATCTGCGCGTGGTCTATCACATGTGCAACAGGGTAGCGGTAATGTACGGAGGCCAAATCGTTGAGTTTGCCCCAACCGACGCTCTATACGAAAGGCCGCTCCATCCGTTTACACGTCAGCTACTTGGGGCAATACCGGGAACTGGGGGGCGTCGCCGCCGGAACCGAAACGGCCGGGGGCACAGTCCGGCGCAGGCGTCTTTCGCTACATCTATTGAAGCCGAGAGCATGATCGATAGCAGCCAGGCACACATTGCAAACGCGTGTCAATTCTGGCCAAGATGCGAACAGGCCGCCCCGGTCTGCAAAAAATCGTCACCAGAATTGCTGTCGCTATCTTTCGGCTCCGCTAGCGCCTTTGGCGCATCTCACTCAGATACGGCCTCGGGAGCTAGCACTGAACCTCAAGGTGATCGCTTGGTCAGGTGCCACATGGCACATAATAGACAATGATTTAAGGTTGTGGCGATAAATGAAGCTTTTCAGTGCGAACAAGAGCTTTCTAGGCAGGTATGATCGCATGTTAGCTGCGTACGCGGTCACACTGCTTGTTATGATGTGCGGACTTGTTGGGTTCTCGGCCGCCACAGGCGCCGCCGGAAATGGGGTTGACGAGGCACAGATGGTTCTCGACAACATGTTGCGCGCTCAAGAGAACCTGACCAGCTTCGAGCTCCCTGCAACTGCCCGAGTGTATCTGGGCGGACGAAATGTCCTGACCGCCAATGTACAAGTGTTAGCCTCCCGCCCCAACAACCTTGCAGTCAAATGGCTCGGCGTGACCATTCGTCCCAGGAAGGGCATAATATTCATCGACCCAGCTCAATTCGTGTCTGAGAATTACACGCTTTCTGTCTTAGCCCGACCGAGCACCGCAAGACAGCCATCGGTTACGCCGCGCTTTGAAGATGGGCATAGCAACGATGGGTGGGTGATATCGGCCATCTCCCGTCCCGGAACCGCCTCCCCCCTTCGCTGGAAGCTCTATGTCGATCCGGAAACATGGCTGATCGTGCGAGCTGAGGTGATCACTGCGGATTCTGACACCTGCATCATCAAAGCGAAGTACAGAAACGCCGGATACCGCAGATGGGAACCGCTCTTCGTTCATGCTGAAGGGAAGATGGTTCTGGAGGAGTTCCTTCCGGACGTCCTTGTAGGCTTGATCATGGGACAGGCGGCCCGGGAGAAGTCGGCCTATGTTGACCTCGATTTCTCTGATGGACGATCGAAAAAAGCGTAGCTGTCATTGCAAGCTACGCTTGAAACACGATCACAGCAGGTCGCGCACACCCCACAGAGCCCGAGTCAGTCACCGACCGGGCCCCGCCCTTTCTTTCTGGCGACATCGGGGCATTGCTTAGAGAACCGACTCTTTCAACTCTTTTCCCGCTCTAAACACCGGGACATTCCTGGCCGGAATTCGTATCTCCTCCATGGTCTTGGGATTCCTTCCTACCCTTGCCTCTCTCTTCTTCACCTCGAAGCTGCCGAAGCCGACGAGTTGCACCTTCTCTCCCGCCTTCAGCTGCTCCTTTATGGTTTCAAGGATCGCGTCTACTGTTCTTGCAGTGTCCTTCTTTGTCATTCCTGTCTTGACGGCAACCGAATCCACAAGATCTGACTTGGTCATGTCCTCAGCCCCCTTCCATCAGTATGTTTTCCCGCGACGTAAGCCTTTATTACTTCCGCCTCAAGGGCTTTCGAAAATGGCCATATCAAACAGGACCGGGCGATGCGGTCAGATACACCGCCGTGCCATCTACGGCTCCAGACGTAGCTAAAGCAGCTGGCAGCTAGAGTACTATGCAGATCAGACCTCCGCTGCCTTCGTTGACGATCTTCTGTAATGTCTCTTGAAGTTTCTCCTGAGCGTGAATGGGCATGTGTGCCAGTTTGGCCTCGATGCCTTCGCGTATCAAGTCTTGCATCGACCTTCCGAGGAACTCGGTCTCCCATATCTTCGACGGGTTCTCCGCGAAATCTTCGGCTATCTGCTCCGCAAATTCCTCGCTTTGTTTTTCAGTCCCCATGAGCGGGGTGACTTCCGTCCTTATGTCGGCCCTTATCATATGGATCGAGGGCGCCATCGCCTTAAGCCTGACCCCACACCGATTACCCTGCCTGATTATGTCGGGCTCTTCAAAGTAGATCTCGTCCAGAAATGGCGCAACTATACCGTATCCTGTCGTTCTGACCTGTTCAAGCGCCACAGCAACCTTATCGTATTCTCGCTTTGCATGTGTCAAGTCGCGCATCATCCTGATGACGTCGGAATCTCCGGCCACCTCCAGTCCGCTCATCTCGGATATCACAGCGTAGAAAAGCGACTTGGGGGCAGCAACTTCGATCCATACCCTACCGGTGCCCATGTCAAGAAGGGTCACCGTCGCTGACTCGGCATTCTTAGCCGTTCCGAGAATCCGCACTGCCTCAGAAACATCTCGCACTTTATCAATTGCGCTGACCGCCTCATGTACTATGGAGACGAATCCCGTGCGAACAGGGTGCGAATCCTCCAGCTCCACCACCCATTCAGGCATCTTTACACTGATCTCGCGAATCGGAAACTCATACAGCACGCCGCCGAGCACCTGCATGATGTCGGCCGTAGACATGTTGAGACAATCAACGGGTATGACCGGCACGTCGTAACTTCTCGCCAAAGCCTCTCCAAGGGTACGTGTGGATTCCGCTTCAGGATGCGTAGAGTTCAAGACAACTATAAACGGCTTTCCCAGCTCCTTCAGTTCCGCTATAACTCTTCTCTCAGCATCGATGTATGCTTCCCTTCCGATCTCAGTAATCGAACCGTCTGTTATGACCACCAACCCGATAGTAGAGTGTTCCTGAATCACCTTCTCCGTGCCAATTTCAGCTGCTCTTTGAAAAGGGATCTCCTCTTCGTACCAGGGGGTCCGTACCATTCTGGGAGCGTCAGCCTCTTCATACCCCAGCGCCCCAGGAACCGTGTAACCTACGCAGTCCACCATTCTGACAGCCACTTTGATGTTCTCCCCCAGCGTGATCTCTACCGCCTCGCCCGGGACGAACTTGGGCTCAGTCGTCATGATGGTCTTTCCGGCGCCGCTCTGGGGCAGCTCATCGCGGGTCCGCTCCTTTTCGTAGGCGTCCTTCATGTTCGGCAGAACGATGAGGTCCATGAACCTCGATATGAAGGTAGATTTGCCCGTCCTCACCGGACCGACGACACCTATGTACACGTCTCCCCCCGTGCGTTCCGCAATGTGCCGGAAGATATCGAACTTCTCCATCCATTCGCCCTCCCTCGCATCGAGTCCGGGTGGAGGCGGCCTCACACCCCTGCAGGATGCACGTGGGTTGTACCTGCTCTCAGACGCTACATCTATATGAGACTTGGGGGGAATTATGCCGGATTCAGATGAGCAAAGGAAGGAGATCAACCATGGCAACAAGATCGAGTTCATTGTGGTCGAGCACGGGGATGATCTTCTCCGCATCTCCCGTCCTGACCCAGTCATTGTAGAGCCCGGGAATGAGCGAACCGGGGATGTCTCCGTCCCTTGGGACATCGAGGACCATGGTCTGTATTGTGGAGAGTCGACAATTGGGCAAGGAAAAGGAGTATTTGCGTCTGGCCGGGGGGCAAAGATCGACGATGGCAGCATGCGGGTTGTCTTCCCGTCCATAGTAAGCCAGGCGCCTCAGAAGAAACGGCATATCGAAGCTCTTGCCATTATAGGTTACAACCGCCCGCGCGTCGGCGAGCCGCGCGAGCGTCTCCTCGATAACTGCAGGCTCCTCTTCATATTCTCTGGCGAAGAGTTGGTGCAGGATGAGGCCTCGTTCCGACGGAATGATCATGCCCACCATGAACAGTGCCGAAGTACTGGAAAGCCCGGTTGTTTCGATGTCGAGGAAAACAACTTCTTCGGGGGCGCAAAAGGCCAAAATATCCAGGCCAGGCACCCCGTAGCGCAAAAGCTCCCATCCATCAGCGCGCTCGAGAGCCTCCACTATAGGACGGGCTCCCTGGCCCCATTTTTCATGGGAAAGCAGATCGAAAAGGGTCGCATAGCCCTCTTCCTTAAGCCCAGCCTCCCTCACCGGACCGATCCCGTAAACCAGCTGCAGATTCCGGGCAATGCGGGAGACAGCCTCCTCGGGCTCGGGAATGACCCCCACGAACTGGCTAGCCATGTCTTTCTCTATTGCAATGCATGTGCCTGACGAATTACTTACCACGGCGCCACGGGGAAAAGAGTGCAAGGCCAAACCACTCCTCAAAGTGTGTATCTAACCCTGAAAAGAATATTTGCCTGCCCGCCTGCAGGAACATTGACACTGAACTGCGCCCGCCCCGAGACGATCGGAGGAGTTGGAATATTGCTTTGAAGAATAGTCCACTGCCCCGGAAACTCCTCCACGTTGATGACGGTGACACTCGCTGTTCCGGCGTTCGCTATCCTCACCTGGTAGGCCTCCTCCCAACTGCTCGTGCCCACCTTGCGCTGATCTGTGCGAGTCCGTTCCGCAGTAAGCAAAACAGCAGGCCCCACCTTCGCGATGAGTGTTGTTCCGCTCTGGCACGGGGAAACAAGGTCTTCGCCGAGGAAAAATGTCGTCCCATCCGAAGATAGGCTGAAGACGGATATGCGTCCCCCGGGAAGAGGGTACGCCAACCCGGTCTCCTTGGACGCCGAAAACTCCAAGCCGAGCATGACGGGGCGCTCGCCCTTTCCTTGTGACGAAGAATCGAGTATCGCCATCGGTCCCCAATCAACTACATAGACGAGGCGCGCGGGCACTGCCGCTCCGCCGGCGAACCTGATATTCCGCTGCGAACCCGCTGGAATCATCTCAGGAGAGTCTATTGTCGCAACCGTCTTCCCCAGGGCAGAATCCCCCTTGAAGCCCGGCTTTGACCCGAGAGGATTAGTGGATCCACCCATCAAGACTATCCTAGCCGGTGCGAGATCACAGTCTGTCTCGTTATGTATCGAATACCACCCCCAGATCCCAGCAGCGTCCTTAGTAGGCTCCAGCACCGCGTTGTAGGATGCGCTCCATGTGAGCCCTGACAGCGGGTAGGCCACCCTGAAGACTGCATGGGACGCGGTTTCAGCCTTCACACTGAAGATTAGCTCCCCGGCAGCCCTGTTTGTTGCCGCAGATACTACAGTAAATGGGACGGTACCCGAAATGATCTCGGCAGCGCCGCACTGTATTGTGTCGGAAACGCCAGCAACTCTTACCTTATTCATGCCCGCAACGAGATCCACTTCAACGACATGCGTAGCCACTGCAAGACCAGATTCTTGTATTACAAGGCAATCGAGGGTTGCACCATCATTATTCCCCAGAGCCCGATCGGCACTTGGGAGCTCAAGTAGGCTGCGTACCGTCTCGGCTGCCCAAACGGCATCTGCGCCATGCGGCGCTGCCAGTGAAACCGCCATAATGCAAAGAAAGGCGATAGCGCAAAGGCTCGTGCGCAACTTTTTCGCAGGCAACATGGGACAATCAACCTCCAATACTCAATTGGCAACACGTGCACAGGCTATTATCGTCTACTCCCTACTTCTAGCTTTCTCCTTCACATCCTGCGCGAACTTGAGCATGGCAAATTCGACCTGATGCCTGATGAGTCCGCCCTGCAAGTATGCGTCGTAAGGCGGCCGAAGCGGCGCATCTGCGGAAAGTTCAATTGACGATCCCTGGACAAAAGCGCCTGCGGCCATTATGACTTCATCTGCGTATCCTGGCATCGGCGCTGCTATGGGACGAACAGCTGCATCAACCGGAGACGCCGATTGGACTGCTTGGCAGAATGAGGAGACCACGTCTGCCGATCCAAGCCTTACGGCAAGTACTATGTCGTGACGTGCCTGGCCCGGACAGGGTGAAACCTCATATCCCAGCTTACTTAGGAAGGCCGCCGCGAAGATGGAGCCGGCGACCGCTTCGCCCACAATCAGTGGAGACATGAAGAGACCCTGAGCCAGCTGACGCGTATATCCAAGGCTCGGGCCGCATTCACAGCCTAGTCCGGGGGCTGTTAGCCTTTCCGCCGCCATCTCCACTATATCGGCACGTCCTGCAATATATCCTCCGCACGGAGCAATGCCTCCGCCAGGGTTCTTTATGAGCGAACCAGCCGCCACATCAGCGCCGACAGCAGTGGGCTCCCGAGTTTCCACGAACTCGCCGTAGCAATTGTCGACAAAGACTATAGCCTTAGGGTTAGCCTCCTTGACGCATCTAGCGATTCTGCCAATCTCATCAATGCCGAGGGACTTTCGCCACGAGTATCCTGGAGACCTTTGCACCATCACCATCCTGGCGCCCCTTGAAGCGCTCGCAATTTGCTCGAAGTCAGGCCCACCATCGGCGGCAGGTTGCACCTCAAGGTAATCTATGCCGTATTCTGCCAAAGATCCGCGCACCGGCCTGTCCCGTCCGATCATGGTGACCATTGTGTCATAAGGCGTTCCAAAGGCCGACACCAGAAGATCCCCGGGGCGGAGCACACCGAAGATGACTGCTGCCAACGCATGGGTTCCCGAAACAATCTGTATTCGCACCAATGCCGACTCGGCGCCGAATACGTGTGCGAATGCCTCTTCAAGACAGTCACGCCCGATGTCGTCATAGCCATACCCTGTCGTGCCCCCAAAATGATAGTCGCTCAGGCCTGCCTTGGCTAAGGCTTCAAGCACCCGAGCGGTGTTAATTCTGCATATCGAATTTACTGTCGCTATCTCGTCCGATATTTCTTCGTGTACGCAGGAAGCCAATTCCATGATATCGTCATCGACCCCGAGAATTTGGGCCACTTCACTTCGATCCAACAGAAAATCCCACTCCTTTGAGCCAGCTCTCAATAGACGCTGCGATTTCATCTGCAATATCTTCAGGCCCTCTGCCACACTCCACATCGATCCAACGTATGTTGGGATTCCTGCGGAACCATGTCATCTGCCTCTTCGCATATTTCCTCGTTTCCCGCTTCAATGTGTCGATCGCCTCTTCGAGGCTCTCCTCCCCGGCAAGGTACAAGGCAAACTCCTTGTATCCTATAGCCTGCACTGCAGTGTATCTCGGATCATAGCCGTGTTCCATCAGCGAGCGGACCTCGTCGATCAGGCCCTGCTCGACCATAATGTCCACACGGTCGTCTATCCGCTTGTTTAGCGCCTGGCGCGCCATGCGCAGTCCGTAGATGACCGTGTCAAACTCGCTCTCTCCTTCGTGTTTGCGTTGGAGCTCGGATATGGCCATCCCGGTCACTTCGTAAACTTCCAACGCCCTCACTATTCGCCTCAGGTCATTGGGGTGTATTCGCTCTGCCGCAACAGGGTCCACCTCGGCAAGACGAACGTGCAACGCAGGGCTCCCTGTCACTTCAGCCTCTCCCTCAAGACGGCGGCGTATGTCGGGATTTCGCCCTTCATCGGGGAATAGGAAACCGCGGACAACCGCGTCCACATATAACCCGGTCCCACCCACCATGATTGGCAGTCTCCCTCGAGCCGCTATGTCGCGTATGGCTTCCCTGGCCATCTCCTGATACCGGGCTACACAGAAGATCTCGTCGGGGTCAGCGACATCTATAAGGTGATGGGGGATCTCCGCCCGCTCCGCTTGGGAAGGCTTAGCTGTGCCAATATCCATACCCCGGTAGACCTGCATGGAATCGGCTGACACTATCTCCCCCCCAAGCTTGCGCGCAAGCTCCATGCCAACTGCGGACTTGCCGACAGCGGTGGGGCCGACTATGACGAGAAGCGGCGGCCTTCTTTGAAAGTCACGTTCACCCGGATGCCCAGCCCCATTTCCCACTCGGCCTATACCATCCCCGACGCTCTCTCCCCGAGGCGCCTCCCTTACCCGGTCAGTCCCATCGCTCTCCTTCAACGAATATCACCCCGTATTCCTGCCGACTCTTCTTTGCCCCGATCTTATGGCCCACGCCCAGCTTGTCAAGTTCATCCCCGTCCGCCCTGTCCTTGACGACGACACGTCTGCGTGCCACCCTGCAGGCCTCCGAAAGCGCTTCCACGGAAAGTGGCGTGTGGCATGCCCAGGGCCGTATGGGGGCAATACCTGCGGATGACGTCACTGGCTCCCTAAACATGGGATCGAAGGAGACTACATCAAAGCTCTTGTCTGCACATGACCTGAGATAGTCCAGATGATCTGAGGCGACCACCTCTATGCGCCTCATTGCATCTAGGACGTCTGGATCTGCCTCGGTGTAGCTCGTGAGCCCCTCACGGGTGATAATGGAAAGAACCGGACTGACCTCCACTCCCACAACCCGTCCACGGCTTCCCACAACCCATGAAGAGACTATAGCGTCTGACGCCAAGCCGATCGTGCAGTCGAGCACGTGATCGCCAGAGGATATTCCCATGGCCTCAACCATCTGGTCTACTCCACCTTGCTTCAGTCGACGAATCCTCGACAAGGCCATTCCGGGATGGAAGAACAACTCCGCACTGCGCCTGCCCGCATCCGCCAACCTCACAACGCTTATCCTGTCCGCCTCAACAACCATGAACGCTTCCAGCTCGCCACGACCATCCTCGCTGTAAGCGTCCGCAAGAGATTGCAACGATCTCCCTGCCCTCGTTATGAAAGGCGCACCAAGCTCGTGTGCAAGTCTTATTCCAAGATCAACCTGATGGCGTCCGCCCCGCGCGGATGTAGTTACGGCAATACGGCCAACGTCCTTCATCAAATGTCACGCTACAAAGACCCCCTCCCTCAGATATGGGGGGAAGTAGCGTTTTCCCTCCTTTCGTACAGCATTGGCCGATGCCGAAATCCTTGTGCCGAATGTCACAATAGCCTGTGATACGTCTTGCGAAAACAAAGCACATATACTCAACCTTGTCAAATAGCTGAAACCCATGGACACGCTAGGTGCCCTATTGGCCCTCCAAACACCCTTCTCGAGATCTAGCATACTTTAGGTGTGACGTACCCATAGGCCTCGTAAACGTGAGGTGTTCTATTCACCACTTTTGCCTAGCCATCAGCCACAGTGCACCAATCAGTAATCCCCTGCCTTTCGGCGTGGGGCGGTTTACTTGCGCCCAAAACTCCTTGCCAACGCATCCCCCGGCACTAGCACGACCACGGGCCGTCCATGCGGACACCGATAGGGATCGTCAGATTCGAACAACCTCTCCACAAGAGACTTCATTTCAGCAATAGTGAGAGAATCGCCTGCCTTCACCGCTCCGCGGCATGCAAGCGACACCGCGATATGATCTGCCAGCAATCCGGGATCAGACCCTGAAGGCGCCGAGACAATCCCTTCGATGGCGGCCATGAGCGACTCTGCCGGCGGCACCCCGGCGCTTTGAGAGGGGACTCCTCTGATCACGACAGAGGTCGCACCGAACAGGTCGAGTTCATAACCCATTCTCGACAGAACGTCTCCGTGTTTGGCCACGATCTCCACGTCCGACGCGCCTATCTCTGCGATCTCAGGTGTCAGAAGGAGCTGGACAGAGGGCTTCTCCTTCGCGAATTCCTCCCGGTATTTGTCCACCAAAATACGTTCGTGTGCGACATGCTGATCTATTATGACCAAGCCTTCGGCACCTTGCGCAAGAATATACGTATCATCCAGCTGTCCAATAACCTCAGGGACCGCGCCTGCAAGGCCTGATCTTGCCGGAGCCAGCCCAAGAGCAACGCCTGGTCCGGACGCAGGCCTCACCTCACGGAACGCGCTCTCCCGATCCCATGACGAGATGGCAAGATGTTGAGGCTCACCTCCATACGAGGCGCCCGGCCCCCGCCATTGCCTAGATACTGCACCCGTCTGGCCCCATCCTGCTGTGGGCTGAACAGGCTCCAGGTCTGGGACGGCATCGACTGAACGCAGCACAAAGGCTAGGGCTCCGCAGACAGCGGAGAATACATCGGAGTTCGACGCGAATCTCACTTCACTCTTGGCTGGGTGAACGTTGACGTCGATCTGAGACGGATCAATCTCGATCGAGAGAATTACCGGAGGTCTGATGCCTACGGGAACAGTCTTGTCGTAGGCCTTGTCTATGGCAGACCAGACTGTCGTGGATACGACCGGACGACCGTTTACAAATATGTATTGCGAGTCGCGGCGTTTGCCCTTGGCGTGCTGAGGCAAAGAGATGAGGCCTTTTACGAAGATCCCGTGGGAGGAACTCTTTACCGGAATCATCTCGCGAGCTACCTCCAGCCCGAGGACCGCGGCAGCTGCCTCCTCAATCGATCCGCCTTGCGGAGTGACAAGCGCCGTGCGCCCGTCCACCTTGAGGCTAAATCCGATTTCAGGATGGGCCAGGGCCAGGCTGCCCACGGTGCCTATGATCCTCCTGTTCTCCGTAGAGACGGAACGCAAATACTTGAGCCTTGCAGGCGTGTTAAAGAAGAGATCCCGAACGGCAATGCTTGTACCACAGGGTGCCCCGATAGCTGTAGGCTCCCCCACTCGTCCCCCTTCCGCCACTACCACCGTCCCTTCACCGCTTCCGCGCTCACAGGTGACGAGCCTCACTCTGGCAACTGAAGCGATGCTCGGGAGAGCCTCGCCCCTGAAGCCGAGGCTTTCTATGGAAAAGAGGTCTTCCGCCCGGGCAATCTTGCTGGTGGCATGGCGTTCAAAGGCCCGCGCCGCATCTTCTCGCCCCATGCCGCAACCGTCGTCTGTAACCATGACAAGCTCCAGACCGCCTCCTAGCGTCTCTATGCTTATGGTGTTAGCCCCAGCGTCTATGGAGTTTTCTACAAGCTCCTTCACAACCGACGCGGGCCTTTCAACAACTTCGCCTGCGGCTATCTTATTGGCGACTTCAGGGGCAAGCCTGATTATACGCATCCAGTTCACTCCTTCATCCTGGCCAGATCCTTCAGCTCGTACACAAGGTCTAAGGCTTGTCTGGGAGTCAAGTTGTCTGCGTCGACCCCCTCCAGCCTTCCCAGAACTCGTTGAGCCGTCTGTGCCAGAGAAACGTCCTCTGCAATCACCTCAGCAGCGCTCCCACGAACTGGCTCTTCGTCTGCCCAGCCAAACAAGGTCATCTGATGTCCTTCCGAAGGCGAAGCAGCTTCCAAGCCTTTTAGTATTTGCTGAGCTCGCCTTATTACCTCCCCAGGCAAACCCGCCATTTTCGCAACGTGCAAACCGTAGCTCTTATCGACGCTTCCACGAGCCAACCTGTAAAGGAACGTAAGTTCGCCCCCGCGCTCAACTGCCCCTACATGGTAGTTGCGAGCATAGGGCAGTCTCTCCTCCAATGCGGCCAATTCGTGATAGTGCGTGGTGAAAAGTGCCCGTGCCCCCACGTGATCATGTACCCATTCCGCAACAGCCCAGGCGAGGGCCATGCCGTCGTAAGTGCTTGTCCCGCGGCCTAGCTCGTCCACGAGAATGAGGCTTCGATCCGTGGCGTTATTCAGAATGTTCGCGATCTCCAGTAACTCAACCATGAAACTGCTCTTGCCCGCACTTATGTCGTCATACGACCCTGTGCGGTAATATATGGCGTCGCATATCCCGATCTCAGCATCAGCCGCCGGCACGAAGGACCCTACTTGCGCCATGACGGTTATCAGCCCGATCGTGGCAAGCACCGTACTTTTTCCGGCCATGTTGGGACCTGTTATGATCAGCAACCTTCCACCATTGCACGAAGCCTCTATGTCGTTGGGCACGTATCTAGCCGATCCCAACATCTCTTCGAGCACGGGGTGTCTCGCGTCGCGTATCACCGTGGCTTTCCCAGTGTTGATTTGAGGCCTTACGTAACCTCGGTTCCGCGCATCCTCCGCAAATGAAGCCAGCACATCTAGTTCCGCCACTGCCTGCGCCGTTGCGAGTATCCTCGGGAGGTAAGCGCTGATATCGTCCCTGACCTGCTCGAATATCGCAGCCTCGAGCCTGATAAGCCTCTCCTCTGCACCGAGGATCTTCGATTCCAGCTCCTTCAGCTCCGGCGTAATGTATCGCTCGGAGTTGGCCAGCGTTTGCTTGCGAGTGTAATCATCCGGCACCAGGTGGCTGTTTGCGTGAGTGACCTCGATGTAGTATCCAAACACCTGGTTGAAGCCGACTTTGAGCGACTTTATGCCAGTGCGTTCCCGCTCACGGGCTTCAAGCCTTATGAGCCATTCCTTCCCTTCCGTGGAGGCACGCCTGAGCTCATCTACCTCCTCGCTGTAGCCTTCACAGATCACTCCGCCCTCGTTAGCGCTTGCCTTCGCGTCAAGCTTGATAGATGCCCTTATACGTTCCGTTGCTTCAGGAACCGGATCAAGCGCCCCCGCTAGGTCAATTATCCTGGAAGACTTCACCTCACCAAGAACAGCGGCCAGGTCATCCACGGCCTCAAGAGACGAGGCCAGCGCCAAAAGATCCCGGGGCCCAGCCGTCCTATACCCTATCCGCCCGCATGTGCGCTCCAGATCGTACATGCGATCCAATGTCTTGCGAACATCTGCCCTGAGAAACAAATCACCTGCGAGCTCTTCCACGGCATCCAACCGGCTCTCGATTTCAGCCGCCGACACAGCAGGGCGTTCGAACCACGACCTGATGAGACGCCCGCCCATGGGCGTCACAGTGCTATCGAGGACGGAAAGAAGACCCCTTTCGCGGTGGAATATCTCCAACGCGCGCCGGGTCGGCGTATCCATCCTCATAAATTCGCCCAGATGGTAAACGCGCATCCTTGAAATCTGCGGCACGCTGGTCATCTGCGTCTCCTGCAAGTAGGATACGAGGGCGCCGGCGGCCCTGACAGCAAGATCCATTCCTGCTGCGCCGTAACCTTCGAGAGAGGTCACCCCAAACTGGGACATTAGCGTCTCCTCAGCCCTCCCACGTTCGAAATCCATTGGCTGCCTGGGATAGGCGACAAAACTACCCTCAACCGGGCAACCGCCCCCCTTATCATCCTCATCAAAACGAGGGCCAGACGAACCTTGAAGCCCACGTGAATCACCAGGATAGATACATTCGGCAGGAGCTATCCTGTCGATTTCCTCTGAAATCAATGCAAACGCATCATCGCCGTCTGCCTGCGTAGCCGCGAGCTCACCAGTGGACGCATCGCACGAAGCGAGCCCCACGCCTGACTCGGTCGCAACAACGGCGATGAGAAAATTGTTGCGGCCGGGGTCCACTTGGTCCGCAAGCGTCCCTGGAGTCACGACCCGCACTATGTCCCTGCGCACCAACCCCTTGGCAGTGCGCGGGTCTTCCACCTGGTCCGCAATGGCTACCTTGTGCCCATTCTGTACCAGCGTGGCAATGTACTGATCAACAGCATGATGCGGAACCCCGCACATGGGCATCTTATTGCCCGAGCCGACCTCGCGTGAGGTCAACATTATCCCCAGTATTCTGCTGGCGATCTCCGCATCTTCCATGAACATCTCGTAGAAATCGCCCAGCCTGAACATGAGAATGGCACCCGGACATCTCTTCTTCAACTCTCGGTATTGGCGGATCATGGGAGTCGGCTTAGACATCGTTGCAGTCACACCTTCCATCCGTAGCCAAACCTGAGGACCTCGCTGTTCGGCCTTGCATCTCCTCTCCGGCAGCCTCGTGCCCATCACAGGTTAGCGCACCCCGATGCCCACTACGACCCTCAATTTCCTCGCCGTACAGCGTCCAAGTGCGCGTTTGTGAAACGCGCAGCATGACAATGTCGCCAGGATTGTGAGCTTTCTCAGAAGTCCAATGGATCATCTTGTTCGTTCTTGTTCTCCCTGAAAGGACCGACGGGTCGCGTTCGGACGGCCCTTCCACCATTACCTCGACTATCGATCCACACAGCTCGTCATTGACCTCGCTAGCTATCGAGTTTACGAGGTCTATCAGGCGATAGACGCGGTCATGCTTCACTTCATCTTCAATCTGGTCTGGCATTCGAGCCGCAACCGTCCCTGGCCTGGGAGAATAGATGAACGTAAATGCCGCATCGAATCTCGCTTGCCTCACCACATCCATCGTAGCCTGGAAATCTTCCTCCGTCTCTCCCGGAAAACCAACCATTATGTCTGTCGTTATGGATGCCCCGGGAACAGCTTCTCTTATCCGATCCAAAAGCGCCAGATACCTCTCGGCAGTATATCCTCTGTGCATCATCTCAAGCACTCTATCGCTCCCTGCCTGCAGAGGTAAGTGAAAATGTTCGCACACCTTCTCCGATGAGGCAACAGCCTCTATCATCTTGTCAGAAAAGTCCCTAGGGTGTGATGTGGTAAACCTGATGCGTCTAATGCCATCCACCAAGTTGACTTCGTGTAGAAGGTCAGCGAAATCAGGCGATGACCCCGACGGAAGCGGCGGCAGGCCACGACCGTAAGAGTTGACATTCTGACCCAATAGCGTCACCTCGACGCACCCGCTCCCCGCTAGATCGCAGACCTCAGCTACTACATCTTCCATGCGGCGGCTACGCTCTCTTCCCCTCACATACGGCACAATGCAGTATGTACAGAAGTTGTCGCAGCCGTACGTGATATTGACGAAGGCTTTGTGGCCATAGGCCCGCACAGCAGGAAGACCTTCAACTACTTCATCAGGCTCGTCCCACACCTCCACAACCCGCTCGCCGGCGAAGACGCGCTCGAGAAGCTCAGGCAGCCTGTGGATATTATGAGTGCCAAACACCAGGTTAACCCAGGGCATTCGAGCGCGCACTATCTCCCTGAGATCGCTTCTTTGGGCCATGCATCCGCACATGCCAACCACGAGATTAGGGTTGCCTTCTTTCAAGCGCTTCATCTCTCCCAAATTGCCAAAAGCGCGGTTCTCAGCATTCTCCCTAACACAGCAGGTGACGAATATTACAATGTCGGCGTCCTCAACTTTAGAAGACTCTTCGAAGCCGAGGCTTGACAGGATGCCCATAATCGTCTCAGAGTCGCGTTCATTCATCTGGCACCCAAAAGTTACCACCTTGGCTGATCTACGTCTGACTTCCATACCGCCGCCTCCATAAAAAGCTATGTAGATTTCCTAGTCTCTCACAATCATGTCCAGAAGAGAAGCGTAGTCAGGCACGCTTTCCTTTGCAGCGCCAGGCAATTGGACGCCCTCTTCTACAGCCCGGCGAATCTTGTCGGATCCGGCTATGTCGCCAAAGAGGATGCCGCCTACAACCTTGTCACCTGACAGCACGAGTTTGCGGTACACTCGGCTATCGTAATCGACATCTACTATGGACGTTACGTCGGGACCATCCTGCACATCGCCAACGGAAAAGAGCCTTGTTCCCATCACCATCAGCGTATATGAGGGCGGAACCGCCACATACTCTTCTTGGCCACCCGCGGCATTGACGCCAGCTACCTTGCCCTGCGCTACCGCCACCGGCAGGATTCCCCCTACAGAGCCTTCGAATTCAGCAACATCGCCGGCAGCGTATATCCACGGCGTCGATGTGCGCATCAATTTGTCGACCTCCACCCCGCGATTGATCTTGAGGCCAGCGGAACGAGGAACATCGAGATTCGGCCTTACGCCTGTGGAGAACAAAATTACTTCTCCGGGAATCTCCTCGCCTCCTGCAAGACGGATCCCACCCGGAAACAAAGCCTCGCTAAAAGCCGATAGATGAAGAACAATTCCGGCGGATTCCACGATCTCCGCCAGCATCCGTGATGCATTTTGATCAAGCATCTTCGAGAGCAAACGAGAGCCATGCTCCAACAGATGAACCTCGAGATCGCGCTTGGCCAGGGCCCACGCAGCCTCAAGCCCCAGGGGACCTGCGCCCACGACGCAAACTGTCTTGGCGGTCTCACAGGCTGAGGAGATGGCCCGCGCATCATCGACGGTACGTAAGGAGAACACATTCTCCCTATCAAGCCCCGAAAGCGGGGGCACGAACGGACTGCTTCCACAAGCCAGTATCACAGAGGAAGCGGAAAGCTCGCTGCCATTATCCAGCGACACGGTTTTGCGATCAACATCGATCGCCTTCGCTGTCTGACCCAGCAATACCTGGGCATTGCGCTCCTCATACCATTGCGGCTTCTTAATTGCCAAGCTTTCAGAGGACACTTCTTCACCAAGAAGATGTGAAAGCCGAGGACGATAATAAGCGTAGTATGGTTCCTGAGACAATATTGTAACCGGCACGTCCACATCCTGCGACCTTATCCCTTCCAACGCATTGACCGCAGCAGGCCCCAATCCTACTATGACAATTCCAGGCCCCAATGATGCACCCATGTTGCCTCGCCCCCTTTGTATTTCAGCATTACGAATATTATATCATCGGCCTTTCAGAAGCTGAAACGCAAAGAAGGCAACATCCCGCTTAGGTTTCGCACCGCTGATTAGCCAGAACGGACGATCTCATTACGTCCCGCGGCTTCGACTAGCCCCGTGCACGCAAAAACGCCACCAGGCTCGAACTAGATCGAGTCTGGTGGACCTCAGTCTCGCTCCGCCGGTTGGTGACGTCCCTGAATGAGGCAACTATTAGCCGACTCCATTGAATCCGTGAAGACTTACGTGTCACCAAGGTAAATTCGAGCTCTCTAGGAACTGCAACAAGATGCCTTTGAAGGAGGGCCTGCCAGCGCATGCCGGCGCCCTCCTTCGGATCGTGTGTAGACCGCCATGGCGCAACTCATGTTTTACCCCAACGCAATCATCCTCTTGGAACTCACTGGCAGAGGACAACAGCGTGTTTCACTATCCACAACTACTTCCTCATGAGACCTTGTCGCTCACTATTCGAAACCCTGCAATGCAAGCCGTCGGCATCATTCCATCGCAATTTGCTCCCTAAACCAAGAAGACGAAGATCACGACAAGAACTACGGCAGCCAGTATCAACCACCACCACCATGGAAACCCCCAGAAGAACCATTGCCCTTTAGTTTCAGGAAGCCCCTCGACCAATGAAGTCACCCCCGATTCGGTTTATCGCTAGAACCACCATTCTATGAAAAGAAAGATGATCAACATGATCAAGAGCGGAAGGAGTTTTCCCAATGCACTGCCTGGCCCAAATATATCGCCCAGATTCACCCGAACACCCCCTATCACTGCTCAGGCTGGTCCTGTGGCGGCAGGAATTCCGGTCCAAGCGACTCAAGGAGTTTTGGCAACATGTTTGACCTCATTCCTTCCTCCGCAAGCGAGCCAAGAAGCGCAGCAAAATTCGGATCAGAAGACGCCTTAGCCATCACGTTCTGCAACATTTTGGCCACATCATCGGCACTCGGGCCAGAGGGCCCCTTAGGGCTGGTTGCCCTTTCCGGCTCCGACTCAGGCTTTTTTGACATCTCCATCATGCTGTCCACCGCCTTCGCAACTATCTTAGGATCGAGTTCCATATTAGCCAGGCTCGACAGGAAGGCCAAAGGACGATCGTGCCCCATGCCGCGCCGTTTGGTCAACACATCGCTGACTGAAGTGTAAATGCCTACTAAGTTAACAGAACCCAGGACATCATCTACCGCCGCCTGCCCCCTCTCGCTCAGGAAAGGACGCATAGCCTTTATCAGCCCTATACTGTCTGGATCGGTCGGAATTCTCATGTCGCCACCCCCATAACGCAAACCTCGCGAACCCGTTTTTTCGATACTCTTGACAGGGCCTGAGAGACGTTGAGAACTCCGGCACCTTGCTCGTCAGAACTGACTCCGTCTAGTCTGTCGGCGCTTGCCTGCAGCAATGACTTGACATCTGCCGGAGACAAGCTCGGATCCGCCTCAAAAAGGAGCGCCACTGCACCTGTAACGTGGGGCGCCGCCATTGATGTCCCCGTGCTCTTCCTGTATTGCTTGCCCGGCCAGGTTGAGAGAATATCAACTCCCGGAGCCGAAATCGAGATCTCCCGCCCCCTGCTTGAAAAGTTGGCGATGTTGTTATTCTCATCAATAGCCGCAACCGCTATGGATTCCACGTACTTCGCCGGATAGCCCACACTATTGCTGCCAGGCCCGCGATTGCCTGCTGCACATACCATTGTTATTCCTGCTTTGCGCGCACTCTGAACCATGTCCCTAAATGTCTGGTTCTCAGTACTCGAACTGAGGCTCATGTTGACCACTTTGATACCCTTTTCCACACACCAACCGATGCCATCGATCAGACTGGACAGCTTCCCGGATCCTTTCGCATCCAAGACCTTGATTGCATAGATATTCGCTCTCGGCGCAACCCCAAGCACCCCAATACTGTTTTGCAGTGCACCTATTGTCCCTGCTACATGGGTACCATGGCCGTTGTCGTCTGAGGCGGAATCGATTCCGGCAATCGCGCTATAGCCGCCCTTTATGTTCCCAGCGAGGTCCGGGTGGCGCGAGTCAACGCCTGTGTCTAATATCCCTACATTCACACCATTTCCCGTTTGACTTGCGTCCCCGATGTTTATCCTCTTCACGCCCCAGGGAACGTCCTCCCGAAACCTCGGACCCCACTGCACTTTGCCTACCTCATAGGCTAACTCTATATCGATATCGTCTTCCACTCTCACCACACCTGAACGCGATTGAGCCAACGCCTGTACGTCTGCAATCTCTTCTTCGTCTACCAAAACCAATACCCCATTAACGAGCGGTAGCTCACGGAGAATATGTCCACGACAGTTCGCAAGGATCTCTGCCCACTGGTTTCGGCTGATGTTCTGATCGAAGACCACGATCTTTTGCTCCCTAGGCCTCCCTGTCGCAGAGAAGCGAAAAGACTGGACGCCCAGATTTCCCCCAAGCCTCTGACATCTACGCATGATCCTACCTCCCCTGCCCTACTTGGACAGTTCGCCGAAAGGACGAAACATCCCCATGTTCGGCAGTGTCTCGCACTTTTTTTCCAACACGGTATCGTCTTTCTCCCCGGTCAGCCATAGGCTAATGGCTATCGTTGCTATTGTGAGGATGTCAGCAATGAATTCCCTGTTTAAAGACTCTTCCATTCACACTCTCCTCCTTGCGCCTTTCGCCGCCTGCAAACCTCAAAGCGGTATACATTATGACTTTGGCGTACCTTTGGTTCCATGCCATGGGCGCTTTCAAAGCCAATCCGGATTCTCTCCGGTACCCGCCAGAGCATTTCAGATGGTTGACTTGGCAAACCGGGCACTACATGGAGATTCTATTCTGTGAAGGGAGAAATGGCGATGAAAAGACCTTTCATCATAGTACCTTGCCCCGTTGCTGCAACTGCCTCATAGCAGTTGTGGCAAGGACATGCGGCAACCCGCAGAACGGAGTTGGAAGGACCGCTGACGTGAACGTCAATGGTTGCCATGAGAAGTTTGGGGACAGGGATTACAGCTTTACGCGAGAATCATGCACCATTGCCATGATCGATACCAAGACCTGAAGAGACAATCTTCGTTCTTTGATCAAAAGCAGGCCGGGGCCTCAACGACCCCAGCCTGCTTATAAGCTACATGCTATGTATACCGCCTCAAATAAAAGGCAAAACGCTTCCAAAAGGAGCATTAGAGCGCTCGAGAGTTTCCTACTTGCCCCCGCTTCCTATAGCTATTGCAGCTACAGCGGCAATAACGCCGAGTACTGCAACGATGGCTCCGGCAGAACCGGGCTTTTTCGCGTCTGCCTGGGCCTTCTCACCCTCAAGTTTTTCCACCCTCGCCTCAAGCTCTTCAATCATCGATTGAAGCTTGACCTCTCTCATCTCGGCTTCCCATCTTTCCACCACAAGGTCATCCGAGAACCTTTTGGCTAACTCGTCCACACTTCCTGCAAGCAACCTGTCTATGCTTGCTAGATGTGAATCTATCTCGGCGAGCCTAGCAGTTATCTCCTCTATCGAACCTTCGGCCTGACGAACTGCTATATCGGTCTGCCCCAAACGTTCATTCATAGCATCAAGACTCCTCGCCACATCCTGAATGCGCATGGTGTTCTGAAGCACCCTTCCGTTGGTCTTCAGGTCTTCTGCGGCATTGGCCTTGATGGCCGCCGACAGATCGGCAGATGTCTGGTCCAAGGCCTTCGCCAACTCCGCCAGGGCAGCTTGCTGTGACGCATAATCCTCGCTGGTCTTTTCAGACATCTGGAGCAGCTCCGCCTCGATGCCTGCAGCATACTCCTGGAGGGTCCTCACTTCTGCAGCGAGACGTGCAAGTTCTGCACCGAGTTCGGCGACTCGGCTCTCCTGGATCTCCAGGGCCGCAATGATGGCAGCGTCTGCTTCTGCAGTCTTTCTTTCTATGTCAGTAATGTCGCGCCGGGCGGCCGCAATGTCATCCAGAATCCTTCTTGCCTCTTCCTGGTGGGCAATATCTGCCGCTTCACGCTGCGCGCGCTCGGTCTCGAGTTCCTTGCCCAAGGAAAGCGAAAAGGCATCTATCTTGCTCGAGAGTTCCGCATAAGCCGCCTTCCTGTCGGCGTTTTCGCCTTCGATCGCACTGTCGATTTTGCGAGTTAGCGCAGATTCAAGCTGAGCTTGGCGGGCCAACATATCGAGGCCCAGAGCCTCTCGCGCTTTGGACTCTTCATCCAAGGACAAAGACAAGGCGCTTACCTGTTGCGCCAGTCCTGCCTGCGCCTTTTCCCTATCGGCCTTTTCACGTTCTATCCCCGCAGCCAATCTGAGAGCAGTTGTCTGCTCCAATTCGTCCTGGGACGATGTTAAAGACTCCAGCCTCGCCATGAGTTCGGCAAGTTCGGAAGCTCGCGTGGCACGCTCAGTCTGGATCGCGCTGTCTATCTTGAGATTGAGCGTCGATTCGAGCTCAGCTTGGCGGGCCGCAATCTCCGCATCCGAAGCCTTCCGCTCTTGAGTCTCCTTGCTCAGAGAAAGCGACAGAGCATCTATCTGTTGCACCAGTCCTGCATCTGCCTTTTCCCTAGCAACACGTTCGCCCTCTATGGCAGATGAAAGCTGTCCGTTCTGATATGCCTGCATCGACCCGAGCTTCAGCTCAGTGTCGACGCGCTGAGCATCCAAAGCGTCTGACAGCTGGCTGACCTTGTTATCAAGCGCTGCCAATGCGCTCTCCATCCAGGCCTTATTCGCTGCTAAGCCTTTAGCTGTGTCATCAAGCCTGAGAGAGAGCGTGGCTATACGTGATCCGGTCTCCGACTGAAGCGCGTTCAATCTTCCGTCAACGTCATTTACCCGCGCCCCGAGCTCATTCATCTGGGCAACATAAGCCCGCTGGTCCTCGCTGATCTTGTTCAGAGATAGCGTCAGCTTGGCCTCGAGATCAGCACGAGACTGGGCTTCAGAAGCAAACGACCTATGTGCAAAAGCCTCCAAGGAGTCGGCTCTGGCCGCAAGCTCCGAAATCTCCTGGCCCAGCTCTGTTTCGATCTCTTGACTCTGTTTCTTCAGATCACCGAAGACCGCAGTAAGCTTCTGATCGGACGCACCCGCGGTCTTTCCGATCTCCGCCAGCAATTGCTTGCGCTGCTCCTCCATGGCCTGTTCCAACCGGCTGTAGTTGAGCGCCACTGAAGCAGAAGTCTCCTGCGCGATTTTGGCGTCGCCTGCCGCACCGGCGGCAATCCGCTCTACCTCCTCCAGCCTGGCAGTGACCACAGCCAACTGCTCCCTGAGGACCGTGGCTGTCTCCCTAACCACTCTCATGTCGTCCTCGCTCAGAGTTGTACGGCCCGCCTCCACATCACGGAGGAGTTTTGCCGTCACAAAGGCAAGCAAATACCTGCTGACCGGATCATCTCCACAGAAATTGCCGCTCTCATATACGCCCATATATCCCTTTTCTACAAGAAGCTTCACTGCTTCGTATGCCCAATGATCCTCTGGCACGTCCTTTATTGTGACCGGCGCCGCCAGGACTGCTGAGGACATTAGCGAGATCACTATCAGCACACTTATCGCTGTGATGCTCAGCCGCTTCGAAATCTCAGACATCATGACCCCCCCATTTGACCGTTGATGTTATTGCCTGGTGATCTGAACCGTGCAGGGAGTAGGGACGGATTCCAGCGATATCACCCTGCCTGACGCGTCCGAAAGAACGAGATTTTCTACGGAAAATCGCGCATCTCCCATTGCTCTCGCCTGGAAGTAGAATGTTGCCGCGCTACCCCAAGCATACCCAGGCGAATTCAAGGAGCCCCACGTCCCTGCAACTCGGCCCGGCGTCGATCGGGAGTCTCCCTCGCTCCACGGCATGAGCTCACCGCCTGCAGCAAATAGTCCGCCTCTTGACACGAGGGCCAGATCGACGAAGTCATTATCGTACCTCAAATCGAACTTAGCAGATTTCAGATCAGGGACATTGGTTATCATAACGTCCACACTGAATATGTCGCCAGGCATTACCCGTGTTTTGCTGGGCTTCACCCAAACCTTTGGCACGAGCAAAGGCACCTGAATAGATGCGCTAGCGCTCGACGCCGGCACATCATCAGCAGAAGCGCTCACCAGAATGGTGTGGGTGCCTGCATCGGGATGGCCCCCCAGAACCCAAGTGAAGTCGAGTGGGCGATTGGGTTCCAACGTCCCAAGCAGCAACTGCGTTACATCGCCTCCGATAACGGAGAAGCCCCCAATCGAGTCCAGCTTGACCCTGGCCCAATGAGCCGGCGATCCTCCGGTGTTCTCCACACGAACCGTAAGCCTCACGGGCCACGGGTAGATCTCCTCCCCGCGCACTTGGAGGGCTTCCAAATGGCTTATCCTCGCCAACAGGCGCGGAGGCGCCAGTATCTCGACACGCCTTGAAACCTTGTTCGGGTTGGCGTTGGTCGCGCTCACATTGACCTCTAGGTTGCCGCCGCCAACAGCACCCCATGAGGCAATCACTTGCCATGCTACCTGTGCGGTCTCTCCCGGCTCAAGATCGCCAACCGTTCGGGTCCTGGCATGTCCATCTGCCAGGGTAAACCCGATTGGAAGCGACAGAGAAGCAGTCACATCATGAGCCGGCCCTTCCCCGGTATTGCTTACGTAGGCCACTGCGAGGAACGAGGCCGTCCCGTCAGCAGAAAGCCCTACTTCGGACGGTGCTGTCATTCCCAGAGCCAGCTTGCCAGGGGCCAGGGTAATCCCGCCCAAGCCATAATATGTCACATAATGCCTCACTTCCCCGGGTGCTAGAAGCGATGGCGACCAGTACATCGCGACCGCAGAATCGAGGTCAGACTCTCTGGCGCGCACAAATTCCCTGCCGTGAACGAGATTGACGTCCCATAAATTGTCGGCAAACGAACCCCAATCGGAGAAAGCTATCTGAGTTGGAGGCGTGAGCTCACCCCCAGCCATTGTTCCCTGCGCAGTAACAGAAGGCTCGACAATGGAATCAAAGGCTTGCCAATAATCAGGTATCTCTCTTCTTGAAAGCATAGTATCTGAAACGATCGTCTTTTCACCGACACGGAGTGGCGCTCCGTCGTTGGCTCCGAGCATCGTGTCGATCATCAACCGCAAGCCCACACTCCGCGTCACGCTCCCCGTATTCTCCAGCTTGTAGTGGATCCTCGCAGTATCGAGGTAACGCGTGCTCGGACTCTTTACAAATGAAAGTTCCTGGGTGACAAGAATATCTCCCAGCATGTAGCTGCAGACGACCTTGCCGTCCTCTATCTGAGGAGGCCGTACCTGTTCGCCATACATACCTGATCTTCCAGCGCGACGAGTCGTTTTCCCGCCGAAGACCCAATCTGAACCGTCGATGCGAACCGTCGTATAGGAAGTCCACGGCATAGGGCGTCCGTAAATAAGCGGCAGTCCATCGTCGGCTGGGTTTCGGGGATCGCCCCCAGTGGTCTCCAATCCAAACCTACCCGCCTCTGCGGGTCCGGGATTCACGGTGATCCTGATGAATTGATTGCTTATCTCAACAGGCGCCGCAGTGTCCGCTCGTGAGATTCCCGGATGCATGATAAATGCACACCAGAGAAGGACAAGAGCTGTGACGACCGCGCGCGCCTTGCATGATCTTACCATGATATAAGGCACCTCCGCGTGCGTTCAACAATCACCTTTTATACGAAACGCGTTCGCTTTCGACCGATATATCCTCCGTTCCGCCATCATAGCTGATCCATACATCGAGGTAATAGGCGTCTTCCCGTCCCAAAGTTGTGTCTGGTTTGAAAACCCATTCCCCCATAATCGCGTTGCGGATAGGTTTTTCCATAGCCTTATCCGGCGGCGGAATCAAGAAACTAACTGAGTCGACCTTTCCGTCCGATGTCACGCGTATCCTAACTTTTGCTTCTCCCCGACCCTTGATGTTCTGCACGCCTTTGGGTATAACCACGCCGTGACCGGCGCCGCCTGTAGAACTTATCATTCCGTATCCCGTACGATCGTCACCTGGGTATTCCGGCCGCGGAACTACTCCGGTTTCTCCAGGATCTCCTGCAGTCGGAGGTTTTTCACCCGTTCCGCCGACAGTGCCTGATCCCGAGGCAGGCTTCGCTTCCGTATAGCTCTTGGCCGATGCAGTCGGCGACTCGACAGCCTTGCTCAATGTCGAATTCGGTTCTGGAACCTGTGCGGACGCGGCAGCGGGAACAGGTTCGGGTTCCGAAGCCGGGGCAACGCTCTTTCCTGCTGGACTCGAAACAACTTCGGGCTTGTCAACTGCGGGCGTTGGGACCTTCGGTTCGGTCTTCCCGACTGGTTTCGGCTCAGCCGCTGGCTGAGGCTGTGGTTTGGCGGCAGGCGCTGGTGCTACCGCAGGTTTAGGATCTTTCTTCTTCGTCGGCGCTGCCTTTGGAGGCTCCGACGCCGGCGTTGGCGCAACTTCCTTCACATTGAGCCCTGGCGCAGGTGCCGGGGAGGCAGGCTCTGTTTCAATTGCGGATATCTCTATGACCCCCGCAACGTCGAGCGGATACACATCCACGGTTGGCGCAGGCGCCACGTACGGCACCAGGAATATGATCACCGCATGGATGAGCACCGATATCAGCAAGCTCTCCAACTGACCTTGAGTCTGCCGACTCTGGATCATCTCTCAACACCGCCCGATTGCGGAGCACGTTCGACGGCAAGAGCCAGGTGGACTCCGCCGGCCATCCTGATCGCGTCGATTACCTGAATGAGTCTTTCATAAGTGACTGACTTGTCCGCCTTTATGATGACGAGGCGATCAGGGTTCGCAGCTAGTCTCGGCAATAGCCCGGTGGTAAGCTCGCCGTCGACCACAATCCGTTCGTCATAGTAGATTCGCCCGCTCGAATCGATAGCCACGATGATGTGTTCGCGAGCAAGATCGCTCGGAGTTGCAGCCCTTGGAAGCTCCATAGGCATTCCAGTGGTCTCCGTTCGGAATGTGCCGAAAACCAGCAAGAAAGCGACTAGATAGAACATGACGTCGATGAGCGGCGTTATTATCACATGGCCTAACCTTCTCTTTGCACGGTGATTCTCGAACATCACTGGTCCCCCTCATCTTCGCCTGCCGCCAACGCTATGAGCTCAATGGCGTACTTCTCCATGTCTGCCACTCTGTCGTCTATCACCACTGAGAGCCAACTTTCAATGATAACCAGAGGCGTGGCAACGATGAGCCCTGCAGCAGTCGTGATCATCGCTTCCGCGATGCCGCCCGAAAGCTGTGCCGGCGTAGTGAGGCCCCCGAACGCCGACAGGACCTGAAAACTCTTGATGAGGCCAGTAACGGTTCCGAGAAGGCCGAGAAGAGGTGCAAGCGTGATGACACCGTCGAGCACGTTCATCTTCCGCTCCATCATGAATACCTCTTCCCGGCCTGCGGCTTCTACCGCCGCCCTGATCTGTTCACGGGGTTTATCGTAATTTGCTATAGCGGCGCGGGCAACGCCCGCGATAGGCCCTTTTTCATTCTTTACGGCCTGCATTGCCTCTACGGGGCGTCCCTGTGCAAGGTTGAGTTTGACCGAGCGCATGAGGCGATCCGAGTCTGTTTGTGTATGGAAAAGTTGGATGATCTTCTCGATGACGACGGCTAGTCCGATTATTGACACAAAAATGATTGGGTACATGACTGGTCCGCCGGCTTTTATGTATTTTAGCATCGCCGTAGCTCCCCCTCTACCGACAAATGCGCCCGCTTGTGATGTTTGGACGCTCCTCCATTCTTCTACGTTATCTGGGGAAATTCCTCTAGGTTTATCCGACTACCGCCGGTTCCAAAACGAGTTCGCCTCGTTCAAATCTTCCAGCATCTAATTTGCTTATATCGACAGAAGGTTTGCCGAGCATGATAAGCTCTGCCATAGCCCGCCCAACGATGGGCGCAACCATGAAACCGTGCCCCGAAAAACCATTGGCATTGTAAAAACGCTCCACAGGCGGACACTCGCCCAATATCGGTTGAGCATCTGGAGACCTGTCATAAAGGCCCGCCCACTGGCGGACAACCCTGAGGTTGCCTAGGGGGGGCAGGATCTTCATTACAGTCTTTGCCATCCCTTCGAGAAAATCCACGGATGAGTGTATGTTGAAGCTCTTAGGCTCCCCCGGCATGCCTATTCCCATGATGAAACTTCCGTGGGGTGTCTGCTGACAGTAGAAATCATGGTGGAAAGAGATGACCATCGGTCCCATCATAGCCTCAACCGGCTCCGTTATTAGGATCTGATGCCGCTCGCCCCATACCGGCAAATCGATGCCTGCCATTGCGGCTATCTTAGCAGAATATGCCCCAGCGCAGTTGACAACTGCTGACGTTTCGATCCTCCCTTTATCGGTCACAACCGCCTTTATGCGGTTGTTTTCCACCTCTATGTCGACCACAGAAGTGTGAGTAAGAACCTCTGCACCGAGCCTCTTTGCAGCCTGCGCATATGCGAACGCTGTATGGAACGGATTGGCGTGCCCGTCTGTCTGGCAGAACGTAGCTCCGACCATACCCTCAAGGTTAAGGAAAGGAACTATCTCCCTCGCGCCTTCAGGCGTGAGCATCTCCACGTCAATGTCCAAGCTACGCTCGAGTTTTACATTGCGTCTGAACTGCTCCCACTGGGAATCCGAATAAGCGAGCATCAAATAGCCGCTCTGCCTGAACTCAACACCTGGCTTGTAATCGAGATACTCGTCCATCTGTTCGAAGATCCTGACAGACTCGCGAGCCAGCACGCAGTTGAGTTCCGTCCCAAACTGCTGCCTTACACCCGCGCCGCATCTCCCTGTTGACCCTGAAGCAATCGTGTTCCGCTCTACAAGCACTATGTCTTTGCAACCCAAGCGAGCGAGCTCAAAGGCTGTTGCGCACCCGACCACCCCGCCGCCTATTACGACGATATCAGCGCTCTTTTTACTCATCGCCTTCGCCCCTTGCAATTGTGGATAGTAACACAGGCCTCGTAGGCGGCCTGAAAGTCGGCATCTCCACTTCCTCCACTGACACGCCAAGAGCCGTAGCAAGCTCTCGCGCAATAAGATGCCTGCACGTTCTGCCCTGGCATTGGCCCATGCCTGCGCGGGAAATGCGCTTGATCTCATCTATTGTGTGATAACCATTTGCTATCAGACGACGAATATCGCCCAAGGTAACGTCCTCGCACCTGCATACTATCACGTCGTCATCTATCCGTTCCGGTCGGTCGGTCATTCCCAAACACCTCCGCACACCGTCGCACGACATACTCCGGCACAGATCTTTTCGCCAGCCGGTCCCGATCTGATGGCTGCAAGATCCGCCTTGAGTTGTGCGAGCCTCGCGTCTGCTTCCGGCGCCTTAAGTCCGAGGGATTCAGCCGCGCTTATGCCGGCTATCTCGCCGGTTATCATCGCCGAACTGGCCTCTTCGACTCCTCCCGAATCGCCTGCAACATATACATTAGGATTTGAAGTGCGCATGTTATCGTCGCGAACAGGCACGTGTCCGCCCAACTCCGGCACGTACTTCATCTCGCACCCTGCCTGCCACAGGATATCAACCAAGGGCATCAGCCCCACGGCTAGGCATATCACATCGCATTCTATCTCGCACTCAGTGCCTGGAATTGCTTGCCATTTTTCGTCTACCTTCGCAATAGTGGCGCCTGTCACACACTCTTCGCCGTGAGCTGCCACAATGGTGTGGGAAGTAAGTATTGGCACTCCAGCTCTGCGCAACTTCGCCGCGTGAACTAGGTAGCCTCCTATGCACGGCGCGGCCTCGATCACGGCCGCCACGTCCACACCAGCCTGGATAAGCTGATAGCTGACGATAAGTCCGATATTGCCCGAACCCACCATCAACACCCGGTCGCCGGGAACGACTCCATAAACGTTCATCAGAGTCTGAACCGCGCCGGCGCCGTACACTCCGGGCAAGTCATTGTTCTCGAAAAGGACGAATCTCTCGGAAGCGCCTGTCGACACTATCAAGCGCTTTGGCAGAATCTTAATGAATCTCTTTCCATCCTCCACCACGAGCTCTCCGGAATCATAATAGCCCGATGCGGTCGTATCCCACATAGTCTCTACATTGGAATGTTCCACGAGCTTCTTTGCGAAAAGCTCCGGAATCTGAATCCCCCTTGTTCCAGCGTGCTGCCGTTCTGATCCAAAGAACTTATGAGTCTGCTTTACAAGCTGACCCCCTGGGACATCATTTGCGTCAATGAGCAGAGTAGACGCACCCGCTTCGGCGCACGCCAGTGCAGCTGCAAGCCCCGCTGGGCCTGCGCCAATCACAGCAATGTCAACTTCCTTCAACAGGTTCACCGTCCTTGCTGCTCGGCCCGCCTCAGTCGATGGGCAGCTGGCCGTGGCCTTTCTGAGTTTCGACTACCATTCCCTCTCTCAGCGGTTCTGTGCACACACGCACGTTCGGCACGCCATCTACAGTCATCAAGCATGACGAGCAATTGCCTATAGCACAGAAAAACCCCCGTGCACGTCCACTAACTGGACTGTGTCGGAGGACACGAACACCATTGGCATGGAGAGCGGCAGCTATTGGCTCCCCATCAATCCCTTTTAACTTATTCCCGTCAAAAGTAAATGCAACCTCCTGTCCGGCAGAAAAGTCCAGTATGGGATGGTCCTTCAATCTCACCTTGCTCGGCCGTAGGCCACCTGTGAAGCGGCCCAAGCCCTCCCTCCTCCTGACACAAAATGCTTTCTTTCGCAATTCTTCAACATAGGCATGCCAACTCCTTCATCCCTAGCGCCGAGAAAGCATCTCCCGGGCATGTGCCACGGTCACAGATGATGGAGCCTCGCCAGCCAGCATCCTCGCTACCTCCGTCACCCTTTCCTCGATATCGAGTTTTTCCACTGTCACCTCCGTCCTCCCACTCCTTTCCAGTTTGGAAACAGCGTAATGATTGTCGGCCACCGCGGCAATTTGCGGCAAATGGGTTACCGCAAGCACCTGCCGAACTTTGCCTATATTCGCAAGCTTTGACGCGACAGCTATCGCCGCCTCGCCCCCGATTCCCGCATCCACTTCGTCGAAGACCATGGTCGGCATGGCATCCGCTACAGCTAGCACAGACTTGATCGCCAACATAACCCGGGACATCTCTCCTCCGCTGGCTATACGCGCAAGAGGCCTCGGTTCCTCTCCCGGGTTAGCTGAAAACAGAAATTCCACATCGTCAAAGCCGTCAGGACCGATTACAACGGGCGTGCCATCCACAACTATCTCGTGTCCATCCCTTTTTCTGCCTACATCAACTTTAAAGACTGCATGGGGCATGGACAGGTCCCGCAGCTCCCTGGAGACCTCCTTCTCAAGCTCGGCCGCTATTTCGCATCTCATCGCAGAGAGCTTGGAGGCGCAGTTGCCCAACTCCTCCGAGAGGGCCGCTGAACGACCTTCCAGCTCATCCACGCGACGCCCTGCTCCTGTCATGGACTCCAGCTCCTCACGGGCAAGTTGCCCGTGGTCTATAACATCTGCCAGCGAATCACCGTACTTCCGTTTCAACCTCGAAATTGCGGAAAGCCTCTCTTCCACCTCGGCAAGTCTTTCCGGGTCGAATTCGATTGAGTCGCGGTATTCTCTGAGGGCACGGGATATCTCTGTGGTGTGGTCGCACAATGCAGACAAGCTCTCGGCAAGAGAAGTCAATGTCCCGTCGATTCGAGACGCATTGTCCAGTTCCTCGAGAGCCTCGCCCAACATGTCGCGGGCTGATGCGATATCAGGATAAGAGGATTCATAGATGAGGCTGTAAGCCCGAACGACGGCGTCGTAAAGGCTTTCAGCGTTGGCTAGTACTGTCTGCTCCGCGACGAGGTGAACATCCTCGCCGGGCTCGAGATTGGCAGATTCTATTTCATTGACTTGAAAGGCGAGAAGATCGGCGCGCTGTGCGCGCTCCCGAGCATGCTGGCGCAGCTCGGCCAATTCCTCCTCGCATCCGCGCCATTCTTCATAAAGCTGGCGGACTGAATCCCGAACCTGCTCCAACCGGGCTCCGCCAAAGGCGTCGAGCAGGCCGATATGCCGGGATGGTCTGGCGAGAGATTGGTATTCATGTTGCCCATATATGTCGACCAAGCGCTCGCCTATGGCCGAAAGCGCGGTCAAGGTCACAATGCGGCCATTCAGCCTGCAACGTGAACGCCCCTGCCTAGAAACTTCCCGAGTCACGATGAGCGTCCCATCAGGCTCAGGATCTATGCCCTGTTCGAGCAGGAGCGCTTCCACATCGGGCACATCCGATATATTGAAAACAGCCTCCACCACAGCAGAATCGCAGCCGGCACGGACAGATTCAGAGGAAGCCCTTCCACCAATAACAAGGCCCACACAGTCTATAACCAGCGATTTTCCGGCGCCGGTCTCCCCTGTGAGAACATTGAATCCATTTCCGAATCTCAGTGACAGCCGTTCTATAAGCGCGTAGTTCCGCACATCTATTTCCGAAAGCATCGCCTTGCCCCCAAAGACGCGGCGACCAGCAACAGCCTGCTCACACAACCGGCCTGCCCTATTATCGGAACTTGTTCAGCCGGGACATCACATCGGGCACGGACTGAACCGGTTTGATAATGAGCAATATTGTGTCGTCGCCCGCCAAAGACCCTACTATTTCTCGCCATGCCAGGTCATCCAGGACCGCGGCAACCGCCTGAGCAGCGCCTTCCAATGTTTTTATGACTATAATGTTTTCGCTGTCTTCAATGCTTATTATAACTTCGCGGAAGATGCGTTCTACCCGCCTGTTTATATCTTCTATGCTGCGATCGGTCGGGATCGTGTACCGATAAGTACCGTCGCCCACAGGCGCTTTTATCAGCCGGAGTTCTTTTATGTCGCGCGAGATTGTGGCCTGCGTAACAGTAATACCCTCTCGCGCAAGTTCCTCAGCCAATTCCTCCTGAGTCTTTATCGTTTGCGATCTGACAATATCCAGAATCCTCTGGTGTCTTCTTGCTTTCACCTCCGACGCCTCCCGCACATACCTTTTCCCCTGCGGCCCGCCATTACAAGCGGTCCCGCTTGAGCCTTTCCCTCAGTATCCCGTAAAAATTCCTGGTCTCAAGCCTGACAAACCTCGTCACGTACGGAGCCCTGCCAACCACTATTTCGTCCATTGAGTGGAGTTCGAACCCGATCTGACCGTCGACGGTAACCGCCACGTCTTCATGGGCCGTCTCCACCACAACCCGCACCTTATCGCTCCCTGCAATCACAAGAGAACGCGAGAAAAGGCTGTGCGGACAGATTGGAGTGATGAGAAGAACATCGATGTTGGGATTGATCAGAGGTCCGCCTGCCGATAGTGAGTAGGCAGTGGATCCTGTAGGGCTCGATATGATAACCCCGTCCGCGGGGAAGGTGGCGAAATATGCATCATTCACGAATACCCCAAGCTGAACTATTCTGGCAAAAGCCCCCTTGGTAATGACCACGTCGTTAAGGCCGCAAAGAGTCTTGACAGCCTGTCCATTGCGGAAAACGACAGCCTCAACCATTGTTCGCTCTTCGACGGTGTAGTTTCCATCAACAAGAGCTCGAAGGGCCGGTTCGAGCTGCGATGGTTCCACCTCCGTGAGAAAACCAAGGTTCCCCAGATTAACCCCTAAAATCGGAATTCCCCTGGTTGCAGCCCGCCTAGCAGCAGAGAGAAGGGTTCCATCTCCTCCAAGGACAATAGCGCAATCGATATCTTCCGGAAGCGGTCGATCCAGACAATCGTCGATGACCACGTCGACCCCTGCCCCACGCATCCACTCCTCTACGTGGCCAGCCAGCCTTCTTGCCTCCGGTTTTGCCGCGTGCACTACGATTCCCGCCCTCTTCGTAAGACCCCCCCCTTTTCATCAGTCCAGACCCGAAGCCCTATCTACAGCCAATGACCGCGCGGACACGTTGCTGTTGGGGCTAGTCGCCGCTTCGGCCGTGGGCCACGTGCGCCTGCTGAACAGTTGATTTGATTGCCCTATCGAGCTGAGCTTCGGCTATTCCGCACAATTCCCCATCGAGACTGCAAGAAGTCGGTGCGTCGGCGCCTGCGTGGGGACAACTGCAGATCCGCTGCGTGTTCGCGTCTTGTTTGCGCAGATGAACCAAAAACTCGATGTTTCCCTCAGGTCCAGTAATAGGAGACCACGTGTACTCCAACACCTCAAAACCTGCATCACGTGCATGCCCATAAACCGCCCGAAGAACTTCAGCATGCACCGCAGGGTCACGAACTACGCCTCGCTTGCCGACGTTGCGGCGCCCCGCCTCGAACTGGGGCTTCACCAAGCACACAGCCTCGGCCCGTCCTTGCAGCACCGCATACAAGGCGGGCAGTATTTTGGACAAAGATATGAAGGACACGTCTACAGAGGCAAAACAGGGGCGCGGATCGAACATATCAGGCGTTATGTAGCGCGCGTTCGTGCGATCAAAGACGTCCACGCGCGGGTCCTGTCTCAGGCTCCAGGCAAGTTGCCCATAGCCCACATCCACACAATAAACTCGCGACGCCCCCGCTTTCAAGAGCACGTCGGTAAATCCGCCCGTAGAGGCGCCTATATCTATGGCGACGCGGCCATTTACATCGATAGCGAAAGTTTTCAGCGCGTGCGCCAGCTTCTCTCCGCCCCGACTCGCGTACCGCGGGCCACGCCGTTCCAGGGATATCTTGGCGTCAGCCCGAATCATCGTCCCCGGCTTGTCCTCGCGCACTCCGTCCACAAAGACGTTTCCGGCTAGTATTTCACGCTTTCCTGCCTCTCGGCTTGCTGCCAGCCCACGCTCTACAACTAGCTGATCGAGTCTGATTTTAGCTTGTTGAGACATACAAACCACCGCCAACCGCCCTCTCGCCCTCTCGCCCTCTTAGCGCCTGCATCACCGCATCAGCTATGCCTTTGGCATCCAAACCGAGATCAGACAAGACATCATCCCGTTTTCCCTGGCCCACGAAGTCATCTGGCGCTCCGAGCCTCACAACATGCACATCGAAAACGCCCGCCTCTGACAGCGACTCCAGAACCGCTGAGCCAAACCCGCCCGCCAGGCAAGAGTCCT